>OEIU01001241.1_pt1 | contig 17421 bp, 17 predicted proteins | sample 1539221 | NCBI WGS metagenome assembly OEIU01 (sample SAMN03792071, study PRJEB22550) | activated sludge metagenome | feature: wastewater treatment plant; material: activated sludge; isolation source: Wastewater treatment plant of a petroleum refinery complex | place: Argentina: Zarate | collected...
GATCGAGATGCCGCCCACCGAATGGGTGTCGAAGCGCACCACGCAGCGGTCGTAGGTCAGCGTCACCGCAGGGTGGTGATCCTGGGTGTGGCAGATCCAGGCGAGCGCGTTCATGAACGCCATCGTCTCGTGGAAGTTCGCGAAGCGGAAGGTCTTCTCGATCGCGCCGCCGGCAAGCGCCCAGCCGGCAAGCCGCTGCAGATGGGATGCGATCTCGTCGTCGCCCATCGACTTTCCACCCTCCAGCGGGCGGCATTGCATCTCGAGCAGCTTCTTCATCTGTACCTCAGCCGGCCGGCAGCGCCGCGAGCCGTTCGGTGGCGGGCGGGTGCGAGTAGTAGAAGCGCACGTAGATCGGGTCCGGCGTCAGCGTCGACGCATTGTCCTCGTGCAGCTTCAAGAGCGCCGCGGCGAGGTCGGCGCTGCTTGCCTGCGCACAGGCGTAGGCGTCGGCCTCGAACTCGTGGCGGCGCGACAGCAGCGCGAAGAGCGGCGAGACGAAGAAGCCGAATACCGGCAGCGCAAGGACGAAGAGCAGCAGCGCGAGCGCGTCGTTCGGCGCCGCGAGATTGGGTTGTACACCCAGGCCCGCGTAGAACCACGCCTCGCGCGTGAGCCAGCCGAGCAGCGCAAAGCCGAGCAGGCTCGCGCCGAACATCAGCACGATGCGCTTGATCACGTGGCGGTGCTTGAAGTGGCCGAGCTCGTGCGCGAGCACCGCCTCGACCTCGCCCGGCGACAGCTTGGCGAGCAGCGTGTCGAAGAAGACGACGCGCTTGGCGGCACCGAGGCCGGTGAAATATGCGTTGCCGTGCGCCGAGCGGCGACTGCCGTCCATCACGAAGAGGCCCTTGGCCTTGAAGCCGCAGCGCGCCATCAGGGCCTGCACGCGCGCCTTCAGCGTCTCGTCGGCGAGCGGCTCGAACTTGTTGAAGAGCGGCGCAATGACGGTCGGGTACAGCACCAGGATCGCGAGGTTGAATGCCATCCACGCGCCCCACGCCCACAGCCACCACCAGGTGCCGGCGGCGCCCATCAGCCACAGCACGAGGGCCGCGATCGGCAGCCCGACGAGCGCGCCGACGGCGACGCCCTTGACAAGGTCGGCGGCGTAGAGCCGCCACGTCATGCGGTTGAAGCCGAACTGCTGCTCGATGCGAAACGTCGAATAGAGTTCGAGCGGCAGGTCGATCAGCCCGCCGATCAGCGCGAAGGCGGCAAGCAGCGCAAGCTGATACGCCATGTCGCCGAAGCGTGGCTGCAGCGCGTCGCGCAGCGCGACGTTGAGCGCATCGAGCCCGCCGAGCAGCGTCCAGCCGAGCAGCACGGCCGCGCCGAAGGCCATCGTCACCAGTCCGAAGCGCCCCTTGGCGAGCGTGTAGTCGGCCGCGCGCTGGTGCGCCTGCAGGCTGATGCGCTGCGCAAAAGGCGCCGGCACCGTGCCGCGATGCGCCGCGACATGGCGCATCTGGCGCGTCGCGAGCCAGAACTTGACGAGCATCGACGCCGCGAGCGCGAATGCGAACGCGAGCGACAGCGCAAGCGACGCAGAAAATTCGAGTTCCATGCCCGCAAGTGTAGGGCTGCCAAAATCGAAGCCCCAGCGCGACCCCTCAGGAACCCCCATGCCCGACTCCGCCATCCCTGCCGGCCCGATGCTCGCGAAGGACGAGAACAATCTGGTCTGGATCGACCTCGAGATGACGGGGCTCTACCCGGACCGCGACCGCATCATCGAAATCGCCGTCGTCGTCACCGACGCGCAGGTCACGCGGCGCGTCGAAGGCCCGGTATTCGCGATCCACCAGAGCGACGCGACGCTCGACGCGATGGACGCCTGGAACAAGGGCACGCACGGCAAGAGCGGCCTGATCGACCGCGTGAAGGCGTCGACGATCGACGAGGCGGCCGCCGAAGCGCAGGTGATCGCGTGGCTGAAGAACTACGTCCCGGCCGGCAAGAGCCCGATGTGCGGCAACTCGATCTGCCAGGACCGGCGCTTCCTCGCCAATGGCATGCCCGCGCTCGAAGCCTTCTTCCACTACCGCAACCTCGACGTCAGCACCTTGAAGGAACTCGCCCGGCGCTGGAAGCCCGCCGTGCTCGACGGCTTCAAGAAGGCACAGGCGCACACGGCGCTCGCCGACATCCACGAGTCGATCGACGAACTCGTCTACTACCGCGAGCACCTGCTCGCGGTGTGACGCGGAGCAGCGCGCCGCGGGCGCTGATGCCCGAGGGCATCATGACGCTGCGCGGCTGTCTTTCGCCTCGATCCTGGCGGCCGACCCATCCGGGCACCCCGGCTGGCCGGAGCGACCTGTTCATACAGCACCGTTCATACCATCTATGTCATACTGCGAACATCGTAATTTGGTATGAGCCATGCAAGATGTCGACATCACGCTGGCCGAGCGCGGCCAGATCGTCATTCCCAAGGAGGCACGCGATGCGCTCGGCCTCAAGCCCGGGGCGCGGCTTCGGCTGCGAGTGGAAGGCGGCCGTCTGCTGATCGAGAAGCGCGTGCAGCTCGATCTGAGCCGCTGGATCGGCAAGGCGCTGCCCGACGGCCTGAGTACCGAACAGGCGCTCGCCGAACTGCGCGGGCGGCCGGTACCGTGGTCGGGCGATGCCGCCAGCGCCAAGCCTTCCAACGGGCCGCATGCCCGTGCGAAGAAGGTGCCGCGCAAATGAAGACGGCCGTCGATTCCAGCGTCCTGTTCGACATCGTCAAGGGTGCGCCGGGCGCGGCCGCCGCGCAGGCGGCGCTCGAGGCGGCACTTGCGCACGGCAGCTTGTGCGTCTGCGCCGTGGTGGTGGCCGAACTCGGCCGCTATTTCGACCGCGGCGACACGCTCGCCGAGTTCCTGGCCGATTGCCAGATCGATCACGAGCCCATGTCGCTGGAGACTGCGCTCGGGGCGGCGGGCATCATGCGCCGCTATGCCCGCAACAAGGGGCCGCGCGAGCGCGTCGCGCCTGACTTCCTGATCGGCGCGCACGCGATGCAACAGTGCGACGCCCTGTTGACGAGCGACGGCGGCTTCTTTCGCCACTACTTCGCCGGCCTGAAGGTCGTGTCGCCGCAGGCATCGTCATAGCGCGAAGGCGACGCCCTCTCGCCGTGACCCTGCGTGCGCTCGAGCGGCTCGTCCGCCGCAGCGGCCCGGATCGTCATTCACCGCTGGCACGCTGGACGGAGGCTGCGCGGGCCGCGTGCCACTGCGCGCGCCAACGTCTCATCGACGCGCGCCGTGCCGGGCTTACGACGATCGCCTCCGTCACGCCCCCACGCGCGTGCGCTCCCGCCACGCGCGCAGCAGCCATCGCGTCTCGTCGTCCGGTCGGGCCGGCAGCTTGCGGTATTCCGAGCAGTCGCTCTTGCGCGTGAGCAGCCGGTGGTCGATCAGCTCGCGGCGCAGCGTGACGTGATCGCCCCAGGTATTCCAGCGCTTCAGGATCTCGTTCACCTCGCGTTCGGTGTAGACGCGCTTGGCGTCGAAGTGCGTCCACAGCACCCACATCGCGAGCCGCTGCACCGAGAACTTGTGCGGCCAGCGCGTCAGGCGGCCCTGCGCGTCGAACTGGGTCAGCGCCTTGCGGGCGGCGGGCGTCAGCGCGGGCGCTGCCGTCACAACGTCCGGCGATTGCGCGGCGCGCGGCATCCGGCCTGCCGCGCGCAGGCCCTGGTAGCTGCGGTGACCGGCGGCGCGGGCGAGCAGGTTCAGCAGCTCGACGTGGCCGGGCGGATCCGCCTTGGACGTGCTGCGCAGGTCGAGCGCGCGGCCGAGGGCGCGCGCGAACGTGCCGACATCGGGCACGGCAAAGGGTATGGCTTCACGGGTCATCGAAGGTCTCCGTTACCGCGTGCGCGCGAACCCGGTCGAGGGCGCTGGGGGTTGTCGGCTTCCAACTGGGCGCACGCAGGCAAACGTGACCGGACCGTGGGATGCGAGGGCAGGTTTAGCTCGCGAATGCATCGCGCGACAACGCCTGGGTGAACTGCCGACCGGGGCGGGAGTGTAGCGCGAACTGTCTCGCGTCGCACTCGGGAGGCCTGTCTAGACAAGAACTTCGAGTGAAAACCGTGAGTCGGATACAATCGGGCACGCGGCCGGGGATGGATTCCGGCCGCTTCGTTCATCCCCTTCGACCCTTTCGACGCGTCCGGCGGCTTCATCGCCGGCAGCACGTCGAGTTCCTTCGGGACGCGGCGCCTCGATTGCAGGCGCCCATGGTCGGCGGCGATGCCGTCGCTTCGACTGTCCCACCGGTCATCCGCTTCCCGGCTGCCGGCGCATTCTTGCTGCGACTTGTGTGGTGCGGCCCTCGCAAGGGGCCGCGGGTGACCTTTTGCGCGCCGGTTTGCGGCTGCGTTGGTCGCCGCTCGAGAAAGAAATTGAGATGAGCTTCGATTCGAACTTTGCCTCGCTCGCCCTGAGCGAGAACCTCACGCGCGCCCTCGCCGACGCCGGCTACGCCGCGGCGACCGAGGTGCAGGCGCGCGCAATCCCGCCCGCGATCGCCGGCCGCGACCTGATGGTCGCGTCGTCCACCGGCAGCGGCAAGACGGCGTCGTTCGTCGTCCCGGCGCTCGAGCGCGTGCTCGCCGCGCGCGCATCGGGCGAGCGCCGCGAGCGCGGCACCGTCTACGGGCCGCGCGTGCTGGTCCTCGCGCCGACGCGCGAACTGGCGATGCAGGTCTCGAAGGCGGCGACGGTCTACGGCCGCCATGTGCAGGGGCTGCGCGTCGCGACGGTCGTCGGCGGCGTGCCGTATCCGATGCAGATCAAGGCGCTGCGCGGCCCGCTCGATATCCTGATCGCGACGCCGGGTCGGCTGATCGACCACCTGACGAGCGGCAAGGCGGTGCTCGACAAGGTCGAGATCCTCGTGCTGGACGAAGCCGACCGCATGCTCGACATGGGCTTCATCGACGATATCGTCGCGATCGCCGAGCACACGCCGAAGACGCGCCAGACCTTGATGTACAGCGCGACCTTCGCCGGCGATGCCGGGCGCCTCGCGCAGCAATTGATGCGCGAGCCCCAGCGCATCGATGTCGCGTCGCATACCGATACCCATGCCAATATCGAGCAGCGGCTGCACTGGGTAGACAACGGCGGCCACAAGAACGCGCTGCTCGACCATATCCTCACCACCCGCGAGGTGGAGCAGGCGCTCGTCTTCACGAGCACGCAGCGCGATGCCGACTGGCTCGCCGAGCGGCTCGCGGACCAGGGCCATGCGGTCGCTGCATTGCACGGCGCGATGCCGCAGGGCCGGCGCAACCGCACGCTCACCGCACTGCGCCGCGGCGAGCTTCGCGTGCTCGTCGCGACCGATGTCGCCGCGCGCGGCATCGACGTGCCGACGATCAGCCACGTCATCAACTACGGGCTGCCGATGAAGGCCGAAGACTACGTGCATCGCATCGGCCGCACCGGCCGCGCCGGCAGGAATGGCCTGGCCGTGACGCTCGCCGACCGCGGCGACAGCCACATGATCCGGCGCATCCAGCATTTCACGACGCAGCGCATCCCGGTCGCGACGATCGCCGGCCTCGAGCCGAAGAGCCCCGAGCCGCGCATGGCCGCGCCGCGCCCCGAGGGCCGCTTCGAGCCGCGCCCGGGCCGGCCGGCGAAGCACGGCGGCAAGCCCTTCGCACCGCGTGGCGTGGATCGCTTCGCACCGCGTGGCGCGGATCACTTCGCGCCGCGCGGCGGGGATCAGTTCGCGCCGCGCGGCGCGAAGCGGTTCGGCGCGCAAGAGCGCGCCCCGCAGCCGCGTGACGCGGCGCCGCGCGAGCCGTTCGAGCGCGCGCAATTCGAACGCCCGTCGGGCGAGCGCCATGCCTTCGCGCCGCGCAAGGCGGCGGGGCCGGGCGCGAAGCCGTTCGGCTTCAAGCCCAACCGCTCGCGGCCGCGCGGTCACGCGCGCTGATCGCGCGCGAAGGGCGCGACGCCGGGGGCCGCTGAACCGGCCCTTGCGTCGCGCGAGGGCCGCTGCGGCGCGGCGCGCTTGCCAAGAAGGTGTCGATTCATGGCACCATTGACCAATGGGCAGAACCATGGTCTGGATGCGTCGCCTGTTGTGGTTCGTCGTCGCGGTGCTGCTGCTGTGGGGGGTGGCGTGGCTCGGCGTTCCGCCGCTCGTCAGGTGGCAGGCGCAGGAGCGGCTGAGCGAACTGCTCGCACGCCCGGTCACCATAGGCAAGGTCGAATTCAGCCCCTGGAATCTTCAGCTCGGTCTACACGACGTGGCGGTCGCGGCCGCTGCGGGCGCGCCGACGCAGGTGCCGCAGATGCGGATCGGCGCGTTGCGCGCCGATTTCGACGCCCGATCGCTGCTGCACCTGGCGCCGGTCCTCGAATCGCTGCAGATCGACGCGCCGCACCTGCGGCTGACGCGCACCGCCGCCGGCCACTACGATATCGACGATCTGCTCGCGCGCCTCGCGCCGAAGCCGGATGCGGCTCCGGAAAAGCCGCAACGGTTCGCGATCTACAACCTCGATATCCGCGGCGGCGAATTTGTCTTCGACGACCGGCCCGCCGATCGCGTGCACAAGCTCGATGCGCTGAACCTGACGCTGCCCTTCGTCTCGAACCTGCCCGCCGACCTGCAGGTGAAGGTCGAGCCGCGGCTCGCATTCGTGCTCAACGGCGAGGCGTTCGACAGCGGCGCGCAGGCGCTGCCGTTTACGCCCGAGCGCAGCGGCACGCTGTCGCTGAAGGTGCCGACGCTCGATCTGTCGCCCTATCTCGGCTACCAGCCCGCCGCGCTGCCGGTGCGCGTGACGCGCGGCAAGCTCCACCTCGACCTCGGCATCGACTTTGCCGCGCCGCAGACCGGGCAGGCGCGCGCCGCAATTCACGGCACGCTCGGCATCGAAGGGCTCGCCGTCACCGCGCCCGACGGCGCTGCGCTGGCCGAACTGGACAAGGCCGCGCTCACGTTGAAGGAAGTGCGGCCGTTCGAGCGCAAAGCGATGCTCGGCGCGCTCGAGATCGAAGGGCTGGCCGCGCACGTCGACCGCGACGAGAAAGGCGAGCTCAGCGTGGCGCGCCTGCTGGGCCCTTCGAGCGCGGCGCCGCCGGCCGCACCCGCGTCGGCGGCGAGCGGCGCCGCCAGCGTGCCGGCGGCTCCCGCCGCGGCGCCCGACGCCGCCTGGCAGATCGGCCTCGACAAACTTGGCGTGTCGGATTCGCGCGTGATCTGGAACGACGCTGCCGTTCGGCCGCACTCGGCATTCGTGCTGTCGCAACTCGCCCTCGAGGCGAGTCAGTTGCAGCTGCCGATGGCGGCGCCGGCGCCTTTCACGCTGCAGGCCGTGCTGCGTCCGCAGGACAAGCCCGACGCGACGCTTGCGACGGTGTCGATCGACGGCCGGGCGAGCGAGTCGGCGGCCGAGGCGAACGTGGTGCTCGAATCGGTCTCGCTCGCCGCGCTCGCACCCTATGTCAGCCTTGCCGAGGAGGCGAGCATCTCGGGGACGGGCGCGATGCGCGCCAGGCTGAACTGGACCGCGGCGGCGGGCGGCAAGCCGCAACAGGTCGTCGCAACGATCGCCGAACTCGGCCTCGACAAGCTCAAAGCCGGGGTCGCCCGGAAATCGGGCAAGGGCGGGGCGGAGATTGTCGAGGTCGATCGCCTGACGCTCGCGGCCGCAACCGTCGATCTCGCGGCGGCGCGAATCGCGGTCGATTCGATCGAACTCGCTCGCCCGGACGTGAAGCTCGAACGCGATGCCGGCGGCGCGTGGAACGTGCTCGCCCTGGGCGGCGCAACGCCGCTTGCACAGGATGTGCGGGCCGACGTTCGTGCGGCGGCGAGCGTCGCCTGGCAGGTCGCGCTGAAGGATGTGCGCGTCGCCGATGGGCGGCTTGCATTCAACGATGCGGCGCCGGCGGCGGGTGCGGCTCCGGTACGGCTCGATCTCGATCGGCTGCAGCTGGGGGCGAAGGATATTCGGCTCGACGGCGCGCGCCTCGTCTCGGAGCCGGGGGGCGAACTCTCGGCGCGGGTGCGCGCGGCGAACGATCGCGAGGCCGGCACGCTGAAGTGGCGCGGCGGGTTCGGCCTCGATCCGTTGCGCGTGCGCGGGGCGGCGCAGGGGCAGCGCCTTCCATTGCAGGCGGGGCAGGCCTACGCACCGGCCGTGCCCGGGCTTCGACTCGACCGGGCCGATGCCGGCTTCGCCGGCAATGTCGCGCTGCGGCAGGCCGCAAAGGGGTTCGATGTCGACGTCGACGGCGACCTGAAGTTGTCCGACCTGAAGCTGCTGTCCGTCCCGGTCTCGGCGGCGGAGAAGCTGAGCGACGCCGACCGCGAGTTGCTGAGCTGGCAATCCTTCGACCTGAAGCGCGTGAAGCTCGCGCTCCGACCGGATGCGAAGCCCAAGCTCGCGATCGGCGCGGCGACGCTGAGCGACTTCTTCGCCCGCCTGATCCTGTCCGCGGATGGTCGCCTGAATCTGCGCGACGTGACCGACAGGCCGGTTGCGGCGTCAGCCGACGCAGCGGCCAGCGCGCCGGCGGCGACCGTATCGGCGGCCCCGGCGCCGCCAGCAGCCGCGCCGCGGACATTGCCGTTCGATCTCGACCTGGGCGGACTGGACTTCGTCAACGGCCGGATCGACTACAGCGACCGCTTCATCCAGCCGAACTACAGCGCTGCGCTGACCGACCTCAACGGCCGGCTCGGCGCGTTCGATTCGAGCGGCAGCGAGCCGGCGACCCTGAGGCTCGACGGCCGCGTCGCCGGCACCGGCGACCTCGTGATCGACGGCAAGCTCAGGCCGGGCGAGGTGCCGCGCGACGTCGACATCAAGGCGAAGGCGAGCAATGTCGAGCTCGCGCCGCTTTCGCCCTACTCGAGCAAATACGCCGGCTACCCGATCGAACGCGGCAAGCTCACGCTCGACGTGCACTACCGGATCGCCGCCGACGGCAAGCTGCAGGCGGACCACCAGCTGACACTGAACCAGCTGACCTTCGGCGAGCACGTCGACAGCCCGGATGCGACCAAGTTGCCGGTGTTGCTGGCCGTATCGCTGCTGAAGGATGCGAATGGCGTGATCGATATCGACCTGCCCGTGGCCGGCACCTTGAGTGACCCGAAATTCAGCCTCGGCGGCATCATCTGGAAGATCATCGTCAACCTGCTGACGAAGGCGATCACCGCACCGTTCACGCTGCTGGCCGGCGGCGGCGGGCATGATATGAGCGTCATCGCATTCGATCCCGGCACGAGCGTGCCGACGGCGGACGGCGAGAAGACGCTGGACAAGGTCGCCAAAGCGCTCGCCGACCGGCCGGCGCTGAAGGTCACGATCACCGGCGAGGCCGATCCGCAGGCCGAACATGCCGCCCTGCTGCGCGCGATGCTCGACGCGCGGCTGGCGCAGGAGCAGCGCCGCGAATCGAAGCCCGAGACGGGCAAGGCGCCCGGGACTGCCACGATGCCGGCGATCACCGGCGCCGAGCGCGAGCGGCTCCTCGCGGCCGTCTACAAGGAGACCGATCTGCCCAACAAGCCGCGCAATCTGATCGGCATGCAAAAGGACATTCCGGCCGAGCAGATGGAGGCGATGCTGCTCGCGCACATGAGCGCGAGCCCGGAGGCGATGCGTGAGCTGGCGATGCAGCGCGGCCTGGTGGTGCGCGATGCACTCGCCGCGAAAGGGCTTGCTGCCGAGCGGCTCTTTATCGGTGCCCCCAAAATGCACGCGGACGCCGCGCCGGCGAGCGGCGCGGCAAGCGGGCCGGGCGCCGGATCGGGCGCGCAGACCGCGCAGGCGGGCGAATCGAAGGCCGGCGCCGCGTGGACGCCGCGCGCAAAACTCGACCTGAGTACCAAATGACAAGCAGCGAAGAAGACAGCGCCGTCGTCCGGCATCTCGGGCACGGCATCCGCGCGATCGATACCGGGTTTCACCGGCCGCGCTTCGACGCCGCCTACCTGATCGTCGAGGACGGGCGCGCCGCATTCATCGATACCGGGACGAACAACGCCGTGCCGCGCCTGCTCGATGCGGTGGCCGGCGCGGGACTCACGCCGGACTGCGTCGACTGGCTGATCGTGACGCACGTGCACCTCGACCATGCCGGCGGCGCGGGCCGGCTGTTCCAGGCGCTGCCGAAGGCGCGCTTCGTCGTCCATCCGCGCGGCGCGCGCCACATGATCGATCCGAGCGCACTCTACGAGAGCGCGCGCGGCATCTACGGCGACGCCGAGATGGAACGCTCCTATGGGCGCCTCGTCCCCGTCCCTGCCGAACGCGTCGTGACGACGCACGACGGCATGGACCTGCAGCTTGGCGGGCGCAGGCTGCACTTCATCGATACGCCGGGCCACGCCAGGCATCACCATTGCATCTGGGACGAACGCAGCCGCGGCTTCTTTACCGGCGATACCTTCGGCCTGTCGTATCGCGAGTTCGACGTCGACGGCCGGCCCTGGCTGCTGCCGACGACGACGCCGATTGCCTTCGAGCCCGAGGAACTCGTCGCCTCGGTGCGGCGCATGCTGGCATTCGAGCCCGACAGTCTGTACCTGACGCACTTCGGCCGTGTCGGCGACGTGGCACGCCTGGGTGCGCTGATGATCGAGCAGGTCCAGGCGGTCGCAGCGCTCGCGCTGGCGTGCGAGGGCGATGCCGCCGGGCGCCAGAAGCGCCTCGAGGAGATGCTGGCGCGCCACTATCTCGCCGGATTGCGTGCGCACGGCTGCACGCTGGCCGAAGCCGAGATCCGGCAACTGCTCGCGCTCGACATCCAGCTCAATGCCGAAGGCTCACTCGTCTGGCGCAAGCGCATGGACGATGCGGCCCGCCGCGCGCAGGACAAGTCATGAGCACGACCGGGTTCGGCTTCGAGGGTGGGATTGGCGCCGTCGCGATCTTGCGTGCGGCGCATCGGCGCGCGATCGATGGCGCAACGAAAGGCGGGCGATGAGACTTCTTCATACGATGCTGCGCGTCGGCGACCTGCAGCGTTCGATCGACTTCTATACCCGGATCATGGGCATGCGGCTGCTGCGCACGACCGAGCGGCCCGAGCAGAAGTACTCGCTCGCCTTCGTCGGCTATGGCAGCAACCCGGATCACGCCGAGATCGAGCTGACCTACAACCACGGCGTCTCGCACTACGAACTCGGCAGCGCCTACGGCCACATCGCGATCGAAGTGCCCGACGCCTACGCCGCGTGCGAGCGCATCCGCGCCGGGGGCGGCGCCGTCACGCGCGAAGCGGGGCCGGTGCAGGGCGGCACGACGGTGATCGCATTCGTCACCGACCCCGACGGCTACAAGATCGAACTCATCGAGCGCAAGCCGTGAACCGTTCGGGGCGCGGCGCGCTGGAACCGTCGCCCGCCGGCCGCGGCGGCGGGTCGTGAATCGCCGCAGATGCAGGTCAACGTGCCCCTGCGTCCGGCGCGCGACCCCGAATCGGCGCTCGAGCTTGCACGCTCGCAGTGGGGCGGGCGCGGCGATCTCTGGGTCTTCGGCTACGCCTCGCTGATCTGGCGGCCCGAATTCGAGGCGCGGGAGCGGCGTCCGGCACAGGTGCACGGATTTCATCGCGCGCTCAGGATGCGCTCGCGCGTCAACCGCGGCACGCCGCAGACGCCGGGCCTGGTCTTCGCGCTGCTGCCGGGCGGATCGTGCCGCGGCCTCGCATTTCGCATCGGGCGCGATCGTGCCGACGACGAATTGACGCGGCTGTGGGCGCGCGAGATGCCGAGCGCGGTCTACGACGCGCGCTGGCTTCGATGTGCGACGCCCAAGGGCCCGGTGCGCGCACTCGGATTCACGCTCCGGCGCAGCAGCCCGAGCTTCACCGGCGTGCTCGACGACGCCGAGCTGCTCGCGATCCTGAGGACCGCGCGCGGGCGCTACGGCACGACGCTCGACTATCTGCTGGAGACCGCGCGCGGGCTCGCGGCGCACGGCATCCGCGATCGCGAGATCGAGCGCCTGGTGCGGCTCGCGCACCGGCATGCGCTGGCGCCCTGACGCGCTGCGCGAGCGATGGCACGCTCTCGAGCAAATGTGGCTTTGCCACTTTGCTTGATCCCCCACGGGGGGCGGGCCGGGCTTGGCCCGGCCCTGGGGGCGCTCTCGAGCAAATGTGGCTTTGCCACTTTGCTTGATCCCCCACGGGGGGCTGGCCGGGCTTGGCCCGGCCCTGGGGGCACTCAGTAGTGTGTCTGCGGGGTGGACGGCACGACGCCCGAGCGCAGGCTGTCGAGGTCGTCCGCGGTATCGATGTCGATCAGCGCCCCCGGGTCGTCGACCTCGACGCCCTGCGCCGGATAGCGCGCGAGCAGGCGGCGTGCGCCGGCGTCGCCGCTGAGGGTCGCGAGTTCGGAGAACAGTTCGGCCGCGAAGCCGACCGGATGTCCGCGCCGTCCCCGGTACTGGGCGTAGGCGATCGTATGCTGCTCGAGCGCATGCGCGACGGCGAGCACGGTATCGGGCCTGACCATCGGCATGTCCCCCGGCAGGACGAGCCAGCCCGAAGCGTCGGGGCGCGCGCCGACGCCGCAGGCGATCGAATAGCCCATGCCGAGTATTTGCGATCCCGTCTCGCCGACTGCGGGCACGACGACGATATCGCGTGTCGCGATGCTGCGCCCGGCGACCTCCGCAATCGAGGCGGTGGCGACGACGACCATCGGCAGCCGGCTCGCGAGGACGTGGCGCAAGGTCGCGCCCAGGACGGTCGATGAGCCCAGCGGCTGCATGAGCTTGTGCTCGCGCGATCGAAATCGCGATCCGCGGCCCGCTGCGAGCACGACCACCACCGGTCCCGACATCATGACCTCCGAACCCGCCTGCGCCGCCCGGGTGCGCGCAGGCTGAATTGTTGTTGCAACAAGGATCGGAGTTCCGCCGCCTGCCCGCTAGTGGGACCAACACTTAAGGCCTTGCCCTAGACGTATCGCCGTGTAACGCCGGGCCGGGGCGCCCTGCCTATACTGCCGTGCATGAAGGATCTGGCCGGGCTGCGCAAGAGCTACGAGCGCGCCGCGCTCGACGAAGAGGCGAGCGATGCCGATCCGCTGCGGCAGTTCCGCCTCTGGCTCGATCAGGCGCTGCAGGCCGAACTGCCCGAGCCGAATGCGATGACGCTCGCGACGGTCGGCGCCGACGGCCGGCCGTCGACGCGGATCGTGCTGATCAAGGGTTTGGACGAGCGCGGCCTCGTCTGGTATACGAACTACGCGAGTCGCAAGGGGCGCGAACTCGCCGTCCATCCCGACGCCGCGCTGCAGTTTCACTGGGTCGAACTCGAACGCGTCGTGCGCATCGAGGGCCGCGTCGAGCGCGTCAGCGCACAGGAGTCGGACGCCTATTTCGCATCGCGGCCGCTCGATTCGCGGATCGGCGCCTGGGCCTCGCCGCAAAGCGAGGTGATCGCCTCGCGCGCCGTCCTCGTCTCGAATGCGGCGAAGGCGAGCGCGAGGTTCCTGCTCGGCCCGCCGCGCCCGCCGCACTGGGGCGGATTTCGGCTCGCGCCGGCGGTCTGGGAATTCTGGCAGGGCCGCAAGTCGCGGCTGCACGACCGGCTGCGCTATCGGCGCGACGGCGCCGGCTGGCTGCGCGAGCGGCTCGCGCCCTGAAGCGCGCGGCGCGGAACCCTCAGGACGACCGGCGTGCCAGCTGGCTCGGATGGCGACGCTCGATCAGCGCGTCGAGCTGGGCAAGGAAGGGCCCGAACGCGATCGGCTTCGTCCAGTAGTCGGCGAAGCCGGCGGCGCGCGCGCGGCCGATATCCTCGGCCATCGCATTGGCCGACAGCGCGATGCAGACCGTGTGGCCAAGGGCCGGCGCCTCGCGCACCCGGCGCAGGACCTCGAAGCCGTCGATATCGGGCAGATGCATGTCGATCAGCATCACGTCCGGCGGCGCGGCGAGCGCCTCGCGCAGCGCGCTCGTGCCGTCGGCCGCAAGGTGCAGCGCGATCGCCGGCCGCAACGCGACGAGTTCCTGCACGAGCAGCAGATTGGTCGGATCGTCCTCGATGCAAAGGACGCGCAGCGGCGCCGCCGGGCCGCTGCCTTCGGCGGCGGGATGGGCGGTTCGGGCGGCATCCTGTGGCGCGGCCCGCAGAAGGCCCGTTGCCTGCGGCAGCCAGACCTGGAATTCGCAGCCTTCGCCTGCAGCGCTGCGCACGTCGAGCGTGCCGCCCATCCGACCGACGAGGCGCTGCGCAATGGTCAGCCCGATCCCGGTGCCGACCACGTTGCCGCGCTCGGCGCCGACACGGTTGAAGGGCTCGTACAGGCCGCGCTGCTGCTCGGGCGACAGACCGGGTCCGTTGTCGGCGACGATCAGATCCCAGCCGTCGAACGCTGCGCGGCGGCGGCCTTGCGCGCGCAATTCGACCCAGCCCTGGCGGCGGTTGTACTTGATGGCATTGCCGACGAGGTTGGTGAGCACCTGGCGCAGTCGGCACGCATCGGCCCGCACCGCGCCCGCGCCGACCGGCTTCACGCGAAGCTCGACTTCGGCCTGGCGCGCCAGCGGCTCCATCCATTGCACGACATCGCGCAGCAGCTCGTCCAGGACGACGTCTTCATCGATGATCGGCAGCGACCCGGCCTCGATCGAGGCGAGGTCGAGCACGTCGTCGATCAGCGCCAGCAGGTGGTTGCCAGCCGCCTCGATGCGCTGCACGCGTTCGCGCTGCGGCGCGCTCAGCGCGTCGACGCCGTCGTGCGCCAGCAGTTGCGAAAACCCGATCACGGCATTCAGCGGGGTGCGCAATTCGTGGCTCATGTGGGCGAGGAACTCGGACTTCGCGCGGCTCGCCTGCTCGGCCGCCTCCTTCTCGCGCAGCGCGTGTTCGGCGAGCTTGGCTTTCTGGATATCGAGATGGATGCCGAACAGCGTCGGCCGGCCGTTGCGCAGCGCGCGCCGCGAGCGGCAGGCCACCCAGCGCCAGCCGCCGCCGGGCTGGCGGATGCGAAAGTCGGTCTCGAAGTCGATCTCGCCGGCGTCGCGCGAGCGCTTTCGTTCGCGCGCCACGCGCGCACGATCCTGCGGATGGGCAAGATCCTCCATCCAGTTCGCGGCCTGCGGAGCGGGGCTGCCGGCGGGCAGACCGTACAGGCGGTGCATCTGCGCATTCCATTCGACGGCGCCCGATTCCAGATCGAGCGTCCACAGGCCGACGCCGACCGCCTCGCTGACGAGCTCCATGCTCAGCGCCAGGGCGTCCGCGCGTTCGCGCTCCTCGACCTCGGTGCTGATATCGAACGATACGCCGAGCAGCGCCTGCACCCGGCCGTCCGCGTCGCGCTGCGCGACGCGCCGCGTCATCAGCGTGCGATAGCTGCCGTCGAGATTGAGGTAGCGCGCGCGCAGGCTGACCGGCGCGCTGCCCTCGAGCGCCGCCTTGGCGGCGGCGGCGATGCCGTCCCTGTCGTCGGGATGGGCGAGGTCGCGGATGGCCTGCAGCGGCAGGTCGGGGGGCGATGGCACCATGCCCATGATGCGGTAGCCGACCTCGTTGAACGAGATGCGCCCGATATCGGGCGTGATCCGCCATACCGACAGGCCGGTCATCTCCAGCGTCGTCGCCAGCTGTGCGTTCTCCTGTCCCGCAGCCTGCTGGCGAAGGACCTCGTCGGTGTCGTCGATCAGCACCGTGGTCAAGCATTGCGGCGCGCCGTCGGCGCCATTGCGTGCTTCGCTGAGCGAATGCACGTAGCGGATCGCGCCGTCCGCATGAACGATCCGAAAGCGCGTCTCGTGACGGCCGGCGCCCGCACAGGCCTGCCTGAAGCTCGCGACGACGCGGTCGCGGTCCTGCGGGTGCACGCGCGCCGCGACATCCTCGAAGCGGGGCACGCCGCCGACGGGATCGAAGCCGTACAACACATAGGCGTGCGGGCTCCAGCTGCCGTCGCCGGTGCGGATATCGCGCTCGACGATCGCGATCCGTCCGAAATCCTGGGCTAGCGCGAGCTGGCGCGAAAGCTGCTCGACCTGGCGCTCGGCGATCGCGAGGCGGGCGGCAGTGTCCGACTCGGACATCCCGGACGCGGCGTCCGCGGGTGTCGGCGGCGGCGCTGGCTCGCCGAGGCTCATTTCACCCCGCCGGACGCACGCGGGCCGCAAACGTGCGGCGAAACTTTTCGACCTTGGGCGCGACGACGTAGGCGCAATAGCCCTGGTCGGGGTGCTGCTCGAAATAGCGCTGGTGATAGGCCTCGGCGCGCGAATAGTTGGCGAGCGGCAGCAGTTCGGTGACGACCGGTCGGTGCGCCGCGCCGCTCGACGCCAGTTCGGCGATCACTTCGCGCGCGATCGCCTCCTGCTGCGGATTCTCGAAATAGATGCCCGAGCGGTACTGGGTGCCGATATCGTTGCCCTGCCGGTTCAGGGTCGTCGGGTCGTGAACGACGAAGAAGATCGCGAGCAGTTCGCGCAGCGATATGCGCTGCGCGTCGAAGCTGATGCGCACGACCTCGGCATGCCCGGTATCGCCGCCGCAGACCTGCTCGTAGCTCGGACTGGCGACATGGCCGTTGCTGTAGCCCGACTCGACCGCCTCGACGCCGTCGACCTGCAGGTAGACCGCCTCGAGGCACCAGAAGCATCCGCCGGCGAGCGTGATGGTTTCGAGTCGGGATGCGGACATGGGCGCTCCGTGGGCTGATGTCACGCCACTTTACACGCCTGCCATCGGTGCAACGATGCGGCCAACAAGAAAGCCCGCCAAGCTGCCGCCGGGCGGGCCCCGATCGCGGGACGGCGCGCGTTCAGCGCAGCTTCGTCTCCTTGTAGGTCACGTGCTTGCGCGCCTTGGGGTCGAACTTGATCATCTCGAGCTTCTCGGGCGTCGTCTTCTTGTTCTTGTCCGTCGTGTAGAAGTGCCCGGTGCCGGCCGACGATTCCAGCTTGATCTTCTCGCGTCCACCTTTTGCCATGATTGCTGCTCCCGGTTCAGATTTCGCCGCGCGCGCGCAGATCGGCGACGACCTTCTCGATGCCGACCTTGTCGATCAGCCGCAGCGCGGCCGCGCTGATGCGCAGCCGGACCCAGCGGTTCTCACCCTCGAGCCAGAACCGGCGGTACTGCAGATTCGGCAGGAAGCGGCGCTTCGTGCGGTTGTTGGCGTGGGAAACCCTGTTGCCCACCATCGGGCCCTTGCCCGTGACCTGACAGACGCGTGCCATGACGCTACTCCGTGATTGTTTCGTTGGAAGGGGCGCCGCAGCGCGCAAGGCGTTCGGCGTCGCCGTCAGTGTCGCTCGCCCGTCGCGGCGCGACCCGCAGCGAAAACGCAGATTATAACGGCTGGAAGCGCCCGCCTGACCGCGGCGGGTGCGATCAAAACTGATGTGTCCAAATAGAGGCTGTGTCAACGGCGTGCGGAGGTAGCTGCGATGGAAAGCGACGGGGT
>OEIU01001242.1_pt1 | contig 17418 bp, 17 predicted proteins | sample 1539221 | NCBI WGS metagenome assembly OEIU01 (sample SAMN03792071, study PRJEB22550) | activated sludge metagenome | feature: wastewater treatment plant; material: activated sludge; isolation source: Wastewater treatment plant of a petroleum refinery complex | place: Argentina: Zarate | collected...
GCCGGCGTGTAGAAGATCCGGTCGACGAACGGCGCGGTGTCGTCCGGGCTCTTGTCGACGCGAATCCCCTCCGGCAGCCCCGGCCACAGGTGCAGCTGCGCCCAGTTGTAGAACGCCAGCGCCTCGCACAATGCGATCGACGCGAGGAATGCGGCGACGTAGCGACCGAAGTGCTCGGGACGCGCGACGCTGAAGTACAGCGGGAACAGCAGGAAGAACTTGTGCCGCTGCAGCATCTGCCAGCCCCAGCCGCTGTCGTCGGTCCAGAGCATCGACAGCAGCAACACGCCGTAGTAGCCGAGCACCACCTGGACCAGCGGCTCGCGGGCGAGCTCGCGCAACCTCTCGCCGAAGCGCCCTTCGATCGTCCAGAGCGCCAGCATCGCCGCCGACAGGACGTAGGCCGGCGCGACCTGCACGGGGATGCAGAAGAAGACCGCAGCGAGCAGCCACGAGTTGGCCAGCGCAATGCGCTCGCGCAGCTGCGCGAGGTTCACGCGAACTCCACGCCGCAGGCCGTGAACGCCCGCCGCATGTCTTCGCGCTCCTGCTCCGACTTGAACCTCACGCGCTCCCAGCCGAACGCGACCACGCGCACCCGCGGCGGGTAGATCTGCCGCGCAAGCAGCAGCGACGAGGAGCGCACGCCGATCACGACGTCGTAGGGCGTCTGCGCCATGTGCGATTCGAGCGCACCCGCCGGCTCGATCACCAGGTAGTCGGGATGGCCGAGCTCGCGGGCATCGTCCTTCGGATGCGCCTTGTAGTCGATGCTCGCGATGCCCTCGCCCGCCAGCCAGCGGCGCATCCGCTCGGTGGTCTCGGCCAGGTCCGCGGCCGACATCAGCCGAAACGGGGTCAGCGGCTGCCCGATCACCAGTGCGCGGCGCGCGCCCGGGGCCGGTTCGTCACGCACCCGTGCGTCGACCAGCGGCGGCAGCACCCGCACCTTCTGCGACGGATATTCGTTCGGCAGCCCCGGCAGCACGTAGATGCGATCGCAGAACGGCGCATCCGAACCGATCCGGTCGCCGCCGAAGCACTGGTAGTCGAGCTCGGGAGCGAACAGGCGGCGCAGCTTGCGTGCGCACTGCAGCGCGCGCTTGAGCGGCGACAGCGGATAGCGGCGAATGCTGATCACGCCGTCGGGCAGGATGCGCGCGTGCATCTCGCGCGCCCCGCAGGCAGCCGGCAGCGCGCGCAGGAAATAGTTGATCGCCTCGGTGTCGTAGACGGCGCTGTGCAGGACCAGTCGATCGCTCGGCCCGACGAGCCCGGCAACCAGCCCGATGTTGGCGCGCAGGCGGCGATGGCGGCCGAACGGCCCCGGCAGCGGCTCGAGCCGAGGCCATGCCATGTAGCTGCAGGCGTCCCATTCGTGCGGGTCGACCACCGCGTCGAGCCCCGGCTTGTACCAGACGAGCACCTGGCGCGAACCCGCCTCGAAGTTCCCGGCGATGCGCCGGGCCGCGAGGTACTGGAGGGGCGACGCGACGAAGTAGACGGCAACCGTGCCGGAACGGCTCATGCGGGGCGATGCGGGTGGCTATGCGCAGCGCAGATGCTACCTCTTTACGCCCGCGGCCCCCGCTACACCGCGATCGCCGTCGCGATGCGCCCGCTCGCCGGCCAGCGCCCGGTCGATCGCCCACGACGCGGCGGCCAGTCCCATCGCGGCGGTCACCGTGACCAGCGACCCGTAGCCGGCGCAGTTCAGCGGCGCTCCGCCACGCGCCCCCTCCTCGCAGGCCGCCTCGCGTGCCGCCCGGCCGAGGTGCTCGTCGGAGTAGATCGCCTCGATGCGGAAACGCTTGCCCGCGTCGCGCGGAAAGCCATGGTCGCGCCGCAGCCGCGCGCGCACCGCCGCCAGCAGCGCATCGCCGCGGGTGCGCGACAGGTCGTCGCGGCGCAGCCGCAACGGGTCGGTGCGCCCGCCGGCGCCGCCGCAGACGACGATCGGCTGGCGGCGCCGGCGCAGGCAGGCGACGAGCGCGGCCTTGGCCCGTGGCGCATCGATCGCGTCGACGACCAGCGCGTCGGCCGGCACGAGTTCCTCGACGTTCTCGGCGGTCACGAAGTCGTCGACGACGCGCACCTCGCAGGCGGGCGAGATGTCGGCGATACGCCGGCGCATGACCTCGACCTTCGCGGCGCCCAGCGTCGACCCGAGCGCGTGCACCTGCCGGTTCACGTTGGACTCGGAGACGTGATCGAGGTCGATCAGCGTCAGGCGCCCGACGCCCGAGCGCGCCAAGGCCTCGGCGGTCCACGAGCCGACGCCGCCCACGCCGATCACGCAGGCGTGCGTGCGCGCCAGCACCGCGAGCGCGTCGTCGCCGTACAGGCGCGCCACGCCGCCGAAACGTCGTGCGGCATCCACCGGAGGGTGGCCCGCGGCCCCCGCGCGCGCCGCCGTCATCGCCCGCTTACGGCAGGATCAGCGACGAGCCGGTCGTCTTGCGCGACTCGAGGTCGCGGTGCGCCTGCACCGCGTCGGCCAGTCGATAGCGCTGGTCGATCTCGATCTTCACCTTGCCCGAGCCGACCATCCTGAACAGGTCCGCCGCCATCTCCTCGAGATTGGCGCGATTGGCGGTGTGCGCCATCAGCGACGGGCGGGTGACGTAGAGCGAGCCCTTCAGCGCCGTGAGCGCCATCGGCGGCACCGGCCCCGACGCGTTGCCGAAGCTGACCATCAGCCCGAATGGCTGCAGGCAGTCGATCGAAGCCTGGAAGGTGTCCTTGCCGACCGAGTCGTAGACCACCGGGACCATCGCGCCGCCGGTGATCTCGCGCACGCGCTCGACGATGTTCTCCCGCTTGTAGAGGATCGTGTGGTCGCAGCCGAAGCGGCGCGCGAGCGCGGCCTTTTCTTCGGAGCCGACGGTGCCGATCACCGTGACGCCGAGCGCCTTCGCCCACTGCATCGCGATCAGCCCGACGCCGCCGGCCGCCGCGTGGAACAGGATCGTCTGCCCTTTCTGCAGCTTGTAGGTGCGCCGGAACAGGTACTGCACCGTCATGCCCTTGAGCATCATCGCCGCGCCGGTCTCGAAGTCGATCGACTTCGGCAGCCGCACCAGCTTGACCGCCGGCATGTTGCGCAGTTCCGAATACGACCCCTGCGGGCCGCCCGCGTAGGCGACCCGGTCGCCGACCTTCAGATGCGTGACGCCCTCGCCGAGCGCGGTGACGACACCGGCGCCCTCGGTGCCCAGCCCCGACGGCAGCGGCGTCGGATAGAGCCCGGTGCGGAAGTAGATGTCGATGAAGTTCAGCCCCACCGCATGGTGGCGCACCTGCGCCTCGCCGGGCCCGGGCGGCCCCACCTCGACATCGACGTATTCGAGCACCTCCGGGCCGCCGGTGCGGCTCAGGCGGATCGCCTTGGGCATCGCCGTTTCTCCTCGTGACAATGAATGGGTGGGTGGGAATTCGGTGGGTGGGGATTCAATAGGTGCCCGGATAGGCGCCGCCGTCGATCAGGAAGTTCTGTCCGGTCACGTACGCCGCCTGCGCGCTGCACAGATACGCGCACGCCTGGCCGAATTCATAGGCATCGCCCAGCCGGCCGGCCGGCACCGTCGCCACCCGCCGCCTGACCATGTCGTCGACCGAGACGTTCGCGGCCTTGGCCTGCGCCTCGACGGTGGCGCGGATGCGGTCGGTGTCGAAGACGCCCGGCAGCAGGTTGTTGATCGTCACGTTGTGCACCACCGTCTTGCGCGCCAGGCCGGCGACGAAGCCGGTCAGGCCCGAACGCGCGCCGTTCGACAGACCCAGCACGTCGATCGGCGCCTTGACCGCGCTCGACGTGATGTTGACGATCCGCCCGAACTTGCGCGCGATCATGCCGTCGACGGTCGCCTTGATCAGCTCGATCGGCGTCAGCATGTTCGCATCGAGCGCGCGGATCCAGTCGTCACGGCCGAAGTTGCGGAAGTCCCCCGGCGGCGGGCCGCCGGCGTTGTTGACCAGGATGTCGATCTGCGGCGCCGCGGCCAGCGATTCGGCGCGGCCCTGCGGCGTCGTGATGTCGCAGGCCACCGCCACCACGGTCACGCCGGTCTCCTGCCCGATCCGCTCGGCTGCCTCCTTGACCGGCCCGGCCGAGCGGGCGTTGATCACCAGGTTCACGCCCTCCTGCGCGAGCGACAGCGCGCAGCCGTAGCCCAGTCCCTTGCTCGCGCCGCACACCAGCGCCCATTTGCCGCGAATGCCCAGATCCATGTCGTCTTACCTCTGTTGAATCACTTCTTGGTCAGCGAGCCCAGCACGCCGCGCAGGATCGCCCGGCCGAGCTGCGAGCCGGCGCTGCGCGCGGCGCTCTTGGCCATCGCCTCGATCACCGAGTCCTTGCGGCCGCTGCCGCGCAGCAGGTCGCCGATCGAATCCATGATGCCGCCGCCTCCGGGCGCGGGCGCCTGCGGGCCGCCGGTCGTGGCACCCGGCTTGCCGGCGGCGCCACCCTTGCCGGCGGCCGCACGCCCTCTCAGCTTTTCATAGGCCGAATCGCGGTCCACCGCCTGCTCGTAGACGCCGGCCACCACCGAGCCGGCGATCAGCGCCTTGCGTTCGTCGTCGGTGATCGGGCCGATCCGCGAGGCCGGCGGCACCACGAAGGCACGCTCGACGACGTCCGGCCGCCCTTTCTCGTCGAGGAACGACACCAGCGCCTCGCCGACCCCGAGCTCGGTGATCGCCTTCTCGCTGTCGAATGCGGGATTCGCGCGCAGCGTGGAGGCGGCCGCCTTGACCGCCTTCTGGTCGCGCGCGGTGAATGCCCGCAGCGCATGCTGGATCCGGTTGCCGAGCTGCCCCAGCACCGTGTCGGGCACGTCCAGCGGATTCTGCGTGACGAAATAGACGCCGACCCCCTTGGAGCGGATCAGCCGAACCACCTGCTCGACCTTCTCCAGCAGCGCGCGCGGCGCCTCGTTGAACAGCAGGTGCGCCTCGTCGAAGAAGAACACCAGCTTCGGCTTGTCGCGGTCGCCGACCTCGGGCAGCCGTTCGAACAGGTCCGACAGCAGCCACAGCAGGAACGAGCCGTACAGACGCGGCGCGTTCAGCAACTGGTCGGCGGCCAGGATGTTCAGCACGCCGCGGCCCTTGGCATCGGTCTGCATCATGTCGTCGAGGTTCAGCGCCGGCTCGCCGAAGAACTTGTCGCCGCCCTGGTCGGACAGCGCCAGCATCGAACGCTGGATCGCGCCGATCGATGCGCTCGAGATGTTGCCGTACTCGGTGGTGAAGTCGCGCGCGTTGTCGCCGACGAACTGCAGCATCGCCCGCAGGTCCTTCGCGTCGAGCAGCAGCAGCCCGCGTTCGTCGGCGATCCGGAACACCAGGTGCAGCACCCCTTCCTGGGTCTCGTTCAGGCCCAGCATCCGCGACAGCAGCAGCGGCCCCATGTCGGACACGGTGGCGCGCAGCGGATGGCCCTTCTCGCCGTAAACGTCCCACAACGTGACGGGAAAGCCCTGGAACGCCGGCTCCGGCAGCGACAGCCTGTCGAGCCGCTCCTTCAGCTTCGGCGACATCGCACCCGGCTGCGACAGCCCGGTCAGGTCGCCCTTGACGTCGGCCATGAACACCGGCACGCCGATCGAGGAGAACCGTTCGGCCAGCACCTGCAGCGATACCGTCTTGCCGGTGCCGGTGGCGCCGGTGATCAGCCCATGACGGTTGGCCAGCGCCGGCAGCAGGCTGAGGGAGGTCTTGCCGGTCGTGGCGATCAGCAGCGGATCGGTCATTCGAGGCTCCAGTTCGGGCTCATCGGAAGGATATGGGCCAATGGAAGGACATCGGCCAATGTTAAACTGAAGGGCTATCCATCGGTAGCGCGGGACATCCCCGAACAGGACTCCACATGGCCGGCCACTCCAAATGGGCCAACATACAGCACCGCAAGAACCGCCAGGACGAAAAGCGCGGCAAGCTGTTCACGCGTCTGATCAAGGAAATCACCGTCGCCGCCAAGCTGGGCGGCGCTGACCCCGACGCCAACCCGCGGCTGCGGCTGGCGATGGACAAGGCGTCCGAGGCCAACATGCCCAAGGACACGGTGCAGCGGGCCATTGCCAAGGGGGTCGGCGGCCTGGAAGGCGTCAACTACGAAGAGATCCGTTACGAAGGTTACGGCATCGGCGGCGCCGCCGTGATCATCGACTGCATGACCGACAACCGCACCCGCACGGTGGCCGAGGTGCGGCACGCGTTCTCCAAGTACGGCGGCAATCTGGGCACCGACGGCTCGGTGGCGTTCCTGTTCCGCCACTGCGGCCAGTTCCTGTTCGCGCCCGGCACCTCCGAGGACCGGGTCATGGAGGCGGCGATCGACGCCGGCGCCGAGGACGTGACCAGCGACGAGGAAGGCGGCATCGAGGTGATCTGCGCGCCAGCCGACTATCCGGCGGTCAAGGCGGCGCTCGAGAAGGTGGGCCTGAAGGCCGAGGTGGCCGAGGTCACGATGAAGCCGCTGAACGAGGTGGTGTTCACCGGTGAAGATGCCCAGAAGATGCAGAAGCTGCTCGATGCGCTGGAGAGCCTGGACGACGTGCAGCACGTCTACACCAGCGCCGTCATCGCCGACTGACCGGCCGCCATTCGCGGCCGCGCCGCTCGGAACGAACCCTTGCCCGCGAACCCATGCCCGCCATCGGTAGGACAGGACCTCAGATGAAGATTCTCGTCGTCGGATCAGGCGGCCGCGAGCACGCGCTGGCGTGGCGGCTCGCGCAGTCCGTGCGTGTGCAGACGGTGTTCGTGGCGCCCGGCAACGGCGGCACCGCACGCGAGCCGAACCTGCGCAACATGCCGATCTCGGCGATCGATACGCTGGCCGAATTCGTCAAGAAGGAGAAGATCGCGATGACGGTGGTGGGACCCGAAGGTCCGCTGGCCGCCGGCATCGTCGACCGCTTCCGCAAGAAGGGGTTGAAGATCTTCGGCCCGACCCGGGCGGCCGCGCAGCTCGAATCGTCGAAGGATTTCGCCAAGGCGTTCATGAAGCGGCACGGCATCCCGACCGCCGATTACGAAACCTTCACCGATGCGCAGGCCGCCCACGCCTACCTCGATCGCAAGGGCGCGCCGATCGTCATCAAGGCCGACGGGCTGGCCGCCGGCAAGGGCGTGGTGGTCGCGCAGACGCTGGCCGAGGCGCATGCGGCGGTCGACGCGATGCTGCTCGACAACCGGCTGGGCAGCGCCGGCGCGCGCGTCGTGATCGAGGATTTCCTCGAAGGCGAGGAAGCCAGCTTCATCGTGATGGTCGACGGCCGCAACGTGCTGGCGCTGGCCTCCAGCCAGGACCACAAGCGGCTGCGCGATGGCGACGCCGGTCCCAATACCGGCGGCATGGGTGCCTATTCGCCGGCGCCGGCGGTCACGCCGTCGATCCATGCGAAGGTGCTGCGCGAGATCATCCTGCCGGCGGTCCAGGGCATGGCGCGCGACGGAATCCCTTACACCGGTTTCCTGTACGCCGGGTTGATGATCGATACGGCCGGACAGCCGCGCGCGCTGGAGTTCAACTGCCGGCTCGGCGATCCGGAAACGCAGCCGATCATGGCGCGGATCAAGAGCGATTTCGCCGACATCCTCGAGGCGGCGATCGACGGCCGGCTCGACCAGGTCGAGATCGAATGGGACCGCCGCACCGCGCTGGGCGTGGTGCTGGCCGCGCACGGCTATCCCGAGGAACCGCGCAAGGGCGACGAGATCAGCGGCGTGCCGGCCGGCGGCAACGACGGCGACGCCGACACGCTGGTGTTCCACGCCGGCACGATCCTCCGCGACGGCAGGCTCGAGACCAACGGCGGCCGGGTGCTGTGCGTGACCGGCCTGGGCGACTCGGTGAAGATCGCGCACAGCCGCGCCTACGAGGCGATCGACAGGATCCGCTTCGACGGCATGCAGTACCGGCGCGACATCGGCCACCGGGCGCTGAAGCGCAAGCGATGAGCGGCGGCATCGTCGATACCCGGCCGGTCCGCGACTGGCTGACCGGTCTGCAGCAGCGCATCGTCGACGGGCTGGAAGCGCTCGACGGCAAGCCGTTCATCCGCGACGCCTGGCAGCGCGCCGAGGGCGGCGGCGGCGTGAGCCGCATCATCGAGGGCGGCAACCTGTTCGAACGCGGCGGCGTCGGCTTCTCGCACGTGATGGGCGCGAAGCTGCCGCCTTCGGCCAGCGCCACCCGCGCCGAGCTGGCCGACCGCCGCTGGGAGGCGATGGGCGTGTCGCTGGTGCTGCATCCGCTGAACCCGTACGTGCCCACCGTGCATCTGAACGTGCGCTTCTTCATCGCGCATGCTGCCGGTCCGGCCGACGCACCGGTCTGGTGGTTCGGCGGCGGCATGGACCTGACGCCTTACTACGGCTTCGAGGAAGACGCGGCCCACTTCCATCGCACCTGCCGCGACGCGCTGGCGCCGTTCGGGCCGCACCACCATCCGCGCTTCAAGAAGTGGTGCGACGACTACTTCTTCCTGAAGCACCGCAACGAGCCGCGCGGCATCGGCGGCATCTTCTTCGACGATCTGAACCAGGGCGGATTCGACGCATCGTTCGCGCTGACCCGCACTGTCGGCGACGCGTTCCTGCCGGCCTATGCGCCGATCGTCGAACGGCGCCGCGCACTGCCCTTCGGCGAACGCGAACGCGACTTCCAGGCGTGGCGGCGCGGCCGCTACGTCGAGTTCAACCTGGTGTTCGACCGCGGCACGCTGTTCGGGCTGCAGTCCGGCGGCCGCACCGAATCGATCCTGATGTCGATGCCGCCGCTCGCGCGCTGGCGCTACGACTGGCAGCCCGAGCCCGGCTCGGCGGGGGCGCGGCTGGCCGAGGTGTTTCTGGTGCCGCGGGATTGGGCCGACGAGGCGGCGGACGACGGCGCGAGCGGCCTGACGACCGGCGCATCGACCGGCGTGGCGGGCGGCACGGCCGCCACGCCCGGTACCGACCGATGAGCGGCGCACGGCCGCGCATCGGCCTGTTCGGCGGCACCTTCGATCCGATCCACACCGGTCACCTGACCTTGGCGCGCTGGGCGCGCGCCGAACTGTCGCTCGATGAGCTGCGGCTGATCCCGACCGGCGAGTCGTGGCAGAAGCGGCCGGCCGGCGCACCGGCGGCCGACCGCCTCGAGATGGCCCGGCTGGCGTTCGCCGGCGACCCGTGGGTCACGATCGACGACCGCGAGGTGCGCCGCGACGGCCCCAGCTACACGATCGACACGCTGATCGAGCTGCGCCGCGATCTCGGCAAGGAACCGGCGCTGGTGCTGCTGCTCGGCAGCGACCAGCTCCACAACCTGGCGAGCTGGCACCGCTACCGCGAGCTGCTGAACCATGCGCACCTGGCCGTCACGCAACGCGAGCGGGTCGCGCTGGAGGACTTCGCGCCGGAGGTGGAGGCGCTGGTCGCCGAGCACGGCGCGGGCGCGCTGCCCGATACCCCTGCGGGCGCCCTGGTGTTCTTCCGGATGCCCACCGTGCCGGTATCGGCCACGGTGCTGCGTCGGCAACTCGCGGCCGGCGAGCGACCGGCGGAACTGGTTCCACCCGCCGTTCTCGAATATATTGACCGCAGGCGGCTCTATCAGCCGCCCGGCCCGCTCGAACCGGGCCGCCACGCCTGAGGAAGCATGGAACTGCGCAAGCTGCAACGCATCGTCGTCGACGCCCTGGAAGACATCAAGGGGCAGGACATCCAGGTTTACAACACCACCGAGCTGACCGGGCTGTTCGATCGGGTCGTGGTGGTGAGCGGCACATCGAACCGGCAGACCCGGGCGATGGCGTCCCATGTGGCGGAGCAGGTCAAGGCAGCCGGCGGCGAGGTGATCGCCATCGAGGGCGCGGAAACCGGCGAATGGGTGCTGATCGACCTGGCCGACATCGTCGTCCACGTGATGCAGCCGGCGATCCGGGCTTACTACAACCTCGAGGAGCTGTGGGGCGGCAAGCCGGTGCGGGTGAAGCTGGGCGGCATCACCGCCGCGCGCCAGTCGTCCGGTCGCACGGTGGCGGCGCGCGGATCCCGCTCGATCGCCCGGACGGACACTGCCGACGATGCCGCGCTGGCGGCCGCCGACGATGGCGCATCTTCAGCCGCTGCCGCGTCCGCTTCACGGCCGCGCCGACGCACCTCCGCCGGCGGCGCACGCAGCGGCCGCACAGGTGCACGTACCGCCGGCTGAGCAGCGGCGCCTGCGCCGATCGCGCAGCGCATCCGGCCCCGTCGGTGCGCGAGCGCAGCCACCGTTGCACGAGTCTGCCGACCGGTCCGATCGCCGGTCCGATCGCCGGTCCGTCGATGCCGCGCCCATGCGGACGGGCATGGCCGTCGGCCGGATGCGCCGACCGCGATGCTGATCCGCGTGATCGCCGTCGGCACCCGCATGCCCGACTGGGTCCGGACCGCGGTCGACGACTACACCCGGCGGCTGCCTGCCGACTTCCGCGTCGAATGGAAGGAGGTGCGCGCCGAGACCCGCGGCGGCAGCGGCGCGCCGGAGGTGTGGATGGAGCGCGAGGCGCAGCGCATCCGCGCGCAGCTCCCCGCCGGTGCCCGCCCCGTCGTGCTCGACGAGCACGGCCGCGACCTCGACACCGCGCAATGGGCCGAGCGGATGGGCCGCTGGCGCGACGACAGCCGCCCGGTGGCGCTGCTGATCGGCGGCCCGGACGGCCTGCACGGGCCGTTGAAGCGCGAGGCCGCCGAATCGCTGCGCCTGTCGAGCCTGACGCTCGCCCATCCGCTGGTGCGGGTGGTGCTGGCCGAACAGCTTTTCCGCGGCTGGTCGATACTCGCCAATCATCCGTACCATCGGAGTTGACCGCCCCGCCGCATCGCAACCACTCCCGTGCCAGCCCTGAGCCCGCCGATCCGATGACCGACCGCATCTATCTCGCCTCCCGCAACCCGCGCCTCCAGGAACTGCTGGCGCGGATCGGCATCGAGTTCGAGCTGCTGCTGGCCGGCCCCGGCGAGGACGACGAGGCGCTCGAGGCGGTGATCCCCGGCGAGTCGCCGACCGTCTACGTCCGCCGGGTGACCCGCGCCAAGCTCGCCGCCGCCTGCGCCCGGCGCATCGCGCGCGACCTGCCGCCGCGGCCGGTGCTGGCCGCCGACACGACGGTGGCCACCGGCGGCCGCATCCTCGGCAAGCCGGCCGACCGCGCCGAGGCGATCCGGATGCTGCAGTCGCTGTCGGGCCGCACGCACCGGGTGCTGACCGCGGTGGCGGTGGCGCGCGGCAGCCGGGTGCACGACATCGTCAGCGTGTCGCGCGTGACCTTCGCCCGGCTGTCGGCCGCCGACATCGAACGCTACGTAGCCCGCGGCGAATCGCTGGACAAGGCCGGCGCCTACGGCATCCAGGGCGCGGCCGAGGCATTCGTGCGCCGGATCGACGGAAGCTGCTCCGGTATCATGGGTTTGCCCCTGTACGAGACCGCGAGACTGCTGCGAAGGCCGTCAGCGGCTTCGGGCGGCCGGGCGCCACTGACATGAACGAAGAAATTCTCGTCAACACCACCGCCCACGAGACCCGCATCGCCGTCATCCAGCAGGGCGCGGTGCAGGAGCTGCACATCGAACGCGCCGCCACCCGCGGGCTGGTCGGCAACGTCTACCTCGGCAAGGTGTCGCGGGTGCTGCCGGGCATGCAGTCGGCGTTCGTCGACATCGGCCTGGAGCGGGCCGCGTTCCTGCACGTGGCCGATCTCTGGCAATCGCGCGCCGGCAACCACCACGCCCATCCGATGCCGATCGAGAAGGTGCTGTTCGAAGGGCAGCCGCTGCTGGTGCAGGTGATCAAGGATCCGCTGGGCACCAAGGGGGCGCGGCTGTCGTCGCAGATCAGCATCGCCGGCCGGCTGCTGGTGTATCTGCCGCAGGACCCGCACATCGGCGTGTCTCAGCGCATCGGCGACGAATCGGAACGCACGCAGCTTCGCCAGCGGCTGCAGCGGCTGCTGCCCAACGGCGAACGCGGCGGCTTCATCATCCGCACGTCGGCCGAGGATGCCGGTGACGAGGAGCTGACCGCCGACATCGACTACCTGCGCAAGCGCTGGGCACAGATCCTCGAAGGCAGCAAGGAGCGCCCGGCCGCCTCGCTGCTCTATCACGAGCTGAGCCTGACCCAGCGGATGCTGCGCGACGTCGCCAGCGAATCGACCACCGCGATCCTCGTCGATTCGCGCGACGAGATGGCCTCGCTCGCCGAGTTCGCCGGCACCTACATGCCCGGCATCGCCGGCCGCATGCGGCTCTACACCAGCGACCGGCCGCTGTTCGAGCTGCACGGGGTCGAGAACGAGATCGAGAAGGCGCTGGCCCGCCGCGTCGACCTGAAGTCCGGCGGCTACCTGATCATCGACCAGACCGAGGCGCTCACCACGATCGACGTCAACACCGGCGGCTACATCGGCGGCCGCAGCTTCGACGACACGATCTTCAAGACCAATCTCGAAGCTGCCCATGCGATCGCCCGCCAGCTTCGCGTCCGCAACCTCGGCGGCATCATCATCGTCGACTTCATCGACATGGGCAGCCACGACCACCGCGACGCGGTGCTCGCCGAGCTGCGCAAGGCCCTGTCGCGCGACCGCACCAAGACCTCGGTCAACGGCTTCACCGCGCTGGGCCTGATCGAGATGACCCGCAAACGCACCCGCGAATCGCTGGCCCACATCCTGTGCGAGCCCTGCGAAACCTGCGGCGGCAAGGGCACCACCAAGACCGCCCGCACCGTCTGCTACGAGATCCTGCGCGAGATCCAGCGCGAAGCCAAGCAGTTCAACCCGCGCGAATTCCGCATCGTCGCCTCGCAGGAGGTCATCGACCTGTTCCTCGAGGAAGAGGCGCAGCCGCTGGCGACGCTGGGCGACGCGATCGGCAAGAAGATCGCGCTGCAGGTGGAGACGGTGTACGGGCAGGAGCAGTACGACATCGTGCTGATGTGAGGCCGGCCGCGGCGGGCGGGGCCCGACCGCCACGCCGCTCGCCCTGCCCTGCTGCGTTTCACATCCGGCCGGCGACGTTTCGTCGCAATCCGCTCGTGCACCCAGACGGCGCGGCCGACACTGCGGGCATCCGAACACCTCTTCACCCGGAGCCCGCCATGCAGACCATCCTGTCCAACATTCCCGCCTACGTCTATGCGATCTTCGTCGCGCTGCTGGCGATGGGCATCGGCCAGTCGCGTCCGCGCACCGTCGCGCTGCGCCGCACCGTGGTGCTGCCGCTGGCGATGACCGGGCTCTCGGCCTACGGCGTGATCGGCGCCTTCGGCCCGGCGGCGGTGCCGCTGCTGGCCTGGGCTGGCGGCGTGGCGCCGCCCGGGCTGCCGAGGGCGCGACGGCTGCCGCCTGCCGAGGTGATCTACGATGCCGCCAGCCGCAGCTTCGCGCTGCCCGGAAGCTGGGCGCCGCTGGCGCTGATGATGGCGATCTTCATGCTGAAGTTCGCGGTCGGCATGTCGCTCGGCCTGCAGCCTTCGCTGCACCAGTCCGCCGGCTTCGCGTTCGCCGCATCGGCCGCCTACGGGCTGTGCAGCGGGGTCTTCCTCGGTCGGGCGCTGCCGTTGTGGAAGCTGGCGATGGGGCGCGCTGCCGGGGTGCCGGCGGCGGCGTGACGGGACCCGTGATCGGCCGGCGACGGCGGCAGGCGGCGCCCCCGTGTACGATCCGCTGCACACCCGCCACCGACCACCGCCAGACGATGCCCACCACACCGACCGACCGGCTGCTCGCCGGGTTCATCGTCGTCGATTTCACCCGCGTGCTGGCAGGCCCGTACTGCACCCGGATGCTGGCCGACCTGGGCGCCGACGTGATCAAGCTCGAGCGACCGGGCGAAGGCGACGAGGTGCGCACGATCGCACCGCAGTTCGATCCGTCCGACACGCACCAGAGCGCGTACTTCGCGCGGATCAACGCCGGCAAGCGCAGCGTCGCGATCGACTTCGCGCAGCCCGGCGCGCGCGAGCTGGTCTACGACCTCGTGCGGCGCGCCGACGTGGTGGTCGAGAACTTCTCGCCGGGCGTCATGAAGAAGTACGGCTTCGACTACGAGTCGCTGGCGGCCGTCCGTCCCGGGCTCGTCTACTGCTCGATCTCCGGCTTCGGGCAGAGCGGGCCGCTGGCATCGCTGCAGGCCTATGCGCATCTGATCAATGCGTTCTCCGGCCTGATGGAGCTGGAGCGCGGCGGCCGCGCGGCGCCGCGTGCGTCGAACCTGCAGGCCGCCGACGTGCTGGCCGGCGCGCACGCATTCGGCGCGATCAATGCGGCGCTGCTGCGCCGCGCGCGCACCGGGCAAGGCGCCTGGCTGGACGTGTCGATGCTCGAATGCATGGTGGCGGCAGACGACGTCAACTATCCGAGCCTCTTGAACGGCGGCGGCGTGCTGCGCCAGCCGCGCAGCGGCATGGTCGTGCAGCCGATCGGCGAGCGTCACATCGCGATGCAGATCGGCGGCGCGCCGACGATGTGGCCGAAGCTGGTCAAGCTGATGGACCGCCCCGGGCTCGAGCAGGACCCGCGTTTCGCGACGCCGCTGGCGCGCCGCGAGAACTGGGATGCGCTGCTCGCCGAGATCGGTGCCTGGCTGCAGAGCCTGGGCAGCGTCGACGCGGCGATGAAGAAGCTGTCGGCCGCACGGATCCCGGCGGTGCCGATGATGATGCCGGAGGAGGTCGTCGAGCACCCCCACCTGCAGGCGCGCGGCGCCTTCCCGACGGTGCCGCATCCGGTCGCCGGCCAGGCGCGCGTCACCGCGACGCCGTTCCAGATCGACGGCCGGCCGACGGTGCCGACCGGCGCGCCGCCCTGGCGGATCGGCGAGCACACCGCCGAGGTGCTGGCCGAGCTGGCCGGCTATCCGCCGGAACGGATCGCCGCGCTGCGGGCCGAGAGCATCGTCTCGATGCCCTGACACGCCGGTCCCCGCGGCTTGGCAGCGGCAGGAATCGGCGCTGTTGCGCCCCCCGAACGGCCGCCTGAGCCCGTCAGAAGTTCGCCGCAATCCGCTGCTGCAGGTAGTCGTGCGCGGTGATCGGCGGATACTTGCCGCCCGGGGTCTCGATCCGCACGTCCGTGTTGGCCTGGCAGAAGAACGCCAGGCTGTAGCGCGGCCCCTGGTATTCGTCGTCGCGCGGGTTGCGCACCCGGTGGAAGTTCGACGGCAGCACGTCGCCGCTCCAGCGCATCAGCATGTCGCCGATGTTGCAGGTGATCAGGTGATCGGCCGGCTCGACGCTGGTCCACTGCTGCGAGTCCATGTCCTTGCCGGGACAGAGCTGCAGGCCGCCCTGGCCGGTGCGCTGGAACAGCAGCGTCAGGCAGTCGAAGTCGGTGTGCGCACCGGCGCGCCACAGGCCGGCTGCGGCCCGGGTCGCCGGGTCGACCGCATAGTAGTGCAGCAGCCGCAGCGTGCTCTGGTAGGTGGCCCGCGACGGGTCGTGCGCCTCGGTGAAGAAGCCGGCCGGCATGCCGAGCTTGACCGCCAGGCACGACAGGATCCGCATGCCGACGGTCCAGCACTGCGACTCGAACGCCAGCATCCGCTCGCGAAAGCCCGGCAGGTGATGCTCGCCCGGCCATAGACCGTCCATCCGCGGCCGCGTGATCTGGTACGACTCCTTCTGGTCCGGCGTGCGGGTCGACGGCCGCACCTGCGCGCGGCTCTCCCAGCCCGCGTTGGTGCCGCGCGCCATCGCACAGTCGGCCTTGACGCTGTCGGGCAGCGCGAAGAACTCAGCGGCGTAGCGGAAAGCCGCCTCGACGTCCGATTGCGGGATGCCGTGGTTGGCCACCTGGAAGAAGCCGACGTCGACCGCCGCCGCCCAGAGCCGGTCGGCGATCTCGGCGCGCCGCTCGTCGAAGTCCGACAGGTCGATGCAGCGCACCTCGCGCGCCTGGGTTTCGGTGCCGTGCGCGCCCATGCGCGCTTCGCGGTCGAGTTCGTGCAGAGGTCCGGCCGATGGATTCATGATGCCTCCTGGCTGGGGTTGAACAAGTGGTCTATCGCGCGGCGGATGCCGCCGTAGCCGGTGCAGCGGCACAGGTTGCCCGACACCGCGTCGAGCACCTCGTCGATCGTCGGCCGCGGCTGCCGGCCGTGCAGCCAGGCCAGCATCATCACCAGCCCGGCACTGCAGTAGCCGCATTGCACGCCGCCGAACCGGGCGAGCGCCTCGCGTACCGGCAGGCTCGATGCGTCGTCGGCCACCGATTCGATGGTGCGCACCCCGCGGCCCGGCAACTGCCACGCCATCACCAGGCAGGCGTTGACCGCCTCGCCGTCGAGCCATACCAGACAAGCGCCGCAGCGGCCGATCTCGCAGCCGGGACGGGCACCGGTGAGCATCAGCTCCTCGCGCAGGATCGTCAGCAGCCGCCGCTGCGGCAGGCCGGCGAGCGCCACCGGCCGGCCATTGATCTGCACGGTGGCGTCAGGGTCCGGGGAGCCGGGGCGGGCCGCGCCGTGCATCATCGGCTGCTCCCATTGGCGGTGGCGGGGGGGCACACAGTGGCTGTGGCTGTGGCTGTGACGGTGGCATCGGCATCGGCATCGGCATCGGCGGCGCGGGGCCACCTCCCGCCGTCGAACAGCTCGGCGACCCGCTCCGGCGCGAGCGGCCAGCGCACGGTGGCGCCCAGCGGCACCGCGCGGCCGATCGCCACCGCGACCGCCGCCGCGCCGATGTTGACGCCGATCTCCCCAGCGCCGCGCGGCCCGACCGGATCGCCGGGCGGCAGTGATTCGATCGCCAGCACTTCGATCGACGGCGCATCACGCATCGTCGGCATCAGGTAACCGTCGAGGTTGCGCGCGGTGTACCGGCCGGCCTGCATCGTCAGGTCCTCGGTGGTCACCATGCCCTGCCCCATCAGCGCGCCGCCCTCGATCTGGCCGAGATAGCCGATCGCCGACACCACCGGCCCGAGCGCGGTCGCGATGACCATCCGCTCGACCGACACCGCGCCGGTGACGCCGTCGACCTGCACCTCGGCCAGCGCGGCGGCCGCGCCGAACACGTAGTGCGCGCCCGGCACGTCGCTGGGCGTTTCCTCGCCCGGCAGATCGATCGTCAGCACCGGTCGCGGCCCCACGGGGTCGGCCAGCCAGGCGTCGATCATCGATGCGAACCGCGGGCCGTGGTCGCGCAGCGCCCGGTGCACCATCGTCGTCGCCCGTGAAGCGGCGACCGCGCCGGTATCGGGCGCCAGCGCCGAATCGCCGATGACCGGCCGCACGCGGTCCGGCCCGCAGCCGAACTGCTCGGCGGCCATCGCGCGGATCGCGCCGTCGAGGTTCTGGCCCATCTCGGTGAAGCTGACGCGGACCTCGATCACCGCACGGCCGCGTCGGATGCGATCAGCCGCCCCGGCGGGCGCG
>OEIU01001243.1_pt1 | contig 17418 bp, 16 predicted proteins | sample 1539221 | NCBI WGS metagenome assembly OEIU01 (sample SAMN03792071, study PRJEB22550) | activated sludge metagenome | feature: wastewater treatment plant; material: activated sludge; isolation source: Wastewater treatment plant of a petroleum refinery complex | place: Argentina: Zarate | collected...
GGGAGCCTCATCTGCGCAAGCCGTGACCTCACGGGCGAGACCGCCAATCTCGCCGTGGTCGACGACGAGTTCATCGTGGTGCTGACGCGGGCCGAAAGCCGCCAGATCATGCGCTCGCTCGCCGCCGTCGGCGGCCGGGTGGCGATGGTAGCCTCGGGCGTCGGCAAGGCCGTGCTCGCCACCTATTCGGACGAGGACGTCAGCGCCATCATCCGCCATCACGGCATGCCGCGCCTGACCGAAAAGTCCATCGTGCGCCCGGGCGGATTGTTGAAGGAACTGGAAAAATTCCGCCGCCAGGGGTTTGCCCTCGATGACGAGGAAGCGCTGCATCGGCCTGCGCTGCGTCGCCGCCGTCGTCTAAAACGATTGCGCCGAGCCGCTGGCCGCGATCTCCGTCTCCGGCATGACCAGCCGGCTCACTGACGAGCGATTGCCTTTGCTCGGCCAGACCGTGCGCGAGGTGGCGGCCGAACTGACGGTGGCGCTGGGCGGGGTAATGCCGGCGGCGAAGGCTTCCTGAACGCAATCAACACTGCGATCGCATGTCGATGGCGGCTGATCTCCTAACGTGCGCGTGCTAGAATTGTCGCCGGCTCGTTGGATGAGACGGATGAGAATTAGCAAGCATTGGGGGCTCTGGTTCGCCCTGTCTGTGCTGTCGGTGTTTTGCATGGCTGATGCGGACGCGCCCGCGGCGGCGACCGAGCGCGATCGGGTATCACTCAGCGCGTCGACGATTGCCTGGAGCACGGTCAAATACGCCACCGCGGCCGACAACGGCTTCATCGACGGTTCGCTCGACAAGAACGTCATCGTCGATCGCACCTTCAAGACCCATGTGCTGGAAAACCGCTATCTGAAGGTGACGCTGCTGCCCGAATTCGGCGGGCGCATCCTTTCCATCATCTACAAGCCGACTGGCCGCGAGCAGCTCTACCGCACGCAGGTCGGCGTGCCCTACGGCATGAAGGGCGGCAATTTCTATTACGACTGGCTGATGGTGTATGGCGGCATCTTCCCGACCTTTCCCGATCCCGAGCACGGCCGCACCTGGCTGAAGCCGTGGGAGTTCAAGGTCGAGCAGCAGAGCGACAGCGAAATCACGGTGTCGATGTCGCTTGACGACAATTTTTCCTACGCTGCGGCGCCACCGCGATTCATGCGAGGTTCGACCGGCATCAAGGCCACCTATTACGTCACGCTGAAAGCCGGCCGCGCCGCGCTCGATGCGCGAATGGTGCTGCGGAATACGCAAGACAAGGCGATCCCTTACGAGTACTGGACCTGCACGACGCTGGCGCCGGGATCGGATCCGAACAATCCCAAGGCCACCGGCGGCGCCGAGATCATTGCGCCGATCAAGACCTACACCACGCCGTCTTGGTCGAGCTTCCTTGCCGCCGGCGATGAAAGCGCAGGGCAGGGCAGGAGCGTATTCGAGAACGTGCGCTATTTCAGGAACTGGCCCGACATGGCGATCGCCTACGCCGCGCCCGACATGCAGGGCGGCAATTTCTGGGGCGTCATCAACCACGACAATCAGGAGGGAATTTTTCGCATCGCCGACAACAGGGTGACGCGCGGCCTGAAGATGTGGACGTGGGGTTTCTCGTCGTTCACGAAAGAGACCGATCCACGAACGGACCCGAACCCGCAGCGGCCTTACGTCGAATTGTGGGCGGGCGTGTCCGACCAGTTCTTTCATCCGGCCGTGCTTCCGTCGCGAGGCGAGGTGTCGATTGCGGAAACCTATAGTCCGACTATCGGCATGAGCAACGTCACGCATGCCAACGAGAACATGCTGGTCAATCTGTCGGCCGAGGCGAGCGGAGTTGCGCTGCAGTTCTTCAGCGTGCAGCCGGCCGACCCGTTGCGGGTGAAGTTGAAGCGAGGCGAGGCGGTCCTGTTCGATGAGGCCGTGCCGGCCGACCCGAGGAATGGAAACCGGATCACCGCCGCGCTTCCGGCCGGCAGCCGCGGACAGCCGATTCGGCTGATGGTCAGCAGGGTGGACGGCAAGGAGCTGATCGCGGCCGAAGCGACGCTCAAATAGCCGTAATCGCGAGGGAACCGCCGCGATATCGCATTGGGCCACGCACTGCGCCGGCGAATACGCGATAGCTATTTAGCGGATGTTTCGCTATGGTGACTGAGCCCGGTCGCGCAGCAGGCGCACCGCTCACCCCGATTTCGTCGTCACAAGCTCACGCCGGACGTCCACCGGCTCCATCGCGTCACGGTAGCGTTTCCGGGGACGCAGGCGCCATTTTTGAGGTCGACCCATGTCATACGCCTATAAGCTGAACGAGGACGTCCATCACCGGCGCCAGGGACCGCAGGGGCGTGCCGAAGCGGCCGCGCCTTCGATCTACACGATCGTCCGGTTGATGCCGATCGAGGCAGACGGGCGTCTCAGGTACCGCATCAAGAGCAAATCCGACAACACCGAGCGCGTGGTCACGGAAGACCAGCTTTCGTATTTTCAGTGACTCGAGCTACGGGAATCCAGCTTTGCTGAATGAACGCGAAAAAATTCTGGACGCGCTTCGCGAGAAGCCGCTGAAGGTTTACGAAGTCATGAAACGTGCCAACGTTCCCAATGAGGAAGCTTGCCAGACGCTGCTTCTGAAATTGCGCGACGAGGGCTTGGTGAAGTTCGACATCCACAAAGGACGCTGGCGCGTCGCAGCATGAGGCGGCCGGCCGCGTGATGGCGTGTTGATTGCTCCGCGCTCGACTCTCATCACCATTTTGCCACCACGATTCAGTCACAAGCTGAACCCCTTACCGCTCGCAACCGGTCGCGGACCGGATTAGCCTTGCGGTCGCCTGGCCGGATCAACCGGCCGGCTTCATTGGGAGGATGTGATGACACGCGACGTGCGCAATCCGGATTCAATGATCTCACGACGAACCATCGTCCGGGGCCTGGCGGTCGCCGCCGGCGCCGCCGTGGCGGGGACGGGCACCGCGCTGGCGCAGGGCAGCGCGAGCGGCGGTCCGGCATCGCCGCCATCGACCGTGACGAACCCGCCGCGCGATTTTTCGCCGCGCGGCGCGCCAACCACCTATTTCTGGGACCCTGATATCATCGCGGTCGATCCCTCCTTCAACAACCTCGCCCAGCCCAACGCCGCCATCAAGCGTCTCATGACCGGGGTGTTGTGGGCCGAGGGCCCCGCCTGGAGTTCGCAGGGCCGCTATCTGCTCTGGAGCGACATCCCCAATAACCGGCAGATGCGATGGTCTGAGGATGACGGCCATGTCAGCGTGTTCCGCACGCCCTCGAACAACAGCAACGGCAACTCCTTCGATTTCCAGGGCCGACAGCTCTCCTGCGAGCATCTCACCCGCCGCGTCGTGCGCTATGAGCACGACGGTACCGCGACCGTGCTGGCCGATTCCTTTGACGGCAAGAAGCTGAACTCGCCGAACGACGTTGTCGCGCACCCGGACGGCAGCTACTGGTTCACCGATCCGCCCTATGGCGGCCAGCTCTATGAGGGCGAGCCCGATGTCGCGGGTGGGCCGAGCAATACGGGCGGAAAACTCAACCCGCGGATCGGCCAGCCCGCCGGCTTCGTGCCGGGCAAGCGCGAACTGCCGACCAATTGCTATCGAATCGATCCCTCCGGCCGCGTCGATCTCGTGGTGACCGAGCAGCAGGTGCCAGATCCGAACGGGCTTTGCTTCTCGCCGGATTACAAGAAGCTCTACGTTGCCAGCACCGGCAAGGGACCGGGCGACACCGGGCCGGGCGGCAAGGGCGACATGCATGTGTTCGACGTCGGCGCCGACAACAAGCTTTCCAACCAGAAACTGTTTTCCGATTTCATGGTGGACGGCGTCAAATGCGGGCCGGACGGCATGCGTTGCGACGTCAACGGCAATGTCTGGGCCGCCAGTAATGCCGGCCGCGCCGTCGGCTACAGCGGCGTCACGGTGTGGTCGCCGGAAGGCAAGCTGCTCGGCCGCATCCGCCTGCCGGAAGTCTGCGGCAACGTCACCTTCGGCGGCCCCAAGCGCAACCGCCTGTTCATGGCCGCCAGCCAGTCGCTGTATGCGGTGTATACTGCGACGCAGGGCGCGGGGCCGGGGTGAGCTCTGACCATTCCGAATGAAGAGGAGGCTTCGCAGAAAGTATCTGGCCTTCATGGTTCGAGACGCGCCGCAAGCGGCGCTCCTCACCATGAGGGTCTCGTATCATACCGCGAAACAAGTCCTCATCCTGAGGAGCATCGCGTAGCGATGCGTCTCGATGGATGGCCGCACGCCAAACGGACTACAGATTCGAAATCTGCAACAGCTTGCGGTCGCCGATCCAGGTCTTGGCCAGATCAGCCTCGGCCTTGCGCGCAGCGGCGGCGTTGCCGCGCGACTTGTGCAGTTCGGCGAGGCCATAATAGGACCAGCCGTTAGCGGGTGCGCGCTTGAGCGCGCGTTCGAACTGCTGCTGCGCGTCGGCATGGCGACCAGCCTGCAGCAGCGCGGCGCCGAGCGACTGCCGGACCGGATAATACCAATAGGGCGGCTCGGTATAGGGCAGGGCGTCCTGCAGCGCGGCCGCCTTCTCGAACTGCGTGACCGCAGCGGCTTTGTCGCCCTTGGCCTGCGCCACCCGCGCCAAAATGACGGTGCGCGCAATCTGCATCACTTCCTGCGCCGGGATGCCCGACTCCTTCAGCAGCTTGAAATCCGACTCGCGCTCCAGCTTCTCGATCGCATCGGCCGCAGCGGTTGCGCCCGCGAAATCCTTCTGCGTTGCCAGCGCGACGCCGCGCGCGTAGAGCCACAGCGCCTTGACGTAAGGCACGGCATCGCCGGGATCGGGTAGCGCCAAAATCGTTTCCGGCGTCGAGAATTGCGCATGCGCGAAATAGGGCGCGGCTTTCACGGGCTGCACCATCGCGATGCCCTTGGCGGCTTCGTCCGGAATCAGCTTGCCGAGTTTTTCCGCCGCCGCGATCACGGTCGGACCGTCGCCGGCCATCTGCGCCGAGGCCATCACGAAATGCACATTGTGCGCATAATAGCCCATCCGGTAGACGCCCATCGGCGCCTTGGTGGCGTCGAGATATTTCTCGTCGACCTTGACCGCGGTTTTGTTGTCCTCCAGCGCGTCGAGGTAGCGGCCGACGCGGTAATAGATGTGGCTCGGCATGTGCACGAGATGGCCGGCGCCGGGCACCGCGCCGCGCAGGCGGTCGGCGTAGGGCTCGGCGCGCTTGGGCCGGTCCGAGGCCTCCACCGCGTGGATATAGAGGTGAATGGCGCCGATGTGATCGGGATTGCGCGCCAGCACGCGCTCCAGCGTCGGCACGATCGGCGCGCTCTGCGGCCGGGCTTCGCGGCCGCCGGGCTTCCAGTAATCCCAGGGCGACAAATCCATCACCGCTTCGGCATAGAGCGTGGCGATCTCGTCGTCCTTGGGAAATTGCTTTGCCGCCTTCGCCATCCCGGCCGCATAGGCGGCATCGAGCGGCGCGCGCTCGGCCTTCGGATCGCTGCTGTAGCGCGCTGCGAGCGCGTCGATCAGCGCCCGTTCGCGCGGGCTGGCCTTGCCGGCGAGCGCCTTCGCCTTCTGCGCGGCGGCAAAAGCGGGCGCCACCGCCGGCTCCTGCATCGGCAGATTGATGTTGGGCCCGAGCACATAGGCTTCGCCCCAGAAACACATGGCGCATTCGGGATCGAGCTTCTGCCCCATCCGGAAGGCGCGCTGCGCCTCTTCGTGATTGAAGGCATAAGCGAGCCGCAGGCCCTGATTGAAATAGGCCTGCGCGCGTTCACTGGTCGTCGTGACCTTGTAGGAGACGGCGCCAAGCCCGTCCCACAGCGGCGGCTCGCTGTCGGCGAACGCGGCGGCAGGATTGGCGGCGCTCATCTCTGCGCGCGGCACTTCGGTGGCGGCAAGGCGCAGCATCATGCCGGGCTTGCCGGCCGCCGGCGCGCCGCAGATCGGGATATCGTCGGGCAGGCCGCCGGCGGTAACGGCGCGTGTGTCCATCAGAAGCAGCCCGCTTCCAGCCAATAGCGCCGCCAGCGCAACGCCGCCGAGCGCCGCTGCGCCGGCTCGGACCAGTAGACTTTGCGATCGTTCGGATGTCGCCATGTCGTGCTCCAAAGGACGCGCCAAACAAAAGCCCGTTCACCCCGCAACTGCCGTGGCATCTCTATTATGCCACAAGCGGAGGCGGCCGGCACGTTCTCTTCGAATACGTCCTGTTCGAAGGTGCCTGTGCCACCATTGCGCCAACCCGCCTTCCTGGCATGGAGCCGGGGTCCAGAGGAGCTTGAGAAAGTCTTGATTTTCGGCTGGTGCCGTTCGGCTTCCCGGTGAGGAAGGCACGCTCGCAAGGCATAGCGGGCGCCGGCGGAACTTCCCAAGCCATCGCGCGTAAAGTTCACGCCCTGAGGAATCTTCCGTGGAAGTGAATAACGCAACGTCCCTCCCATTCACCCTCGATCTGCGTGACGGCAGGTCCATCGCAAGGGTTGGCGAGGCCGCGGAGTTCTTTTCCTCGCTGACGGCAGACCAGCGCGAGGCAGGCCACTGGAAAGTGGCGATTCGCATGCTCAACAACGCGATTAAGGAGCCGAGCTACCTGCGGGCGGCAACCATGTCGTTGCAAACGGCGCTCATGCTCGATGGCATGTTGGATTCCGCTCACACCTCGTAAACCCTGTTGCCAATCGTTCGCAGGCCGCGCCCCCTTGAATTGGCCATTTCCAGCCGATATCTAGCGCGCTATAACGGGCCGCGATGACGATGCAACGCATGATGCGATTCTTGGGAGGCGCGATCGTTTTGATCGCGCTTGCGCTCGCGCCTGCCATCGCCCGAGCCCATAGCGGCCATTCCCATCATGCCTCGGCGCATGAAGGCCATGCCCACGGCCACGGGCACATTCCATCCCAGCCATCCAAAGCGTCCCAGCCGTCTAACCAACCGGTTGCGCTGGCATGGGCACAACACTCGCTGAAGGAGATCGGGTCCGTTCCCGCCTCCGACCGCAACTGCGTCGGCGACTGTTGCTCGTTCGCCTGCGCCGCCTGCTGTGCGGCCGCGTTGCCCCAACCGCTGGCGCCAGTAACCTTTTCCCCTACGATCACGCGCCTGGCATTCGCCCCGTCGCGGCAAGGCGCCGGTCGCGCGCCTGACTCGATCAGGCGGCCTCCCAAACACGCAATCTGAATTCTGACGACTGGACTTGCTGCGGCGGCCATGTGGCTGCGCGCGAGCCGATGGCAATTCAGATTGAGGAATACTCATGCTTTCCCATTTCGGGCGCGGCTTGCGCGCGCTTGGCGCTGCCGCTTTTCTCTTGGGCGCGATCGCTTCCGCATTCGCCCATGAAGGCCATAGCGACGACGACAAACAACCGCCGGTCGCGGCCGGGGCGCTGTCGCGCGGTGATGCCGCTTCCGCCACGTTCGAACTGGTCGCGGTGGCGAGCGGCGACAATCTCGAAATCTTTCTCGACCGGTTCGCCACCAACGAGCCGGTCAAGGGCGCGACCATCGAGGTCGAATCTCCTAATGGTCCTGTCAAGGCAAGCGAAGGCGCCGACGGCACCTACCGTTTGCCCGCGCCCTGGCTCGCCAAGGGCGGCCATGCCGATCTCATCTTCACCGTCACGGCCGGAGATGCCACCGACATCCTGCCGTTGACGATCCACGCGGCGCCTTCGATGGGAGCCGCCGCAAAGGAATCCGGGCACGCCGGGGAAGGGCTCTTTACTGGACAATCGATGCTGCTGGTGCTGGGCGGCGCACTGGCCGGTGGGCTGCTCGCAGCGCTGCTGTTGCGCGGCAGGCGTCGTGCCGCGGCGCTGGCTGCCTTGCTTGTTCTCGTCGGCCCGCCGTCGCCGCAGGCGCATGAAGGCCACGGCCACGAGGAAGATAAGGCGCAACTTGCCATCCGCACCGTCTCCGGCGAGCGCGCCCAGCGCCAGCCCGACGGAACCGTGTTCGTGCCCAAGACCGTGCAGCGTATCTTCGGCTTGCGTACGGAAGTCACCGAGAATGCCGTGCACCGGAAGATCACCGAACTGCCGGGCCGCATCATTCCCGATCCCAATGCCAGCGGCTATGTGCAATCCGCCGTCGGAGGCCGGCTGTCCGCGCCGAAGGGCGGTTTCCCGCGCCTCGGTACCCGGGTGAAGCAAGGCGACGTGCTCGGCTATGTCACGCCGCCGATCCAGCAGATCGACGTCTCCGACATGCGCCAGCGTCAGGGCGAACTTGATCAGCAGATATCGATCGTCGAGCGCAGGGCCGCGCGTTACGAACAACTCGCCCCGTCAGGCGCGATCTCTCGCACCCAGCTCGACGATACCAGTCTCGAACTCGAAGGCCTGCGCGAACGCCGCGCCGCCATCAACCGGTCCCGCCGCGAGCCGGAAGAACTGATCGCGCCGGTTGCCGGCGTCATCGCCGAAGGCAGCGCGGTAGCCGGCCAGATCGTGCAGCCGAGCTCGGTCGTCTTCAACATCATCGATCCCGCCCAGCTCTGGATCGAGGCGCTCAGCTTCCAGAGCATCGAGCCCTCGCAGGGCGCGCGCGCCTCGACCTATACCGGCAAGAATTATGACCTCATCTATCGCGGCACCGGCTTTGCCGACCGCAGCCAGTCGGTGCCGGTGCATTTTGCCGTGACCGGAGACACCGCGGGGCTTCGCGCCGGCCAGTTCCTGACCGTGCTGGTCGCCACCGACGAGACCCGGCAGGGCCTTGCGGTGCCACGCAGCAGCGTGGTGCGCGGCTCCAACGGCCAGGATTTCGTCTACGAGCACGTCGCGCCCGAGCGCTTCATGCCGCGCAGCGTCCGCATCGAACCGCTCGACGGCGACCGCGTGCTGATCGTCTCCGGCTTCGAGCCGGGCAAACGGATCGTGTCGCAAGGCACCGATCTGCTCGATCACGTGCGGTGAGGGGACAGGACGATGTTCACATTCCTCGTCAGCGCCTCGCTCCGCAACCGCCTGCTGGTGCTTGCGCTCGCAGGCATTCTGGTCGTGCTCGGCGCGTATACCGCGCGCCAGTTGCCGGTCGACGTCTTCCCCGACCTCAACCGCCCGACCGTCACAATCATGACGGAATCGGAAGGCTACGCGCCGCCGGAAGTCGAGCAGCTCGTCAGCTTCCCGATCGAAACCCAGATGAACGGCGTGCCCGGCGTCAGCCGCGTCCGCTCCGTCTCGGGCATCGGTCTTTCGATCGTCTATGTCGAATTCGACTGGGGCACCGATATCTACCGTAACCGCCAGCTCGTCGCCGAAAGGCTCGCGCAGGTGCAGAGTCAGTTGCCGCTCAATGTCACCCCGCAGATCGGCCCGATCAGTTCGATCATGGGCCAGATCCTGCTGGTCGCGGTGACCTCGAAGACGGCCTCCCCGATGGAAGTGCGCGAGGTCGCCGACTTCACCATCCGGCCTCGGCTGCTCGCCATCCCCGGCGTCGCGCAGGTGATCCCGATCGGCGGCGAAGTCCGCCAGTACCGCATCGCGCCGCTGCCGTCGGCCTTGCGCGCGCTCGGCGTCGGCTATGAACAGATCGAGGCGGCGCTGCGCCAGTTCGGCACCAACACCGGCGGCGGCTACACCGACCAGCACGCCCGTGAATATCTCATCCGCAATATCGGGCGCACCACCAGCCTCGAAGACCTCCGCAACATCGTCGTCACCACCATCGAGGGCCGGCCGATCCTGTTGTGGCAGGTGGCCACGGTGGAGTTCGCACCGAAGGTCAAGCGCGGCGACGGCAGCTATATGGGCCGGCCCGCGGTGGTGGTCTCGGTCGAGAAGCAGCCCAATGTCGATACCGTGCAACTGACGGAAAAGATCACGCAGGCGCTGGCCGACCTCGAGCCGTCGCTGCCGTCGGGCATCAGTGCCCGCGAGATCATCTTCCGCCAGGCCACCTTCATCGAAAACTCGATCGCCAACGTCGAGCGCGTGTTGCTGGAAGCGGGATTGGTCGTGGCGCTCGTGCTGTTCGCGTTCCTGCTGAACTGGCGCACCACCGCGATCTCGCTCACGGCGATTCCCGTTTCGATCCTGACCACCGCCATCATCTTCAAGCTGCTGGGACTGTCGATCAACACGATGACGCTGGGCGGCCTTGCCATCGCCATCGGCGAACTGGTCGACGATGCCGTCGTCGACGTCGAGAACATCTTTCGCCGGTTGCGCGAGAACCGGGAGCAGGGCAGTCCGCGGCCGGTGTTCGATGTCGTGGTATCGGCCTCCAGCGAGGTGCGCTCAGGCATCGTTTACGCCACCATGATCATCGTGCTGGTGTTCGTGCCGCTGTTCGCGCTGTCCGGCATCGAGGGACGGCTGTTCGTCCCGCTCGGGCAGGCCTACATCATCTCGATCATCGGCAGCCTCTTCGTCTCGATCACGCTGACGCCCGTGATGGCCTATTACTTGCTGCCGGGGATGAAGCGCCTCGCCGAGCGCGAAAGCTGGCTGGTCCGCAGGCTCAAGGTCGCGAACCTCGCCGCGTTGAATTTTGCCTTCGCGCACCGGGGGCTGTTGCTCGGCGTCACCGCGCTGGCGGTGCTCGGCGCCGGTGCCGGCGTGTTCGGCCTCAATCGCGCATTCCTGCCAGCTTTCAACGAAGGTAGCTTCACCATCAACATGGCCTTCAATCCGGGAGTCTCGCTGTCTGAATCCACGCGTGTCGGGTCCATCGCCGAGCGGCTGATACTGGATGTGCCCGAGGTGATCAGCGTTGGCCGAAGGACCGGGCGTGCCGAATTGGATGAGCATGCCGAAGGCGTACATTCCTCCGAAATAGATGTGGACCTCAAGAAATCGGGGCGCGCGCGCGCCGAGATCGTCGCCGACATCCGCTCGCGGCTGTCGGTGCTGCCGCTGTCGATCAACGTCGGCCAGCCGATCTCGCACCGGCTCGACCATCTGCTCTCGGGCATCCGCGCCGAACTGGCGCTGAAACTGTTCGGCGACGACCTCGACACCCTGCGGGGCGCCGCCGAAGAGCTGCGGCAGCGGCTGTCGAAGATCGCGGGCATCCAGGACCTTCAGGTCGAGAAGCAGGTGCGGATTCCCCAGCTCGAAATCCGCGTCGACTATACGCGCGCCGCGCTCTACGGCGTGCAGCCCGGCGCCGTCACCGAGCAGCTCTCGCGGCTGTCGAGCGGGCGCGTCATCTCGCGCGTGGTCGACGGCTACAAGCGTTACGATGTGGTGATGCGGCTACCCGACCAGCTCCGCACCACCGACAAGCTCGGCGATCTCCTGATCCGGACGCCGTCGGGATGGATACCCGCGCGGCAAATCGCCGACGTCAAGGAAACCGACGGGCCCAACCAGATCCTGCGGGAGAACGGCCGCCGCCGCATCGTTGTGCTCGCCAACTCCGACGGCAAGACCGACCTTGCCGAGATTGTGCGGCGCATCCGCGCCGAGCTGGCGGCAACCAGCCTGCCGCCGGGAGTCACCGCAAGTCTGGAAGGCACCTTCCAGGCCCAGGAGGAGGCGAGCCAGCGAATCGCGATTCTCTCCCTCATCTCGCTGGCGCTGATCTTCGCTATTCTCTACAGCCGCTATCGCTCGGTGGTGCTGGCTCTGATCGTGATGGGTGGCGTGCCGCTCGCGTTGATCGGCGCAGTCGCAGCTCTGGCGCTCGCCGGCCAACCGCTATCGGTCGCCAGCATGGTCGGCTTCATCACGCTGGCCGGCATTGCCACCCGCAACGGCATCCTCAAGATCAGCCATTACATCAATCTGGCGCTGCACGAGCGGATGGAGTTCGGTCGCGAACTCGTCATCCGTGGCAGCCTTGAGCGGATGACGCCGGTGCTGATGACGGCGTTATCGGCCGGTCTTGCACTGCTGCCGCTGCTGATCGCCGCCGACGAGCCGGGCAAGGAAATATTGCATCCGGTTGCGGTCACCATCTTCGGCGGACTCGTAAGTGCGACCCTGCTCGATGCCCTGATCACGCCGGTGCTGTTCCTGATGTTCGGCCGCAAGCCGCTGACGCGGCTGCTGCAGCGCAAGTCCGAAGAGGAACTCGCCGGCTCCGCTGCATCCCATTCCTACTGACCAACCCTGAAGAGGAGAGACCCATGAAGTTCAGACAATTCGCTATCGCCGCCGCGCTGCTGGCCGCGTCGCCGGCCTTCGCGCACAACCCGAAGAGCGCGCACGGCGGTCGTATCGTGCTAGCCGGCGCGTTCCACGCCGAACTGGTCGTCAAGGACAACACCGTCGACGTCTTCCTGCGCGGCCATGACGACAAGCCGATCGATCCCAAGGGCTACAAGGGCGTCGCCATCCTCAATGTCAGCGGCAAGGCCGAACGCATCACGCTGGCGCCTTCGGACAAGGCCGCGCTGACGGGAACGGCAAGCGCGGCATTGCCGGAAAATCCCAAGGGCGCGGTTCAGGTCACGACTCCCGACGGCGTTACGTCGACCGCAAAATTCGATTGAGCGTCGCCGTGACCATGTTGCCGGTTCGCGGCGGCCAGATGGGGCAGGTGCAAGATTGAGGTTCGACATCGGCCCGACGCATCCCGACGTGAAAACATCCCACTCGTTTGAAGACGAGATCAGAAACGTTTGACGTTCACCGGGCATTCATCGCAAGCGAGGGAACCCGCTTGTGGCGCTGCATTTTCGCGCACAGGGAACCGGAACCGGACAGCCCTCCGGCGGTTGAAGCAAGCATCTTCAATCCGCTGGAGGACAACACCATGAAGACCCGTCTTGCTGTTTCGCTGGTTGCCGCGTCGCTGATGACGTCAGGCGCGGCGTTCGCGCAATCCACCACCGTCGAGGGCGCCCACACCGGCGCGCATGTCGGCGGCAGCGTAGCCGGTCCGGTCGGCGAAGCCGTGGGCGGCACCGTCGGTGCAGCCGTCGGCCTCGGTCTCGAGATTCCGAACGCCGTGCTCGGCGGTATTCCGCGCGAGCGCTCGGTCGTCGTCCGTGAGCGCGTTGTCGTCGGCGAGCCACTGCCGACCACCGTCGAACTGCGGCCGGTGCCGAACTACACCGAGTATCGCTACGCGGTCGTCAACGATCGCCGCGTGATCGTGGAGCCGCGCACCCGCAAGGTGATCAAGATCATCGACTAAGCCGGCGCTCGACATAGCAACGGATAGCAACCCCGCGGGCCTTCGGCTCGCGGGGATTCTATTGCGACGTCTGCGTCCGGTTGCGCTTGATCGCCCAGTCCATTGCGGCGGCAATGGCAAGGCCGGCGCAGGCCGCCAGCGCATCGACGATGAAATCGGACAGCCGCGCATGTCGCCCGGGCGCCAGGAACTGCATCAGCTCGACAGCGCCGGTCATCGCGATGACGATCAGGGCCGTCCAGATCCGGTAGCGCGTATAGGCGAGGCCGAACGCGAGACCGACGATAATGAAGGCGAGGGCATGCTCGCCGTTTTGGCCGAGATCGGCATGCGGCCTGTACCGCGGCGGACCCAGCGTCGCGAAGGCGACGGCGGCGGCCAGCAGCCAGGCTATCGAGCGAAGAACGAATGTCATGGCAGCGGGATAGCACGAATGGCGCGCCGATATCCCGCACCTGCGAAATGACGATGTCGTGTGGTTAATGCCCGAGGGATCGGCAGTCAGAACGGTTGCCGGACACCCATACCGCGCATGAAATTCTCGCGAATCTGAACAGGGTCCCGCTTGGTGGTTCCGATTCCCGGCTTGTCGTCGATGCGCACCCCGATCAGCATCGGCCCGTCGGCGGCGAGCGACTGATCGATCAGCCGCTCGAAGTCCTCCTCGTCGGCGGCCCAGGTGCTGTTGGCAAGACCGCTGGCTTGCGCGATCGCCACCAGATCGGCCGTGGCCGCCGCCGGCGTCGGCTGCGCGCCGGTGATCTGGTAGATGCCGTTGTCCATCACCACCATGACGAGGTTCTTCGGCTTGAGCGTTGCGATCGTCGCGAGACAGCCGAGCGGGAAGGCGAGGCCCATGCTGCCGAGCATGTACCAGTTCTGCGGGCGGTGGCCGGCGGCCCACAAGTCGAAATTGGTATTGCCGATGCCGCCGATCACGGCTTCCTCATGCTTCAGCTTCGCGACCAGCCGCGAGGTCAGGTCGAAGCGGTTCATCACCTTGGTGTTGCGGGCAGGGGGACTCGTCATCGGCGCGCTCACTTGTCGAAGACCTTGCCGCCGGTCAGCAGCGGCGAGAGGATCAGCGCCACCGGCGCCTGGGTGGTGACGGCCTGCTTGATCGAGCGGTCGGCGATGAATTCGAATTCGTCGAGCCGCGTGCAGGTGTGGTGCTCCATCGCCAGCGAATCCAGCACCGGGCGCATGGTGCGGCAGACCATCGACTGGCCGAGATTGAACTCGCCGAGCGTGCCGCGCTCGGAGACGAACATGATCAGCGGGATCTGCGAGGGGACGACGAGGGAGGCCAGCACGTTGGCGAGCGTGGCAAAGCCCGAGGTCTGCATCAGCATGGCGCCGCGCATGCCGCCCATCCAGGCGCCGGAGAGGATGCCGACCGCCTCTTCCTCGCGCGCGGTGGGGAAGATGTTGAAGAAGGAATCCGCATGCAGATTCCTGATCAGCGGCGTCAGCACCCGGTCCGGCACGTAGGGCACGAGTCTTATATCGTTGCGCTTGAGCGTCTGCAGCACGATCTCGTGCCAGCTCCGCGCGGTCTCCGCCGCCGCCATCGAAGTCTCCCTTGTCTCGCGGCGTCTTCCGGCCGCGATTGACGAGGCGAGAAACTTGACGCGGCGAGCGGGATTGTCAACATGGCTGCCGCATTACGTGATCTGCGCGACGCGGCGGTGCCCTTCCCGGCGGCGCATGGGACAAGGAAGCAACGAAAATCGGGGGAGCGGCCCAGGAATGTCGGTCAACAACAAGCGCGTCTTCTACGTCAAATATCTCGCCCACGACATCTATACCGAAATCATGAAGGGCCGGCCCGACGTGCGGCTCGACCGGCTCGAGAACGAGAGCCCGGCTGAGGTCTTCACCCCGATCCTGTCGGCGGCGCACGCCTATCAGGTCGGCGCTGCGCGCGACGAACTGGCACGGCATTTCCATGTCGACAGGGATTTCCTGAAGCGCACGCCGAACCTGCTGATCGTCTCCTCCAACGGCGCCGGCTTCGATCCCGTGGACGTCAATGCCTGCACCGAGGCGGGCGTGCTGGTCGTCAACCAGTCCGGCGGCAACGCCAATTCCGTCGCCGAGCATGCGCTCGGCATGCTGCTGACGCTGTCGAAGCGCATCCTGGAATCCGACCGCGCGTTGCGGCGCGAGCGCAATGTCAATCGCAATGCGCTGATCGGCAACGAGGCGAGGGGCAAGACCATCGGCATCGTCGGCATCGGCAATGTCGGCCGCCGCATCGCCGAGCTCTGCAACGGTCTCCTGCACATGAAGGTGATCGCTTGCGACCCCCATCTCACGGCGGAGGAGATCGCCGCGCGGGGTGGGGAGAAAGTCGAGCTCGACGACCTGCTGCGCCGCTCCGATTTCGTCTCGATCTCCTGTCCGCTCGATGCCGGCAGCCGCGGCATGATCGGGGCGAAGCAATTCGCGCTGATGCAGCCGCATGCCTTCTTCATCACCACCGCGCGCGGCTTCATCCATGACGAGCGCGCCCTGTACGACGCGTTGAAGGAGAAGCGGATCCCCACCGCCCGGCTCCGGCTCTGGCGACAGGAACCACCCCCCCCCCACCAGCCCCCCCCGGGGGTCGGCCACGTGCTGGCGAGCCCGCACACCGCGGGCGTGACCAAGGAAGCGCGGATCAACATGGGCCGCATCGCCGCCGAGCAGCTGCTCGATGCGCTCGACGGCAAGCGCCCGCCGCGAGTCATCAATCCCGAGGTATGGCCGGTCTATGCCAAGCGGTTTGCGGCAACGTTTGGGGTGACGCCGAGGTAGCGGGCTCTCGATCGAGAGCGGCGCGTTCTCTATGGCTTGGTTTCGCTGTCAACGTCGGGCTTGATGCTCGCTTCCGGTCTCGGGGGGTCCTTGTGGCCTGCAAGAAAGTTTCCGGACCGTACGGCAACTTCGGTCCGGTTCCGCGCATTCAATTTTCTCATGATATGGCGGAGATGAACCTTCACCGTGTGCTCGCTCATGTTCAGGTCGTAGGCGATCTGCTTGTTGGCCTTGCCGCTGCGGATCTCCTCGACGACTTCCAGCTGTCGATGGGTGAGTAACGTACTGGTCCTCGTCCGTGCGGCCTCGTCGCCGTCCGGCACGATGCTGCTGGCGGGAATGAAAACTCCCCCGGCCTTTACCAGGCGCACGGCCTCGACGGCGATGTTGAAGCTCAAGCTGGTCGGGATGTAGCCGCGGACGCCGCTCTTCAGGACGCGAATGATATGGTTGAGGTAGTCGGCGTCCGACACGATCACCACCGGTGTCGCCGCCGCGTTCGTCTCGAGAAAGTCGAGGTCGGCCGCGCTCGACTCGTTGATGCCGTCGATCACCACAATGATCACCGCGGCATGAAGCGCATTCGGTATATCCGACGTTAGCCACTCTGCAGCGCTGGAGAAGGAAAAGACGTCATGATCGACGTAGGCCATCTCCAGACATTGCGCGAGGCAATCACGGAAGACGGTTCGATCGTGGATGATGACGATGCCAGGCTTCTTCGAACGATTCGACGTCGGCCCTTCATCGTCAACTTCGGGGGAATGTTGTGATCCCGGAAGTTCGTCGGCCGCCTGTACAAGGCCGGGCGCAGGGTGCGAAGGCAATCCTCGCTGATCCTGGCTGTTGCTCGAAAGCCTCCGCAAATTCGAGGCTGTCTTAATGCGCGCACTCCAATGCAATTCAGTACGCATGACACAACTCCAAACCAAAGGGGTAGCTGCGCTACCGCTTTTTGTTGTCGTTACTAAGCAATCGATGATCTCCCAGTCGGGTTATCCTAAGTTTGAAATATTACTGCTTGTCGAAACTTTGCGCAATATGCGACGACAATTTAGGGGAACTCCGCCAAGTATGGCGCATTTGTGTCATTCTGTTGACAGGGAATTCACGTCACCCGCATCCGCCCCTTTGCGCAGGGAGGCGATATGTGCATCGAAAAATTGGCTCCACGCCGCAGTAACGTCCTCACGTTGCGCGAATGATGTAGTCGGCTCATACTCTGGTTCCGACCACCTCTCCAGACCTGTCAGCCCGGCCCCCTCGTGGAGTGTCCCGGTACCGAATAAGGTAGCGCTGAACGCTGCCGCATTGCGGCATCCAAGCTCGAAGTCCCTATTGCGGTCAGTGCTCAACAGAAGCAATTGCTCGGCCATCAGGTCCGACGTCGACGCAGTGATGTCTTCCCACGCACGGCATTGGACAAGGCACAAGGAATTCCCGGAGATCCTGCTGCTTTCCAGCCTCGCAACGATGCTGATCAACATGACCAGAAAGCCGATGATATAA
>OEIU01001244.1_pt1 | contig 17387 bp, 20 predicted proteins | sample 1539221 | NCBI WGS metagenome assembly OEIU01 (sample SAMN03792071, study PRJEB22550) | activated sludge metagenome | feature: wastewater treatment plant; material: activated sludge; isolation source: Wastewater treatment plant of a petroleum refinery complex | place: Argentina: Zarate | collected...
AGGTTCGAGCAGCGCGGGCCGGGCAAGGCGCCCGACGGCACGATCCTGTCCACCCCGTTCCATACGCTGAGCTTCGAGTTCGTCCTTCAACCCGCCTAGCGCGTGTTCACACGCCCTGGACATCCACACATCTCACACATGGAGACAAGCATGACGCAATTCACCACGCGGTTCGGTTCCCTGGATCAGTACGAGAAAGGCCATATCGAGCTGATCAACGACAAGGCCAAGCACTACGTGTTCTCGAACATCTTCGAGGTCGCCGGCAAGTCGAAGCCGTACGAGAAGGTGGCGGTCGCGAAGAACCTCGAGTACGTGATCGAGGCGATCCGCGCCGAAGGAACCTCCGGCTGGATGGCCGCCAGTCACGACGAGTTCTGCGTCGTGATGGACGGCGAGGTCACCGTCGAGTTCGTCAAGCTCGACGACGCGCAGGCGGTGGCGCCGGCCGGCAAGGAAGGCACGGTCGCCGTGAAGGGCGAGCCCAAGGGCCGCCGCATGGGGACGATCCGCCTCGGGCGCGGGCACCAGGCGCTGCTCCCCAAGGGCGCCGCCTACCGTTTCGTCAGCAGCCGGCCGTCGGCCATGATCCAGCAGACGATCCTGGGCGACCTGACCGTCCAGAGGTGGGCAGAGATCTGCTACGGCTGACCGGCGCGCCATTCCCACCCAGCACACCCACCCGACATTCCCTGAAATCCTCCCTGAATCGGAGACAACGATGAATGCAGTGACCGACAAGATGCCCCGCACCGTCGCGGGCTACCGCACGTTCGAGCTCGGCGCGTTCACCTTCATGCGCGACGAGTACTTCGTCACCATCACCTGGCCGGTGAAGAACGGCCGCCAGTCGCACACGATGAGCGTCGATGCGTTCCTGCGCGCGCTGATGCGTGACGTCGCCTGGGGCTTCTTCTATGGCATCGTCAACTTCGACAATGTGTTCGGCACCCGCAACCTGTACGGCAAGGTCGAGTTCTTCGGCGGACGGCTGAACGAGCACTATCACAAGGCCGGCCTGTCGTACTGCGAGGTGTTCGATTCGCCGGTCGCGATGAAGCTGATCAAGGAGATCCTGGCGGACTGGGTCAACGAGGGCTTCGATCCGTTCGCGGCGCCGATGGAAACCGGCGACGCCGCGTTCGGCGAGAAGCACGGCAACAACCTGCAGGCGATCGAGCGCTTCCGCATCGCCACCAGGCGGATGCCCGGCCTGAAGGGCGACTCGCCGCTGCGCGGCGACGACAACGGCTTCCCGATCAACCGGGCCTTCGCCGACGTTGCCCAGGATCAGCCGGAGATCAAGGCCGAGCCCGGCTTCGAGGACGAGCTGCATGCGTTCAACCTGTTCGCCTACCTGTCGCGTTCGGACGTGACCTGGAATCCGTCGGTCACCTCGGTGTGCAGGAACAGCCTGTTCTGCCCGACCACCGAGGAGTACATCCTGCCGATCATCCACGGCAACGACCGCGTCGAATGGTTCGTCCAGCTTTCCGACGAGATCATGTGGAACATCGGCGACAAGGAGACGGGCCGGCCGCGCGCCCGGGTGCTGATGAAGGCGGGCGACGTGGCCGCGATGCCGGCCGACATCGCGCACCAGGGCTTCTCGAAGAAGCGCTCGATGCTGCTGGTGTGGGAGAACGCCAATCCCGAGATCGTCGCGATGTACGAGAGCGGGAAGCTGCCGCCGTACCCGGTGAGCTTCTGAGCCTCTGAACACCCCATGAGCTGGCGCGAACACCCGGATTGTCCATCTGGCGGAACCCGCCTGTGCGCCTGGGCGGATCTGCCCGACAACAGCGGCCGCGAGGTCGTCTTCGGCGAGGGCCGGGAGGCGCTGAGGATTCTGCTGCTCAGGCAGGGCGAGCGCCACTGGGCGTATCTGAACAGTTGCCCGCACTTCTCGCTGCCGCTGAACTTCCATCCGCAGACGTTCCTCACGATGGATGCGATGGTGGTGTGCGCGCACCATACGGCGTTCTTCAACTTCGATGACGGGGCTTGCGTCGACGGCCCGTGCGCCGGCGCCGGCCTGACGCCCGTTCCCACCCTGCGGCAGGGCGATGATGTCGTCCTGGCGATGGGTTCATGAGGAAGGTGCCATGGCTGTGGTGCCCCATGGTCCGTTTCCGTCCGGCCGTCCGATGCAGAGGTGGTTGCGGCAGGTTGTTTGCGCGAAGTTGTCGCAGAACAAGGTCCGGACGGAGAATTTGCGCAATCGTGCCGGAACGGCTGATTCTGCGCATCTGGATTCCTCGGCAAGCAAGACCGGTTCGGGGGGTCATGAGGAAAGTGTCATGGGAAAACTCGAACAGGTCCGTCACCGGGCCCTCGCGCTGATCAAGGACGAACACCGGTCGCTCGCCGCCGTCGTCCACGCGCTGCAGTTCCTGGCCGGGCGGATGCAGAAGGGCGACCAGCCCGATTCGGCGCTGCTCGGCGCCATCGCCCACTACCTGCTGCAGTTCCCGGAGAAGCTGCACCATCCGGCCGAGGAACGGTATCTGTTCGATCCCTTGCGCGCCAGGACCGGCGAGGCCCGGGAGGTGCTGGACAAGCTCACGGCGGAGCATGCGGCGGGCGCCGAGCGGGAAGCGAAGCTGCTGGCGGCGCTCAACGCGCTGGCGGTCGGCACGCCGGAGGCGGTGGCCGGCTTCTGCCGGGCGGTCGAGGAATACGCCACCTTCTATTGGGCGCACATGATGACCGAGGAGACGCTGGTCCTGCCGTTGGCCGAGCGGATGCTCGACGAGGCCGACTGGGCGGCGGCCGCCGAAGGATTCGCGGCCAACCATGACCCGATGTACGGTCCCGATACCGCGAACCAGTTCGATGCGCTCTTTCAGCGCATCGTATACATGGCGCCGCCGCCGATCGGTCTGGGGGGGCACTGACCCATCGCCGGCATTTGATGTACCGTTGTCGATCTTTCCCCAACGACATCGGAGATGACCTTGCAAGGACTGCAGATCCTCAAACGCCGGCGGCAGGTGTCCGCCGAGGATGCCGCGCGCTTCAAAGAGCTGCCGGTCGCCAACGTCAGCGACTGCATGTCGCGGATGACGGCGGGCGGTCCGCGGCTGCGGCCGATGCATCGCAGCGGCCACCTGTCGGGGCCGGCGCTGACGGTGAAGACGCGGCCCGGCGACAACCTGATGATCCACAAGGCGCTGGGCATGGCGGTGCCCGGCGACGTGATCGTCGTCGACGGCGGCGGCGACCTGACCAATGCGCTGATCGGCGAGATCATGGTGGCCTATGCCCGCTCCCGCGGCATCGCCGGATTCGTGATGTTCGGCGCGATCCGCGACGTGGAGGCGATCGGCGCCGGTGATTTTCCGGTCTATGCGGCCGGCGTCACCCACCGCGGCCCGTACAAGGACGGGCCCGGCGAGATCAACGTGCCGATCGCGATCGACGGCATGGTCATCGAACCCGGCGACCTGATCATCGGCGATGCCGACGGGCTGCTGTGCGTGCCGTTCGACGACGTGCAGTCGGTCTACGAGGCGACCCGCAAGAAGAGCGCGGCCGAAGCGAAGTCGATGGCCGACATCGCCGCCGGGCGGCTGGACCGGGACTGGATCGACAAGGCGCTGGCCCGCATCGGCTGCAACACCGAGCCGATCTGACCGCATCCGGATCGTCGAATCGCTCGCAGCGTCGCGTCCGGGTCGGCCGGCCGCGACATCCTGCACTCCTGGGGCCGCATCGGTTTCGTCTTACAGGCGTCGTGGCGGCGCCAGCGCTTCATGCGTCGTTTCGTGTCCTCGAACGCAGCCTCCCGAGCGCGGTGGCCATGCGTCTGCCGAGTTCGTCTCTCCATTCAGCGTCGATCACCGCACCCGCGGCGTCGAATGCCGCCTCGATCCGATCCAGCAGGCGATCCAGGTGACGTTCAGCCTGCAGTCGACTATCGAATCCGAACCGGACTGCGTCGGCCACAACCGATTCACCGCTGATGTCGAAGCGGCCCACGCTCAGTTGCATCGCGAGGCGCTCGGGCATCTGCGCGCAGTTGGGTACGACGTCGAAGGCAGGCGTCAGCCGCCACCGACCGTCCTGAGGTCGATAGACGACCGCGTGGTTGCGGACGTGGTCGTCGTCGTTGCCGCAGACGGCGTTGAACACCATCCGACCGAAGAGTTCCTGCCGGTCCTCCGGCGGCGCGCCGATGCGCTGCAGTTCTTCCGCCAGGCGCGGATAGCTGCAGCGTGAGGTCTCCCCGGCGCCGCCGCCCGGATACTCGGTCTGCAGCAGCGTGGCTGCGCTCACGCACATCAGTCGCTGCGCCCCGTCCCGGTCGAAGCGCAGCACGCGCACCGCGCTGAATTCGTCACCGGCGTGCAGCATCGTGGTCGCGAAGTCCAATCCGCACGCCTTGCCCCAGAGGTGCGTGGCATGTTCGAGGCGCGGCACATCTGCGGTGTCGGAAGCGAGCCTCGGCTTCACCAGCCATGCCCGCCCCTCGTCGTCCCGCACCGTGGTCTTCGGCCGGGCACCGCCCAAACTCGACGTGTGTACGAGCCGTCTGCGCAGCTTGCCGATGATGGCGGGCCGGCCCTCGGCCATCGCGCGCAGCTCCCTCGACAGGTCGTCCAACTGCGTGAGCCTGGGCCTTTGCAATTCGATGATCGACGGCACCTTCGAGGTGCCGACCGCCAACGCGCCCCACCGCTCGTCATTCCCCGCAAGCACGAGATACCGCGCAGGCGGCGTGTTCTCGGGCAGTCCATGTTCCTTCCGAAGCACAGCCTGCCCCCAGGTATCCGGGCAGGCATCCCTGAGCACGTCATGGAGTCCGCGATGGCGGGGCGCCCGCCAGCCCCTCTCGGGAATGAAGGGCAATCCGACCGGGTCGATGGACCAGGTGTGTCCTGCCGCGACATAGCTCGGCGCGTACATGAACTCCCCGACGGTCGAGCCGGCCGCGTCGGTCTCGGCCCGATACCGCCCGGCCGTCACCCATTCGCCCGAGTCGGGGCGCTGCAGGTAGACATAGAGCCGCTCAGAACTCATCGTCGTCCACCACCTTGCTGCGTGCATGGACGGTGCGACGTGACGCCGGCGCCTGCCAGAGCGTCATGGACGGGGAGGGTGCGATTTCGTCGAGTAAGCCCAGTACGAAGAACGCGCGCAGGTAGTTGGTCGCCGAAGCGCCGGCGTCGCCGCGTTCGAGGCGTTGCAAGGTTGCCCGCGAGATGTTCATCCGCTGCGCGAGCTCGGGCGAGGTGATGCGCTGGGACAGGCGCTGGGCGCGGATGCACCGCCCCCACAAGGTCAGTCGCTCCTGCAGCAGCGTCGGCACCGCTCCGTCGGGAGCCAGCTTCCTGGGCATGGGAAACTCATAGATTGTTCATTATAGGCATCAATGATCAATCTATGAGACGATTTTGTCCAGCGGACAGATTTATGAATAAGCCATTATGGGATTCAATGGCTCATTTATGAGCCTGCTAATAACGATCGGACGAGCTGCTCGCGCGGCCGCTACTTGAGCATCACCGCCAGCGGCGAGCTGCCGGTGGCCAGTAGTTCGCCTTCGGCATCGGTCAGCACCGCCGACGCGAACGCCATCCGACCGCCGAGCCGATCCAGCCGTGCGTCGCAGATCAGCAGCCGGCCGCCGGCCACCGGCTTCACGAAGTTGACGGTCAGCGAGACGGTGGCCGCGCCGGCGCCGCCGTCGAGCCGCGTCATCACCGCGAACGCCAGCGCGAAATCGATCATCGTCGCGACGATGCCGCCTTGCACGACGCCGGCGCCCTGGATGAAGCGCGGCCCGGGCAGATAGCTGAGCCGGATGCGGCCGGGCACGGCCTCGACGATCCGCGTGCCGAGATCGGCAGCCAGCGGATTCACGTCCATCGGCACGTCGCGCAGCCCGTCGTGGACCGCTCGCCGGACCAGCACGACGTCGGGATTCTCGGCGGATTCGGTCATGCCGCAAGCATGCCGGAAGTCGCCGCAGGCTGCGCGAGCAGCCGATGCAAGTCCCATCCCCGCAACCGTGACACAAGATTGCCGGCCGCCCGGAGACCGTTCGCGGATTCTGACGCGTCAACCCTGGGCGGTGCGGTTCGTTGAGGGCAGGTCGGCTGCCGGCCTGCTTGCCAGCGGGCCGCAGCCGGTTCTGCTTTTTCAGGAATCTGTCCGGGAATCCAGCCTGATGTCCGATCCGTTCCAGAACTTCCGGAAACCGCCGATGCCGCAACTCGTCGTTCTGATTCTGCTGGTGGCGGTCGCCGTGGTCGCGCAGCGTGTGATCGCCGGTGCGATGCGCAGCCGTTCCGACCAGACCTTCCGGCCGCGCGGCCGCGGCTGGAAGATGCCCGAGCCCGAGCGGCCGGGCACCACGGTGCTGATGTCTCGCGAGCAGCTAGCCGGTCTGCGCGATCCGTTCACCGCCGCGCCGATCGATCCGCGCGCCCGGCTGATGCGCTGCTGCGGCTGCCAGAGCGTCTATCACGAGCCCAGCCTGACGGTGCTGCAGCGGGAGAACCGCGGCCGCTGCGTGAGCTGCGATGGCCGCGCGTTCGAGCCGGTGCTGGTCACGGACTGACGGACGGGTTCTGATCGTGAAGGGCTGGCAGCAGCATGCCGCGGGGCCTGGTTTGTCTTCGCCGGCTGGCGCCGACCGCTACGCCCGCCAGCGGATCATCGAGGGATTCGACCAGGGGCGGGTGACCGCGCTGCGGGTCGCGGTGGTCGGCGCCGGCGCGATCGGCAACGAGGTCGTCAAGAACCTGGTGCTGCTCGGCGTCGGCGAGATACGGGTGTTCGACTTCGACACCGTCGAACGGCACAACCTGACCCGCTCGGTGCTGCTGCGCGAGTCCGATGTCGGGCAGCCGAAGGCGCAGTGCGTCGCGGCGCGGGCGGCCGAGCTCGATCCGGCGGTGCGGGTGCTTGCGGTGCCCGGCGACATCGCCGACACGCTGCGGCCGTCGCTGCTGCTTGATCTGGACCTGGTCATCGCGGCGGTCGACAACTTCGAGGCGCGGATCCGCATCAACCAGCTCTGCCTGCTGACCGGCACGCCCTGGGTCAATGCGGCGATCGACAGCCGCAATGTCGGCGTCGACGTGTTCCCGTTCGGTGGTGCACCGCCGGCCGAAGGCGGCGATGCCGGCGGCGTGGCTTATGGGGCCGCCGACGCCGCTCCCGCGGCCGATGCAGCCTCCGACGGGGCCGATGCGGCTGCCGACGTCGCCGGTACGGCGGCAGCGCCCTCGGCCGATGACGCCCCGGCCTGCTACGAATGCATGCTGCCCGAGTCGGTCTACCAGCGGCTCGCCGAGCGGCGCTCCTGCGGCGGTCTGCGTCGCGCGGCGGCGCGCGAGCAATTGATTCCGACGACCGCGATCACCGCCAGCCTGGCCGGCGCGGCGGCGGTGGCCGAGGGGCTGAGGATCACCGGTTGCGACCGACGCGCCGCTGGCGCCACGACCACAAGCGCGCCGGCGGCCGAACGGCTGTTCAGCGACGCGCTGACCGGCCGCGGCAGCCGTCTGCGGGTCGCGCGTTCGCCGATGTGCGCCGGCTGCGGCCTGACGCCGCGTTCGGTGCGCTGGCTGGGGCCGGTGAGATCGGCCGCCGCGGCGGCGCAGCTTCTCGCCGGTCGCGTGACGCCCGACGAGCCGGTCATGCTGTCGGATGCGCTGATCTGGCGCTGCGAGTGCCGCCGCTGCGGCCGCCTGCCGCAGATCATCGCGGATGAAGGCCGCCGCGCCGCGTCGGTCACCGACCGGCTGGCGATCTGCCCGCAATGCGGCGCGACCAGCGTGGCGATCGACATCCGCGACGGCTGCACGTTGGCCGAGCTGTGCGAACGCTTCGGCGATGCACCCCTGCCGCTCGCGTGGCTGCGCTGCGGCGAGCATCATGTGGAACTGGTCCCCGTTCACCCTGCGCCCGGCGCGGGCACGGAGGGTGAACAGGCCCTGCACGACCCTCGGAGGAATGCCTGATGGCTGAACTGAAACTGACGGTACGCACCGCCGACCAGACCCGCCGCGCGGCGATCGAGGTCGACGGCGACAAGCTCGGATCGGAGCTGATCCAGACCGCCGCCGACAACTGGGCGCTGCCGGCCGACACCGACTACACGCTGGTCAACGTGACCACCGGCCAGGTGGTGGCGCCGGGCACGTCGCTGGCGCAGTCGGTCAAGGACGGCGACCTGCTCGAGGTGCAGCCGGTGCTGGTCGCCGGCGGCCGCCGGCCGCGGTCCGCAGCTCAGTCCGCAAGCGGGCCCGCAGGCGAAATCGCATGTGAAATCGCATCTGAGATCGCAGGCGAGCCCGCAGGTGAAATCGCAGGCTGGCGCGCCGCGTCCGCCGGGCGCTGATCGCCTGCCCATGTCGGCTATCGAGGCGCGCCGCCGCGCCGATCTGGCGGCGCTCGAACGGCTCGTGCAGGCGTCGCGCGGCGAGCTGGTGCTGCGTGGCCGCCCGGTCGCCGTGCAGTCGCGGATCGAGCTCGAGCTGCGGGTGCCGCTGGCGGCCGGCCCCGGTTATCCGCGCGACCGGCGCATGGTCACGCCGCTGGTGATCGACCTGCCGGCGCGCTATCCGTTCGAGCCGCCGGTGGTGCGGCTGCCCGACGGCGCGCTGCCGCATCCGAACGTGTTCGAGTCCGGCGTCGTCTGCATCGGCAGTCGCTGGCGGGCGAGCGAAGGGCTGGATCTGTTCGTGCGCCGGGTCGCGCGGCTGCTGTGCTTCGATCCGCTGCTGGTGAATCTGCAGTCGCTCGCCAATCCGTCGGCGGCCGGCTGGTATCGCGCGGCGTTGCGGCGCCATCCGGAGGCGTTTCCGAGCGCGCGGATCGACTGGCCGCTCGAGGGCGAGGCCGCCGTACAGCAGGTGTCTGCCGCCTCCGCGCAGTCGGCCTCTTCGGACCCCGATCGCGTGATCCGGCCATGCCCGTCATGCGGCGCCAGATTGCGGCTGCCCGCGGCGCGCAGCGGCACCGTCGAATGTCCGCGGTGCCATCACGCGTTCGACACCCGCACCTGATCAGCGACTGACCGACAGCGTTCGATACCCATCTGAACCAGCGCCTGACCGAATGCACTCCACGCCCTCACCCGAACCGGCACCCGCGCGATGAAGTGGGTCGACGAATCTCCCGCGCCGGACTGGCCGGCATGGCCTGCGGAGCGGCCGCTGCCTGCCGAAGGCCGCTGGCCGCGGGTGCTGATCACCGGTGAGGTGCACCGGCGGGGGCTCGGGCCGTTGGGCCGGCAGCCGGGCGAGGGCGGCGGCCCGCTGCTCGGCATTTCGTACCACCCGCCGCCGCGGCCGGCCGAGGTGGCGCTGATCGAGGTGCTGGACGCGGTGCCGGCGCCGTCGACCAGCGGCACGATGGTGTCGCTGCGGATGGATGGCGAGGTGTGGTCGGCCGCGAACCGGCGGCTCGATGCGCTGCGCGAGCGGCTGCCGTTCGTGCGCATCGTCGGCTGGTATCACAGCCATCCCGGTTTCGGCGCATTCTTCAGCGACACCGACCGCCGCACCCAGGCGGCATTCTTCCGCGAGGCCTACGGCGTGGGCTGGTGCGTGGATCCGAGCGACGACACCCATGCCTGCTTCGTCGGCGCGGCCAGCGCGGCCGTGGCATTCGAATTCGTTGACAATGAAACAAATATCGCATGAAATAGTGCTCCCCGCGGGGGTCACCGTTCATGCCCGACACCGTCACGATCCTCATCATCGGCACCGCCGACACCAAGGCCGACGAGCTGCTGTTCCTGCGTGACTGCGTTCGACGGCAGCAGGCGGCCGCGCGGGTGATGGACGTCGGCGTGCTCGAAGGGGCGCCGTTCGCGCCGGACCATGCGAATCACGAGGTGGCGGCCGCTGCCGGCACCACGCTCGCCGCGATCGCCGCCAGCGGCGACGAGAACTCGGCGATGACCGCGATGGCGCGCGGCGCCGCCGCGCTCGCGCGCCGGCTGCACGAGGCCGGCGACATCGACGGCGTGCTGGTGCTGGGCGGCACGATGGGCACCGACCTCGCGCTCGACGTCGCGGCGGCGCTGCCGCTCGGGGTGCCGAAGATGATCGTGTCGACGGTCGCCTTCTCGCACCTGCTGCCGCCGGAGCGCATCGCGCCCGATCTGATGATGACCTTGTGGGCCGGCGGCCTGTACGGCCTGAACAGCATCTGCCGGTCGTCGCTGGCGCAGGCTGCCGGCGCGGTGGTCGGCGCCTGCCGGGCTCGCGCGCTGGCGCCGCCGGGGTCGCTGTCGTCGGCGCGGCCGATGGTGGCGATCACGTCGCTCGGCAAGTCCTGTCTGCGCTACATGGTGCCGCTGAAACCGGCGCTGGAAGCGCGCGGCTACGAGGTGGCGGTGTTCCATTGCACCGGCATGGGCGGGCGCGCGTTCGAGGCGATGTGCGCGGAGCGGCGCTTCGCGGCGGTGCTGGACCTGTGCGCAGCCGAGGTCGGCAACGAGATCAACGGTTCGGTGGTCACGGCCGGCAGCGGCCGGCTGACCGCGGCCGGCCGGGCCGGGCTGCCGCAGATCGTCGCACCGGGCGGCGCCGACATGATCGACTTCCAGACCTGGAAACCGCTGCCGCCGCAGTACGGCGATCGTCCGTATCACGCGCACAACCGGCTGATCGCGTCGGTGACGATGACCGCCGACGAGCGGCGCGCGCTCGCCCGCGAGTACGCGGCGCGGCTCGCGCAGGCCCGCGGCCCGGCGGCGTTCGTGATGCCGCTGCGCGGCATCCAGCAGTGGGATCAGCCCGGCGAGCCGCTGCACGATCCGGCGACGTTGGCCGCGTTCAGCGACGAGCTGCGCCGCGCGTTCACGCCGCCGCTGCAGCTTGTCGAGGTCGACGCTCACATCAACGATGCAGCATTCGCCGACGCGGTGCTCGCACAGTTCGATGCCTGGGTGGCAGACGGACGAATCGCGTCCGGCCGGCCTGCTGCAGTCGCCGCTGGCCGGCACGACGCAGCCTGAAACATTCACGCATCCCGCCGACCAGCGAGCACCCCGTCCGCAGACGAACCCGCGCATGTCCCAGATCACGCCGACATCGATCGATCCGCAGCGGGTGAGCCTTCTGCACGAGGCCGAGCAGCGCCGCTTCGATGCGACCCATCCGGGATCGCGCGCCCGCTTCGAGCAGGGCCAGCGGCACTGGCTGTACGGCGCGCCGTCGCACTGGATGCGCCGCTGGATAGGCGGCGCGCCGCTGTACATCCGCGAGGCGCAGGGCGCCCGGCTCACCGACGTCGACGGCCACGTCTACGCGGACTTCTGCCTGGGCGACACCGGCGGCATGTGCGGTCACGGCCATCCGGCGATCGCGCAGGCGGTGGCTACGCAGCTCGCGCGCGGCGGCGGCTCGATGATGCTGCCGACCGACGACGCGGCCTGGGTCGGCGAGGAGCTGCAGCGCCGCTTCGGTCTGCCGTACTGGAACCTGACCACTTCGGCCAGCGATGCGAACCGCGCCTGCATCCGGCTCGCCCGCATGGTCACCGGCCGGCCGCGGGTGCTGGTGTTCTCCGGCTGCTATCACGGCTCGGTCGAGGAGGCGCACGTCGAGCTGGTCGACGGCAAGGTCGGCCTGCGCAACGGCATCGATCCGAACGCGTTCGATCATCAGCGGCTGTCGGCGGTCGTCGAGTTCAACGACCTGCCGGCTCTAGAACAGGCCCTGGCGGCCGGCGCCGTCGCCTGCGTGCTCACCGAACCGGGGGTGACGAACTAAGGCATCATCGCGCCCGAACCCGGCTTTCTCGATGCGCTGCGGGCGGCGTGCACGCGCCACGGCAGCCTGCTGATCGTCGACGAGACCCACACCTTGTCGTCCGGCCCGCGCGGCCATGCGGCGCCGCTGGGCCTGCAACCGGACATGTTCGTCGTCGGCAAGGCGATCGCCGGCGGCATTCCGGCCGCCGCGTTCGGCGTCGCCGAAGCGGTCGCGCAGCGCATCTGGCAGCGGGTGCCGAAGGTGTCGCCGACGGTCCGCCAGAGCGCGCATCTCGGCTTCGGCGGTACGCTGGCCGGCAACGCGGTGTCGGTCGCGGCGATCCGCGCGGTGCTCGAACAGGTGCTGACCGCGCCGGCCTTCGAGCGGATGATCGGACTGGCCACCCGGCTCGAGGACGACATCGGCGCGGTCATCGGCCGTCACCGGCTGCCCTGGCATGCGCTGCGCGTCGGTGCGCGGGTCGAGACGATGTTCGCGCCGCGGCCGGTGCGCAATGCCAGCGAGTTCCGCGCCTCGCGTGACGGCGCGCTCGAGGCGCTGGTGCACCTGTGGATGCTGAACCGCGGCGTGCTGATCACGCCGTTCCATCTGATGCTGCTGATCTGCCCGGCCACCACCGACGACGACGTCGCCCGGCATCGCGATGCGTTCGCCGAGCTGGCCGATGCGCTGACGTCGGCGTCTGCAGCGGTGGGCGGATGATGGGCGATGCGCGAGCGAGCATGGCGAGCCCGGCAGGGGGCGCGCGCACCGCGGCTGCGACGGCTGCGGCAGGCGCGGCCCCGGCGAGGGCGCCCGGCACGGGGGGCGCGGCGGCCCCCGCGGGCGCGGCACCGGTCCGCCTCGACGGCCGCGGGGCGCTGATCACCCGGGCCGGCCGCGGCATCGGCGCGGCGATCGCGGCGCTGTTCGCACGGCAGGGCGCCCGGGTGCTGATCGTCAACCGCTCGGCCGATGCCGGCGAGGCGGTGGCGGCGACGATCCGCGCAGGGGGCGCCGACGCATCGGCGCTGGCGCTGGAGCTCGGTACCCGGCAGGCGGCCACCGCGGCGGTCGACGCGGCACTGCAGCGATACGGCGGGCTCGACATCGTCGTGCACAACGCGGGGATCTGCCCGTGGTCATCGATCGAGGCGCTGACCGACGACGACCTGGAGCGGACGCTGGCGGTGAACCTGAAGACCTGCTTCTGGCTCGCCCAGGCGGCGATCGGACCGTTGCGCGCGGGCGGCGGCGGCCGGCTGCTGTTCACCTCGTCGGTGACCGGCCCGCGGGTGGCGATGCCCGGCAGCGCGCACTATGCGGCGAGCAAGGCCGGGCTGCAGGGGTTCGTGCGCACCGCAGCGATCGAGTTCGCGCCCGACCGGGTCACCGTCAACAGCGTCGAGCCCGGCTACATCGCCAAGGAGAGCGGCAGCCTGCTGTCGGATCCGGCGCGGGCGGCGCGCATCGCCCGTCACATCCCCGCCGGCTCGCTGGGCCGGCCCGACGACATCGCTCATGCGATGCTGTACCTGGCGTCGGATGCCGCGCGCTACGTGACCGGCCAGTCGATCGTCGTCGACGGCGGCTCGACGCTGCCGGAGAGTCCGTTCTTCGCGGGGGATGGTGCATGAGCGCCGCACGATCGCATCGGCGGGTGCTGGTGACCGGCGCGGCCAGCGGCATAGGTGCCGCGGTGCTCGCGCGGTTCGTCGCCGACGGCGCCGGCGTCGTCGCGGTCGACCTCGATTGGCCGGCAGGCGCGCCGCCGACCCCTCACGAAGCCGGCGCTCAGATCCCTTCGGAATCCGCGGTGCTGCGCGAGCGGGCCGACGTCTGCAGCGACGAAGCGGTGCGGCGCGTCGTCGCCCATGCACGGGCCCGCTTCGGCGGCCTGGACACCGTCGTCAACTGCGCGGGCGTGATCCGCAACGACGACGTGGCCGACATCGACGACGGCCAGTGGCAGCGGATGCTGGACGTGAACCTGGGCGGCACGATGCGGGTGTGCCGCGCGGCGCTGCCGCTGCTGATCGAATCGGCGGCGGCGGGGCGGCCGGCGGCGATCGTCAACGTGGCCTCGGTGGCCGCCTTCAACGGCTCGGCCGGCATGGCCAGCTATTCGGCGAGCAAGGCCGGCGTCATCGCGCTGACGCGCACGATCGCCAACCGCTACGGCGAGCTGGGCGTACGGGCGAACTGCGTGGCGCCGGGCTGGGTGCGCACGCCGATGAGCGAGACCGAGATGGCCGACGCCGCCGCCCGCGCCGGCATCGACATCGAGCAGGCATTCGCCGCGCTGACCACGCGGATCGCGTTGCGCCGGCTCGCGCGGCCGGAGGAGATCGCCGGCTGCGTGGCCTTTCTCGCGTCCGACGATGCATCGTTCGTGACCGGTGCCTGCCTGACCGCCGACGGCGGCGCCCGCACGCCGGCCACGGCTCGCAGCGCATGAGCGCCGCACGGCCGCTCCGAAGGCGGACGGCCCGCAAGGCCAAGGGGGCTGCGTGACCGCTACCCGACCCACCGGGCTGCTGCTCGATTTCGGCAGCGTGATCAGCATCTCGCTGTTCGAGCGGATCAGCGACGTCGAACGGGCCCTGGGATTGCCGGCGGGCGCGATCGGCTGGCGCGGCCCGCTGGTGCCGGCGGCCGATCCGCTGTGGGCCGCGATGCAGCGCGACGAGCTGTCCGAGCGCGACTATTGGGCACAGCGCGCCGCCGAGATCGGCGCGCTGACCGGCGCTGCGGCGCGCTGGACGATGCCCGACCTGCTGGCGCGGCTGCGTCACGACGACCCGGACGTCGCGGTGCGGCCGCAGGCGCTCGCGACGATACGCGCGGCGCGCACGGCCGGCCTGAAGGTCGGCATCCTGTCGAACGAACTGGAGCTCTTCTACGGCGCGGCATTCATGCGGCGGCTGTCGGTGCTGCGCGAGATCGACTGCCTGGTCGATGCGACCCACACCGGCATCCTGAAGCCCGACCCGCGCGCCTATCGGCAGGCGGCCGACGCGATGGTGCTCGAACCCGGGCGGATCCTGTTCGTCGACGACCAGTTCCGCAACATCGCCGGGGCGCACCGCTTCGGCATGCAGACCCAGTTCTTCGATCTGCGCGACCCGGCCGGCATGTACGCGGCGATCGCCGCCCGGCTGCGCATCGACGTTCCAGGAGTAGTCGATGACCTTTGATTCCGCCGGCCTGAAGGCCAACAACGCCCGCTACCTGTGGCACCCGATGGCGCATCCGCAGGCGATGCGGGCCAGCGGCCCCGACATCATCGTCCGCGGCGAAGGCTGCTGGGTGTGGGATGTCGACGGCCACAAGCTGATCGACGGCGTGGCCGGCCTGTGGAGCTCGAATCTGGGCCATAGCTGCAAGCCGGTGCGCGATGCGATCGTCGCGCAGCTCGACGAGCTGCCGTTCTACAACACCTTCCGCGGCACCACCCATGCGCGCGCGATCGAGCTGTCGACCCGGCTGGTGCAGACGATGCAGCCCGACGGCGTGGCCGCGGTGATGTTCGGCAACGGCGGCTCGGATGCGGTGGAGGGCGCGCTGAAGCTGGCGCGTCAGTACTGGAAGCTGCGCGGACAGGCCGACCGCACGAAGTTCATCGCGCTGCGCCAGGGCTATCACGGCGTGCACTTCGGCGGCATGTCGGTCAACGGCAACACGAACTTCCGCCGTCCGTACGAGCCGCTGCTGCCCGGCTGCTTCCATGTCGACACGCCGTGGCTCTATCGCAATCCGTACACCGACGATCCGCAGCGGCTGGGCGAGATCTGCGCGACCTTGCTCGAGCGCGAGATCCTGTTCCAGGGGCCCGATACGGTGGCCGCGTTCATCGCCGAGCCGGTGCAGGGCGCCGGCGGCGTCATCGTGCCGCCGGCCGACTACTGGCCGCGGGTGCGCGAGATCTGCGACCGCCACGGCGTGCTGCTGATCGCCGACGAGGTGGTCACCGGCTTCGGGCGTACCGGCGCGCTGTTCGGCACCCGGCTGTGGGGCGTGCAGGCCGACCTCTGGTGCCTGGCCAAGGGCATCTCGTCCGGCTACGTGCCCCTGGGCGCCACCGCGATCGGCGGCAAGGTGGCCGAGGTGTTCCTGAACGACGAGGGCGCAGCCGGCACGATCACCCATGGCTACACCTACAGCGCCCACCCGGTGGCCGCCGCCGCCGCGCTGGCGAGCCTGGACGTGATCGAGCGGCAGGACGTCGTGGGCAATGCGCATCGCCAGGGGCAGCACTTCCTCGCGCGGCTGCGCGAGCTGCTGGCCTGCCCGCTGGTCGGCGACGTGCGCGGCGCCGGCCTGATGGCGGCGATCGAGTTCGTCGCCGACCGCGCGACCCGGACGCCGTTCGCGCGCGGCAACGACACCCTGGCGCGCATCGCGCGCGCCGCCTACCGGCGCGGCGCGATGGTCCGGGTGTCGGGTTCCAACATCATCCTGTCGCCGCCGCTGGTGATCACGCGGGAGGAGGTCGACGTGCTGATCGATGCGCTGGCCGGCGCGATCGCCGAGGTGGCCGGCTGATCTGACGGCTCGCCGTCACCCGGCCCGCAGGCCGACCTGACAACCGGCCCTCGCCGTCGTCCTTCGGGCACTGCCGGTCGCAGCGCTTGTCACCGTTTTGCCCCGCGGCCGCGAGGACTCTGCACCAATCGATCCTCGCCGCCGGCTGCTTTACGGTGACAATGTCCGCCAACGGGTCATCGAAAGGCGGACATGATCGGACTTCGCGGGCTGGCGCTGGTGCTGCTGATCGCAGTGGAAACGGGCGCCGCGCAGGCCGCGCGGCTGGTGTCGGCATCGCCGCAGGGCGAGGTGGCACGGGTGCGGCAGGTGCTGCTGCGCTTCTCGGATCCGATGGTCGCGCTGGGCGATCCGGCGGCGGCCGCGCCGGCGACGCTGCGCTGCACCGACGACGGGCAGCAGCGTGCGACCGGCCGCTGGCAGAACGAACGCAGCTACAGCTTCGACTTCGACGGCGAGCTGCCGGCGGGCATCCGCTGCCGGGTCGGTTTGAGCCGCGACCTGAAGGATGCGGCCGGCCGGCCGCTCGAGGGCCGACGCGAGTTCGAGTTCTCGACCGGGGGCCCGCTGGTGACCCGCAGCAATCCCTGGGGCGGGGAGATCGAGGAGGCGCAGCACTTCGAGCTGTGGCTGAACGGCCCGGTCGCGTTCGACACGATCGAGAAGAACGGCTGGTGCCAGGCCAAGGGCATCAACGAACGGATCCCGCTGCGCATCGTCGAGCGTGACCCGCTGGCCGAAGGCAGCCCGTCGCGGCGCGGCCGGCCGCCGCTGCCGGCGGGGCGCAGCGTCACCGTGCGCTGCCAGCGGCCGCTGCCGGCCGATGCCGACGTGCAGCTCGTCTGGGGGCGCGGCATCGAGACGCGCACCGGCATCGCCCGCAGCACCGATCAGCGGGTGTCGTTCAAGGTCCGGCCGGCCTTCACCGCCAGCGTCGGCTGCGAGCGTCCGCAGGCCGATGCACCGTGCTCGCCGCTGTCGCCGATGCGTGTCACGTTCTCGTCGCCGGTGCCGCGCGATGCCGCCGCGAAGGTGCTGCTGCGCGGGCCGGCCGGGGCTCGCGCGGCGAAGCTGCCCGACGACGAGGCGATGATCGATCAGCTCGAGTTCGCGGCCGTGCAT
>OEIU01001245.1_pt1 | contig 17381 bp, 17 predicted proteins | sample 1539221 | NCBI WGS metagenome assembly OEIU01 (sample SAMN03792071, study PRJEB22550) | activated sludge metagenome | feature: wastewater treatment plant; material: activated sludge; isolation source: Wastewater treatment plant of a petroleum refinery complex | place: Argentina: Zarate | collected...
CTCGACGGCGACATGGCGCTGATCCAGCGCAACGAGACCGCCGACACCGGCGACATCGTCGTGGCGCTGATCGACGAGGAGGAAGCAACCCTCAAGCGTTTCCGCCGCCGCGGCGCCTCGATCGCGCTCGAGCCCGCCAACGCGGCCTATGAAGTCCGCATCCTGCCGCCGAACCGGGTCCGGATTCAGGGCAAGCTGATCGGGCTCTACCGCAAATACTGATCTGTAAATTTCGATCTGTCGCCTGGCGTACATCGCTATGACGACACCTGAGCCCCGGCCCTCGGCCGGGGTTTTTTGCTGCGCGCAGGAACAAATCTGCGTTAGCGCGCTTGTGATTTCGTCGTGGTACGCGCCCGTTGCAGAATTGCCCAGAACCAAGAAAAGGCTTCTGCCAAAGTCCACTGCGATAAAGTCCACTGCGATAGAGGCCTGTGCCTCGTTCCAGACACGGGTCAGCTATCCCAACGAGGGAGCCGTCCGATGTGTGACTATAGCCTGCACGCCGTGAAGACACGCCCTGCCCGGGTTGGCGAGACGCTCGTTACCACGACCTTCCGCGGTACATCGACCCGCGGCTTTGCGTCCGAGCGCGAGCCTGCCGTGGCGGTCTGCATGCTTCCCGGCACCGAATTGGCGTTCGCCCAGGACGTCAAATACGACAATCGCTGGATCTGGACCCGGACCACCGAATGGCGGGTTGCCAAGTTCAACCAGATCGAGCCCGAAGTCGCCGACCGTCACCATGACGCGATCGAATTTCCCGACGGAAGCCATGTCCTGGTGACGCAGCTCTGCGAAGGCCAGCGGGCGACCGTGCTGCAATTGCCGGTGGTCATGACCGGCGGCGAGCGGGCGCCGAAGGCCGTGGAAGCACCCCCGGCCACCTCGATCGTGACCGGCTAAACACCGCAAACATCCGATCCGCCGGTTTAAGCCGGCGGATCAAGGTGATATAGTGGTTGGAAAGAGGCGCCGAGGACGGTCGGTGGTCAACAAGATTACATGGCAAAGAGCGGGACGCGTCAGCGAGCCGGGACGGTACATGTTCCGCTACGGCTGGCTCACTGTCACGGCTGACGATCTGGCGGTCTGGCAGCGATTCCCGGAAGCATCGTTCACGCTGGTCAACCTGCCGTCGGACCCCGACGCGCCCGAAGAATTTCACCTCGGCGCGTTCGAGATACCGACAAGCCCCTCCCACGACGCACGCTAGGCATGACCATCGTCGCCGGCCGGCTCTGCGTCAGACGTTCAGGTTCACCCAGACCGCTTTCGGCTCGGTGAAGTTGTCGATGGCGGCCGTGCCGTGCTCGCGGCCGAGGCCGGAGTCGCGTTCTCCGCCCCATGGCAGGCGCACATCGGTGTAGCCATAGGTGTTCATCCACACCGTGCCTGCCCTCGCCTTCTTCGCAAAGCGCTGCAGCCGGCCGATGTCGCGGCTCCAGATCCCGGCGGCGAGGCTATAGGCCGTGCCATTGGCGATCCGCAGCGCGTCCGCCTCGTCCTTGAACCTGATCACGCTGACGACGGGACCAAAAATCTCCTCCTGCGAGATCCGCATCTCGTGCGCGACATTGGCGAACACGGTGGGGCTGACAAAGTAGCCGCGCTTGCCGACCCGCTCACCGCCGGTAACGAGCGAGGCGCCCTCCTGCCGGCCGATGTCGACGTAGTCGAGGATCGACTTCATCTGCTTCTCGGAGATCACCGGGCCGAGCGCCGTGCTGCGATCGAGGGGATCGCCGATACGCAGCGATCGGGCGCGCGCCGCGATGCGTTCGACCACCTCGTCATAGGCGCTCTCTTGCACCAGCACGCGCGAGCCTGCCGAGCACACCTGTCCGGCATTGAAGAAGATGCCGGACGCGGCGGCCTTGGAGGCTGCTTCGAGATCGGCGTCGGCGAAGATGACATTGGCCGACTTGCCGCCGAGTTCCAGCGACACGCGTTTGAAGTTGCCGGAAGCGCCCTTCATGATGCCGCGGCCGACGCCCGGCGAGCCGGTGAAGGTGACCTTGTCGACATCAGGATGATTGACCAGCGCATCGCCGACGACGCGGCCCGGCCCCGTCACGATGTTGAACACGCCGGGCGGCAGGCCAGCTTCGAGCGCAAGCTCACCGATGCGCAGCGCAGACAGCGACGTCAGTTCCGCCGGCTTCATCACGACAGTGCAGCCGCAGGCCAGCGCAGGCGCCAGCTTCCACATGCCGATCATCAGCGGGAAATTCCATGGCACGATCGCTGCGACCACGCCGACGGGCTCGCGCACGGTGTAGGTCAAGGCGTCGTCGCGCACCGGAACGACGTCGCCGCTGATCTTGTCGGCCCAGCCGGCGTAGTAGGTCAGCGTGTCGATTGCGGCCGGAAGATCCTGGCGCAGCACCGCCGCGATCGGCTTGCCGGCATCGAGCGACTCCAGTTCGACGATCTCGTCGGCGTGCTGTTTGAGCAGCCCGGCCCAGCGCTGCAGGATCTGGCCGCGCTCGGACGCGCGCATCGTGCGCCACGGACCTTCGAATGCGCGGCGCGCGCTGACCACCGCACGGTCGACGTCCGCCTCATTGCCCTCCGCGATGCTCGCGATGACCTCTTCGGTGGCCGGATTGAGCGATTTGAACATCCGGCCCGAGGCCGAGGCCACCCGGCCACCATCTATGAGCAATCCCTGGGGTTTGGCGAGGAAGGCGGCGGCCGCCGTCTCGGGCCTATAGTCATATGCAATCAACATCATATTTCCTCCGGTTCTGGTATGCCAGAATAGGAGGTCATTTCCTGCCGTAAATATGATATGGTGTACCTATGGACGCCCAGCATATGAAGTCAACTTCATAATTATCGGTCACCATGCTGCAAATCGAAATCGAGGCCGTGTGGCGATTCCGCCGCGAAGGCAGCCCCCGCACCGCGATCGTCATGCTCGGGGTGCTCAACGAAATCCGCAAAACCGGAAAGATCACCAGCGCCGCCAGCGACGCGCACCTCTCCTACCGCCACGTCTGGAACCTGATCGAGCAGTGGTCGGAGTTCTTCGGCACGCCGCTGGTCGAGACCCAGCGCGGCAAGGGCACCAAGCTCACCGCCTTCGGCGAGCGGCTGGTGTGGGCCGGCGAGCGCATGCAGGCCCGGCTGGGCCCGCAGCTTGAAAACCTGGCACAGGAGCTTGCGAGCGAGATCAAGCCGTTCCTGGAGCAGCGCCCCTCGGTGATCCGCGTTCATGCCAGCCACGGCTTCGCCGTCGCCAAGCTGCGCGAATTCCTCGACCGCGAGCCCAGCATCGGCGTCGATCTTCGCTACGTCAGCAACCAGCATTCGCTGGTCTCGCTGGCGCAGGGCGCCTGCGATCTCTCCGGCCTGCACGTACCGCGCGGCGAGCTGCGGGCGCAGGGCCTCAAGGCCTGCCGCGAGTGGCTCGATCCGCGCGAGGACCGCGTGATCGGCTTTGTCACGCGCGACATGGGCCTGATGGTGGCGCGCGGCAACCCGCTGGGCATCAAGTCGCTGCACGATTTGACCGGATCGAAAGTGCGCTTCGTCAATCGCGATCATGATTCCGGAACGCGCCTGCTGTTCGACCAGCTGCTGGCCCGGCACGATATCGACGAAGCAAAAATCAACGGCGCCCAGCAAATCGAATTCACGCATGCCGCCGTCGCCGCCTATGTCGCAAGCGGCATGGCCGATGCCTGTTTTGGTGTCGAAGCCGCCGCCCGGCAGTTCGGCCTCGACTTCATCCGCATCCTGACCGAGGATTATTTCTTCGTCTGCAAGCGCGCCTTTCTCGAGACCGAGCCGATGCGGCGCATTCTCGCGATCGTCCGCAGCGCCGATTTCCAACTCGCTGTCGGGAGCCTCCCCGGCTACACCCCATCGGAAACCGGCGCGGTGAGCACGGTCAAGGCCTTCCTGGAAAAGATGGACGCCGCCTCCTGACCTGCGGATACTCGAATGCATCTGGACGACGCCTGCAATACGCTATATTTGAGACGATATAACGAGGTGGGCGTAAATACAGGAGCCGTAGAGTCACGAGATGTTTCAACGCCGTCGATCTGCCGTCGCCCTCCGCCACGTTGCGTTTGAGGATCTGGGCCTGCTCGCGCCCATCATGGAGTGCGAGGGCTGGAACGTCTCGTTCTGCGATGCCCCGGTCGACGACCTCAACCACCCCTCGATCAGGGATGCAGATCTCGTGATCGTTCTCGGCGGCCCGATCGGCGTCTACGAGACCGAGAACTACCCCTTCATTGTCAGTGAAATCGCGCTGATCGAGCATCGCCTCCGTCGGAAGCGGCCGACGCTCGGCATCTGCCTCGGCGCGCAGCTGATGGCGAAAGCGCTGGGCAGCCGCGTCTATGCCGGCCACCTCAAGGAAATCGGCTGGGGGCCGGTGTCGTTGACCGAGACCGGCCGCGCGTCCTGCCTGGCGCCCCTGGGCAGCGAAACGCCCGTTCTGCACTGGCATGGCGACACCTTCGATCTGCCCGCCTCCGCGACGCGACTTGCCGCAAACGAAAATTACGAGAACCAGGCATTTGCCTGCGGCAGCCATGCGCTCGCTCTCCAGTTCCATCTGGAGGCGGACCCTCGACAGCTCGAAGAGTGGTACGTCGGCCACGCCGTCGAACTTGCCGCAGCCGGGATTTCAGTACGGCAGCGGAGCGTTCGCACGTTCTCGGACAACAGGCTGACAGCGTATTCACCGGCTGGCTTCGGCAGCTCGGACACCGCGACGCGCCGCTCCAGCCAATCGCAGAAGCAAGGTAAAAGGAAATGGCTGTGTATCCAGAGATCGAACTCTATATCGACGGCCGGTGGAAACGCGCCTGCGGCCAGCCCGTCCTTAATCCCGCCGACGAAAGCGTGCTGGGCACGGTGCCGTCAGCGACCAGGGCCGACCTCGATGACGCGCTTGCAGCCGCCGAAAAGGGATTTGCGGTGTGGCGCAAGACGGCGCCCGCCAAGCGCGCGCAGATCATCCTGAAGGCGGCCGCGCTCATTCGCCAGCGCGTCGATATAATGGCCGAAGCGATGACGCTCGAACAGGGCAAGCCGATCGAACAGGCGCGGCTGGAGATCCTCAGGGGTTGCGACATCATCGAATGGGACGCCACCGAGGGCCTCCGGCTCTACGGCCGCGTCATCCCGAGCGAGCCCGGCATGCGCCACACCGTGCTGCGGCAGCCGATCGGCCCCGTGGCGGCCTTCTCGCCGTGGAATTTCCCGATGAGCTCGCCGGCCCGCAAGGTCGCCGGCGCGCTGTCCGCGGGATGCTCGATCATTCTCAAGGCGTCGGAGGAGACGCCGGCCGGCGCCGTCCAGCTAGTCCGCGCCTTCCATGACGCCGGCCTGCCCGCCGGCGTGCTCAACCTCGTGTTCGGCAATCCTTCCGAGATTTCGGACTATCTCATCCCGCAATCGCGCATTCGCCTCGTCACCTTCACGGGGTCCATTCCGGTTGGAAAACATCTGGCGGAAATGGCCGGTCGCCACATGAAGCCGGCGATCATGGAGCTGGGCGGGCACGCTCCGGTCATCGTGTGCGACGACGTCGACCCGGCTTCGACCGGAGCAGCTTCCGCCATCGGCAAGTCGCGCAATGCGGGACAGGTATGTGTCGCTCCGACGCGCTTCTTCGTGCAGAAAGCGATCTATGGACAGTTTGCGCAATCTTTCGCCGAGCGTGCGAGCCAATTAAAGGTCGGCAACGGGCTCGATCCCTCGACGCAGATGGGGCCGCTTGCCAATGCGCGCCGGATCGACGCGATGGAAACGCTGGTGGCAGACGCCAAGACCAGGGGTGCGCGCGTTCTTGCCGGTGGACATCGGATCGGCAACCGCGGCTATTTCTTTCCGCTGACCGTGCTCGCCGACGTCCCGGACGATGCCCGCGCCATGAACGAGGAGCCGTTCGGGCCGCTCGCCTTGGTCAATCCGGTCACGACGCTCGACGAGGCGATTGAAAAGGCCAACTCGCTTCCCTACGGGCTTGCCGCCTACGCTTTTACGCGATCCGCCGGCAACGCGGATCGCCTGGCCGACGAAGTCGAAGTGGGCAACCTCTCGATCAATCACTTTGTCTCCTCTAGTGCCGAGACGCCCTTTGGCGGGGTGAAGGAGAGCGGCTACGGACGCGAAGGCGGCGTGGAAGGCTTGCAGTGTTACACGGTCGTCAAGAACGTCTCGCATAAGGCATTCTAGCCCCATGCAAGAGAACCTCGGACGACATCGGGACGGCAGCGCTGGTGACGCCAACTACGGCACGATCGGCTGGGCGCTATGCCGACTTTCGCAGGCCAGACCCGCAGATCGCGGCGCTGATCGAGCAGGCGCTGGGCGATGCCCGGACCGTGCTCAATGTCGGCGCCGGCGCGGGGTCCTATGAGCCCACCGGGCGCCTGGTGACGGCGGTCGAGCCCTCGCAATCGATGCGCGACCAGCGCCCCTCTCATCTGCCCCCGGCGATCGACGCGGTGGCCGAGCATCTGCCGTTCGGCGACAACTCCTTCGATGCGGCGATGTCGACCTTCTCCGTCCATCAATGGAAGGACCTCGCCGCCGGGCTGCGCGAGTTGCGTCGAGTGACGAAAGGCCCGGTCGTGATCATGAGCTGCGAGCCGACCGAGCTCGACCGCTTCTGGCTGCACGCCTACTGCCCCGAGGTCATTGCGGTGGAGGTCACCAGATATCCATCCGTCCGCGACATCGCGCAGGCGCTTGGCGCCCGCTCGGAGGTCCTGCCGGTTCCGATTCCGCTTGATTGCACCGATGGCTTCAACGAAGCCTATTACGGCCGCCCGCACATGCTGCTGGAGCCGGCAGCGCGGCTCGCCTGCTCGGCCTGGAGCTTTGTCAGTGAGGACGTGGTGCAGCGATTTGAAAATCTGCTGGCATCCGACATCAAGTCGGGTCGATGGGAACGGCAATATGGCCACTATCGGAGGCAGCCGTTCTTTGACGGCTCGCTGAAGCTGATCGCAGGCCAAAACTGATCCACGGGTGCCTCTGGATATCGAACCGCCTGAGCTTGTTCGCGGCGGGCAAGAGTGGCAGTCTCGCCAGCAAGGGCCAAGAGACCAAATCATGTCGCGCGCGAGTGTCAGTTCGCTTCCTCAATTGAGCGTTCGTATCGACCTCGACGGCGAGGATCGGATCGGACCGGGCAAGATCGAGCTGCTGGAGCAAATCATGCAGCATGGGTCGATCTCGGCCGCGGGTCGCGCCATGGGCATGTCCTACAAGCGGGCGTGGGATCTCGTCGACGATATCAACCGTATCTGCGGGCATGCCGTGGTCGACTCGCAGACCGGCGGCAAGAATGGCGGCGGCGCGATGCTCACGCCATTCGGCGCTGCGCTGGTGGCGCGCTATCGCAAGATCGAGCGCGACGCGGCACGTGCCGTCCGCAAGGAGCTGCTGGCGCTCAAGACCGATATCGGGCGTTCCCGCAAATAGGCGGTTGTGGCAGCTAGTTCGGCCGCACCGTCACCTCGGGGAACGGCCGGATCAGGGCCTCGCCGAGTACGCTCTCCTCGCCCTTCGGGATCGAGAAACGAACCTTGAAGCCGTCTTCCGTCTGCAGCGTTATGATCCGCTGCGTCGTGTCGCTCGACTGTTCGAGCGCCCATGAGGCCAGCGGATAGGCATAGCGCAGGCTCTGGTCGCCATAACGTGCCTTCAGCGCCGCTTCCAGCAGCCCCGGCAGAGTCATGATCAGCGCCCCGACCTGATTGAGCGAGACATGGACCGCGGCCGGGTTTCCGGACGCATCCTCGAAGCCGAGGGAAATAGCGGCGCCATCGGAGGCGACCCCGCAGCTCGTGAGCGATTTGACGCTGATTTCCATCCTGAACTCCGCGGCATTCTTCTTCGTTATATTTCTTGGAATATATCGTTACCGCTCCCAGAGGTCCAGCATGGCTTTTGATCGGTTTCCGCGATCGGCCGATGGCGAGAACCGATCCAACGTGATATATACAAGGATATAACGAGGCCTCCAACGGCCCGTTCTGCAAGGGAGCGAAAGCCTATGAACAACTACAATCTTCTCATCAACGGCAAAATGATACCCGGCGACCTCACCATGCCCGTTCTCAATCCCGCGACCGAAGAGGTGCTGGCGCAGTGTCCGCGGGCCTCGAAGTCGCAGATGGACGCGGCCGTCGCCGCCGCGAAGGCCGCCTTCCCGGCCTGGGCGGCGACCCCGATCGAGGAACGGCGCAAGCTCGTGATCAGGATGGCCGACGTCATCGAAGCCAATGCCGGCGAGTTGGCGCGGCTGCTGACATCGGAGCAAGGCAAGCCGCTGGCCGACGCGACAGGCGAAGTGATGGGCATGGCCGCCTTCTTCCGCTATCTCGGCTCGCTCGAATTGCCGATGCGGGTGATCGAGAATTCCGGCGACCGCCGCGTCGAAGCGCACCGCCGCCCGCTCGGGGTCGTCGGCGCCATCATTCCCTGGAATTATCCGCTTCTGATCCTGAGCTTCAAGCTGCCCTCGGCGCTGCTCGCCGGCAACACGCTGGTCGTGAAGCCCGCCCCGACCACGCCGCTGGCGACGCTCCGTTTCGCCGAACTGGTCAAGGACGTCCTTCCGAAAGGCGTGCTCAACGTCATCACCGACGCCAACGACCTCGGCGATCACATGACCAGGCACCCCGATATCAGGAAGATCTCGTTCACGGGATCCTCCGCCACCGGCCAGAAGGTGATGGCGAGCGCAGCGCAGACGCTGAAGCGCATCACGCTCGAACTCGGCGGCAACGACGCCGGCATCGTGCTCGACGACGTCGATCCGAAGAAGGTCGCCCCCGGAATTTTCGAGGGCGCGTTCCAGAATTCGGGACAGGTCTGCCTCGCGATCAAGCGGCTCTATGTGCACGAGTCCGTCTATGACGAACTGTGCAACGAGCTGGTCGCGATCGCCAGGAATACCGTGGTCGACGACGGCTCCAAGCAGGGCACCAAGCTCGGGCCGTTGCAGAACAAGATGCAGTACGAGAAGGTGAAGGCGTTCCTCGAGGACGCGCGCAAGAACGGCAATGTCGTCGCCGGCGGTTCGGCGATGGATCGCCCCGGCTACTTCATCGAGCCGACCATCGTGCGCGACATCAAGGAAGGCTCGAAACTGGTCGACGAGGAGCAGTTCGGGCCGGTGCTGCCGCTCATCAAATACTCCGACAAGGACGACGTGATCCGGCGCGCCAACGCCACCACCTACGGGCTCGGCGCTTCGGTCTGGTCGTCCGATCCCAAGCGGGCCCACGAGGTCGCCAGCCAGATCGAGGCCGGCACGGTGTGGATCAACAAGCACCTCGACATGGCCCCGAACATCCCGTTCGGCGGCGCCAAGCAGTCGGGCATCGGGACCGAATTCGCCGAGGAAGGCCTCGCCGAGTTCACCCAGCTCCAGATCATCAACGGGCCGCCCGCGGCCTGACGCCATCCGGGGTCGCGACGGAACCGCCGCGACCCCGGCACGTTTTGCGGTGTATACTTTGCAGAGACTACGGAGGCCCGACCATGTTCGACGCCCAATGCGACCTTGCCGCCCTGGTGTATGAGCCGCACCAGGACCCCGACGCCATCCTGCGCGGCTTTGCGGCCGATCTGAAGGCGTGCGGATTTCGCGCTGTCGGCATGGTGCAGGCGGGTCAGTGCGCCGATTCCAGCCTGTCCGCGGTGCTCCTGCCCGGCGGCGAGAAGCTGCTGCTGGCACAGGATTTCGATCCCGCCGCCACCGGATGCAGGCTCGATCTCGCCCGACTGCAGCGCGCCGGTGAGCGCGTCGCGGAAGCGATGGCCGATGGTGCCGACCTCGTCATCATCAACCGCTTCGGCAAGCGGGAGCGTGACGGCAAGGGGCTGGCGCACCTGATCGAGCGCGCGCTCAACGCCGATATTCCCGTGGTGATCGCGGTGGCCAGCGACCGTTTCGCCGACTGGATCAGGTACGCGGACGGCATGAGCGTGAGGCTTGCCTGCGATCGGCAGGCGCTCGATGGCTGGTGGCGAAATGTATGCCTGCGGACGCCGGGCAACGCTGCCGGTCGCAACCATCAAACAGTCTGCGCTGTCCTGAAGTAGACCCGGTTCCCTCGCCGATCCCTACTCCTCCGCCTGCAGGTCCGCCTCGGCCGGCGTCGCATCGACTGCGCGCGCCGGCACGCGCGGGGCAAGTACGGTGGCGTCGGCCTCGCTTTCGTCCCCTGAAGCGGGCGACCAGGGACGGTCGATGCCGCGCGGCTTGACCGCCTCCACCACGAACCCCTCGCGGCCGCCCAGCAGTGCCATCGCGCCCTGCCGCCGCAGCCGCTCGGCGCCGATGACCGAGGCGCGACAGGCCGCGGGCGCCTGCCGCAACGTCACGATCAGCGCCGTTCGCTCGCAATCGTCGGCAAAGGCCTCCGGCCTGAACGCCTGCGCGACCAGCGCTCCGCCGGCGGATGGCACCACGCAACCGAGATCGTCGCAGGACACGCCCGAAGTGAGCGAGGCGTCGGCCGCGCTGCGCGCGTCCGCATCCGCCGCCAGCCACTCCTTCAAGAGGAACGTATCCTTGGAGCCCTTCACCGCGTGCATCAGGTGCAGCCGGCCGTCCTGGCCGCGGACGCCGACAGTGCGGCCATCGGCGGAAATCAGGATATCCGGCTGCGGCACCCTCGCCGCCCATACCGCTGCCAGCAGCACCAGCACGGCGCCCGACCAGCGCAGCGGCGTCCGCAACAGGCCGAGCAGGATGATGCCGAGGCTCGCCGCGATCAGCGGGCCGATGCCGAAGGCCGGCACCCGGCCGACCGCGCCGGGCAACGCCGCGACCCATTGCGTCACCGCGATCATCCAGTCGATGCCGAAGCCCATGATGGCCCAGAACAGGCGATCGAAGCCGAACGGCATGGCGACGAGGCCGAGCAGGCCCGCCGGCATCACGATCGCCGACACCACCGGCATCGCCGCGAGATTGGCGAGCACGCCATAGGGCGTGACGCGATGGAAGTGGAAGGCGGCGTAAGGCATGGTCGCAAGTCCCGCCACCAGCGAAGCCAGCAGCAGCATGGTCAGTTCGCGGCCGCCCCACAGCGCCGCCCGTGCGGTGGCATTGTGATCGGCCGTCGCGAACAGCCGCGGCATGCCGACCTGCACCAGCGCCACCAGACCCAGCGTGGCGGCAAACGACATCTGGAAGCTCGGATGCACGAGCGCCTCCGGCGCGACCGTCAGCACGATCATGGCGGCGACCGCGAGCGTGCGAAAGGTAATGGCGCGGCGATCGACCATCACGGCGATCAGCACCACGGCCGTCATGAAGAACGAGCGCTGGGTGGCGACCTCGGCGCCCGAGAGCAGGAGATAGAACGCCGCCGCCGCGAGCGCGGCCACGGCCGCCCATTTCTTGATAGCGTAGCCGACCGTCAGCACCGGAAACAGCGCCAGCAACGCCCGCGCCGCGAAGAACACGACACCGGCGACGACCGCCATGTGGTAACCCGAGATCGACAGCACATGGCCGAGGCCGGAGATGAACATGGCGTCGTTGACCGGCGGCGAGATCGCATCGCGCCGTCCGGTCAAAAGCGCGGTGGCAATGGCGCGCTTGTCGCCCTCCAGCGTGGTCCTGATCCGCGCGTCGATGCTGTCGCGCAGGTCCTGCATGAAGGCGGAATAGCGCAGGCGCAGCCCGCCGCCCTCCGGCGGTTCCCTGATCCTGATCGCACCCATCACGAATCCGGAGGCGCCGATGCCGGCGAAGAACATGTCGCGGCTGAAATCATAGCTGCCGGGCCGCACCGGCCCGAGCGGCGGCAATAGCCGCGCCTTCAGCTCGACGAAGCTGCCGACCGCAGGCGCGGTGCCCTTTTTCACCGACAGCCGCACGCGCTCCAGCTTCGTCGTCCCGCGCGCGCTTTCCATGGTGACGACGCGCAACACAAAACGGTCGGTGCGCTCGCGGATGTCGCGGGTCTCGACGAAGCCGGTCAGCGACACCGAGAACATCGGCCGCGCCAGCACGCCGTGCGCGATCCGCGCCGTCTTCCAGGTGGCGACCGCAAATCCCGCCGCCACCGCTGCGATCATGACGGCGGCGGGAAAGAACTTCTGGCGACGCAGCAGGACCGCGACCGTGACCAGCGCGGTGGCCACGACCGCCGCCACCGACAGCACCGGCTCGTGATCGGCGGCGAAGTAGAGCGCGATGCCGCTGCCGAACGCCACCGGTACCCAGGGCAGCAAGCGCCCGGCGCCGGCTTCCGCGCGGACCCACGCGCGCAAGGTCTCGATCAACGGCGGCCAGAACGCGGGACGCGATGGCGCAAGGCCGCCGACCGGCGTAGCGGCGCGCGGCGGCCAGGTTCCGGCATAGCCACGCTTTCGGCCCGATGTGTCGCCCTGCTCCGCCACCGAGCTTACGCCTTACAGTCTTGTGGAGACGTCAATACTACCGGAAGGTGAATTTCGACCGCTAGCAGAACGAAAGGTGAAACCTCAAGAATTGCAAATCAGCCTCACGCGCGCAGTCTTCACGTAGAGCAACGATCGGCGTGGAAAACATCATTTTGTCATCCGGTGTGTATTTTCCGACTCGGCGCGCCGTGCTTCCTGATGATTCGCAGCGGGTGGTGGAGTGCGATGGTGAGCCAGTTTTCGACTACGCTTTTGCTGGTGACGGCTCTGACGCTGACGGCGTGCTTCGGAGTTGCGGCGTGGCGCACCTCGGGTGATGCACCGGAGGTAACCGGCAGCATCGCTTCGACGCTGATCGATCCGCGCTGAAGTTCCGCCGTCATTGGCCGCTACTCTCGGATCAGGAAAGCCAGTAGATTCACGCGCCGGTCGGGCGCACGGCTGCACACTGGAAATCGAATATCAGGACAGCGAGATATGAAGCGTGCGGCGGGGATTTTGTTTGCGATCATGCTGACTGGCTCTCCGGCCATTGCCGCACCGCTGGCGCAATGCCGCTTCATCGAAGCGCGCGCCGATCGCGAAGCCTGCTATCAGCGCCAGGAGGCGGCGCGGCTGGCCCGGCAAAAGGCGAACGAGGTTCGAGAGGCCGAGCAGCAGCAGAAGCCCTACGAGCCGATGACGGAGGACGACACTCAGCTCGCCAAGGCCATGCGCGGCATCTGCCGGGGCTGTTAGGGTACGCCGCTACTGCCTGATCAGCGGCGTCTTTGACGAGACGTGATGGCTGACGATCTTCCAGTCGCCGTCTTCACGAACGATGACCCAGGTTATTTTCACGACCAGCGGCTCGGCGCCGTGCTCGACGGTGAACGTCGCGGTGCCTGCAACGTTGATCACGTCGGAAGCCGCCTGCGCGGTTCTGACATCGGTGAACTCGACCGATGGCGACTGCCATCGGGGCAGGCCATCGAAATAGGCCTTCACGCCATCATTGCCGCGGTAGAAGGTCGGGTTCGAGCCGAAGAAGAACGCGCTCCTCGAATAGAGCGAGGCGAGCCCCGCGGCATCCAGCCGGGTGAAAGCTGCTGCCCACCTGGCCATGATGCCGGAGACGATGTCGTCGGTTGCGCTCTGCATCAACGCGTTCCCAAATCGCAGGGATAGGTCACCCCTTCCCGCCGACTTCCTTCGCAAAGGTATCACGCAGGCCGATGGTGCGGTTGAACACGGGCTTGCCGGGCGCGGAATCCTGATCGCGCACGAAATAGCCCTGGCGCTCGAACTGCATCACCTCGCCGGAATTATCAGCGGCGACCGACGGCTCGATCCGCGCGTCGGGCAGCACTTCGAGCGATTCCGGATTGAGGTCGGCGGCGAAATTCGCAGCACTCGGGCTCGGGTTCGCGAACAGCTGATTGTAGACGCGGATCTCCGCCGGCACCGAATCCTTCGCCGACAGCCAGTGCATGGTGGCCTTGACCTTGCGGCCGTCGGGCGCGTTGCCGCCGCGGGTCTCGGGATCGTAGGTGCAGCGCAGCTCGACGACCTCACCCGCATCGTTCTTGATCACGCCGGTGCATTTGACGAAATAGGCGTAGCGCAGCCGCACCTCGTTGCCCGGCGACAGACGGAAGAACTTCTTCGGCGGGTTCTCCATGAAGTCGTCGCGCTCGATATAGAGCTCGCGGCCGAAGGAGATTTTTCGCGTGCCGGCGGAAGCGTCGTCGGGATGGTTGACGGCGTCGAGCTCTTCGACCTGCCCTTCCGGATAGTTCTCGATCACGACCTTGAGCGGTCGCAGCACCGCCATGCGCCGCTGCGCCGATTTGTTGAGGTGCTCGCGGATGCAGAACTCGAGCATACCGACGTCGACGACGCTGTTGGCCTTCGCCACCCCGATGCGCTTGATGAACTCGCGCACCGCCGCCGGCGGCACGCCGCGCCGCTTCAAGCCGGCAATTGTCGGCATCCGCGGATCGTCCCAGCCCGAGACGTGTCCGTCGCGGACGAGCTGCGTCAGCACCCGCTTCGACAGCAGCGTATAGGTGAGGTTGAGGCGGGCGAATTCATACTGCCGCGGCTTCGACGGCACCGGCAGCTTGTCGAGCAGCCAGTCATAGAGGGGACGGTGGTCCTCGAACTCCAGCGTGCAGATCGAATGGGTGATGCCTTCAATGGCGTCCGACTGGCCATGGGCATAGTCGTAGCTCGGATAGATCGACCATTTGGTGCCGGTGCGCGGATGCTCGGCATGCAGGATGCGGTAGAGCACGGGGTCGCGCAGGTTGATATTGCCGGCAGCCATGTCGATTTTCGCGCGCAGCACCCGCGTCCCGTTCGGGAATTCACCGGCCTTCATGCGCCGGAAGAGATCGAGGTTCTCCTCGACCGTGCGGTCGCGGAACGGCGAGTTTTTGCCGGGTTCCGTGAGCGTGCCGCGGTTGACGCGGATTTCCTCCTGCGACTGGTCGTCGACATAGGCATCGCCGGCCTTGATCAGGCCCTCGGCCCAGTCGTAGAGCCGCTCGAAATAGTCGGAGGCATAATAGAGGTCGGTTCCCCAGTCGTAGCCGAGCCAGTGCACGTCGGCCTGGATGGAATCGATATATTCCTGCTCCTCCTTGGTCGGGTTGGTGTCGTCGAAGCGCAGATGGCATTTGCCGGCGAATTCCTGCGCGATGCCGAAATTGAGGGCAATCGACTTGGCGTGACCGATGTGCAGATAGCCGTTCGGCTCCGGCGGGAAGCGGGTCACGATCCCCTTGTGCTTCTTGGAAGAGAGATCGGCCTGGACGATATCGCGGATGAAATCGCGCCCCGCCTCTGCCGTTACCGGTTCTGTGGTCATCCTGGGTTCCTGTTAGGGATTGGCGAACCTTCTGCCAAATTCGCCCCTGTGAGCCAAGCCTACTTTGCGGCGGCTGAGGCTTTAGTTATGCACCGTTCCTGCTATACACCACCGCCAATTCCAACCCCTGTCCCGCTTGGTAATGACTGATTCCGTCGTCACACGCTTTGCCCCCTCGCCCACCGGCTTCCTCCACATCGGCGGCGCCCGCACCGCGCTGTTCAACTGGCTCTATGCCAGGAAAACCGGCGGCAAGATGCTGCTGCGGATCGAGGATACCGACCGCGAGCGTTCGACCGAGCCGGCGATCGCGGCCATTCTCGACGGCCTGAAATGGCTGGAGCTCGATTGGGACGGCGAGGTGATCTACCAGTTCAGCCGTGCCGCCCGGCACCGCGAGGTGGCCGAGCAACTGCTCGCCAGCGGCAAGGCCTACCGCTGCTACGCCACCGCGGAGCAACTGACGGCGATGCGCGAGAAGGCGCGCGCCGAGGGACGAACCCGGCTCTATGACGGGATGTGGCGGGACCGCGACCCGGCCGAAGCGCCTGAAGGCATGAAACCGACCATTCGCCTGAAGGCGCAGCAAGACGGCGAGACCGTGATCGAAGACCAGGTGCAGGGCCGCGTGGTCTGGCAGAACGAGAACCTCGACGACCTCGTGCTGCTGCGTGGCGACGGCAACCCGACCTACATGCTGGCGGTCGTGGTCGACGACCATGACATGGGCGTCACCCACGTCATTCGCGGCGACGACCATCTGATCAACGCCGCGCGGCAGAAGCAGATCTACGACGCGCTCGGCTGGGACATCCCGAACATGTCCCATATTCCGCTGATCCATGGCCCCGACGGTTCGAAGCTCTCCAAGCGGCACGGGGCGCTCGGCGTCGATGCCTATCGTGCCCTGGGCTATTTGCCGGCGGCGCTGCGCAATTACCTGGTCCGGCTCGGCTGGAGCCACGGCGACCAGGAAATCTTCTCGACGCAGGAGATGATCGACGCGTTCGATCTGCCCGCGATCGGGCGCTCCGCGGCCCGGTTCGATTTCGCCAAGCTGGAAAACCTCAACGGCCATTACATCCGCCAGGCCGACGATCGCGAGTTGGTGCAGAAATTCGAGAGCGTGCTCGACTACGTGCCCGAAGGCGCCGACCTCAAGGCGAAGCTCAACGACACCACACGCGCGCAATTGCTGCGGGCGATGCCGAGCCTGAAGGAGCGCGCCAAGACGCTGATCGAGCTGATTGCCGGCGCCTATTTCATCTTTGCCGACCGGCCGCTGCAGATCGAGGCCAAGGCGGTCGCCCTGCTGACGCCGGAGACCCGCGCCCTGATCGGCAGGCTGCGGACCGCGCTGGAAACGGTGACCGACTGGAGCGCCGAGACGACGGAAGCCGCCATGCGAAATTTCGCCGAGCAAAATAACCTCAAGCTCGGCGCCGTCGCCCAGCCGCTTCGGGTGGCGCTGACTGGACGGACGACTTCCCCGGGGATTTTCGACGTTTTGGCCGTCCTCGGGCGGGATGAATGCCTTGCCCGCCTCGGCGATCAGGCCGCTGGTTAAGCCCCTACCTTATACGGGTTTCGGCCCATCTTGCGGTGCACAGGCCAATAAGCTAACCCATTTGGCGCCGCTTCTAGACAATCCGGCCTGCCTTGCTGCTGCCTTGAGAAATGGCACCATGGTGGCCTGTTTTTCGTAACGATTTCATCGGGGACCCACGATGGACGCAAAATCCAGCAACAAGACTGCTACGCTCACGGTAGGCAACAAGACCTACGATTTCCCGATCATCAGCGGCACGGTGGGGCCGGATGTCATCGACATCGCCAAGCTCTACGCCCAGGCCGGCATGTTTACCTACGATCCCGGTTTCACATCGACCGGAAGCTGCCAGTCCAAGATCACCTATATCGACGGCGACGCCGGCATCCTCGAATACCGCGGCTACCCGATTGAGCAACTCGCCGAGAACGGCGATTTCCTGGAAACCTGCTACCTGCTGCTGTACGGGGAATTGCCGACCAAGGCGCAGAAGCAGGACTTCGATAATCGCGTCACCCGCCACACCATGGTGCACGAGCAGATGGCCCGCTTCTTCCAGGGCTTCCGCCGCGACGC
>OEIU01001246.1_pt1 | contig 17380 bp, 18 predicted proteins | sample 1539221 | NCBI WGS metagenome assembly OEIU01 (sample SAMN03792071, study PRJEB22550) | activated sludge metagenome | feature: wastewater treatment plant; material: activated sludge; isolation source: Wastewater treatment plant of a petroleum refinery complex | place: Argentina: Zarate | collected...
GCAGGCGCGGCCTGCGTCGCAGGCGGGCGGACATTCCGCCGGGGCGGGCCTCGCGACCTGGTACGGGCCCGGCTTCCACGGCCGCAAGACGGCGAGCGGGGAGCGCTTCAACACCCGTGATCTCACCGCCGCGCACCGCACGCTTCCCTTCGGCACCCGCGTCCGCGTCGAGGCGGCGAATGGCCGCTCGGTCGTGGTGCGGATCAACGATCGCGGCCCCTTCCGGCGCGGCGCCGTCATCGACCTCTCGCGCGCTTCCGCCGACGCCATCGGCATGGGCGGGACGATGCGCGTCAGCCTCGTCGTGCTCGGCCGAAACTGAGCTTTTGCCTTAACCAGTACGGTCCTTGTAGGCTTCGGCTTCCAGCCACGCGCTCATGCGCGGCAGGAGGTCGGGGCCGGTGGCGAGGCCCTCGCGCCAGTCCGGGGCGTCGGGCCTCAGGATCGCCATCCAGCCCTCGCCGAACGCATCCCGGTTGAGAAGGATCGGCCTTTCAGCAAGGCGCTCGTTATAGCCGACGAGCGTCCCGTCGAAGGCCGCGCGGGCGGCCCCGACCCACTTGCCGCATTCCACCATCGCGAACCATTTGTCGCGCCAGAACGGCTTGCCGACGCGCTTCGGCGTGAAGACGAGGGCATCGCCGGCGAGGGCCATGGAGAGCGGCGTGAAGCCGGCCCGCACGGTGCCGTCGCCGAGCGGCAGGTACCAGACCTGGTTCGGGATGTCGTAGAGGCGGTCCTCCGGGAAGTCGTGATCGCCGATGCGTACCATGGCGCTCAATAGGTCAGGACGCGGACGTCGTCGTCCATGATCGCCTGGATCATGGCGACCGCACCCATGAGGCCGTCGCATTCGGCGATGAGGTCCTCCGTCCCGGTCCCCGAAAGGCCGAGATTGGCCGGGCAGGCCCAGAGCCGCACCCCCTGCTCGCGCGCCTCCCGGATCCAGTCGAGCACCGTCTTCGGGTCGCCGGGATCGATCCGAATTGCCTCGGCGACGCCCTTCCGCATGAGCTTGCCCGCCGCGGCCGTGCAGACGAGGTCGACCTCGTAATCCATCGCGGCTGCGACGGCCGCATGATAGAACGGCGCGCCCAGCTCCTCCGGGTTGCCCGGGTCGGTGTTCATCAGCACGACGAGAAGCCGCCGGCTCATGCCGCCCGGCTCCAGGCATTTTCGAAGACATAGTCGTCGCGCCCGATCTCGTGGGCGAGAATGTCCTCGGCGCGGGCGCATTCGGCCGGGGAGGGGAGGCCGGCTTCGGGTTTCAACCCGAAGCCGGCGGCGAGGCAACGAGCGAGGTGCCCCGGAACGACGGGGGCGAAGCTGCGGAGGTCTCCCACGCGGTGGCGCGGATCGGCTGTGGGCTTTCCTCCCTCGGTGCGACGGCGCAGGAGGGCCAGCGGCGCGGTGCGCGAGAGGTCCTCGACCAGCGTCGCCTGGTGCAGGGCCGCGCGTCGGCCGAGGCGGCCGGCGGAGCCCGAGACCTTGGCGTCCGCGATCTCGATGCTCCCCGTCGTCGCGAGCCGCGCCGGAAAGCCGAGACCGACGAGTGCCATGGCGAGTGCCTCGGCGGCGCGCCGGCCGAACTCCGCGCCGGGCCGCTCGAGCACGAGGTCGAAGGCGAGCACGCCGGGTCCCATTACGACCGCGCCCCCGCCGGTGACGCGCCGCGCGATCTCGATGCCGGCGGCGCGGCAGGCATCGAGGTCGAGTTCGGCCGCAACATCCTGGTTGCGCCCGATCACGCAGGAGAGCGGATAGCGGTGGAGGCGAAGCGTCGCCGGGGCCTCCCCCGCATCGGCGCCCGCCAGCAGCGCCGCGCTCATGGCGACGTTCCAGCGGGCCGGGCGCAGGCCCGTATCGAGGACGCGCAGGCTCATTGCCTCGTCATCTCCTCGATCTTCAGCCGCCGCCCGAAGGCATCGAAGAAATGTCCCTCGTTGAGGACGAGGCGATCGTCGTCGAGGCGGTTTTCCAGTTCACGCAGGCGGATGCGGGCGGCCGGATTGTCGAGCGGGCGGCCGAACGCGTCCCGGCTCGGGAAGAAGGCGACGCCGTCCCAGGGCTGCCCCGCCCCGGCGAGCATGGCCAGGATGTCGCTCCATTCGACCTCCGTGCCGATCACGTTGACATAGGTCGAGCAGACCGGCGTCACGGTCGTCTCGCCGATCTCGACAAGCACGATGAGCGCCGTGAAGGAGCCGCCTTCGGCATATTCCTGCGCCAGCCAGCGCCCGAATCCGGGCTCAGAAATCGACAAGCGGCGTCTCCGGGATGACGTTCTCGAACAGGATCCAGAAGGCCGAGCCCCTGGCCTGACGATACCAGTCCTCGAAGGCGGCGAGGGCGGTAGCCGGGTCGGTCCGCTCCTCCGCGGCCTCGGCCGGAGGGACGGAAATCGCCCGGAACATCGCGGCGCAGACCGGCGCGAAATGCGCGAGGATTTCCGTGCGAGCCTCGCTGTCGGACGACCAGCCGAGCCGCGTCCGCAGGATCGCGAGGCCATGGGCCGAGGCCGCCGGCTCATCCTGCGTGCCGTCGATCGCCTCGGCGAGGGCGCGGACGAGATTGGCGCGGCGGAAGGCGAAGGCGCGGGCCTCGGCAAGCTCGGCGACGCGGCGGGCGAAATCGCGCCGATAGGCATCCTCGGCCGAGGCGGCTGCATCAGCCGCCGCGCCGAGATCGGTGAGCCAGGGAGAGAGGCCGCTCATGCGGGGCTCTTCTCGGGCGCGGGGCCTGGCGAAGGAGAGTGGGAGTCGAACCCACCAGAGACCGGCTCGCGGCCCCTCCCGGATTTGAAGTCCGGACGCCCCACCGGGGACGCTTCTCCTCCAGACGGCGCGCCGTCCTCGGCCGCGACGGGGCGGAACAGGTCCAGCCGGTGCGGATTGACGCGCCTCAGGTCGCCCCGGCGCAAGGTGACGCCGTGGCGGTCGAGGAATTCCAGGATCTGGATCGCCACCTTGCGCCCGTTCTCCACCCGGTCGCGGAACTGCGCGGCCGTGAACTCGCCCTTGGCATTCTCTTCGCCCAGCCGCGAGACGATGTCGACCATTTCGGCGACGGCCTCGCGCAGGAAGAAATGGTCATGCGCCACCTCGTCGAGCCGTCCGAGGCGGCCGAGCGTCTTGAGGAGGGCGCGGACATCCGGCTCGCTCTCGTCCGTGATCCCGGCGATGTCGCGCACGCGGGGTGGGCGGAAGCGTTCGGCGCCGCCCAGCAGGTCCAGGATGCGAGGCGCGCGCTCCTTGTCCCGCGCGGAAAGCTGGACGACGTGGCCCGGCAGGCGGATCCAAGCGCCCTCGATCGCGAGCGTCCCGGCCTTGGCCAGAACCTGGAGCAGCACGCGGAAGGCGGGAGCGGGAAGGCGCGGCTCCATGGCGAGGCGCAGCCGCTCGATGCCGAGGCCCATGAGGTCGGGATTGGCCGCGTGGAACTCCTCGAGGCGGAAGGCGAGGCTCCGCTCCATCCGCTCGACCGTCTGCGGCAGGAGCGCGATCCTGGTCTCGCCGACCGGCAGTTCGGTCAGGTCGAGCGCCCGGGCCAGCGCCTCCACCTTCTGCGGCGCGAGGGCGCGGTCGCGGCCGAAGGCGGCGAGGTCGAGATGGAAGGGAGCGATGTCGAGCAGGCCGGCCAGCGCGTCCGCCGGGTTCTCAAGCCCCGCCGCGGCGAGTTGGGCCATCCGCTCGTGCGTCCGGCGCCTGCGCTGCGGCGCGCGCAGGTCGAGGAGGTGGCCACCGCCGATCGTGCGCCGGGCGGAGGTGTCGCGCAGCACGAAGCGGTCGCCGATTGCAGCCGCGATCGGCGTTTCGAGGACGAGTTGCGCGAGACCCGTCTCGCCGGGCGCCAGCGCCGCCTCCGAGAGGGGCACGAGCCGGGCCGCGACCTCCGCCGCCGCATGGTGCAGGCGCACCGGCATCCAGGCCCCGAGCGGCTTCGGCTCCGTGCCGAGGAGGCGAAGCTCGACATCGATCCTCGTCGCCGGCGCGTGGAGGCGCGGATCGCAGACGACGTCGCCTCGGTGCGCCGCCTCGCGCCCCATGCCGTCGCCCGCGAGGTTCAGCGCGCAGCGATCTCCCGCCGCCGTTTCCTCGGCCGCCTCGTTCTGGGCATGGATGGCGCGGATGCGGGCGGGCGTGCCGGCGGGCGAGACGGCCACCCGGTCGCCGACCCGCGCGCGTCCCGACAGGACCGTGCCGGTCACGACCGTGCCGGCGCCCGTCAGCGTGAAGCAGCGGTCCACGGCGAGGCGGAAGAGCCCGTCGCCGGCCCGCGCTGCGTGACAGCGGGCCTCTGCGAACAGCATCTCGCGCAGGAACTCGATGCCCTCGCCGGTCCGCGAGGAGGCCGGCAGGATCTCGGCCGAGGCGAGGCGCGTGCCGGCGAGGAGGGCGCGCGTCTCCGCTTCCGCTTCGGCGAGGCGCTGTGGCTCGACGAGGTCGGCCTTCGTCAGGACGACGAGGCCGTCCCGGATGCCGAGCAGGTCGAGGATGGCGAGATGCTCGCGCGTCTGCGGCATGGGCCCGTCATCGGCCGCGACGGCGAGGAGCGCGAAATCGATGCCGCTCGCGCCGGCCACCATGGTGTGGACGAAACGCTCGTGCCCCGGCACGTCGACGAAGCCGAGCCGCCCGCCGCCCGGGACCGGCAGGTAGGCGAAGCCGAGATCGATTGAGATGCCGCGCGCCTTCTCCTCCTTCAGGCGGTCGGTCTCGACGCCGGTCAGGGCGCGGACCAGCGACGTCTTGCCGTGGTCGATATGCCCGGCCGTGCCGATGATCATGCCGCCGCCTCGCGCGCGGCGCGGGCCTGGGCCTCGTCGTCGAGGGTGGCGCGGGCAGCCGGGAGGAAGGGCGCGCAGAGAGTGCTGCCGCCCGCCTGCGCCCGCAGCAGCCAGGTGAGTCCCTGCTCGGGATCGCGGGCGACGCCTTGCCCGAGGACGAGGGCCGCTCCCAGCATCGCCGCGCCGTCGGCGTCGCCGGCCTCCGCGCCTCGGCGCCACCAGCTTGCCGCCTCGGCCGGGTCGCGCGGCACGCCGAGGGCGTTGTGGTGCAGCATGCCGAGGCGCGTCATTGCCGAGGCGATGCCGGCGGCGGCGGCCTTGCGCGCCCAGATCGCCGCCTCGGCCGGATCGGGCGCGATCTCCTCGCCTTCGAGTAGCATCCAGCTCAGCATGTCCTGGGAGGGCGCGTCCCCTTGTGCGGCGGCGGCGCGGTAGAGGGAGAGGGCGCGATGGAAATCGGGCTCGACGCCCTCGCCCTTGAACAGGAGCGCGGCAAGGTTGCGCCGGCCGACCGGGTCCCCCGCCTCGGCGGCGAGACTCAGCCATTTCATCGCCACGACACCGTTCTTCTCGACGCCGAGTCCCTCGGCGAAACAGGCCCCGATGTTATTTTGGGCGCGGGCATGGCCGGCGCGGGCAAGGGGATGCCACAGGGCGAGAGCCGAATCGTAGTCGCCGGCCTCGGCCCTGTCCCGCGCGAGGGCGAGATCGGCTTCAGGGCTGCGCTCGGGCCCGGCCCGGAAGAGGCGACCGAGCCAGCTCACGGCGCGTCCAGGGCGGAGAGGTTGGCGGCGAAGCCGGCCTCATCCTCCAGGCAGCGGCAATCGAGCCGGAAGGCACCGTCCTCTATCCGCCCGATCACCGGGAGGGGAAGGGCACGGAAGGCGGCGGCGAGCGCTTCCAGGGTGCCTCCGCCAACCCTCCCCCCGCTTGCGGTGGGGAGGGCGGACTCGCGCGAAGCGCGAGCCGGGTGGGGGGGCTCTCCGCCCGCTTCCCGGCCGGGCGCTCGCGTCGGCGCCCCCCACCCCGGTTCGCCCCTTCGGGGCGACTCCGCCCTCCCCGCCGCTCCCCGGGGAGAGGGTGGGAGCGGCGTGATCTTCAATGCGTGACTCGGCAGCGTCGCGAGGGGGAGGGCGCCGGAGCCGATCTGGCTCGCGCAGGGCACGACCTCCACCTCGAAGAGCGGGCCGAGCGCCGCGCGAAGCGGCTCGGCCATGCGCTCGGCGACGGCGGCGATCTCGGCGGTGGCGCGCGCGAGGTGGCGGAGCGTCGGCAGGCTCCCGGCCAGCGTTTCCGGGTTGCGGTAGAGGCGGAGCGTCGCCTCGATCGCCGCGAGCCTGATCTTGTCGACCCGCATGGCGCGCTTCATCGGGTTCCTGTTGATCCGCGCGACGAGGTCGCGGCGGCCGACGACGAAGCCGGCCTGCGGGCCGCCCAGCAGCTTGTCGCCGGAGAAGGTGACGAGGTCGGCGCCTTCCGCCACCGCCTCGCGGACGGTCGGCTCATGCGCGAGGCCGAAGGAGCGCAGGTCGGCCAGGGTGCCCGAGCCGAGATCGTGGACGAGCGGCACGCTCCGCTCGCGGGCGAGAGCGGCGAGGGCGGGCGTGCCGACCGAGGCCGTGAAGCCCTGGATCAGGAAATTCGACGTATGCACCTTGAGCAGGAGTGCGGTATCCGGGCCGGCTGCGCCCTCGTAGTCGCGCAGATGCGTCCGGTTGGTGGTCCCGATCTCGACGAGCCGCGTGCCCGAGCGCTCCATGATGTCGGGCAGGCGGAAGGCGCCGCCGATCTCGATCAGCTCCCCGCGCGAGACGACCGTCTCGCGCCCCCGCGCCAGCGTGTTCAGCACGATCATGAGCGCGGCGGCGTTGTTGTTGACGAGCGTCGCATCCTCGGCGCCGGTCAGTTCGCACAGAAGTCCCCGCACCAGCGCGTCGCGCTCGCCGCGCCGGCCCGTCGCGAGGTCGAATTCGAGCGCGACGGCCTCGCGCATCGCGCGCGTCGCCGCCTCGACCGCCGCCTCGGCCAGGATGGCGCGGCCGAGATTCGTATGCAGCACCGTGCCGGTCAGGTTGAAGACCGCGCGCGCCTTGGGCCGCGCCTCGGCGGCGAGCGCCGAGAGAAGCGCCGCGCCGAGCCCGGTGAGGGCCGGCGCCTCGCCGCCCGCGCGAAGCCGCGCCCGCGCCTCCCCGAGCGCCGCGCGGGCGGCGGCGAGGGCCGCCGGCCGGCCATGGGCGGCGATCGCGGTGCGGCCGGCCTCCGAGGTCAGCACCTCGTCGACCGAGGGCAGGAGCCGGAGCGAGGTCAATATCCCATGAGGAACGGGTTGCGGCCGCTGCGGCGCAAGCCTTCCTCCCCCAGCAGCATGTCGAGGGCGAGCGTCGCGACATCGTCCGCCACCGGATCGAGAGCGGGATGCTTCGCCTGCTGGAGCACCTTGGCGAAGGTCCGGCAGCGCGAGCAGCATTCGGCCTTCACCGCCCCCGCGCTGCCGTCCAGCTCCTGGTAGGAGATGCCCTCGGTCGAGCCGCAGGCGGTGCAGCGGATGCGCACGTAGTTCCACAGGGTCCCGCACAGGGAGCAGGAGCAGAACCGCGCCCCGTGCGCGCCCTCCCAGCCGACGATCACCGAGGAGGTCGGCGGGCTTCCGCAAGCCGGGCAGATGCCGTCCCCGACCGGGACCAGCGCCGCGGCGTCGAGCCGGCTCGCGGCGCGCGCGGCATAGACCTGGAGGGCCGCCGCCGCGAAGACATGGGCCGCCGCGTCATGGGCCGGGATGGCGTCGGCCGTGACGTTGTCGGCCATCCAGGCCAGCATCTCGTCGTCGGTCTGCACGAGGCGGCCGAGAGCGGCACGGGCATCCGGCGGCATCTCGGTCTCGGCGGCGGCGCGGAAGAAGCGGCGCAGGGTCTCGCGGCAGGCCGGATCGGCGGAGAAGCGCGAGCGGGGGAGCGCCGGCATCCCGTATTCGCGCGAGCGGCCCAGGGCGTCGGGCGGGGGCAGGGCGGGGTCGGGAAGCCCGTCCTGGATCTCGGCCTGCACCTCGGCCATCCGGCCGAGAAAGGACAGATAGGGCCCCAGCGGATGATGCGGGGCGACGGCGGCGAAACGCGCGGCGCGGCGCCGGAACAGGTCGGGCGAGGGGGTCCGCGCGAAGGGCGGAGCGACGACCTCGCCGATGGGGACCGCATCGGGCCCGGAACCGCCGAGCTGAGCCATCATCACCTCACGAACCGGTCGGGAAGGCCGCTCGGGCTCGTCCAGCCGCAACCCGGCCCAGCCACCGGGATCAGAGGTCAATCGTGGCCCCTTGTCCAGGCGGGCCGGGCTCATACCTTCGGCCCGCTCCTTTCGCCTGAGGGCTTACGCCGCGGGGGCGGCCGGCGGAGGGCGCTTGCGGCCGCGGACGAGGTCGCGCAGCCATTTGCGATGATGGCGCCAAGCCCAGCCGCCGGTCACGTAGCCGCGGGTCATCGCCTGGATCGTGCCCTGCACCCAGATCGCCGCATAGGCATGGACGATCCAGACGGTGATCATGAAGATGGCGAGGATCGCATGGGCGAGCACTGCGACGCGCTTCTGCGGGATCGTGGTCCAGTTATAGAAATACTGGTCCCAGATCGCGATGCCGGTGAGGAACAGGCCGGGGACGAGCAGGGAGAAGGCCCAGAAGACCAGCTTCTGCCCGGCATTGTACTTGCCGACCTCGGGCAGCTTCTCCTCGTGGCCGCTGAGCACGTCGCGCACCCTCGACAGCCAGATCCAGTCGGTCTTCTCCGGCACGTTGGCCCAGGCGAAGCGCAGGAACATGAGCAGCCAGGCGACGATGAGCACGCAGCCGATGATCGGATGCAGCGCGCGCAGCGTCGGGCCGCCGCCGAAGAAGGTGGCGAGCCAGTAAAGGCTCGGATGGAACAGCGCGAGGCCGGACAGCGCCAGCAGCACGAAGCTGACGGCGAGCGTCCAGTGGTTGACCCGGGTCAGGGCCGAATAGCGCCTGACCGTCACTTGCGGATGCACCTCGGGTTCGACGCGCCGGATGGGGTCGCTCATGTCGACTTGCCTCCCGTCAGCCGGGCGGCCGCCTCCTCGTCCTCTTCGGTGACCTTGTTGGGTCCCGCGACGAGATGATGGACGAGGCCGAAAGCGGCCGTGAGCCCCATGATGGCGAAGCCCGCATATTTGGCGACGCCCTTCCACGCCTCGACGAGCGGGCTGATGCGCGGATCGTCCGGCAGCCCGGCATAGAGCGAGGGCTGGTCGGCATGGTGCAGCACGTACATGACATGCGTGCCCCCGACGCCCGGCGGGTCGTAGAGGCCCGCCTTGTCGAAGCCGCGGGATTTCAGGTCCTTGATGCGCCCTTGCGCATGCTGCTTCATCTCGGCCTTGGTGCCGAAGACGATCGCCTTGGTCGGGCACGCCTTGGCGCAGGCCGGTCCCTGGCCGACCGCGACGCGGTCGGAGCAGAGCGAGCATTTGTACGCCTTGTGGGTGACGTTCGAGATGCGCGGGATGTTGAAGGGACAGCCCTTCACGCAATAGCCGCAGCCGATGCATTTCTCATGGTCGAAATCGACGATTCCGTTCGTGTACTGGACGATGGCGCCGGGGGAGGGACAGGCTTTCAGGCAGCCCGGATCGGCGCAATGCATGCAGCCGTCCTTGCGGATCAGCCATTCCAGGTTGTCGGTCTGCGGGTTCACCCATTCGGTGAACTTCATCAGCGTCCAGGTATTCGGCGAGAGGTCGGCCGGATTCTGGTGGCTGCCCGTATTGTATCCGATCTCTTCCCGCAGGTTGTTCCATTCCAGGCAGGCCGACTGGCACGCCTTGCAGCCGATGCATTTGGAGACGTCGATGAGCTTCGACACCTCCTCGAGCCGCCGGCCGGGCGCGGGGATCGAGGAGGCCGAGCGCCGCAGCAGATCCTGCTCGCCGAAGGCCGGCGGGGTCGGCGCGGTGGGTGGGTTCACGGTGATGGTCATGGTGCCCGCCCTCCCTATGCCGCCGGCCCGGCGACGGCCTCGATATCGACCAGGAACGCCTTGAATTCCGGCGTCTCGCTATTCGCGTCGCCCACAAAGGGCGTGAGCGAATTGGGTCCCCACCCTTTCCTGGCGGCGCCGATGAAGCCCCAGTGGAGGGGAATGCCGACGACGTGGACGGGCTTGCCGTCGCAGATCAGGGGCCTGATCCGCTTGGTGACGACGGCCTTGGCCTTGACGGAGCCCCGCTTCGACCAGATCCGCACCCAGCCGCCGGGCTTGATGCCTTTCTCCTTCGCCAGCTCCTCCGAGATCTCCACGAAGAATTCGGGCTGGAGCACCGAATTCACATGGTTGTTCTTGGTCCAGTAGTGGAAATGCTCGGTCAGGCGGTAGGAGGTCGCCGCATAGGGGAATTCCCGCGCCTCGCCGAACTGCTCCATGTCCCCCCTGAAGACGCGGGAGGCCGGGTTGCCCCGGATCTTCGGCGCGATCAGGTTCACGACGGGGGATTCGAAGGGCTCGTAATGGACCGGGAAGGGGCCCTCCCGCATCATGCCCCGGGCGAAGAGGCGCGAGGTCCCCTCCGCGTTCATGATGAAGGGCATGACCGTCTCGGGCCGGGCGGTCGGCGCGATGTCCGGCACGTCGTAGCCCGCCCATTTCGAGCCGTCCCACTCGATGATCTTGCGGGTCTGGTCGAAGGCCCGCCCGGCCATGTCGGCGGAGGCGCGGTTGTAGAGGATGCGCCGGTTGGCCGGCCAGGAGAAGGCCCATTTCGTGTAGAAGCCGGCATCGTCGGGATCGACATTGTCCCGGCGCGCCATGATGTTGCCGTCCTCGGTGTAGCTGCCCGTATAGATCCAGCAGCCGGCGGCGGTGGTGCCGTCGTCGCGCAGCAGCCCGAAGCTCGCGAGCTGCTTGCCCTTCCGGAGAAGGGTCTTGGACGGGTCGGAGGGATCGGCCACGTCCGCGACGACGTAGCCGTTGAGTTCCTTGGCGACCTCCGCCGGGGCCGGCTCGTCCGGGTCCGCATAGGGCCAGTGGAGCTTGGTGAGCGGATCGGCGAACTTGCCGCCCTCCTTCTCGTAGAGCGCCTTCAGCCGCTTCCAGATCTGCGCCATGATCCAGATGTCGGTCTTCGCCTCGCCCGGAGGCGTCGCGCCCGGCCAGTGCCACTGCATCCAGCGGCCGGAATTGACCAGCGAGCCCTCGTCCTCCGCGAAGCAGGTCGTGGGAAGCTGGATCACCTCCGTCTGGATCTTGGCCGTCTCGACCGGGTTGTGCTCGCCGTGGTTCTCCCAGAAGCGGGCCGTCTCGGTCTCGAGCGGGTCCATGGTGACGAGGAATTTCAGCTTGGACAGGGCCGCCGTCAGCTTCGCCCGGTTGGGAACGGCGAGGAGCGGATTGAAGCCCTGGCAGAAATAGCCGGTCATCTTGCCCTGGTGCATCAGGTCGAAGGCACGCAGGACGTCGTAGCCGGGCACGTCGAGCTTGGGCAGGTAGTCGTAGGCGTAGTCGTTCTCCGCCGTCGCAGCCGGGCCCCACATGGCCTTCTGGAACGAGACGAAGAACTTGCCGTAATTCTGCCAGTAGCTCATCTGGCCGGGGCGAAGCGGCTTGAAGCCGCGCGTCGACATGTAGGTCGCGCGGTCGACCTCCCTCTCCATCGGCAGGGTCAGGTAGCCCGGAATCAGGTTCGACATGAGCCCGATATCGGTGAGGCCCTGGATGTTCGAATGGCCGCGCAAGGCGTTCATGCCGCCGCCGCGGATGCCGATATTGCCGAGCAGCAATTGCAGCATCGCCATGCAGCGGATGTTCTGCGAGCCCTTCGAATGCTGGGTCCAGCCGAGCGCGTACATCGAGGTCATCGCCCTGTCGGGCGAGGAGGTCTCGGAGATCATGTCGGCGATCTTCAGGAACTTGGCCTTGGGCGTGCCGCAGATGCGCTCGACCAGGTCGGGCGTGTAGGTGGAGACGTGCTCCTTCAGGAGGCTCCAGACGCAGCGCGGGTCCTGGAGCGTCGGATCGACCTGGACGAAGCCGTCCTCGCCGATCTTGTACTCCCATTCCGAGCGGTTGTAGTCGCGCTTCTGCTCGTCATAGCCGACGAAGAGACCGTCGGAATATGAGAACCCGTCCTTCACGAGGAAGCTCGCGTTGGTGAAGTTCTTGACGTATTCCCACTGAATCTTGTCGTTGCGGATGCAGTAATTGATCACGCCGAGCAGGAACGCGATATCCGAGCCCTGCCGGATGGGGGCGTAGAAATCCGCGACCGAGGCCGTGCGCGTGAAGCGCGGATCGACGACGATCAGCTTCGCGCCCCGGTTGGCCTTCGCCTCCGTGACCCATTTGAATCCGCAAGGATGCGCTTCCGCCGCATTTCCTCCCATGACCACGACAAGGTCCGTGTTCCGAATGTCGGTCCACGAATTGGTCATCGCACCACGGCCAAAAGTCGGGCCCAGACTGGACACCGTGGGGCCGTGTCAAACCCTCGCTTGATTGTCGAAAACCAGCATGCCGGCGCTTCGCACCACCTTGTAGGTGACGAAGGCCGTCTCGTTGGTGGTCGCCGAGGCCGCGAGGAAGCCGGTGGTGATCCAGCGGTTGACCGTGACGCCGTCGTTGTTCTTCTCGACGAAGTTCCGGTCGCGGTCGTCCTTCATGAGACGGGCGATGCGGTCGAGCGCGGCGTCCCAGGAGACGGGTTCGAAGCGGTCCGAGCCGGGCTTCCTGACCTTGGGCTGGGTGAGGCGGGTGGGCGATTTCACCGGGTCGAGCAAGGGCGCGCCCTTCGGGCACAGCGGGCCGCGATTGGTCGGATGGTCGACGTCGCCCTCGATATGGAGAGCTTCCGTCTTCTCGCCCTTGGTGATGTCGCCGCGGGAATAGATGATGATGCCGCAGGCGACGGAGCAATAGGTGCAGGTGTTGCGGGCCTCGGTGGTGCCGACCAGCCTGTAGGCGCGGATCGAGGAGGCGTGAGCCGCCTCGATGTCGCCGAAGCCGAGCGCTCCGATCGCTGTGCCGGCGAGACCCGCACCCGCCCCGCGCATGAAAGCGCGCCGCGAGAGCTCCATGTTCATCGAGGAGACTCCTCCCGTTGACCTCCGCCGGCGCACCGGACGCGTGCGCCGCAAGAGAACTTGCGAGTCAGTCTAGATCAAAGAAGCCGCACGCAAAAGATGGGCATAAAGTATCGTCATGTCCTGTCATATATAACGATGGGCGTGCAGTTTTTCCGCTTTCGGCGCGGCCCTGGCCCGGCTCGCCGGACGGGGCGGGATCGCGTATGCTGTCCGGCGCGGGAGGTCGGATTGCGGCATGGGAGGCGAGACCGTTTCGGATGTGGTTCTGGACTTGCGGGGCCTGTGGTGTCCGCAGCCCGTCCTGCGGGCCAAGACGGCCCTGCGGGCCCTCCCGGCCGGCGGTGCCCTCGTGCTCGAATGCACCGATCCGCTGACCGAGATCGACGTGCCGCATTTCGCCCGCCAGACGGGCCATCTCCTCGCCGCGCAGGAGCGGCGGGAGGGGGGGCTCTTCGTGTTCCGCATCGTCAAGCGGTGACGTCGAAGGCCGATCCTGCATCTGCGCCGGCCGCGGACTATTCCAGGGAGTCGAGAATGAATGCTTCCGTTCAGGCCCAGCCTGTCCGCCTGACCAGCCTCGCCCATGGCGGGGGATGCGGCTGCAAGCTGGCGCCCTCGGTCCTCCAGGAACTGCTGGCGGGCGCCGCGCCCGCCCAGTTCAAGCAGCTTCTCGTCGGCACGGAGACCGGAGACGATGCCGCCGTCTGGCAGGTGGACGAGGCGACCTGCATCGTGGCCACCACCGATTTCTTCATGCCCGTGGTCGACGATCCTTACGAGTTCGGCCGGATCGCGGCCACCAACGCGATCTCCGACATCTATGCGATGGGGGCCAAGCCGATCATGGCGCTCGCCATTCTCGGCATGCCGCTCGGCAAGATCGAGATCGAGACCGTGCGGCGCATCCTGGAGGGGGGGAGGGCGGTCTGCGCCAAGGCGGGCATTCCTGTCGCGGGCGGCCATTCGATCGACGCGCCCGAGCCCATCTACGGCCTTGCCGTCATCGGCATCTGCCGCCCGCAGGACGTGCGCCGGAACGCGGGGGCGAAGGCGGGAGATTCCCTGATTCTCACCAAGGCGCTCGGCGTGGGCGTCTATTCGGCGGCTTTCAAGAAGGAGAAGCTGTCCGATTGCTCCTATGCGGAGCTGATCGCGACGACGACGCTGCTGAACAGCATCGGGGCCGAGCTGGCGCGCGATCCGGGAATCCACGCGATCACCGACGTCACGGGCTTCGGCATCCTGGGCCACGGGCTCGAAATGGTGCGGGGCTCGAAGATCGATCTCCTCGTCGACTACGACGCGCTGCCTTTCCTCGGCGAGGCGGAGGCCCTGGCGGAATCCGGCCTCGTCACCGGCGCCTCCCCGCGCAACTGGGACAGCTATGGCGAGAATGTCGTCCTGCCGCCGGACCTGCCCCTGTGGCAGCGCCATCTCCTGACCGATCCCCAGACCTCGGGCGGTCTCCTCGTCGCCTGCGCGCCCGAGCGGACCCAGGCTCTCCTCGCGGCCATCCACCATGCCGGATATCCCCGCGCCGCCGCGATCGGGAGCGTCGCGGCGGGGGAGGGAAAGGTCCGGGTGGTGCGGGGCGGGGCCGGCTGAAGGCCAGCCCCGGCAGGACGCCGCTCAGCGCGTCGGGACGGGATGCTCGCCGCGATAGTCGTAGAAGCCGCGCTTGGTCTTGCGGCCGAGCCAGCCCGCCTCGACATATTTCACGAGGAGTGGGCAGGGGCGGTATTTCGTATCGGCGAGGCCGTCATGCAGGACCTGCATGACCGACAGGCAGATATCGAGGCCGATGAAATCGGCGAGCTGGAGCGGCCCCATCGGATGGTTGGCGCCGAGCCGCATCGCGGTGTCGATGGATTCGACCGAGCCGACGCCCTCGTAGAGGACGTAGATCGCCTCGTTGATCATCGGCAGGAGGATGCGGTTGACGATGAAGGCCGGGAAGTCTTCCGAGACCGTCGTCGTCTTGTGCAGCTTGCCCGTGAAGCCGCGGGCCGCCTCGAAGGTGGCGTCCTCCGTCGCGATGCCCCGGATCAGCTCGACGAGCTGCATGATCGGCACCGGATTCATGAAGTGAATGCCGATGAAGCGCTCGGGACGGTCGGTCGCGGCGGCGAGGCGCGTGATCGAGATCGACGAGGTGTTGGTGGAGAGAATCGCGTCCGGCCGCACCAGCGGGCACAACTCGACGAGGATCTTGCGCTTGATCTCCTCGTTCTCCGTCGCGGCCTCGATGACGAGGTCGCAATCGCCGAGGCCCTCGTAGGACTTCACGGCGACGATGCGCGCCATCGCGCGCCGGCGTTCCTCGTCGCTGATCCCGCCCCGGGACACCTGCCGGGCGAGATTGCCGTCGATCGTGGCGAGCGCCTGGTTGAGCTTCTCTTCCGAGATGTCGTTGAGGCGCACGTCGAGCCCCGCGACCGCGCAGACATGCGCGATCCCGTTGCCCATCTGCCCGGCGCCTACGACACCGACGGTTCGGATATCCATGGTCATGGCGGCTTGCTATCCGAACATGAGGTTGCGGGGAAGATTCAGGACTTGGCTTTCGCGAGTTCCTGGTCGAGTTCGGGGAGGACCTTGAAGAGGTCTCCGACGATGCCGTAATCGGCGACCTGGAAGATCGGGGCTTCCTCGTCCTTGTTGATGGCGACGATGACCTTCGAGTCCTTCATGCCGGCCAAGTGCTGGATGGCGCCGGAGATGCCGACCGCGATGTAGAGGTCCGGCGCGACGACCTTGCCGGTCTGGCCGACCTGCCAGTCGTTCGGCGCGTAGCCCGCATCCACCGCAGCCCGCGAGGCGCCCATCGCCGCCCCGAGCTTGTCGGCCACGGGCTCGATATAGGTCTTGAAGTTCTCGGTCGAACCGAGCGAGCGCCCGCCCGAGATGATGATCTTCGCCGAGGTCAGCTCGGGCCGGTCGAGCTTGGCGATCTCCTCGCCCTTGAAGGTCGAGACGCCCGGATCCTCGGCGGCGGCCGCCGCCTCGACCGGAGCCGCGCCGCCCTCGCCCGCGGCCTGGAAGGCGGCCGTGCGGATGGTCAGCACCTTCTTCGGATCGGCCGATTGCACCGTCTGGATGGCGTTGCCGGCATAGATCGGCCGCTCGAAGGTATCGGGCGAGACCACCTTCGTCACCTCCGAGACCTGCATCACGTCCAAGAGCGCGGCCACGCGCGGCAGCACGTTCTTGCCCGTGGTCGTCGCGGGGGCGACAATCGCGTCATAGGGGCCGGCGAGCGAGACGATCAAAGCCGCCAGCGGCTCGGCGAGAGAATGCTCGTAGCGTGCATCTGCCGCCGAGAGGACCTTCTCGACCCCCTCCAGCTTGGCGGCGGATTGCGCGGCGGCCTCGCTTCCGGCCACGAGGACATGGACGGGCGCGCCCAGCGCGCGCGCCGCGGTGAGCGCCTTGCGGGTGGCGTCGGAGACGGCCTTGCCGTCGTGATCGGCGAGAAGAAGCGTGGTCATCGTTGTCCCTCAGATCACCGAGGCTTCGTTCTTGAGCTTCTCGACCAGCTCGGCGGCCGAGCCGACCTTCACGCCCGCCTTGCGGCCGCCCGGCTCGACGGTCTTGACCACCTTCAGGCGCGGGGCGGGATCGACGCCGTAATCGCCCGCGCTCTTCTCGGCGATCGGCTTCTTCTTCGCCTTCATGATGTTGGGCAGCGAGGCATAGCGCGGCTCGTTCAGCCGCAGATCCGTCGTCACGACCGCCGGCAGCTTCAGCGCCACCGTCTGGAGGCCCCCGTCAACCTCGCGCACGACATCCGCCGAGCCCTCGCCGATCTCCACCTTCGAGGCGAAGGTCCCCTGCGGCCAGCCGAGAAGCGCCGCCAGCATCTGGCCGGTCTGGTTGCAGTCGTCGTCGATGGCCTGCTTGCCGAGGATCACCAAATCCGGCTTCTCCTCCTCGGCAATTCCCTTCAGGATCTTGGCGACGGCGAGCGGCTCGACCGCGCCGTCCACCTTCACCAGGATGCCGCGATCGGCACCCATGGCGAGCGCTGTGCGGATCGTCTCCTGGGCCTGCTGCGGGCCGATCGACACCGCCACGATCTCCTTGGCCTTGCCCTTCTCCTTCAGCCGGATCGCCTCCTCGACCGCGATCTCGTCGAAGGGGTTCATCGACATCTTCACATTCGCCAGCTCGACGCCCGAACCGTCCGGCTTCACACGGATCTTCACGTTGAAATCGACAACCCGCTTCACGGGTACGAGGACCTTCATCGAGGGCGTTCCCTGAATTTGCACTTATGCCTTGCAGGCCGCAGCCGCGACAAAGCATGCTCCGGACGAACCGTAAAGTTGCCCGGCGCTGTTTGCAACGCGATATGGCGCGGCCGGCCCCCTATCGGTTCTGGCCCGGCACCCAGAGCACGTCCAGCCTCCCCTGCCCGTTGGCGTGGCGTGCGGCGACGAAGAGGAGGTCCGAGAGGCGGATGTGGGAGCGGACCATCCCCGGGGCGACCCCCCCCCCCTGCCTCCCCC
>OEIU01001247.1_pt1 | contig 17375 bp, 13 predicted proteins | sample 1539221 | NCBI WGS metagenome assembly OEIU01 (sample SAMN03792071, study PRJEB22550) | activated sludge metagenome | feature: wastewater treatment plant; material: activated sludge; isolation source: Wastewater treatment plant of a petroleum refinery complex | place: Argentina: Zarate | collected...
CTCCGGTCCCCGGCCGCTGTGGGGGCCCTTCGTCGTGGCGGTGCCGGGGGGCCGGCGGGTCTTGCGGCTGTTCGGCGCCATCGCGGGGCCCGCGGGGCCGGCGGGGGCGCGGCTGGTCCATCTCGACGTGGACCCCGCCGAGATCGGCAGGACGTATCCGGTCGCCGCGGGGGCGGCGGGGAGCGTCGCGACGGGCCTCGCACTCCTCGCCGACCGCCTGGGTCCGCCGGCCCCGGCGTCGCTCGCCCGGCGCACCGAGGCCGAGGCCGCGGCGGCGGCCGCCCGCGCCGCGGCGCGGGCGAGCGTCGCGGCGGGTGCGGGCGGCGCGCGCATCTCGCCGTCCGACTTCGCGCTCGCGGTGGCCGGCGCGGTGGGCCCGGACGACCTGGTGGTGGACGAGGCGCTCACCTCCGGCCGCGGCCTGCGCGCCGTGATCGGGCCGCGCCGCCCGGGCACGTGGATGGCGCACCGCGGCAGCGCCCTGGGGTGGGGGCTCCCCGCCGCGGTCGGGGCCGCGATCGCCGACCCGGGTCGGCGCGTGATGGCCCTCCAGGGCGACGGGAGCCTGCTGTTCGGGGTCCATGCGCTGTGGACCGCGGCGCACGAGCGCGCGCCCCTCGCGCTGGTGGTGGCCGACAACGGCGGCTACGAGATCCTCCGCGCCGGCCTGGAGGGCATGACCGGCCGCCCCCAGGGCGACTGGCCGGGCCTGGCCCTGGACGCCCCGCGCCTGGACGTGGCCGGCATCTGCGCCGGATTCGGGGCCGACACCGCGCGCGTCGATGATCCCGCGGCGCTGCCCGCGGCGCTCGACGACCTGTGGGTCCGCGCGGGCGACGGCCCCGCCGTGCTGGTGGTGGGGGTGCGGGGGCGCACCGCCGCCGTCGGGTATCCGCTCGCCCCGGGGGGGACCGGGACCCCCTAGGGAACCCACCCCCCGAAGACTGGGGTCGGGTTGGGGGTCGACCCACGATGGCCCCGCGGCGCCGGGCGGCGAACCTGGCCGCCATGAACGAGCACACGTCGCACACCCTGGTCCTCCGGCTCTGGCTCGACCGTGAGTGCCTGCATGGTTCCGTCACCGCCGCGTCGGGCGTCCGGCGCGAGTTCGCCGGCCGGCTCGGCCTGATCGGGGCCATCGACGATCTGCTGACACCGTCCGGCGAGGCCGCGCAGACCGCCCCGCCCGCCGCTCCGACCCCGAAGGAGTCCTCATGACCACGATGTCCGTCCGCACCGTGCCCGCCTCCGTCGTGCTGCCCGGCGACGACGGCTGGGACGAGGCCCGCCAGGCCTGGAACGCCGCCGTCGACCAGATGCCGGCCGCCGTCGCCCAGCCGACGTCGGTGGAGGACGTGGTCGAGGCGATCCGCTGGGCCCGCGCGCACGGCATGCGCGTCGCCCCCCAGAGCACCGGCCACAACGCCGGCCCGCTGGGCGACCTCTCCGACACGATGCTGCTGCGGACGGGCGGCCTGGACGAGGTCTCGGTCGATCTGGAGCGCGGTGTCGCCCGCGCCGGCGGCGGCGTGCTGTGGGAGCAGGTGGTGGACGCCGTCGCCCCCCACGGCATGGCGGTGCTGCACGGGTCGTCCCCCGACGTGGGCGTGTCCGGCTACTCGCTGGGCGGCGGCATCGGGTGGCTCGCCCGCCTGCACGGGCTGGCGACCAACTCGCTCACCGCGGTGGAGCTGGTGACGATGGACGGCGAGCACCTGCGCGCCGACGCCGACACCCACCCCGACCTGTTCTGGGCCATCCGCGGCGGCGGCGGCAACTTCGGCGTGGTGACGGCGCTCGAGTTCCGCATGTACCCGCTGGAGAGCGCGTACGCCGGCTGGCTGATCTTCCCCTGGGAGCGGTCCGAGGAGGTCCTGAACGCGTGGGCCGCCTGGACGCGGACGGCGCCGGACGAGGTGACCTCGGTCGGCCGCATCCTCCAGCTCCCCGACATGGAGCCGATCCCGCCGCAGTTCCGCGGCGCGAAGATCGTGGTGGTGGAGGCCGCGTTCGCGGGCTCCGAGGCGGACGGCGCCGCCCTGATGGCCCCGCTGCGGGCGCTCGGCCCGATCGCCGACACGTTCGCGCAGGTGCCGCCTCAGGGGCTGGTGCGCCTGCACCAGGACCCGGAGGGCCGCACCCCCGGCCACGGGGACCACACCCTGCTCGACCGCCTGACCCCCGAGGCGGTGCGGGCGTTCGTCGCCACGGCCGGCCCGGGGTCGAACGAGACGGTCCTCTCCGCCGAGATCCGCCACCTGGGCGGGGCGCTCGCCCGCCCGGAGCCGGGCAACGGGGCGCTCTCGCACCTGGACGCGAGCTACGCGATGTTCGCGGTGGGGATCCCGTTCACGCCCGAGGTGATGGTCCAGCTCCAGGCGGACACCGCCCGCATCGTCGCGGCCCTCGAGCCCTGGAGCCGCGGCCGCAGCTACCTGAACTTCGCGGAGTCGAGCACCGACACGCGGACCGCCTACGCCCCCGGGACCTACGCCCGCCTCCAGGAGGTCAAGGCCCGCTACGACGCGAGCGGCACGGCGCGGGCGAACCACCCGATCCGCATGGGCGCGTAACGCGCCCCCGCGCGGGCGCCCGGCACGGCGCCCGCCCAGGCCCCCGGCCCCGGACCCCTTCCGTCCGGGGCCGGCGCGGGCCTCCTGGCGACCGGCGGCGGCACCCCCATATCCCGGGTGCCGTCGCGGTCCCCACCCCCGTCGCGGGGCGTTCATCCGGACGTGCCGCGATGTTCATTCGAACGACGGCAGGTGGGGGTCCGGGCTCCATCACCCGGGAACGTCACCTCGGACGACCGCGCGGGGCTTAGTTGCGGGCGCGAATGGCGCCGTTCGCGCCGATGCGCGGCGCGCGCGCGCCGAAGTCCTGCTGGGAGAGGGCCCGCACCATCGCGACCCCGTTCCCGCCCTGGGCCGGCGTGCCCTCGCCCACGAGCTGGGTGGGCCGCAGGCGCCCGCTGCGGAACGACCCGTCCGGGTTCAGGGTCACCTGCAGGACCCCGCTCGTCGAGAGCGCGCCCCCCAGCGAGAACACGGCGTAGCCGGCGAAGTTGCCCATCGAGTAGGCGATCAGGCGATCCTTGTAGAGCTCCATCCCGCGCATCACGTGGGGGCCGCTGCCCACCACGAGGTCGGCGCCCGCGTCGATCACGGCGTGCGTGAAGCGGCGCAGGTCGCCGCGGTTCTCGCCCAGGAACGTCTCGGTCCCCTGCGGGACGCGGGTCTTGTCGCTGCCCTCGGCGCCGCCGTGGAACGTCACGATGACGATCGGGGCGGTCCGCGCCGCCTGCCGCACCCGGCGCTGCGCCTGGGCGATGTCGGTGAGCGGATCCGACCACGTGTACGAGGCGAACCCCAGGATCGCCACCTTCTGGCCGCCGGCGGTCACCGTCGCCTGGGTGCCGGGCCGGCCCGTGTTGCGGATGCCCACCCGCCGCAGCGCCGCGACCGTGTCGCTCAGCCCGACCGGGCCGAAGTCGTTGGCGTGGTTGTTCGCCAGGTTCATCACCGTGAACCCGGCGTCCTTCAGCCACCGGGCGTACGACGGCGGCGTGCGGAACGCGTAGCAGTTGGAGCTCCCGGATCCGCACTTGGAGCTGCCGCGTGTGGTGAGGGTGCCCTCCAGGTTGCCGAGCACGATGTCGCCCGTCAGCAGGTCGTCGACCTGGGAGAAGAACGAGGCGCCGCCGTCGGCGGGCAGGCCGTACGGCAGGCTCCCCATGACCGTGTCGCCCGCGTACGCCACGTCGATGGGCTGCGCGTCGTCGGCCGGGGGCGCGGGCGGGGCCGCGGCGTCGGCCTGCTGCACGTCGCCGGAGTCGCCCGGGGCGGCCGTCTGCGCGGTGGCCGTGCCGCCGCCGTCCCCGCCGTCGCGGAACGCGACCGCGAGGGCGACCGCCACGATCATCACCGCGACCAGGGCGAGGAGCGTGCGCTGCTGGCGCCGGGTGCGGCGCCGCTGGGCCGCCCGGCGGGTCTGACGCTCGTCGGTCACGGCGGCGATCCTACGACGCCCCGCGCCCGGCGCGCGCCGGGCCGGGTGGCCGGCGGCCGGGAATCGCGGCGCCCGGCGGCGCCCCGCGGGTGGGGGCGTGGCGGCTCATCCATGCGCGGGAGCCTTCGCGGTCGCCGGCGCGAGCCCTCCGCCGCCGGGTGCGCGCACGCGAGCCGGTCTCCGCGCCCGACGGGGCGCGTGGAGGTCATCCCGGCCCCTCCGTGCGGGCGCCGCCGAGCTCCACGCCCTCGCGGGCGGCGATCGCGGCCTCCACGGCCGCGACGACGTCGCCGGCCGACACGCCCGGCGCGAGCTCCCGGACGCCGGCGGCCGTCGCCGCCAGCCCGGCCGCCCACGCCTCGTCCCGGCCCAGCAGCCGGGCGAGGCCCGCGGCGTCCAGCGGGAGCGGCACGCCCGCCTGCAGCAGCGCCCCCGGCCGGCGCCGGGTCTGGGAGAGGCCCACCACCTTGCGCCCGCCGGCGAGCACCTCCCAGGGGGAGAGGCCGCCGAAGCACGCGTCGGCGGCGGGCCCCGGCGCCGCCGTGGCGGCGCGCGCGCGGGCCACGTCGATCACCTCGACGCCGGGGACGCCCAGGGCCCGCAGCGCGTCGGCCAGGGCCTCGCCGAGCCAGCGGTAGGCGGCCACCACGTCGTCGAGGGCCAGGCGGTGGCCGCGCGGCAGCACCACGTCCAGCGCCACCAGGTCGCGATCCCACAGCACCGGGCCGCCCCCCGAGGAGCGCGTCAGCACCGTCACGCCATCCGCCGCCACGGCGTCGCGGTCCAGCTCGGGGCCGACGGCGTGACGGCCGAGCACCAGCCCGGGCGACGTGACCGTCGACCACGACAGCACCGGCGGCCCGTCGGCGCCCATCCCGTCGAGCAGCCCGATGGGCCGGGCGACGGCCTCGGCCGGCGGAAGCGCCGCCGGCCCGAGCCGCTCCCAGCGTTCCCTAGGAGAGGTAGGGGGCGACGCCGACCGCCTGCTGGGCGGCGTCCATCACCATCTCCGAGACGGTCGGGTGGGCGTGGATGATCTCGCCCAGCTCCGGCACCGTGAGGCCGTCCGAGATGGCGACGCCGATCTCGTGGATCATCTCGACCGCGTGGACGCCCATGATCGTCGCGCCCAGCAGCAGCTGGGTGTCGGCATCCATCACGAGCTGCGCGTACCCGTCGGGCTCGCCCTCGCCGAGCGCCTTGCCCGAGCCGAGGAACCGGGCCTGGCCGAGCTTGACGGTGTAACCCGCCTCCTTCGCGGCGTCGGCGTTGAGGCCGACGGTGGCGATCTCCGGGTGGGTGTAGATGCAGCTCGGCACCACGGTGCGGTCCATCGGGATCATCTGGTCCGTCAGGGCGTTCTCGACCGCGCGGCCGCCCTCGGCGGACGCGAGGTGCGCCAGCTGCAGGCCGCCGATGCAGTCGCCCACCGCCCACACCTTCGGGTTGGCGGTGCGCAGGTACTCGTCCACCACCACGTGGCCCCGCTCGGTGATCTCGACCCCGATCTCCTCGAGTCCGATCCCCGCGGCCTGCGACTTGCGGCCCACCGACACCAGCAGCTTCTCGGCGGAGATCTCGGTGCCGTCGTCGAGGGTCACGGTCACGCCGTCGTCGCGGTAGCCGGTGACCTGGGCCTGGCGGCCCAGGTGGACGACGACGCCCTCCTTCTCCATCAGCTTCTGGAACTGCTTCGCGGTGCGCTCGTCGATGCCGGCGAGCAGCCGGGGCAGGATCTCGACGATCGTGATCTGCGTGTCGAGGGCGGCGAACAGGCTGGCGAACTCGCAGCCGATGACCCCGCCGCCGACCACGATCATCGACTCGGGCACCGACTCGAGGCGCAGGATCTCGTTGGAGGTCAGCACCGCCGGGTGGTCCATGTCGTAGCCGGGGAGCCCGTCCGGCTCGGTGCCGACGCAGACCACCAGGTGGTCGTAGGGGATGCGCTCGTCGCCCACCACGACCGCGTCGCCGTCCACCCGGCCCTCGCCCTTCACGACGGTCACCCCCTTGCGCTTGGCCGCGCCCTCGACGCCCTTGCGCATCTGGAGGACCACGTCCTCCTTGCGGCTCATCATCTTCGGGAAGTCGAAGGAGACCTCGGGGACCACGAGCCCGTACTCGTCGGCGCGGCGCACCCGGCGCAGCAGGTCGGCGGTGGCGAGCAGGGCCTTCGTCGGGATGCATCCCCAGTTCAGGCAGGTCCCGCCCAGCTCCGCGCGCTCGATCATGGTCACCTGCGCGCCGAGCTGTGCCGCGCGCAGGGCGGCGACGTCGCCGGCCGGGCCACCGCCCAGCACGACGACCCGTGGGCCATCGCTCATTCCGTCTCCTGATCCGGGTCCAACGCGGCTGCCAGGAGCCGCTCCTGCTCGGCCTGATGGGCCTGCGGATACCCCTCGCTGGGGCTCGCGCGGCGCGCACGGCCGACGTACTCCAATCCTACGCCGTCGGGCAAAGCCCGCTCGAGCTGGAGCCGGACGAACTCCCACGCCCCCATGTTCCGCGGCTCCTCCTGGACCCACGTGACGGTGCGCAGGTTCGGGAAGGAGGCCATCAGCTCGGCGACCTCCTCGTCCGGGAAGGGGTACAACATCTCGACGCGGGCGATGGCGAGGTGGGTGCCGCCCTCGCGGCCGGCGTGCGAGTCGAGGTCGTGGAACACCTTGCCGCTGCAGAGGATCAGGCGGGTGATCGCCTCGCGGTCGCCGGTGCGCGGGTCGTCGATCACGGCCTGGAAGCGGCCCTCCGAGAGGTCCTTCAGCGTGGACGACGCGCCCTTGGCGCGCAGCAGGCTCTTAGGCGTGAAGATGATGAGCGGCCGCTGGCGGTCGGTGAGGGCCTGCTTGCGCAGCAGGTGGAAGTAGTTGGCTGCCGTGGAGCAGTTGGCCACGCGGATGTTGTCCTCGGCGGCCGCCTGGAGGAAGCGCTCGATGCGGGCGGAGGAGTGCTCAGGGCCGTTGCCCTCGTAGCCGTGCGGCAGCAGCATCGTGAGCCGCGACGTCTCCCCCCACTTCGCGCGCCCCGACACGATGAACTGGTCGATCATGATCTGGGCGCCGTTCGCGAAGTCCCCGTACTGCGCCTCCCAGAGCACGAGCGCCTCGGGCGCCTGGGTGCTGTAGCCGTACTCGAAGCCCACGGCGGCGGCCTCCGACAGCGGGCTGTTGTGCAGCTCGAACGACCCCGATGCGCGCAGCAGGTTGGCCATCGGCGTGTAGACGCGGCCGGTGTGCGGCGTCCACGTCTCGCCCTCGCCCACGTCGTGGAGCTCCAGGTGGCGCTGGCTGAAGGTGCCGCGTGCCGAGTCCTGGCCGGTCAGGCGGATCGGCACGCCCTCGGTGAGCAGCGACGCGAACGCCAGCGCCTCGGCGTGGCCCCAGGTGATGCCGCCGTCCTCGCCGAGCGCCTCGCGCCGGCGCTCCAGCTGGGGCACCAGCTTGGGGTGGATGGTGAAGCCGTCGGGCACCGTCAGCAGCTGCTCGTTGAGGGAGCGGAGCACCTCGGCCGAGACGGCGGTGCTCAGGCCGGAGCGCGTCGCCGCCGGGCGGGCGCCCTCGGCCAGCGGGTCGGTGCCCAGCTCGCCGCGGGTGGTGACGGCCTCGTGGGCCTCGCGGATGCGCCGCTCGGCGGCGCCGATCATCTCGTCCACCTGCTCGCGGGTGAGCAGGCCCTCGTCGATGAGCTTCTGCGCGTAGATCTTGCTGACGGGCGGGTGCGCCTTGATGGTGCGGCTCATCACCGGCTGCGTGTAGGCCGGCTCGTCCAGCTCGTTGTGCCCCAGGCGCCGGTAGCCGATCAGGTTGATCAGCACGTCGCGCTGGTAGCGCTGGCGGTAGGCGACCGCGATCTGGGCGGCCGAGATGCACGCGTCGATGTCGTCGGCGTTCACGTGGATGACGGGGATGTCGAATCCGCGCGCCAGGTCGCTCACGTGGTACGTCGAGCGCGAGTCGTACGGGTCGGTGGTGAACCCGATCTGGTTGTTGGCGATGATGTGGACGGTGCCGCCCGTGGTGTAGCCGCGCAGCGCCTGCAGGTTCAGCGTCTCGGCCACCACGCCCTGGCCGGTGAAGGCCGCGTCGCCGTGGATGAGCACCGGGACCGCGCGCGTGGGGTCGTGGCGCGCCTCGCGCGACGTGCGCGACGTCTGCAGCGCGCGGGTGTGCCCCTCGGCGACGGCGTTCACCTGCTCCAGGTGGCTCGGGTTGGCGGCCAGCTTCACCGTCACCGGGCGGCCGCTGCGGGTGATGTAGGTGCCCTCGGCGCCGAGGTGGTACTTCACGTCGCCCGCCGTCTCGCGCGCATCCTCCTCGCCCGACTCGAACGCCATGTGGCCCTCGAACTCGGCCAGGATCGACTCGGGCGGGCGGCCGACCACATGGGTGATGAAGGCGAGGCGGCCGCGGTGGGCCATGCCCATCACGACCTCGCCGGTGCCCTCGGCCGCCGACAGCTCGATGACGTGGTCGGTGAACGGCACGAGCGCGTCCACGCCCTCGATCGAGAACGTCTTCTGCCCGAGGTAGGTGCGCCGCAGGAAGCGCTCGAAGGCGTCGACCTCCACCAGCCGCTCCAGCGTCGCGACGCGCCGCTCGCCCGCGACGGGCTCCCGGAACCGGCCCGACTCGATGACCCCGCGCAGCCAGAGGCGCTTCTGGTGGTCGGAGAGGTGCTCGATCTCGTAGGCGATCGTGCCGCAGTAGGCCTTCCGGAGCTCCGGCAATGCCGCCGCGAACGTCTCGCCCGGCACCTTGATGCGTAGGATCGAGCTCGGGATCCGGGCCATGATCTCGGGCGACAGGTTGACCTGGTCCGGCGTCAGGGCGGGGTCGCCGGGGGGCGGTGCCCCGAGCGGGTCGAGCTGGGCGGCCAGGTGGCCGTGGCTGCGGTGGGCCTTCACGAGCGACATCGCCGCCGCGACCCCCGCCAGCAGCTCGGCGTCGCCGACGGCGGGGACGCCGCCCGGCGCGGCCGCCGGCGCGGCGGCGGTGAGCGGGATCGGGCCGGGCGCCGGCGCGGCCGGGATGTCGGCGGCGCGCGACAGGCCCAGGCTCTCGCGGACGTCCTCGTAGAACCCGGCGTCCCCCGCCAGCAGGCGGTCGATCTCGCCGAGGAACCCGCCGCTCTCCGCACCCTGGATGACGCGGTGGTCGTACGTCGAGGTCATGGTCATGACCTTCTCGACGCCGAGCGCGGCGAGGGTGTCGGGATGCGCGTTGCCGAGGCCCGGCGGGTAGGCGATGGAGCCGGTGGCCACGATCGTGCCCTGCCCCTCCATCAGCCGCGGCACGGACGCGACGGTGCCGAGGCCCCCCGGGTTGGTGAGCGTCACGGACGCGCCACGCAGCTCGTCGGGCTTCACCTGGCCCGAGCGGGTGCGGCCCACCAGGTCGTCGTAGGCCGCGCGGAAGCCGTCGAACCCGGCGCCGGCGGCGTCACGGACCACGGGCACCAGCAGCGAGCGGCTGCCGTCCTTGCGCTCCACGTCGACCGCGAGGCCCAGGTTCACCGCGCCGCGGACGAGCTTGGTGGGCGTCCCGTCGACGCGCGCGAAGGCGGTCCCCATGACGGGGTACGCCTGGACGGCCTTCACGATCGCCCACGCGATGAGGTGGGTGAACGAGAGCTTCTCGCTGCGGCCGGCGGCCTTCAGGTCGGCGTTGATCGTCCGTCGCTGCGCGTCGAGCACGCCCACGGTGAGTGTGCGGAACGTCGTGGCGGTCGGGATCGAGAGGCTCGCGTCCATGTAGCCCGCCAGCGCGGCGGCGGGGCCGCGCAGCGGGACGGCCTCCTCGCCCGCGGCGGGGGCCGGAGGGGCCGGGGCTGCGGCGGCGGGCGCGGCGGGCGCGCCGGCGCCGGACGCGGCGGCGACGACGTCCTCCTTACGGATCATCCCGCCCGCGCCCGAGCCCGTCAGCGTCCCGGGGTCGATCCCGTGCTCCAGGGCGAGGCGGCGCGCGACGGGGGAGATCTCCGGCCATTGGAGGTCGGCGCCGGAGGGCGCCTGGCCGTTGCCGGCCGGGGCGGCGGGCTCGGGACGGGCCTGCTCGGGCGGCGCGGCGGCGGACGGCGCGCCGGCGGCGCCGGCCTCCACGTGGCCGAGCGGCTGGCCCACGGTGAACGTGGCCCCGGCCTCGACGTCGATGGACGCCATGCGGCCCGCGGCGGGCGCCGGCACCTCGAGGTCGACCTTGTCGGTCGACACCTCCAGCAGGACCTGCTCCGCCTCGACGGCGTCGCCCACGGCGACCCGCCACTCGACGACGGTGCCCTCGGTCACCGACTCCATGTCGGGCAGCACGATCGGGACCAGCCGGCCCGGCTCGTCCGACGCGGCGGGCGCCGCGGCTGCGGGCGCGGGGGCGGGCGCGGCCTCCGGCTCGGCCACGGCGGTGGGGGCGGCGGGCTCCGCGGCGGCGGCGGGGGCGCCCCCGTTGCCGCCGTCCGGCGCAGGTGTGGCGCCGTTCCCGGTGCTCAGCTCGGCGAGCAGCGCGCCCACCTCGACGGTCTCGCCCGGGGCCGCGACGATCCTGGCGACCGTGCCCGACGCGGGCGCCGGCACCTCGACGTCCACCTTGTCGGTGGTGACGTCCAGGAGGGTGTCGCCCGCGGCAACCGCGTCGCCCTCCTTGACCCTCCATTCGACCACGACACCCTCGGTGACCGATTCACCGAGCTCGGGGAGGAGGACCTTGACTGTCTGAGAGGAGGTGGTTGCCACGCCGACGACCTAATCTATCGCGATCCGCCTGCGAGCGTCGGGTCGCAGGAGCGGCCGCGACGCCCGTCGCGCCGAGTGGGAATCGTCACGACGTCCCCGCGCCCGGGCATGCAGGGACGGGGCCGGCGCCGCTCGGGGCCGGACCCGGGGCCCACCGTCCGGTGTTACTCGCCGAGCTCCAGGATCCGCTCCATCGCCTCGGCGACGGCGTCACGCTGGCTCTGGGTGAGGCGGCCGAGCCGGGAGATGACGGCCTCGGAGTCCTCGCGCTCCAGATCCCGGGCGACCCGGGTCAGCTCGCGGAGGGCACCCTGGCGCTCCCAGTCGTCCACCGGCGGGTCCGCGATCTCGGTGATCCGCATGAAACGGTCCTCTGGCACGGGCGGAACCCTATCGCCGTGCCGGCCGGGAACAGACCCCCCGATCGTCCAGTCCTGCCCTCGACCCGACCAGGCTGTGCTATGTTTGAGCACGCAAACACATGAGCGACGCGAACCCACACCTCCCCGACGCCACCACCCTGGGCCCCGTGCGGCTGCGGGTGGGCGATCTGGACCGCATGGCGGCGTTCTACGACCGCGCCATCGGGCTGCGGCGCCTCGGGTCCACGGGCTCGGAGGTCCGGCTGGGGACCGGCGACGGCACCGTGCTGGTCGAGCTGGAGGGGGATCCGTCGGCCCCCGCGCGGCCGGGGCGCTCCACCGGCCTGTTCCACCAGGCGATCCTGGTGCCGTCCCGGGCCGACCTGGGCGTGGCGCTGCGCCGCGTGATCGACGCGGGCTGGCAGTTCACGGGCGCCGCCGACCACCTCGTGAGCGAGGCGCTCTACCTCGACGACCCCGAGGGGAATGGCATCGAGATCTACCGGGACCGGCCCCGCGACGAATGGGGCCGCGACGCGTCGGGCGCCCTGGAGATGGCGACCCTGCCGCTGGACGTGGAGGGCGTGATCGCATCGGCGTCGGAGGGGACGCCGGACGAGGGGATGCCCGACGGCACCGTCATGGGCCACGTGCACCTCCAGGTGGCGGACGTCCCCGCGGCCGAGCGCCACTATGCCGGCGGCCTGGGCTTCGACGTGACCGTCCGCGGCTATCCCGGGGCGCTCTTCGTCGCGGCCGGCGGCTACCACCATCACCTGGGGCTCAACACGTGGGGCACCCGCGGGGCGCCCCCGCCCCCGCCGGGCGCGCGCGGCCTGGTGCGCTACCGGGTGGTCGTGCCGACGGCCGGCGACCTGCGCGCCGTCGCGGACCGGCTGGATGCGGCGGGGATCGCGGCCGACCGCCGCGACGATGGCCTGGAGGTCGTGGACCCGTCGGGCAACCGGGCACTTCTGGAGGCGCCGCACGACTGAGGGGCCCGGCGGACGGGTACTGGCCGGTCGTGTCCGGATCCCGCAGCGCTCCGAGGGCGGCGCTCGTCGACATCGACGGGACGCTGGTCGACTCCAACTATCAGCACGCGCTGGCCTGGTTCCGGGCGATGCGCCGCTACGGCGTGACCTGCGAGGTCCGGGTGCTGCACCACCTGGTGGGGATGGGCGGCGACCAGCTCGTGACCGCCGCGGCCGGCGAGGAGGTCGAGCGGCGCCACGGCGACGGGCTGCGGGAGGCCGAGGCGGCCGCCTTCCGCGAGATGGTGGATGAGGTCACCGTCCTGCCCGGGGCCCGGCTCCTGCTCGAGACGCTGGCGGAGCGGGCCCGGTCGGTCGTGCTCTCGAGCTCCGCCAAGCCCGAGGAGGCGGAGCGCTACATCGACCTCCTCGACGTCCGCGACCTCGTGGACGGGTGGACCACGTCGGAGGACGTCGACGCCACGAAGCCGTCCCCCGACCTCATCCGGGCCGGGCTCGAGCGCGCCGGGGACGGCCCGGCCCTGATGGTCGGCGACTCGATCTGGGACTGCCGCGCGGCCGCCGCCGCCGGCGTGCCCACGGTCACGGTCCTCACCGGGGGCTACTGCCGGGCGGAGCTGCTCGATGCGGGTGCGGTCGCGGTCTTCGACACGCCGGAGGAGGCCGCCGGCGGGATCGTGGAGCGGGACCTGCTGGCGTGACCCGGGTCGCGGTGGAGCTCAGCTTCGACGACGGACCCGACCCCGTCTGGACCCCCGCCGTGCTCGACGCCCTGGCCGCTGAGGGGGCGCGGGCCACGTTCTTCGTCCTGGGCCCGCGGGCCCTCGAGCACCCGGACGTGATGGCGCGGATCGCGGCCGAGGGGCACGAGGTCGGGCTGCACGCCTGGGACCACGTGCGCCACGGCGAGCGCACGCGCGCCGACCTGGAGCGCGACACCGACCGCGCCCTCGCCGCCCTCGCCGGGCTGGGGGTGCGGCCGCGGCGCTGGCGCACGCCGTGGGGCGATGTGGCCCGCTGGACGGCCGCCGTCGCCGACGCCCGCGGACTGGACGTGACCGGGTGGACCGCGGACTCCCACGACTGGCGGGGCGACCCGGCCGAGGCGATGCTCGCCGGCCTCGTCTCCGACCTGGCGCCCGGCGGGATGGTGCTGATGCACGACGGCCTCGGCCCCGGTGCCCTGCGCGACGACTGCCGGGAGACCGTCCGGCTCATCGCGCCGCTCTGCGCCGCCATCCGCGCGCGGGGATGGGACGCCGGGCCCGCGTCGCTGGGCGACGCGCTGGCCGTGGTCGCCGCCGGCGCGGCGATGCGCGACGCCGCGCCGCCGGCCTTCCCGGAGGGGGCCATGCGGCTGCTGGAGCGCGCCGGCGTGACGGCGGCCACGGTGCCGGGGGCGCGGCCGGCGCCGACGCCGGGCGAGGAGTGGGCCCTGGTGCGGCGGGTCGCGCGCGCGGATGGATCGGTGGCGCGCATCCTGGACGGGCACCTGAACGCCGTGGAGCGGGTCGCGCTGCTCGCGCCGGAGCCGCTGCGCGGCGAGGAGCTGGCGGCCGTCGCGGCCGGCGACCGCCGCATGGGCGTGTGGGGCGCCGACCCGCTCCCGGGGGAGGGGCCGCCCGCGGTGCTGCTCGGGCCGGCCGGCGACCGCCGGATCGCGGGCGACAAGGTCTTCTGCTCCGGCGCGGGGGGCATCGACCGGGCGCTGGTGACCGCGCGGGACCGCGCCGGCCGGCCGGCGCTCGCGCTGGTCGACCTGTCCGAGGGCGTCCGGATCGATCGCGACTGGTACCGCGGGTCGGGCCTTCGGACGGCGGAGAGCCATCACGTGCGGTTCGACGACGCCCGCGTGCTCGCCGTGCTCGGCGCCCCCGGCGAGCTGGTGCGCGAGCCCTGGTTCTCGCGCGACGCGATCCGCACCGCGGCGTGCTGGGCCGGCATCGCGGACCGCGCCGCCGACGCGGCGCTCGGGGCCCTGGCGGGCCGGCCCGCGGTGGGTGACCTGGAAGCCTTGGCGGCCGGCCGCATCATGGGGGCCGTGGCGACCATCGACCGCTGGCTGGAGGCGGCGGCGCGGGTCGCCGCCGACCCGGGCGCCGACCTCCGGGCCATGTCGGTGCAGCTGCGGGCGGCGGTGGCGGACGCGTGCCGGACCATCGTGGACGAGGCCGGCCGCGCCGCGGGCTCGCGGCCGCTGGTGGACGGCGGTCACCTGGACCGCTGCCGGCGCGACCTGGACCTGTTCCTGCTCCAGCACCGCCTGGATCCGATGGTGGCGCGGCTGGGCCGGGCGGAGCTGGAGCGCCGGTCGTGAGGACGCGGATGGGCGCCGCCTACTTCGATGCGCTCTACGCCGCCGACGAGGATCCCTGGGGGTTCGCCACCAGCCCGTACGAACGCGCCAAGTACGACCGGACGATGGCGGCGCTGGGCGACCGCCGGTTCGGCCGCGGCCTGGAGGTGGGCTGCTCCATCGGCGTCCTCACGGCGCGGCTGGCCGAGCGCTGCGACCGGCTGCTCGCGGTCGACGTGGCGGCGTCCGCGGTGGCCCGCGCGCGCGAGCGCCTGGCGGGCGCGCCCGGCGTGACGGTGGAGCGGCGGGCGCTGCCGGACGAGATGCCGGACGGCCCGTTCGACCTGATCGTGGCGTCGGAGGTCCTCTACTACTGGGACGCCGCGCTCCTCGCGCGCGGCTGGGACGCCCTGCGCGACGCCCTGGCGCCGGGAGGCAGCCTGCTGGCCGTGCACTGGCGCGGGCCGGTCCGGCACGACCCGCAGGGCGGCGACGCCGTGCACGACGCGATCGGGGCCCGGGCGGACGGGCTCGTGCACGCGGTGTCGGCTCGGACCCGCGACTACCGCCTGGACCGCTGGGACCGGCCGCTACCGGGCCCCTCCCCGCGCCCGGGCCCCGCCTGCGCCGCTGCGGGGTGGGCCCCCGCCCCCACCCGGAGGACCGGATCGTCGCGTGCATCGACGCGCTGGCGGCGCAGGAGGGCGTCCCCGCCGCCCACGTCGAGGTGATCCTCGTGCTCGACCGCTGCACCGACGCCACCGCCGACCGGGCGCTGACCGCCGCCCGCCGCCACCCCGGGCTGCGGCTGCGCGTGCTCGCCGCCGAGGTGCCGGGGGCGGGCGCCGCCCGCCGCCGCGGGATGGACGAGGCCGCCGCGCGCCTCGAGGCGGTCGGCCGGCCCGACGGGCTCATCGCCTCCACCGACGCCGACTCGCGGCCCCGGCGCGACTGGCTCCGCCGTCAGCTGGATCTGGTCGCCGCCGGGGCCCGGGCGGTGGGCGGGCTGATCGAGGTCGACGCCGAGGACGAGCTGCTGCGGCGGCGCGCGCTGCGGCTGGAGGCGAGGGCGGAGGCCGCCGGCGCCGGCGCCGACGGGCACCCGTTCTTCAGCGGCGCGTCGATGGGCCTCACTGCGGCCGCGTACCGGACGGCGGGCGGGCTGCAGCCGCTGGCGGCGCTGGAGGACCGGGCCCTGGAGCGGAGCCTCGAGGAGCGCGGCGTGCCGATCGTCCGCTCGCGCGAGGTGCGCGTGGTGACCTCCGGCCGCACCGACGGCCGCGCCCGCCACGGGCTGGCGGCCGACCTGCGCCTCGACGACTGGGCCGGCCGGCGCTCCTACCGCGCCGCCGACTGGGACCCGGGGGAGCTCGCGGCGCGCAAGCGCGGGACGGTGTCGGTGATCGTGCCCGCGCGGGAGGTGGCCGGCACGATCGGCGCCATCATCGACGCCATCGCGCCGCTGGAGCGGATGGGGCTGGTCGACGAGCTGCTGGTGGTCGACGCGGCGTCGCGCGACGGCACCGCGCGGGTGGCGCGCGCCCACGGCGCACGGGTGGTGCAGGAGTCGGACGTGCTGCCCGACGCCGGCCCGTGCCGCGGGAAGGGCGATGCCATGTGGCGCGGCCTGGCGGCGACGGAGGGCGACGTGGTGGCCTACGTCGACGCCGACACCGCCGACTTCGACGCGTCGTTCGTCACCGGGCTGCTGGGGCCGCTCATCGACGATCCCGGGGTGGCGCTGGTGAAGGGGGCGTTCCGCCGGCCGCTGCGCGCGGGCGGCGCGGTGCTGCCCGACGAGGGCGGCCGCGTGACCGAGCTGGTCGCCCGCCCGCTCCTCGCGATCCTCGCGCCCGAGCTCGGCGGGCTGGCGCAGCCGCTGGCGGGGGAGCAGGCGGCCCGCCGCGATCTGCTCGAGGCGATCCCCTTCCCGGTGGGCTACGGCATCGAGACGTCGATGCTGCTCGACGCGCTCGCGCTGCGCGGACTGGACGCCCTCGCGCAGGTCGATCTGGGGACGCGCCAGAACCGGCACCAGCCCCTCCGCGAGCTGGGGGCGATGGCGATGGCGGTCATGGGCGCCGGCCTGCGGCGCGGGCTGCCCGCCGAGGTGTGGGAGGGGTTCGCCGCCGGCCGGATGCGCTCACCCGCCTCCGGAGGCGGGTGGACGGTGAGGGACGTGCCGCTCGACGAGCGCCCTCCGCTCGCCGAGCGGCTCCGCCTGGAGGGTCAGGCCGCCTGCTCGGCGTGACGGCCCTCGGCGAACTCCTCGATCATCTTCATGCAGAACGCCGGCAGGTCGTCCGGCTTGCGGCTCGACACGAGGCCGTTGTCGACGTGGACCTCCTCGTCCACCCAGTGCGCCCCGGCGTTGGTGAGGTCGGTGCGCAGCGTCGGCCACGACGTGAGGGTGCGGCCGTCCACGACGCCCGCGTCGATGAGCGTCCACGGGCCGTGGCAGATCACCGCCACCGGCGTGCCCCGCTCGACGACATCGCGGACGAAGCGCTGCACGTCCGCGTCGGTGCGCAGGAGATCGGGGTTCGCGACCCCGCCCGGCAGCACCAGCCCGTCGAACTGCGCGGCGTCGGCCTCGGAGGCGGTCATGTCGACCGTGAACTCCTCGGAGGGGTCGAGGTGGTCGAACGACCGGATGGAGCCGCGCTCCAGCGAGATCAGCGTCGGCGACCCGCCCGCCGCCTCGACGGCCTCCCACGGCCGCACCAGCTCGACCCGCTCCACGCCGTCCGTCGCGAGGAACGCGATGCGCCTGCCCTGGATCTCGTCGCTCATTCCGTCCTCCTGGATCTCATCGTCGGTGACAGCGACCGGTACCCCCGTGGGGGACCTGGAAACGGGTGCGGCGGGCCGTTTCACGGCGGCGCCGGGGGGGGGCCGGGGGGGGGGAGGGGGGCGGGGCGGGGCGAGGGGTGGCCCCCGCGGGGGGGCGGGGCCAGCTGGACGGGGCCCCCCCGGGCGCCCCCGCC
>OEIU01001248.1_pt1 | contig 17340 bp, 21 predicted proteins | sample 1539221 | NCBI WGS metagenome assembly OEIU01 (sample SAMN03792071, study PRJEB22550) | activated sludge metagenome | feature: wastewater treatment plant; material: activated sludge; isolation source: Wastewater treatment plant of a petroleum refinery complex | place: Argentina: Zarate | collected...
GTCGAGGCGGACCCTGGTAGGCACCACCGCATCCACATGCGGACGCGGCACGTCGGCGGCGCGGGGCACGCGGCCGAACGTGTCCGCGACCAGCGCCTTTGCGTCCTCGACATCGAAGTCGCCCACGAGCGCCAGAATGGCATTGTTCGGCACATAGTAGGTGTGGAAGAAGCCCCGCACGTCATCCAGCGAAGCCGCGTCAAGATCGGCGATCGAGCCGATCACCGCGCGGCTGTAGGGATGGGATTTTGGGAACAGCGCCGACCAGAAGGCGGTCCAGCCCGCGGCGCCGGCGGCATCCAGTATGTTCTGGCGCATCTCGTTCTTGACGACGCTGCGCTGCAGGTCGAGCTTCCGCTGATCGACATTGTCGCCGAGATTGGCCATCCGGTCGGCCTCAATGGCGAGGATGGTCGGGAGGCCGGACGACAGGCCCTCGACATAATAGACGGTGGCGTCTTCCTGCGTCCAGGCGTTGATGGTGTTGCCCATGGCCGAATGCGCGTCGAACACGCCCGGCCAGGCTTTCGTGCCGGAGAACATCAGATGCTCGAAGAGATGCGCGAAGCCGGATCGCCCGGCCGGCTCGTTCATGGAGCCGACACGATAGCGCAGGTTCATCACAACTTTGGGAACGCGCCGGTCAGGAGCGAGCACCACCTGCAAGCCGTTGCCGAGCGTGTAGCGCACCGTCTCGAGCGGCTTGTCGTTGGCCGTCCAGCCGATGGCGGGCATCAGCATGATGGCGATGAACGCCACAAGAAAACGCTTCAAGATCAAGGCCTCCCGCCGCTTCGGACCTGTTGCGCCCCGGACGATGCGGCCAGCGCGGCGCCACGCTAGGGCTTGTTTCAGCGTGGCGCAACAGGCTTCCGGTTCGTTGAAGACGACGGAATCGGGGCGATTTCAAGAAGCTCTCATTGCCGCGAGACGCCAATCCGGAACTCCGGATGACGGCCATCGTCGCGTCTCCGGACCGATGCTGGAGATTCCCCCATCGTACCGTTTGAACTAGAGTGAACGCGAATCATCGGGTGGGGTATTCGGGATCGGTTCAGCGCTTCGGCATCGTTCGGCCGGAGTCGCCGGTTTCATTTCATGTAGGCAAGCTCGGGGATTCTCCGGTCGGGGCGGCATGCCGTCGGCGGATCGGGTCGAAACTGATGCTGCTGTCCCCACGAGGCGATGCCGGCCACTCTTGCCCGACATGAAGCGAGCCCCCTCGCCCTGGCCTCGCGCGCCGACCTGACCGCCTATCTGGCCGCCCTGTGCGCCGACATCCAGGCGGATCACTACATGCTTCTGGCCGTCGTTCACGACCGCGACCGCAGCGACGCCCGCGTCATAGCCTCCAACTGGATCTACGATGCCATCCAGCTGATCGGCTTCCGCCAGCTCGCGGCGCTGGCGGCAAGCGACGCGGCCGTCTCACCGGGCGGACGATGCCGTCCGGTTGCGACGGAAGATGGAGGCTCGCGGTCCGGGATTGACGCTGCGACGTCGACCTTGCTCAAGGCGCTCGGGCACGCCGAGCTTTACGTTCTGAAGCTCTATGCCGGGCGCCAGCGCTATTATCTCCTGCTATCGGCCGCGCAAGCCGGTGTCGTCCGCGTCGAGACGCTTGCGGCAATCCATATGTCGGTCTGCTACGCGCTCTCGCGCGCCCCGGACCTTCTGGCATCCGCCGCTCTTGTCGACCCGCTGACCGACCGCGAGCGCGAATGCCTGTTCTGGGTGTCGGAAGGCAAGACGACGGATGATATCGCCATCATCCTCGGCGTCTCGGCCAACACGGCCAACAGCTATATCGCCAACGCCATCCAGAAGTTCGGTTCCAGCAATCGCGCGATGGCGATGGCGACGGCGATACGCAGCGGGGTGATCTGACATGGCGGCGGTGTCACGCAGCATCCGCGACGGCGACGAATCCGGCAGGAGCATATCCATCGCCGACCTGCTCGGAGCCTGCCACGCGATAGCCTGCGCCATGCGGGCCGACGGCTTCGCGATCTTCTCCATCGGCGCGGCGCGCGAGCGGGCCCGCCTGACGCCTTTGATCGATTCGGAACATCCCGCCGTTTCGTCGTCGAGCACGATCCTGTCGTCCAGTTTCGGCGACGAATTCGTGAAGCGGGCCGTCACCTCGACGCTCCCGAGCTGGTGGTCGGGCGAACGCGAGAGCGCGTCGATCCGCACGTTTCGGGCTCTCGCCGACGCCGGCTCGACGGCGCTGGGCCTGCCGGACATGCCGGGAATCGCCTTTCCCGTCTACGCGGAGGGCGGAACGGCCGGGCTGATCGCGTTCACGGGAACGGAAATCACCATGTCCGATCCGTTGATGCACGAACTGCATGCGCGCTGCTTCGCCCTGTTCGAGGACGCCTTGCGGCTCGGACTCGATCAGACGACGCGCCTGCCCGCCGTCAGCCAGCGCGAGCGCGATTGCCTGCGGCTTACGGCGAACGGCTACACCAGCGAGGAAATCGCCGTCGTGCTGGCGCTTTCGGTCCACACCACCAACCAGTACCTGACCAGGGTCACCATGAAGCTGAACGCGGTGAACCGCATGCACGCGGTCGCCAAGGCCCTGCGTCTGGGGCTGATCGAATAGGCGTCAGAACGCTTCGAGCAGCGGCTGCGTCTTGCGGATTCTCGCCGAGGATATGGCGTTGCGCAGGAAGGCCGTATTCTTCTCGGGACACGGATCGGGTGCGTCGAACGACACGTAGTTCACCTCGACCCCGGCGCGCCGGTCCATGAGATGAAGCGTGAAATAAATGGTGGCGCCGCGCGGCCTGAGCTCGAGGTCGAGCAGGATCTTCGGCGCTTCGTCCCAATTGACGATGGCCTCTCCGCCCGGTCCGAGGCGCAGCGTCCCCGGCATGAAGAACAGTTCCGCCGCCGAATCCACGATGTCGGAAATGCAGGCGAACTGCTCCAGCCGCATGAAGGCGATATAGTCGGCGACATCGACCAGCCTAAGCTCGCGCACCACATCCTGAATCGCTTCTGAGACGATCAGCTCGCGCGCCTCGGAATGAGATTGACGGATCATTGCATCTCCCTGCGTTGCGGCGCCTTGGTCTTCTTGGCGTAGACAATACGGACCAGTTCCGCGACAGCCTGATAGAACTGAGGTGGAATCACGCTATCAACCGAAACTTGTTTGTACATGGAGCGCGCGAGCGCGACGTCCTCGAATACCGGAATCCCGTGCTCCGCCGCGATCTCGCGGATCTTCAGCGCGACCAGATCCTGGCCCTTGGCGACGACGATCGGCGCTGAATCCTCGTCGCGCACATATTTGAGCGCGATCGAGTAGTGGGTCGGGTTGGCGATGACCAGCGTCGCCTTCGGCACCGCGGTCATCATGCGCCGCCGCGCACGGTCGCGGGCGAGCGACCGGAGCCGCGCCTTGACGATCGGATCGCCTTCGACCTGCTTGTGCTCGTCCTTGATCTCCTGGCGCGTCATGCGCAGCTCCTGCCGCCAGTGGAAGCGCGACCAGAGAAGGTCGGCGACCGCGATCGCGGCCATGACCAGCGTTATCGAGACCAGTATGTTGACGAGGAGGTCGCGGATCACCAGCCCGAACGTCGTCGGGTTGGTCAGCATACCCGACATCACCTTCTCACGGGCCTCGTCCACCATGAAGGACAGCACCGCGATGGCGAAAGCCAGCTTGCCGATCGATTTGGCGAATTCCACCCAGCCCGCGATGCCGAACAGCCGGTTCCAGCCCTGCGCGAGCGATATGCGCGACATTTGCGGCGTGATCCGCTCGCCAACGAACTGCGGCATGTTCTGCATGACCGAGGAGCCGACGCCGGCGACCATCAGAAGCACGATGAACACCCCGAGAACCTTCACGATCTCCATCAGTATGGCGCGATAGAGATTGACGACGTCGGCGGGCGTCGCCAGCGACCACATTTCCGGACGCTCGAGGAAATCGGCGAGGAAAGCGCCGGCTTCGGCGATGGCGCCGTTCGCGAAGAAAACCACATAGACGAGCGTTGCGACGAACGACATCAAGGTCGCGACTTCGCGCGAGCTCGGAACCTTGCCGCGCTCGATCGTGTCACGGATTTTCTTTTCCGTGGGTTCTTCTGTCTTGCTTTCCTTGTCTGCCGCCTCGGACATCGCCGGCCTCTCCGTTCAGATCAGGCAGCGGCCTGCTCGGCGGTCGGCAGCTCGATCGTCCCCTCGCCGGCGAGCCGTATGGCGGTCGAGGCGATGGTGCGGCGCGCGCGCAGGATGTCGACGGACTGGATACCGTCCGATCCCATCGCCAGTTCCGACTCGATCATACGACGCGAGCGGGCGCCGATGGAGGACAGGATTGCCTCCGCGAGCGCCGGCTCGGCGTTGCGCAGGGCCAATGTGACGAGTTCGGTCGACAGGCCGTCGAACAGCGCCACGCGGGACTTCTGCGTCAGGCGCTCGACATCCTCGAAGGCGAACAGTTTTGCCCGGATCGCCTCGAGGTTCGCGGCGCCGGAGGCGGCGAGATCCTGCATCACCTCGTCGAGCTGGGTCTTGTCCAGCTCGTTGAGCAGATTGGCCACGCGCGCCTGACCGGCGCCGTTGTCCTTCGGCGTGGTATCCGACAGCAACCGCGACCGGATCTGGCTTTCGACGATCTTCACCGCCGCCGGCGGCATGTTGGTGATCGCCATCATGCGCTTGATGATCTCGGTGCGCTGCGGCTTTTCCAGCTTCAGCAGGACTTCCGCGCCCGCCTGTCCGGGCAGGTTCGAGAGGATCAGCGCGGCCGTTTGCGGATGTTCCGGCCTGAGGAATGCGACCAGCCGTTCGGGGTCGAGCTTGGCGACCTCCGGCCAGACCGGAGGCGGCGCATCCGCCTGGGCGGCGGCCGGCGCCTTGCTCATAAGCGCGTTCATCTCCTCCGGCGTCAGCGTCTCGTTGAGGATGGTGTCCATCGCGTCGCCGGAATCGAGCAGGCCGGCGCCCTCGGTGAATTCCGCCTCGAACTCCGCGACGATCGTCTCCAGATCGTTCTGCGGAATGGTCGAAAGCGCCCGCGCCGCCTCGATCAGCGACTTGAGTTCCTCCTGCTTGAAGAATTTGAGCAGACGGCTGGCCGACGGCTTGCCCATGGCCACGAGGATCGCCGCAGCCTTCTGCGGTCTGGTCAGCGCCGCAACGCCTGCCGTGCCGGCCTCCTGCTTGACGGATGCGCGCGCTACCATGCTCAGGCCTTTCCGCCAGTCATAATTTCGGTGAGTCTGACGCCGAATCGCGACGGGTCGTTCTCCATGACGATGATCTCGCCGCGAGCGATCTTGCGGCCATTCACCATGACATCGATCGGCTCGCCGATGCGCCGGTCGAGTGCGACGGTCTCGCCCTTCTGCAAGGCCATCAGGTCGGATACGGGCATCTCGGCGCGTCCGAGGACCACCTGGACGTCGACGGGAATGCTCATGATGATCCCGGAAGGAGCGGCCGGCGTCCCGGCCGATGCACCAATCGACGACGATGACGCTGCGCCCGCCGCGGAACCGGCCGCCGGCTTGTCGCTCAGCACGCCGCGCAGTTCCTCGATCGCCTTGTTGAGTTGATCTTCCGACTCGTTCTGCGCCATCGCGTTCGCCTGGGTCATCCCGAAAACTCCGTTTGCCGCGCGTCAGCGGCCATGGCCCGGCAGAAGGCCGTCCATGATGTCGTTGTTGGTTTCGAAAGGTTCGCGGATGCGAACCGAATAATTTTGTCCGACCCGGCCGAGCTCGCAGGTGAACAGCGTCCTGTCCCGCGCCGCCAGACGCACATTCGCCTGCGCCCCCGCGTCGATCGGCAGGACGTGCCCGACATCCAGAACCGAGAGCGCGCCCAGAGTCATATGCGCTGCGGGCATCGTCGCCACCATCTCGACAGTGGCGCGCATCACTTCGCCGCCGAAGCGCGCCACCCAGGCGTCCCGCTCCGCGCTGTCCTCGGCCGCGGCCGGCAGGACACGATTCTTGAGCAGAGCCCGCTGCGGGACGATGACGCCGAGTTCGCCCCGCGCGGCGCGGGTCGACAGGCCGAAGATGATCCTGACGGCCGGCGTGTCGCGAAGCAGAAGCCGCTTCAGCTCCACGCCGCACAGCGGCGCCGCCGGAGGCGACTTCATATCGAGCCCGCGCCCGTCCCGGCCACCGACTGCGGCGGCCGTCCGGGCGAAGACCGAGGCGGCCACGTCCCGTTCGATCGGCGAGGGATCGCGCTCCACCGCCCCGATCGGCGTATCGGCATCGGCCCCGAACATGAGGCTCACGATCAGGGCAATCGCAGCGCCGTCCAGGGTGAACATCACCGCATCGGCGGAAGATGAGAGCGACGCGACGCTCGCAGCAGAAAAGCTGTCGGGTTGCGGCCGCGCCTCGGCAAAGCGTGTGAGTTCCACCTCCTTGACCTCGATCTCCAGCGCGACGCCGAGTTCGTCGGCAAGACCCTGCAGCAGCGTTGCGACGGCCCGGTCGGCGACGGCCCGGGCAGCGCCGATGACCCGATCCGGCTCGCCGGTTTCGCCCACCAGCCGTTCGATGATGTAGTCCCGGGTCTCGGCGGGGCTCCCGACGCTCGCCATCTTCAGATCTCGCGCAGCCGGCTGCGGATCACGGATCAGGCCGCCTTCTTCATTTCGGCGGCGCCGGGATTCATCGTGCTCTGCTCGACCGCGTCGATCGACGGGCGCTCATAGGCGGAGATGGTCTTGCGCCCGAACTCGATGGCGACCTGCGGCAGCGCGCCGTTCATGTAGGCGAGCAGGGTCTGTTTGACGATGACATAGAGCCGGTTCTGCTTCTCGCGCACAACCTTGATCTTCGTCGCGATCGGCCCGACCACGCAGTAGGACATGAAGATGCCGAGGAAGGTGCCGACCAGCGCCGCGCCGATCAGGCCGCCGAGGATTTCCGGCGACTGGTCGAGCGCGCCCATCGCCTTCACGACGCCGAGCACGGCGGCCACGATGCCGATGGCCGGGAAGCCGTCGCCCATGGCGGTCAGCGCATGGTAGGCCTTCAGCTTGTCGCCCCGGATGGTCTGGATCTCCTCGTCCATCAGCGCCTCGATCTCGTGCGGACGGGCATTGCCGATGATGATGATGCGGCAGTAGTCGCAGATGAAGTTCGTCAGGTCCTTGTTCTTCAGCACCGTGGGGAAGGCCTGGAAGACGGAGGATTCCTGCGGATTGTCGATATGCGCTTCCACTTCCGAGCGCGACTTGGTGCGCAGCTCGCGCATCAGGCTGTGCAGGACGCCGAGAACCGCCAGATAGTCCTTCTCCTTCGGCACCGCCTGCTTGAAGGCCTCCATGCACCCCTTGCCGGTGTCCTTGACGATCTTCATCGGGTTGGCGACGAGGAAAGTTCCGAGCGCCGCGCCGCAGATGATCACCACTTCCCACGGCTGGACGAGCACTTCGATGTGGCCGCCCATGGCCATGAAGCCGCCGAGCACGCAACCCAAGGTCACGACCAGACCGATAATAATACCCACGGCTCAACCCTTCGACGTCAATTCAGGGTTAACCATAGCGGATCGTGCCTTGCGTGAGGCTTGAACGAAAATGCCGCCGGAGCGATTCAGCTTCGCGCAAGGAAGTCGGCGTATCTTGGCACGACCGACGTCCATGCGCGGGGGATGCGCTTGCTCAGTACATATACAAGCTATTCGCTGATTACCCGCGACCTCGAGAAGTCGCTGGACCGCACGGAGAAACAGCCGGCCGTGCAGCGCGAGGTGGAGTACTATCTCGCCAACATCGAGAACGTGAAGTCCATAGACGACCTCCTGAAGGACGACCGGCTGTTCAAGTTCGCGATGAAGGCGCACGGCCTTCAGGACATGGATTACGCCAAGGCCTTCATGAAGAAGGCCCTGAAGGAAGGCATCGACGATTCGGACAGCTTCGCCAACAAGCTCTCCGACAAGCGCTATGCCGAGTTCGTCGACACCTTCAATTTCGAACGTTACGGCGAAACGGCGACGATCTTCACCAAGGCACGACAGGGCACCGTCGACAAGTATGTCAGGCAGACGCTGGAGGAGGATGCCGGCGACCAGAACGAGGGCGTGCGTCTGGCGTTGTATTTCTCGCGCAAGGCTCCCGAGCTGACGAACTACTACGAGGTGCTCGCCGACACGGCGCTTTCGGCAGTAGTGCGCACGGCCTTCGGCCTACCTGATTCTTTCGCGACCGCCGACATCGACAAGCAGGTTGCATTCTTCGAATCCAAGATGGACATCGCCGATCTGCAGGACCCGAAGAAGCTCGAGAAGTTCATGACGCGCTTCACGAATATGTACGAGCTTTCCAACCCGAGCGCGAATTCGGCGACATCGTTCGCGAGCGTATTGTTCGGCCAACCCGCCGAATACGGCATCTCTACGAATACGCTTTTCGCCATCCAGGCCTTGCGGCGATAGGTGTCGGCATGCAGGACTCGCTCTACGTCGCTCTTTCGTCTCAAGTCGCGCTCGAACGACGCCTGACCACGCTGGCCGACAATGTGGCAAACGCGGGGACCGTTGGCTTCCGGGCCACGGGCGTCAAGTTCGAGGACCTCGTCTCCGGCTCCGGCAGCGACAAGGTTTCCTTCGCGTCCACCGGAAACACCTTCCTTTCGGGCAATGCGGGCTCGCTGCGTCAGACCGGAAACCCGTTCGACTTTGCCGTGCAGGGCGATGCCTGGTTCGGCATCGATACGCCGGTCGGCACGGTGATGACGCGCGACGGGCGTTTCGAGATGAACGAGGAAGGCCAGCTGGTGACGCATCAGGGTCATCCCGTTCTCGACATAGGCGGCGCGCCGATCCAGCTCGATCCGCGCAACGGCCAGCCGGAAGTCGGCGCCGACGGCATGATCACGCAAAACGGCTTCCAGGTCGGCGCCATCGGCCTTTTCACCTTCCAGCCCGGCGAGAATTTCCAGCGCTACGGCAACTCCGGCATCATTCCGAGAGGAGAACCGGAGCCGCTTGTCGACCGCATGGATGCAGGCGTGGCGCAGGGGTTCGTCGAGGATTCCAACGTCAACCCCGTGCTGGAGATGACGCGCCTCATCGCCGTGCAGCGCGCCTTCGAGAACACGTCGGCGATGATCCGCGCCAACACGTCAAGCCTCGACCAGGCGATCCAGACGCTCGGATCGAAATAGCGCATGCTCGTCCCTGCTTCGGATACCCCCAGCGGACTTCGCGAGCCGCAGGCTGGCGCGGCGGACGATCCGCTGTCGCGGCTGGAACGCCTTTACGCCGCCTTTGCCGAACCCGGCTCGCTGGTCCGCCGCGGGGGCCGCATCGGCGACGTGAGCGCCACGGGCTACCGCGTGCGCGGCCTGTCCTCCGGCGCGCGTCTCGGCGACGTCGTCGAGCATCGCGGCAAAGGCGCGGCGAAACGCGGCGAGATCGTGCGCATCACCGCCGACGAGGTGACCGTCTCGCCATTCGAGCGCAGCGACGACGCCGGCATCGGCGATCCCGTCTTCAACATCGGTTCGTTCGTCCTGTCACCGTCGGATTCCTGGCGCGGCCGGTCGATCGACGCGCTCGGCCGCGCCATCGACAGGGGCCCGCCCCTGATTGCCGGCCCCTCGGGCAACAGAGCCTCCACGCCCGGCGCGCTTTCGCGCGAGCGCGTCGGCGTCGGCTTCGCCACCGGCGTGAAGGTCATCGACATCTTCACGCCGATCTGCTTCGGCCAGCGCATGGGCATCTTCGCCGGCTCGGGCGTCGGCAAGTCGACGCTGCTCGCCATGCTCGCCGCAGCTGAGGCCTTCGATACCGTGGTCGTGGCGCTGATCGGCGAGCGCGGCCGCGAGGTGCGCGAATTCCTCGAGGACACGATCGGCAAGGCGATGGCCAAAACCGTGGCGGTGGTCGCCACCAGCGACGAAAGCCCGATGATGCGCAAACGGGCGCCGGAAACCGCCATGCGCGTCGCCGAGCATTTCCGCGATCAGGGCCATAAGGTGCTGATCGTGCTTGATTCGATCACCCGCTACGCGCATGCGCTGCGCGAGGTGGCGACGGCGGCCGGCGAGGCGCCGGTGGCGCGCGGCTATCCGGCATCGGTGTTCACCGATCTGCCAAAACTTCTGGAGCGTGCCGGCCCTGGCGCCGTGGGTTCCGGCTCGATCACTGCCATCATCTCCGTGCTGATCGACGGCGACGACCACAACGACCCCGTCGCCGACTGCGTGCGCGGCATTCTGGACGGTCACATCGTGCTCGACCGCTCCATAGCGGAACAGGGCCGCTATCCGCCTGTCAATCCGCTGGCGTCGATCTCGCGACTTGCCTCGAAGGCGTGGAGCGAAGAGCAACGCATGCTCGTCACCCGCCTGAAAGCGATGATCTCGCGCTACGAGGACACGCGCGACATCCGCCTGCTGGGCGGCTACCAGCCCGGAGCCGATGCCGAACTCGATGCCGCCGTGCGACAAGTGCCGGTCATCTACGAAGCGCTGACGCAAACCCCGAAGGACAAGCCGTCCGCCGATGTCTTCGGGGATCTCGCCCGTCATCTGAAGGGCAAGGAGAAGATCAATGCCGTCCAGGCAAGCTGAAACGCCCGAATCCATCCTCCGCAGCCTGTTCGGCAAGCGTCTGGCGAAGGCGGGTCCCGAAGCGGAAGAGCGCCGCAGCAGGCGGAACGACATATTGATCGCCGGCGCGGGCGTCGCGCTCGGCCTCACCTGCGCGCTGTTTCCCTGGTACATATTCCTCAATCAGGAACAGTTCGGCCCGCCTGCCGTGAAGTTCGAAGGCACAGACGCCGAGATTCTCGTCGACGACGCCACCGCGACGCCGGTCCTGCCGCGCGGCAATTCCGAGGTCAGGATCATCGGCATCCCCAGCCTCGATCTCGACTACACCCCGACCGGCAGCCTGCCCCGTGTCTTCACGCCCGGCATCGAGCCGGCCGAACAGGCCTATCCGGACGACGCTTCGGCCTTCAAGGTGCTGCATGTCACCGCCGGCCGCGCCATGATCGAAGACGATACCGGCATCTGGGTGGTGGAGCCCGGCTCCAGGCTTCCGGACCGCAGCCGGGTCGAATCCATCGAGCGCCGCAAGGGCAAATGGGTGCTGGTGACGAGCGAGAAGAAGGTGCTCGCAGCCGGCGGCTGACCAGCGCCCTTCCCCGCTGCAAGGTCCACGCAAGACTGGACGCATAGTCTCCGATGATCGCCCGGAGACCCGTATGGACGCCGTCAACCTCTTCGACCTGGCCTCGCAGCAGTCGCGCTGGCTGTCGGTGCGGCAGACGGCCGTTGCCGGCAACATCGCCAATGCCAACACGCCCGGCTACGGCGCGGTCGAGGTGGAGCCGTTCGAGAGCGTGTTGAACAATTCGCGCGTCGCATTGATCTCCACGAATCCGGGGCATCTTGCCGGAAACGTCTCCGCCAGCGGCTTCAAGGTCGAGCAGGAAGACACCGGCGGCGCGCTCATGCCGTCGAAGAACACCGTCGTGCTCGAAAACGAGTTGCTGAAGTCCGGCGAAATCCGCCGCGGCTTCGAACTCAACACCGCGATCGTGAAGGCGTTCCATCGCTTTGCGCTGATGACGATGAAGGGGTGATCGCAATGGATGCCCTCACAACCGCCCTCAAGGTGGGCGCTTCCGGCCTCGCGGCCCAGTCGGAACGGCTGCGCATCGTATCGGAAAACATCGCCAACGCGCAGTCGACCGGCAGCACGCCGGGCAGCGATCCGTACCGGCGCAAGACAATCATCTTCCAGGCCGAGCTCGACCGCGCCAGCGGCGGCGCGACCGTCGAGGTCGAATCCATCGCGCGCGATCCCGGCGTCTTCCCGATGGAGTTCCAGCCCGGCAACGAGGCGGCGGACGAGAACGGCTACGTCAAGATGCCGAACGTCAATCCGCTGATCGAGATGGCGGACATGAGCGAGGCCAATCGTTCGTATGAAGCGAACCTGCAGGTCATCAAGCAGGCGCGCGAACTCATCTCCATGACCATCGACCTGATGCGGAGCCAGTGATGATTTCGGGCGTCGGCCTTTTCGACCAGAAGCTCGGCACCGGCCTTTCCGGAGGCATCGGCTCGTCCGGCCTCGCCGCCGACAATTCGCTCGGCACGTCGTTTTCCGATCTGGTGACCGCCGCCGCGACACGCACGGTCGACCGGCTGAACAATGCCGAGGACATGGCCGTGAAGGCCATGCAGGGCGGCGCCGACACGCGCGAGGTGGTCGACGCAGTGATGACCGCCGAGCAATCGCTGCAGGCGGCCATCGCCATCCGCGACAAGATCGTATCCGCCTATCTCGACATAAGCCGCATGGCGATCTGAGGGAGTTTGGGAGTTTAGTATGAGAGCACTCGCCATCGCCGCCACCGGCATGAATGCCCAGCAGACCAACCTGGAAGTCATCGCCAACAACATCGCCAACATCAACACGACCGGCTTCAAGCGCGCACGCGCCGAATTCACCGATCTGCTCTACCAGACCGACCGCTCGCAGGGCGTTCCGAGCCGCGCCAGCAGCGGCGTGGTGCCGGAAGGCGTCAGCGTCGGCCTCGGCGTCAAGACGACCTCGATCCGCAACGTCAACGTGCAGGGCGCGCTCAACCAGACCGGCAACCAGTTCGATCTCGCGCTGATGGGCACCGGCTGGTTCCAGATCGAAGGCGCGGACGGCCAGACGCTCTACACCCGCGCCGGCGCTTTCAACACCAATGCCACCGGTCAGCTCGTCACGCCGGACGGTTATGCCGTAGTCCCGGCCATCACCGTACCGGCCGAAGCCGTTGCCATCACCGTCAACAAGACCGGTCAGGTCTACGCCCGCTTCCAGGACCAGAACGAGCTTCAGGAGATCGGTCAGCTCACCTTGGCGACCTTCGCCAACGAGGCCGGCCTCGATCCGCTCGGCGACAACCTGTTCAAGGAAACCGCGGCTTCCGGGCCCGGCAATGTCGGCATGCCGGGCGATCTCGGCTTCGCCACCATCCAGCAGGGCTATCTGGAGGACTCCAACGTCGATCCGGTGAAGGAAATCACAGAGCTCATTTCCGCCCAGCGAGCCTACGAGATGAACTCGAAGGTCATCCAGGCGGCCGACGAAATGGCCGCCGTCGTCTCGAAGAACATCCGGTAGCTGACGATGATCCGGCAGGCTTTCCGTATCATGGCGCTCGTCGCAGGCCTTGCCGCCGGCGTGGTCGGCCTCGCCGCCGCCGAAGACGTCGTGCTGGTGCCGAACCGCACCATCTATGTCGGCGAGACGGTCTCGCAGTCGGCGTTGCGCGAGGTCGTGCTCAAGCCCGGCAAACGCATCCCGGACGGCGTCGCCTTCCGCTTCGAGGATCTCGACGGCAAGGTCGCGCGCCGAACGCTGCTGCCGGCCCGCTACATCCCCGTCAGCTCGCTGCGCGAGGCCTGGCTCGTCGAACAGGGCGCGCCGGTGCAGGTCCTGTTCGAGGCAGGATCGCTGAAGATCACGGTGACGGCCATGTGCCTCCAGTCGGGTTCGGCCGGCGACCTCGTCAAGGTCCGCAACATGGACAGCGGCAAGGTCTTCTCCGGCGTTGTCGCCAATGACGGCACGGTAAGGGTCGGCACCTGATGTTTCGCCGGCTGCTCGTCGCCATCAGCCTTGTCGCGGTGTCCCTGGCGCAGCCGGTGACCGCTGCCGACTATGGCGGGGGCCGCGGCGCTTCGCGCGACGATGGCGGCTATGCGGACGACGGCGCCTATTATGGCGGCTACGACAAGCGCGGCGGGCCTGCCCTGCCTGATCGCGGCGGCCTCGTCTCCCGCATCAAGGATATCGCCAGTCTGCAGAGCACCCGCGACAACCAGCTTGTCGGCTATGGTCTCGTCATCGGCCTGCAGGGCACAGGCGACAGCCTGCGCAACTCGCCTTTCACCGAGCAATCGATCCGCGCCATGCTGCAGAATCTCGGCATCGCGTCGGAGGGCGGCCGTGCGCGTGCGAAGAACGTCGCCGCCGTCATCGTGACGGCGAATTTTCCCGCTTTCATGTCCACCGGCGCGCGCATGGACGTGACGGTGTCCTCGATGGGCGACGCCACGTCGCTGGCCGGCGGCACGCTGATCATGACGCCGCTGAAGGCCGCCGACGGCGAAATCTATGCCGTCGCCCAAGGTCCCGTCATCGTCACCGGCTTCAACGCGCAGGGCGCCGCCGAAAAGCTCACGCAGGGCGTGCCAACCGCCGGCCGCGTGCCGAACGGCGCGCTTGTCGAGCGCGAGATAGACGAGAAATTCGCCCATCTGAACCAGCTGAAGCTTGAGGTGCGCAACGCCGATTTCCGCACCGCAGTGAAGATCGCCGATTCCATCAACGCCTTCACCAGGAAGGAATTCGGCAAGGCGCTGGCTTTCGAGCAGGACTCGCGCACGGTCATCATCGAACAGCCCGCGAAAATCTCCACAGCGCGTTTCTATGCCATGATCGAGGACCTGCCGGTGGAAATCGACATGCCGGCCCGCGTCATCGTCGATGAGCGCACGGGCACCATCGTGATCGGCCAGAACGTCAAGATCTCCCGCGTGGCCATCAGCCACGGCACGCTGACCGTGCGCATCACCGAAATGCCGCGCGTCGTTCAGCCGGACCCCTTCTCCAAGGGGGAGACCGCGGTCGAGGACTACACGGTCATCGACGCGGCCCGGCCCGACGCGACCGTCGCTACCCTCGACGGTCCCGACCTCGAAACCCTCGTCGCCGGTTTGAACAAGCTCGGCGTGAAGCCGGACGGCATCATCGCGATCCTTCAGGCGATCAAGTCTTCCGGCGCCCTGCAGGCCGATCTGGTGCTGCAATGACAGGAAGCATGACGAAAAACGCCCGTACGATCCTGAAGCTTTCGACGGCGATTGCCGTTGCGCTGCTGGCCTTCGCCCTACCCGCCTCCACGGAATCGGCGGCGCCGAAACACGCGGAATCGGAAAAGGCCACGCCCGCTCGCAATGTCACGCCGGGAGAGACTGTACCGGCCGCCGCAGCAGCGGCGGGCATGGCCGCCGACGGCGACGAGATCCAGCGCATCTGCGGCAACATCGCCGACGCGGCGCGCGACCGCCGCTACGCGCTGCAGGCGCAGGAATTGCAGAAGCTGCAGGCCGAGATCGACGCGCGCATGAAGGCGCTGGATGAAAAGCGCGCCGAGTACGAGACATGGATGCGCAAGCGCGAAGCGTTTCTCGAACAGGCGCAGGATGGCGTGGTCAACATCTACAAGGGCATGAAGCCCGACGCCGCAGCCGAGCGGCTGGCGGAACTGAAGCCCGACCTTGCCGCCGGCATCCTGATGAAGCTCGAACCCCGCAAGGCGAGCGTCATCCTCAACGAGATGAAGAGCAAGGAAGCCGCCGTGCTGACCACGATCATGGCGAGCGCGGTGCGCCGCGAGGACCCGTCATGATCCGCCGCGCCGCCCCTCTGCTGCTGCTTGCCCTGCTCTATGGCTGCGCAACCCCGGTCAACGAGATCGGCAAGCCGCCGAAGATGTCGCCTGTCGGCAGCGGCATCGACGAGACCACGGGCTCGATCTCCAGCTATCCGGATGCACCCTCTTCGCGCGCGGGCCGCTTCTCGCTCTGGGACGATCGCCAGAGCCGGCTGTTCACCGATCCCCGCGCGCTCAGGCCGGGCGACATACTGACTGTCGAGATCTCGATCGACGACCGCGCGCGCTTCAAGAACGAATCGGAACGCAACCGGAAAACCAGCCGCGAACTCGGCTTCGACCTCGGGCTCGACTGGCAGGGCGCCACGACGGAGGGTTCTGGCAAGGCGAGCATCGATTCCAACACCGATACCTCCGGCGCCGGAACGACCGAACGCTCGGAGCGCCTTCAACTGTCGATCGCCGCCGTCGTCACGGAAGTCTTCCCGAACGGCAACATGATGATCCAGGGCTCTCAGGAGGTGCGGGTCAACGCCGAACTGCGCATCCTCAACATCGCCGGCATCGTGCGTCCGGCCGATATCGGCCCGAACAACACCATCCCCTACGAGCGCATCGCCGAGGCGCGCATCTCCTACGGCGGCCGCGGCCGCCTGACCGAGGTACAGCAGCCGCCTTACGGCACGCAGATCCTCGACAATATCTCGCCTTTCTGAGGCAGGACCGAACCGATGGCCGTCACCACCCTCGACCAGGCGCCGCCGCCCACGAAGAAGGGACCGTCGCTGATCATCCAGATCGCGGTATTGCTTGTCCTGACCGGTGTCGCGGTCGGCGGCGGCTGGTTCACGGGCAACTACATGCGCGGCGAACAGGCCGGCGAGGCCGTCCCGGCCGCGGGCGATCACGGAGCGGCGTCCGGACATGGCGCGGTCGAGGCAGGCGGGCATGGCGAGACGTCCGCCGGTGGCGAAGGCCATCCGACCATCATCCCGATGGCCGCCATCACAACCAATCTGGCCCAGCCCAGCAACACCTGGGTGCGCATGGAGATCTCGCTGGTGTTCGACAAGGCGCCGCAGAATCCGGAGCTGCCGGACATCATCCATCAGGATTTCCTGACCTTCGTACGCACGCTGAAACTGCACCAGATAGAAGGTCCCAGCGGCTTCCTGCACCTGCGTGCCGATCTCGATGAGCGCGCCCAGCTGCGCAGCGACGGCGCGGTGAAGCGCATCCTGATCCGCACCCTGTTGCTCGAATGAAGAAGCTCCTCCTCGCACCAACGCTCTTCCTCGCCAGCGCCGGAACGGCGCTCGCGCAGCAGATCGATCTCGGCGGCATCGCGCAGGCGGACGGCACCACCGTCGGCTATATCATCCAGATGTTCGGACTGCTCACCGTGCTCTCGGTGGCGCCCGGGCTGCTGATCATGACGACCAGCTTCACGCGCTTCATCATCGCCTTCTCGATCCTGCGCGCCGGCATCGGCCTGCAGACGACGCCGGCCAATCTCGTCCTCATCAGCCTCTCCCTGTTCATGACGTTCTACGTCATGGCTCCGACCTTCGATCAGGCATGGACGAACGGCGTGCGTCCCCTGATGGACAACCAGATCACGCAGGCCGAGGCGGTGGAGCGCATTTCCGATCCGTTTCGCCAGTTCATGGTCAAGAACGTCCGGCAGAAGGATTTCGACCTGTTCGCCGATCTCGCTCGGGAGCGCGGCCAGACGGTTTCGGAGGAAACCGTCGATCTGCGCATACTGGTCCCTGCCTTCATGATCTCGGAAATCCGCCGCGGCTTCGAGATCGGTTTTCTGATCGTGCTCCCCTTCCTCGTCATCGACCTGATCGTCGCCACCATCACCATGGCCATGGGCATGATGATGCTGCCGCCGACCTCGATCTCGCTGCCCTTCAAGA
>OEIU01001249.1_pt1 | contig 17323 bp, 16 predicted proteins | sample 1539221 | NCBI WGS metagenome assembly OEIU01 (sample SAMN03792071, study PRJEB22550) | activated sludge metagenome | feature: wastewater treatment plant; material: activated sludge; isolation source: Wastewater treatment plant of a petroleum refinery complex | place: Argentina: Zarate | collected...
GCGCCGTGCAGGCCGACCTTCTTGCGCTCGACCTCGCGCGCGTCGCGCGTCACGAAGCCGGCACGGCTCAACTCGGGCTTCAAGGCCTCGTCGTAGTCGATCAGCGCCCGCGTCACGCCGTGGCGCACGGCACCGGCCTGGCCCGATTCGCCGCCGCCATGCACGTTGACCTTGATGTCGAAGGCCTCGGCATTGTTGGTCAGCATCAGCGGTTGCTTGACGATCATGATCGAGGTCTGGCGCCCGAAATATTCGTCCACCGCCTTGCCGTTGACGACGATCTGGCCGGTGCCCTTCTTCATGAAGACGCGCGCGACCGACGACTTGCGACGGCCCGTTCCGTAGTTCCAATTTCCGATCATCGACGCGCTCCTCAGATTTCCAGCACTTTGGGTTGCTGGGCCGTATGCGGATGCGTCGCACCGGCGTAGACCTTCAGCTTCTTGACCATCGCATAACCGAGCGGGCCCTTGGGCAGCATGCCCTTGACCGCCTTCTCGAGCGCGCGACCGGGGTGCCTGGCCTGCATCTCCTTGAACGATGCCGAGCGGATGCCGCCGGGGTAGCCCGTATGCCGGTAGTACATCTTGTCGTCGGCCTTGTTGCCGGTGACGCGGATCTTGTCGGCGTTGATGATGACGATGAAATCGCCGGTATCGACGTGAGGCGTGTAGATGGCCTTGTGTTTGCCGCGCAAACGGAGTGCCGCTTCACTGGCGACACGTCCGAGCACCTTGTCGGTGGCGTCAATCACGAACCACTCGTGCGTCACTTCGGCCGGCTTGGCGCTGAAGGTCTTCATGAGGTACTTTCGATGGCACCCGTCCGGCCCGCGCGGGATGCGCAGGCAGGCAAGGTGAAAAAGCAGGTTGTGCGGGCGCTTTGCCCGTCCCGGGTCCATCCCACGCCATCGGCGCCGCTTATTCGGGCGGCCTCTCCGGCGCGCCGGCACGACTGCTGCCGCCCGGCCCAGGACACGCGTCTTTCCCGCAACCCGATTCGGGAAAGCCCGCCAGTATATCTCAGTGACGCATCCTCGAACAGGCGAGGGCCAAAGGTGCGCGATTCGGCACAAATGCGACGCTCGTTCGAATTGGAGTGCGCACTCCATTGCGAATCGCAAATCGGTCTTCATACAGGACTAGACTGAGGGTAACTACCAGGATCGCGGCGTCGCCAAAGCCGCCGCGAAACATTTCATCATGGAGTCAATACATCACTTGCCGACCTCACCGCCCTCGCAGGAGCCCACTGCGCCGGCCGCGCCGAGCGCGGCCGCGAGGGAACGCTCCTGGGTACCGGTGCGGTCACTTACTTCTCGTCATCGCGATAGGCTGCGGGAACATCTACTCGCGCTCGACGAGCGCGACCGCTATTTGCGGTTCGGCTTTTCGGCGACCGACGCTCAGATCGTCCACTACACCGATACGCTCGACTTCGACCGCGACGAGGTCTTCGGCATCTTCAACCGCCGGCTCGAACTGATCGCGATGGCGCATCTGGCGTATGCGCCGGCACCGCAGATCAAAGGCCAGGCGGCGATGGCCGAATTCGGCGTGAGCGTCAGCAAACATGCGCGCGGCCGCGGCCTGGGCGCGCGACTGTTCGACCACGCGATCCTGCACGCCCGCAATCGCCACATCAGCAAGCTCTTCATCTACGCGCTGAGCGAAAACTCGGCCATGCTCAAGATCGCGCGCAACGCCGGAGCCACGGTCGAGCGGTCGGGCTCCGAGTCCGAAGCCTGGCTCGCGTTGCCGCCGGACGACATTGCGTCCCAGGTCGGCGAGATCGTCGAATCCCAGGCCGCCGAGTGGGACTATCAGATGAAGCTGCAGGCCAAGCAGATCAACGACGTCATCGGCACCCTCTTCCCGACGGAATGAGGCGGCGGCGGCTCGAGCGGCCGCCGCGACCTACCCACCCTCCACGGCCCGCGTCGGCGCGCACCTTGCGCGCAGCGGCACCGGTTGCCTCGACCGTTTCGTGCGGGATCGCCTCGTTTGCCGCGCCGGGAGCGACCCGAGAGGGTCCGCCCGAATGCAGAGGATGGCATTCGTCGGCTAGAGTGTCGGCCGCAGCAAGCGCGGCACTTCGCCGCGACCCGATTGCGGCATTGCCGCTCCCCCATCATGCAAATCCTGCCGTGGATCATCGCGCTGGCCGCCGTGGCCCTGCTCGCATCGATGAGCACGGCGCTGCTGCTGCGCACGCGTCGGCGTCAGAACCAACCGCCGCCGTTGCCGGTCGAGTGGGCATTGTCGCCACGGCCGGTATTCGGCAGTGACGAGCGCCGCGTCTACCGGCTGCTGCGCGAGGCGCTGCCGCATCATGCTGTGCTGGCAAAACTGCCGCTGATCCGCTTTTGCCAGGCGAACGATCCGGAGCAGACACGCTCCTGGTACGAACTGCTGGGCACGCTGAACGTGACCTTCGTCGTCTGCAGCGCCAATGGCCGCGTCCTGGCGGCGATCGATCTCGACACCGAGCGCGGCGGCTCGCGGCGCGCGATCCAGATCAAGCAATCGGTGCTCGGCGCCTGCCGTGTGCGCTACCTGCGCTGCCCGGTGGACAACCTGCCGACGATCGCCGAGCTGCAGTTGCTGGTGCCGCAGAGCGGGCTTGCGGCCCGCGGGCCGCTTGCCGCACCGCAACCTTTCAGCCAGGCGCGGGACACGCTGACGAGCACGGTCGCCAACCGGCGCGCCCAGCGCAATGCGCTGTGGCAGGACTCGACGAATTTCCACGATTCGTTCTTCGCGCCAGACAACCGTCCGGACGGCTTTGCGAACAGCGATTTCGCGCCCGCCCCGCGCGGCGGCGCGCGGCGCGACGATCCGGTCTCGGCGGGCTTCGTGCCGCGCGAGGATATCGCCGGTGTCGTGATCGAGGAAACCGGCGAATTCGTGACCCGGCACTGAACCGCGCGCGCGGCTGCGGCTGCGCTCCGGCCCGCCGCTACCAGTGGATCAGGATCAGGATGATGTGCCTGAAGATCGCGATGTTGAAGGTCGTCAGCACGACGAGCGACGACCAGCGGAAGAACCGCACCGCGATCAGCCGCAGGCGGTCCTGACCGCTTGCGAGATAGGCACCGAAATACAGCACGCACGGAATCGCGACCGTGAGCAGGATGACGAACGCGATCCAATAGAAGACCTTCATCGGCAGGTCCGGGTCATAGCATCAATACCAGCCGCTCGAGGATCAGGACGGCGAAGAATCCGAGTCCGGCGACGATCGTCCACTTGACGATCAACCAGCCGAGCCGCAGCCAGCGGCGCTGGCCCGTGCCGGCGTACATCGCGAAGCACAGGATCGCCGCGACCGCCAGCAGCGCAAAGAGCGTGCGCGCGATCAGCATCCCGCCCGCCGGACCAGAGCGCTCACCATGCGGGCGCCAGTTCCGCAAACCCTGCCGGCGCGTCGGCAGCATCGTCGAAGGTCACGACCTCGTAGTTCGATCCATCGGCAAGCACCTTGCGCAGCAACTGGTTGTTCAGCGCGTGCCCGCTCTTGTAGGCACTGTAGGCGGCGAGCAGCGGATGGCCGAGCACCCACATGTCGCCGATCGCATCCAGAATCTTGTGCTTGACGAACTCGTCGTCGTAGCGCAGGCCGCCGGCATTGAGCACGCGACGGTCGTCGATGACGATCGCGTTGTCCATGCTGCCGCCGAGCGTGAGCCCGCGCGAGCGCATCAACTCCACATCCTTCGTGAAGCCGAAGGTGCGGGCGCGCGCGATCTCGCGCTTGTACTGCCCCGATCCCATGTCGAACTCGACGCGCTGCCCGGTCTGGTCGACCGCCGGGTGGTCGAACTCGATCTCGAATGCGAGCTTGTAGCCCTCGAACGGGTCGAGCCGCGCCCACTTGAGGCCCGCGCCCTCGCCCTCGCGAACCTCGACCGGCCGCAGGATGCGCATGAAGCGCTTGGGCGCATCCTGCTTCACGATGCCCGCGCTTTGCAGCAGGAAGACGAACGACGCCGCCGATCCGTCGAGGATCGGCACCTCGTCGGCCGTGATGTCGATGACGAGGTTGTCGATACCCAGGCCCGAGCAGGCCGACATCAGATGCTCGATCGTCTGCACCTTGGGCGCACCCGGGTCGCCATCGACCGAGATCGTGGACGCCATGCGCGCGTCGCTCACCGCCGTCGCCGAAACCGCGATCTCGACCGGCGACGGCAGATCGATGCGCCGGAAGACGATGCCGGTATCCGGCGGCGCGGGACGCATCGTCAACTCGACGCGCTGCCCGCTGTGCAGCCCGACGCCGACCGCGCGCATCATCGACTTGAGGGTGCGTTGCTGAACCATGCGCCGATTGTAGGAAGCCCGGCTGGAGAGAGCTCCCCAGCCGAACTCGCGGCCATGCCGCGCGAACCGGCGCATGCCGGCGCCTTCAGTCGGCCTGACGGCGCAGGAAGGCCGGTATCTCGATCTCGTCCATGCCGTTGCTGACGAGCGCGTCGACCCGCGACGACGCCGTGCGGCTGTGGCGCCAGACGCTCGGCGTCGAGAGGCCGCTGTAGTCGTGGGCCGGCGCTGCGCCCGGCGTCGCCGCCGCGACGGCCTGCGTCATCAGCGGCAGGTTGTCGGTGCCGGTGCGCTGCGCCGGCGCGCTGTGGACGACGCTGATCGGCGCCTGCGCCCGCCGCCCGGAGGTCAATCCGGTCGCGATCACCGTCACCCGCAGCTGGTCGCCGAGGCCTTCGTCGTACGCCGTGCCGTAGATCACGTGCGCATCGTCGGCCGCATAGCGGCGGATCGTATTCATCGCATTGCGGCTCTCGGCGAGCTTGAAGGTATTGCGATTGGCCGCGATCAGCACCAGCACGCCGCGCGCCCCCGACAGGTCGATGCCCTCGAGCAGCGGGCAGGCGACGGCCTGTTCGGCCGCCTTCGTCGCGCGATCGGGGCCGCTCGCCTGCGAGGTGCCCATCATCGCCTTGCCGGGCTCGCTCATCACCGTCTTCACGTCCTCGAAGTCGACGTTGACGAGTCCCGGCATGTGGATGATGTCGCTGATGCCGCCGACCGCATTCTTCAGCACGTCGTTGGCGTGCGCGAAGGCCTCGTCCTGCGTCACGTCGTCGCCGAGCACGTCGAGCAGCTTGTCGTTCAGGATCACGATCAGCGAATCGACGTTCGCCTCGAGTTCGGCCAGTCCGGCGTCGGCCGCCTTGGTGCGGCGGATGCCTTCGAACTCGAACGGCTTGGTGACGACGCCCACCGTCAGGATGCCCATTTCCTTGGCGACGCGCGCGATGACCGGCGTCGCGCCGGTGCCGGTGCCGCCGCCCATGCCGGCGGTGATGAAGAGCATGTGCGCGCCTTCGATCGCCTGGCGGATGCGCTCCTCGGCCTCGACAGCGGCCGCCTTGCCGGCCTCCGGCTTGGCGCCGGCGCCAAGGCCGGTGGTGCCGAGCTGGATCAGATGATGCGCGCTGCTGCGGTTGAGCGTCTGCGCGTCGGTATTCGCGCAGACGAACTCCACGCCCTGCACGCCCTGGGTGATCATGTGCTCGACGGCGTTGCCGCCGCCGCCGCCGACGCCGATGACCTTGATCTGCGTGCCCTGGTCGAATTCCTCGATCATTTCGATAGCCATTTGTTGCTCCAATCCTTGGTTGCAGTTGCCGTTGTCAGGTGTCTTTCCATCTTCTTGCTCCACACGCAGTTCGCTGCGGTCGCCCGGTGGGTCCAGGGTCCGCGGTCGCGGTTGTTGTCCGTCGGGCGCCATCGCGAGTGCATCGCCAGCGCCGAATGGTTCGTCGTTCATGTCGGCCCCGATTCAGAAGTTGCCGAGAAACCAGTCCTTGAGGCGGCCCATCGAGGTCTTCATCGACCCCGCCTGCTGCGCCGCGCGCAGGCCGCGCGCACGCCCCAGGCGCGCCTCTTCGAGCAGTCCCATCACGGTCGCCGAGCGCGGATTGGCAACCATGTCGTACAGCGCGCCGCTGTACGTCGGATTGCCCTTGCGCACCGGCTTCAGGAAGATGTCCTCGCCGAGTTCGACCATGCCCGGCATCACCGCCGAGCCGCCGGTGATGACGATGCCCGACGAGAGCAGCTCCTCGTAGCCGCTGTCGCGGATGACCTGGTGCACGAGCGAGAAGATCTCCTCGACGCGCGGCTCGATGACGCCGGCGAGCGCCTGGCGCGACAGCATGCGCGGCGCGCGGTCGCCGAGCCCCGGCACCTCGAGCTGCTCGTTCGGATCGGCGAGCAGCTGCTTGGCGACGCCGTACTCGACCTTGATCTCCTCCGCGTCCTTGGTCGGCGTGCGCAGCGCCATCGCGATGTCGCTGGTGATGAGGTCGCCGGCGATCGGGATCACCGCCGTGTGGCGGATCGAGCCGTCGGTGAAGATCGCGACGTCGGTCGTGCCGGCGCCGATGTCGACGAGCGCGACGCCGAGGTCCTTCTCGTCCTGCGTCAGCACCGCCGCGCTCGACGCGCTCGGATTCAGGACCAGGCGCTCGACCTCGAGGCCGCAGCGGCGCACGCACTTGACGATATTCTCGGCCGCGCTTTGCGCGCCGGTGACGATGTGCACCTTCACCTCGAGGCGGCCGCCGCTCATGCCGATCGGCTCCTTCACCTCGTGGCCGTCGATCACGAACTCCTGCGGCTCGACGAGCAGCAGGCGCTGGTCGTTCGGGATGTTGATCGCCTTCGCGGTCTCGACGACGCGGTTCACGTCGACCGGCGTCACTTCCTTGTCGCGCACGATCACCATGCCGGTCGAGTTCTGGCCGCGGATGTGGCTGCCGGTGATGCCGGTATAGACGTGCGTGATCTTGCAGGCGGCCATCATCTCGGCCTCCTTCAGCGCCTGCTGGATCGACTGCACGGTGGCGTCGATGTTGACGACGACGCCGCGCTTCAAGCCATGCGCGCCGGCAACGCCCAGGCCGGTCAGGCGCAGGTCGCCATCGGCCATCACCTCGGCGACGACGGCCATCACCTTCGCGGTGCCGATATCCAGGCCGACGACGAGATCCTTGTATTCCTTGGCCATTTCGACTTTCAGTTCCTGGTGGGCTTGGCCGCCGCGGCGGGCGGCGTCGGATTGAGCGTCGCCACGCCCTGCAGGCGCAGCGCATAGCCGTCGTGGTGGCGCAGATCGGCGTATTCGAGCGGCCGCCGATAGCGCGCCTTCACCTGCGCGAGCGTCGCGACGAAGCGCTCGACGCGCGCGATCACCTCGTCGTCGCTGCCGCGGCCGAGCTCGATCGCGGCGCCGTTGTCGAGTTCGGCATGCCAGGAGCCGCGCGCCGACAGGCCGAGCGCATCGATCTGCGCATCCATGCGCTTGGCGAGCGGCGCGAGCCGCTCCCACATCGCGAGCACCTGCGGCGCGCTTCCGTCCGGGCCGCGCAGCGTCGGCAATCCATCGTCCTCGACGTCGCCGATATTGGCCTCGAACACCTCGCCCTGGCGGCTGACGAGCTTGCGCGCTTCGGGCTCGTCGCTGCCCGCCCACAGCGCGACGGCCTGGAACTCCTCCAGGTGCACCAGCAGCTGATCCGGCCACGCGCGATGGACCACCGCCTGGCGCACCCACGGCACCGATTCGAACGCCTGCTGCGCACTGCGCAGGTCCATCGTGACGAAAGTGCCTGCCAGCTTGGGGACCGCATTGGCGCGGATCGTCGCGACGCTGTTGTGCGCCATGTCGCCCTCGACGCGGATCGAGCGGATCGCGAATGCCGGCAACCGCGCCGCCCAGTGCAGCGCGTATGCCGCAACGCCCAGCAGCAGCAGGACGACGAGCAACGTCGCCGTGCCTTGCATGAAGCGCACGTCCAGCGGCAGGGCCGGCGGCGGATTCGGGTGCAGCAGGGTCGGCATGTCGGTCAGCCGTCCAGCGCTGCGTCCTGCACGAGCCGCAGGCAGAGTTGTTCGTAGCTGATGCCGGCGGCGCGCGCCGACATCGGCACCAGCGAGTGGCCCGTCATCCCCGGCGAGGTATTCATCTCGAGCAGGAAGGGCTTGCGGTCGGCCGCGCGCACCATCAGGTCGGCGCGGCCCCAGCCGCGGCAGCCGAGCGCGCGGTAGGCCGCGACGACGATGCGCTGGATCTCGCGCTCCTCGGCCGCCGGCAGGCCGCACGGCACGAGATAGTTGACGGCATCGGTGAAGTACTTGTTCTGGTAGTCGTAGGCGCCACCGGGGGCGACGATGCGGATCACCGGCAGCGCGATGGCGGACTCACCAGCGCCGAGCACCGGGCAGGTGACTTCGTCGCCCTCGATGAACTCCTCGCACAGCACCTCGGCGTCGTAGCGCGCGGCGAGTGCGACGGCATCCTGCATCTGCGAATAGCCCATCACCTTCGTGACGCCGATCGACGAACCCTCGTGCGGCGGCTTGACGATCAGCGGCAGGCCGAGCTCGTCGGGCACGCCGCGCACGCGCGTGCGATCGGCCTGCGCGTCGCGCGCGAGCGACACGTAGCGCGGCGTCGGCAGGCCCTCGGCCAACCAGACGCGTTTGGTCATCACCTTATCGATCGCGATCGCCGACGCCAGCACGCCCGAGCCGGTATAGGGGACACCCAGCAGCTCGAGCGCACCCTGCACCGTCCCGTCCTCGCCGTGGCGGCCGTGCAGCGCGATGAAGCAGCGCGCAAAGCCTTCCCTGCGAAGTTCGACCAGATCGCGCTCGGCCGGATCGAAGGCCTGCGCGTCGACGCCCTGCGAGCGCAGCGCGGCGAGCACGCCGTTGCCCGACAAGAGCGAGATCTCGCGCTCCGCCGAGCTGCCGCCCATCAGCACGGCGACTTTTCCGAGCGCCTTGATGTCGACCGCGTCCGTCATGCCTGCCCCCCCGACGTGAGCTGCACGACCTGCGCAGCCACCGCGCCGATCGATCCGGCGCCCATCACGATGACGACATCGCCGTCGCGCGCCTGCTCGGCGATCGCCGCCGGCATCGCATCGATCGCGTCGACGAACAGCGGGTCGATGCGTCCGGCGACGCGCAGCGCGCGTGCCAGCGCGCGGCCGTCGGCGGCGACGATCGGCGCCTCGCCGGCGGCGTAGACCTCGGCGAGCAGCACCGCGTCGGCCGTGCCGAGCACCTTGACGAAATCCTCGAAGCAGTCGCGGGTGCGGGTATAGCGGTGCGGCTGGAAGGCGAGCACGAGGCGGCGGCCGGCGAACGCGCCGCGCGCGGCGGCGATCACGGCTTCCATCTCGGCCGGGTGGTGGCCGTAGTCGTCGATCAGCGTGAAGCGCCCGCCGCCCGCTACCGGATGGTCGCCGTAGCGCTGGAAGCGCCGATCGACGCCGCTGAATTCGGCGAGCGCCTTGACGACCGGCGCATCCGGCAACTCGAGTTCGGCCGCCACGGCGATGGCCGCCAGCGCGTTGCGCACGTTGTGCTCGCCCGGCAGCGCCAGCGTGATCTCGAGGTCGGGCATCGCGACGCCGTTGCGGCGCTGCGCCGTGAAGCGCATCTGGCCGCCGGGGAGCGCCGCAATATCGATCGCGCGCACCTGCGCGTCGGCGCCCAGTCCGTAGTTGACGACCGGGCGCGAGATCATCGACACGATCGAACGCACGCCCGGGTCGTCGCCGCAGACGATCGCCGCGCCATAGAACGGCATGCGGTGCAGGAATTCGACGAACGCACCTTTCAGCTTCGCGAAGTCGTGGCCGTAGGTATCCATGTGGTCGGCGTCGATATTCGTCACCACCGAAAGCACCGGCATCAGGTTCAGGAACGAGGCGTCGCTCTCGTCGGCCTCGACGACGATGTAGTCGCCCGCGCCCAGGCGCGAGTTCGCGCCCGCGCTCGCGAGCCGGCCGCCGATGACGAAGGTCGGGTCGACGCCGGCCGCGGCGAGCACGCTCGCGACGAGCGAGGTCGTCGTCGTCTTGCCGTGGGTGCCGGCGATCGCGATGCCTTTTCTCAGGCGCATCAGCTCGGCGAGCATCACCGCGCGCGGCACGACCGGCACCCGCTTCGCGCGCGCCGCGATCACCTCCGGGTTGTCGCCCTTCACCGCGGTCGACGTGACGACCGCCTGCGCGCCGGCGATGTGCGCCGCGTCGTGGCCGACCGAGACCTCGATGCCGAGCGACGCGAGGCGGCGCAGCGTCGCGCTCGCCGCCTGGTCCGACCCCGTCACCTTGTAGCCGAGGTTGTGCAGGATCTCGGCGATGCCGCTCATGCCGGCGCCGCCCACGCCGACGAAGTGGATGTGCTTGACGGCATGCTTCATGCGCGGCTCCTGGCGCAGAAGGGAATCTTCGTCGGCATGCGCGAGCCTTCGACGAAGTGGATGTGCTCGACGGCGTGCTTCATGCCAAGACTCTCGCGCGGCAGAGCTTCTTCGTCGGCACGCGTGGCCCTTCGACGAAGTGGATGTGCTTCACTGCATGCTTCATGCCGGCACTCCTTTGCGGGCGACCAGGGCCTCGATCTCGTCGGCGACGCGTTGCGCGGCACGCGGCATGGCGAGCGCGCGCGCCTTGTTCGCCATCGCGAGCAGCGCTTCGCGCGTCAGGCCGCGCAGCAGATCGGCGAGCCGCTGCGGCGCGAGTTCGCCCTGCGGCAGGTGGATTGCCGCGCCGTGCGCCGCCATGTGCGCGGCGTTGTCGCGCTGGTGGCTCGTCGTACTGACGACGAGCGGCACGAGCACGCTCGCGACGCCCGCGGCGCACAGTTCGCTCACCGTCACCGCGCCGGCACGGCAGACGACGACATCGCACTCGGCCAGCCGCGCGGCCATGTCGTCGATGAAGGGCAGCAGCTCGGCGTCGACGCCGGCGCTGCGGTAGCCGGCCTGCACGGATGCGAAGTTGGCCTCACCGGTCTGGTGCGTGACCTGCGGACGCTCGGGCATAGGGCACAGCGCGAGTGCCTGCGGCACGCATTCGTTCAAGACCCTTGCGCCGAGGCTGCCGCCGACGACGAGCAGCCGCAGCCGCCCGCCGCGGCCGGCAAAGCGCGCCTGCGGCGCGGGCAGCGCCTCGATCTCGGTACGCACCGGGTTGCCGGTGACGACGGCGCGCTTCGTGCGCCGCGCCGCATCACCGTCGAAGCCGAACGCGATGCGGTCGGCGACCGGCAGCAGCGCGCGGTTGCTCATCAATAGCGTCGCGTCGGCGTTGACGAGCATGAGCGGCTTGCCGAGCAGCGCCGCCATCATGCCGCCCGGAAAGCACACATAGCCGCCCATGCCGAGCACCGCGTCGGCCTGGCGCGCCCGCAGGATGCGCAGGCAGGCCCAGAACGCCGCGAGCAGCCGCAGCCCGCCGGTCAGCGTGTGGACGATGCCCTTGCCGCGCAACCCGGTAAACGCGATCGCGTCGAGCGCGATGCCGCGCTGCGGCACGAGGCGGTTCTCCATCCCGGTCGTCGTGCCGAGCCACGACACGCTCCAGCCGCGCGACTGCATCTCGCGCGCGACGGCGAGCCCCGGCATCACGTGCCCGCCGGTGCCGGCCGCCATGACGACAAGGTGCCTCAAGTGCGCCCCCCTCTCATCAACTGCCGATTCTCGATGTCCACCCTCAGCACGATCGCGAGGGCGACGAGGTTGACGACGATTGCCGAGCCGCCGAAGCTCATCAGCGGCAACGTCAACCCCTTGGTCGGCAGCACGCCGAGGTTGACGCCCATATTGATGAAGGCCTGGCCGCCCATCCAGATGCCGATGCCCTGCGCATAGAGCCCGGCGAACACGCGGTCGAGCGCGATCGCCTGGCGGCCGATGTGGAAGATGCGGCGCGTCAGCCAGAAGAACGCGAGGATGACGATGGCGACGCCGACGAAGCCGAGTTCCTCGCCGATCACCGCGAGCAGGAAGTCGGTATGCGCCTCGGGCAGGTAGTGCAGCTTCTCGACGCTGCTGCCCAGCCCCTGGCCGAAGATCTCGCCGCGGCCGAAAGCGATCAGCGAATGCGAGAGCTGGTAGGCCTTGCCGAGGGTGTACTTCTCGTCCCACGGATCGAGGTAGGCGAAGATGCGCTGGCGCCGCCATTCGCTCATCGTGATCATGAGCACGAACGCGCCGATCAGGATCGAGGTGATGAGGAAGAACATGCGGCCGTTGACGCCGCCGAGAAAGAGGATGCCCATCGCGATCGCTGCGATCACCATGAAGGCGCCCATGTCGGGCTCGGCGAGCAGCAGCAAGCCGACGACCCCGACCGATACCGCCATCGGCAGCACGGCCTGCAGGAACTTTTCCTTCACGTCCATCTTGCGCACCATGTAGCCGGCGGCGTACATCGCGATCGTCAGCTTGGCGAGCTCGGACGGCTGGAAATTCATCACGCCGAGCGGAATCCAGCGCCGCGCGCCGTTCACGCCCTTGCCGACGAACGGCAGCAGGACGACGACGAGCAGCAGCAGCGAGACGACGAACAGCCAGGGCGACCAGCGCTCCCACTGCGCGACCGGCACCTGGACCGCGACGAGCGCGGCGAGCAGGCCGAGGGCGATCGAAAGCGCCTGGCGGCTCAGGAAATAGGTCGGCGCGTAGCGTGCGAACTTCGGGTCGGCGGGCAGCGCGATCGACGCCGAGTAGACCATCACGAGGCCGAGCGCGAGCAGCGCGACGACGACCCACACCAGCGCCTGGTCGAAGCCGAGCAGGCGCGTCGGGCGGCCGGCGGAGACGCTGACCCAGTCGCGCACCGGGACCGCGCCGGCCTTGTCGGCCCCGCGCCCGACGAGCGCGAGCGCGCGGGCCTTGAGCGCGCCCCATCCCAGGCGTGCGGCGAGCGTCGTCATGCCGCTGCCCCCAAACGATTCGCGCGATGCGAGGGATTCGCGCGGTCGGCGCCTCGCCGCATTCGCTCGCTTCGATCCCCGCTGCGCGCGGCCCCTCTTTCGCGGCTCATGCGGTGCCTCCTCCCGATCGAGCCATTCGAAACGCCTGCTCGTCGGCACCCCGCCGCATTCGCTCGCTTCGATCCCCGCTGCGCGGGGCCCCTCTTTCGCGGCTCATGCGGCGGCCCCCGATTCGTGCAGCAATTCGTGCACCGTGGCGACGAAGACCTCGGCGCGGTGCGCATAGTTGCGGAACATGTCGAGACTCGCGCAGGCGGGGCTGAGCAGCACGGCGTCTCCCGGGCGTGCCTGCGCGAAGGCCCAGCGCGTCGCCGCCTCCAGCGTGGCGAAGCGCTCGCTCTTCACGCCGCCTGCGGCAAGCGCCTGCGCCTGGATGCGGTCGGCGTCGCGGCCGATCAGCGCGACGGCGCGCGCATGGCGCACGAGCGGCGCGCCAAGCGGCGCGAAGTCCTGCCCCTTGCCGTCGCCGCCGAGGATGACGACGAGCCGCGCCGGCGCGCGCTCCTGCCCCAGACCGTCGAGAGCGGCGACCGTCGCACCGACATTCGTGCCCTTGCTGTCGTCGTAGGCGTCGATACCGTCGAGCGCGGCGACGAAGGCGACCCGATGCGGCTCGCCGCCGTATTCGCGCAGGCCGTGCAGCATCGGCGCGAGCGGGCAGCCGATCGCGCTCGCAAGTGCGAGCGCGGCCAGCGCATTGGCCGCGTTGTGCCGGCCGCGCACGCGCAACGCGTCGACCGGCATCAGGCGCTGAATGTGAAGCTCGACCTCGTCGCCTGGCCGGCGCCGCAACGTGGGGTCGGCCTCGAGCGCGCGAACGAGCCACGCCATGCCGCCCTCGACGACGATGCCGAAGTCGCCCGGATGGCGCGGCGCGGTGACACCGAAGGCGAGCACCTGGCGCGGCGGCTGGCGCGTGGCGCGCACCTTGCGCGCCGTCTTCGCGGGCGGCGGCGTGACGATCCGCTGCGCGACCTCCTGCACCGCGGCGTCGTCGCGATTGACGACGAGCGTCGTGCGCGTGCCGAAGATGCGCGCCTTGGCCTCGATATAGGCCCCGAGCGAGCCGTGCCAGTCGAGATGGTCCTCGCTGATATTGAGCAGTGCTGCGGCGGCGGGCTCGAAGCCGGTCGCGCCGTGCAACTGGAAGCTCGACAGTTCGAGCACCCAGACTTCGGGCAGCGCGGCATTCGGATCGGGCGCCGCTTCGTCTTCGGCAAGTGGATCTGCGGCCGCTGCCGGGAGCGACGACGCCGCCGCGGCGTCGAGCGCCTGCGCGAGCGTCTCGAGCATCGTCGGCCCGATATTGCCGGCCGTGGCGACGCGCCGGCCCGCGCGCTCGACGAGCAGCGCCGTCATCGCGGTCGTCGTCGTCTTGCCGTTCGTGCCCGTCACCGCAAGCACCTGCGGCGCGTAGCCACGCGTCTGCGCAAGGTCTGCGAGCGCCTGCGCGAAGAGGTCGAGCTCGCCCTCGACCGCGATGCCGCGCGCCGCCGCGGCGGCGAGCAGCGGCGCGATGCGTTCGTCGTGCGGCGCGAGGCCGGGGCTCTTGAAGACGCGCTGCACACCGTCGAGCGCGCCCGGCTCGAGTGCGCCGACAAGGCGTTGCGCACCGGGAACGCTGGCCGCCAGCGTCTCGGCCTGCGGCGGGCTCTGCGCCGTGCCCAGACGCGAGTCCCAGACCCGGACCTGCGCGCCGCAGCGCGCACACCAGCGCGCGATCGCGAGGCCCGAGGCGCCGAGGCCGAGGACGAGCACGCGGGTGTCGGCGAGGCTTCTCATCGTCACCGCAGCTTCAGGCTCGCCAGCCCGATCAGGCACAGCAGCATCGTGATGATCCAGAACCGCACGACGACCTGCGTCTCGGTCCAGCCCGACTTCTCGAAGTGATGGTGCAGCGGCGCCATCTTCAGGATGCGCCGGCCCTTGCCGAAGCGCGCCTTCGTGAACTTGAACCAGCTCACCTGCATCATCACCGAGAGAGCCTCGACGACGAAGACCCCGCCCATGATCGCGAGCACGATCTCCTGGCGCGTGATGACGGCGAGCGTGCCGAGCGCGCCGCCGAGCGCGAGCGCGCCGACGTCGCCCATGAAGACCTGCGCCGGATGGGTGTTGAACCACAGGAAGGCGAGCCCGGAACCGGCCATCGCCGAGCAGAAGACGAGCAGTTCGCCGGCACCCGGGATGAAGGGAAAGAGCAAATATCGCGAATAGACCGCACTGCCGCTGACGTAGGCGAACACGCCAAGCGCCGAGCCGACCATCACGACCGGCATGATCGCGAGGCCATCGAGGCCGTCGGTCAGGTTCACCGCATTGCTGCTGCCGACGATCACGAGGTAGGTCAGGATGATGAAGCCGTAGACGCCCAGCGGATAGCTGATCGACTTGAAGAACGGCACGATCAGGTCGGCGCTCGGCGGCAGGTCGTTCGAGAAGCCGCTTTGCACCCAGCGGATGAAGAGTTCCAGCACGCGCAGGTTGGACGTCTCGGAGACGCTGAACGCGAGGTAGAGCGCGGCGACGAGCCCGATCAGCGATTGCCAGAAGTACTTCTCGCGCGAGCGCATGCCTTCCGGGTTCTTGTCGACGACCTTGCGCCAGTCGTCGACCCAGCCGATCGCGCCGAAGCCGAGCGTCACGAGCAGCACGATCCAGACGAAGCGGTTGCTCCAGTCGAACCACAAGAGCGTCGAGACGCCGATGCCGATCAGGATCAGCACGCCGCCCATCGTCGGCGTGCCGCTCTTGGCGATGTGCGTCTCCATGCCATAGCCGCGAATCGGCTGGCCGATCTTGAGCGCGGCCAGGCGGCGGATCACCCACGGACCGAATGCAAGGCCGATCAGCAGCGCGGTGAGCGCCGCCATCACGGCGCGGAAGGTCAGGTACTGGAAGACGCGGAAGAAGCCGAACTCCGGCGACAGCGTCTGCAGCCATTGGGCGAGGCTAAGCAGCATCGTGCCTCCCGATGCTCGCGAGGCTAGGCCGCATGCGACGCTCCCTCGACCGCCTCGGCCTGCCGCGTTGCGAGCGCCGCGACGACCTGCTCCATCTTCATGAAGCGCGAGCCCTTGACGACGATCGCCGCCGCTGCCGGTGCGTCGACAAGCGCGGCGACGAGCGCGGCGGCGTTCTCGAAATGCCGCGCCGCGCCATGCGCCTCGGCCGCAGCAGCGCTCGCTTCACCGGCCGCCCACATCTGCTCGATGCCGCGCTCCCTGGCGTAGGCGCCGACTTCGGCATGCAGCGCCGGGCCCTGGCTGCCGACTTCGCCCATATCGCCGAGCACCAGCCAGCGCGGTGCGTCCAGCGCGGCAAGGACATCGATCGCGGCGCGCACCGAATCCGGGTTCGCGTTGTACGAATCGTCGATCAGCGTCGCGTCGCGCCCCCGGAATGCGATGCGTCGCACCTGCGAGCGGCCCTTGACCGGCGTGAACGCCTCGAGTCCGGCGCGCACCGCGGCGAGCGGACACCCGGCGCCAAGCGCGCACGCGGCCGCCGCGAGCGCATTCTTCACGTTGTGGCGGCCGGCGACCGCGAGCCGGACGTCGCATGTTCCCGACGGTGCAACGAGCGTCACCGCCCAGTGATCGGCGCGCCAATCGCAGTGGCCGCGAATATCGGCATCGGCATCGAGCGCGAACGTCAGCACCCGGCGCGCACCGGCGATCTCGCGCCACAGCGGCGTGTAGGGTTCGTCGGCCGGAAATACCGCGACGCCGTCGGCCGCCAGCGCACCGAGGACGGCGCCGTTCTCGATCGCGACGCTCTTCACGTCGGCCATGAATTCGAGATGTTCACGCTGCGCGTTGTTGACGAGCGCCACCGTCGGTGCCGCGAGCGCGGCGAGCGGCGCGATCTCGCCCGGGTGGTTCATGCCGATCTCGACGACCGCGGCGCGGTGCCGCACCGCGTCGTCGCGGCGCAGCCGCAAGAGCGTGAGCGGCACGCCGATATCGTTGTTGAAATTGCCCTCGGTCGCGAATGCGCCGGCGCCGACCCAGGCGCGCAGGATCGAGGCGATCATCTGCGTCACCGTCGTCTTGCCGTTGCTGCCGGTCACGGCGATCAGCGGCAGATCGAAGCGCCTGCGCCACGCCCCGGCGAGCGCGCCGAGCGCGGCACGGCTGTCGGGCACGAGCAGCCCGGGCAGCCCGGACTCGGCGAGGCCGCGTTCGGCGAGCGCCGCCGCCGCGCCCGCGTCGCGCGCCTGGCCGAGGAAGTCGTTCGCATCGAACCGCTCGCCGCGCAGCGCGACGAACAGATCGCCCGCGCGCAGACTGCGCGTATCCGAATGGACGCGCTCGATCGCGACCGACGCGTCGCCGACGAGCCGCACATCGGCCATCGCGGCGGCGAGCAGCGCATGCGCATCGCCGAGCGTCATCATCGGCGAGCTCATGCGGTGCCTTGTTCAGATCGAGCCGTGCGCAGCGCCTTGTCGTCGGCGCCTCGCCGCATTCGCTCGCTTCGATCCCCGCTGCGCGGGGCCCCTC
>OEIU01001250.1_pt1 | contig 17323 bp, 17 predicted proteins | sample 1539221 | NCBI WGS metagenome assembly OEIU01 (sample SAMN03792071, study PRJEB22550) | activated sludge metagenome | feature: wastewater treatment plant; material: activated sludge; isolation source: Wastewater treatment plant of a petroleum refinery complex | place: Argentina: Zarate | collected...
AGACCGGCCGCGTCGAGAAGTTCCGCCAGAAGTTCGCGCGCTCGGGCAAGGCGGGCTGAGCTGCCGGCCACCTCCGACCGACGGTTTCCCTGACGGAACCGACATTGCGCGCATGCGGGCGGCCGGCAGGCCGCGGTGCTTCGTGAAAAGGCAGCGACGGCTGCCTTTTTTCATTTGATCGCGGCCCTCCCGCCGACGGCCCTCCCGCCGATCCGGCCAGAGCCCTGCCAGTAACCGGCCAAGAGCCGACCAGCAAAAACCCCCGAACCTTGCGCCCCTTCATCCTCACCGAACTGCAGGCCGGCAAGCTGCCCCGGTGGGGACTGCTGCTGCTGTGCGCGCTCTATGCGCTGCCGGGGTTCGTCGGCCGCGCTCCGTGGCGGATCGACGATGCCGCCGGCTTCGGCGTCGCGCTGACGATGGCGCGCGGCGGGCTGGCCGACTGGCTGATGCCCAACGTCTTCGGCGAGCCGATCCCGGGCGACGGCCCGCTGCCGTTCTGGCTGTCGGCGCTCGTGATCCGGGTGTTCCGCTTCGCCCCCGAGCACGCGACGATGCGGCTGGTCGCGCTGGTGGGCCTGGCGCTGCTGTGGAGCCTGTTCTGGTACGCCACCTACAACCTCGCCCGCCGGCCCGGCATGCAGCCGTCCGATCCGTTCGGCGCATCGGCGTCGCGCGTCGACTTCGGCCGGGCGATCGCCGACTCGGCGCTGCTGCTGATGCTGGCGACCCTGGGCCTGCTGGTGCGGCTGCACGAGACCACCGCCGGCGCGGCGCAGGTCACGTTCGTCGGTCTGTACCTGTTCGGTGCCGCCTATGCGCTCGACTTCCCCCGCCGCGGCGGCACCCTCGCCGGCCTGGGCATCGCGGCGCTGGCGCTGACGACAGGCTGGCCGCCGGCGCTGGCGCTGCTGGCGGCGCTGGCGCTGCTGACCTTCGTCAGCGACCCCTACCGGCTGATCCGCACCCCGGTGCTGGCCGCCGCACTGCCGGCGGCGCTGCTGCCGGCCGCGCTGTGGCCGCTGGCGCTGGCGGCCGGCGGCGCCGAATCGCAGCAGTGGCTGGCCGGCTGGCTGGCCACCAACGCGGCCTCGGTCGGCGGCCCGTCGCTGCGTAACCTCGACTACCTGGTGCGCACGCTGCCGTGGTTCTTCTGGCCGGCCTGGCCGATCGCGCTGTGGGGGCTGTTCGCCTGGCGGGGCCGGCTGCGCGAACCGGCGGTGGCGCTGCCGCTGGGCAGCCTGGCCGCCCCCTTCCTGGGGGCCTTTCTGGCCCCGGGCGGGAACGGGGATCTGCCGCTGCCGCCGGCGCCGCCGCTGGTGATGCTGGCGGCGGTCGGCCTGCCGATGCTGCGCCGCGCGGTGGTGAGCCTGATCGACTGGTTCGCGGTGATGACCTTCACGCTGATCGGCGTGGTGACCTGGGCCTACTGGATCGCCTACATCAGCGGCTATCCGCCGACTATGGCCTACAAGGCATCGCTGCTGGCGCCCGGCTTCAAGCCCGAGTGGATCCTCGACGAGATCGTGCTCGGCGTGCTGGCCACCGCCGCCTGGCTGCTGCTGGTGCGCTGGCGGGTATCGCGCCAGCCGCCGATGATCTGGCGCGCGGTGGTGCTGGCCAGCGGTGGCCTGGTGCTCGCCTGGTTCCTGCTGATGACCCTGTGGCTGCCGGTGTTCGACGAGCGGAACACCTACCGGGTGATCGCCGCCGGTGCGCGGCAGAACCTGCCGGACGACTACGACTGCATCGCCACCCGCTCGCTCGGGCTGGCCGAACGCACCAGCCTCGCCTACTTCGCGCACCTGCGGTTCGGTGCCGGGGACGCGCAGCAGACCGGCTGCGACTGGCTGCTGATCGAGGACAACGGGCCGCTGTCGCGGGTCATCGGCCCGCAGGAGGAAGGCTGGACGCTGGTCTGGCAGGGCCGCCGGCGCGCCGATCCGGACGAGCGCTTCCGCCTGTACCGCCGGGCGGCCCCCGGTCCCGCCGCCCGATGAGTGCCGGCCCCGCCGGTAACGCCGCCGTCCCGCTGCCCTCGACCACCTCCGGACAGTTGCGGGCGATCGTGCTGCTCGCCTGGCCGCTGCTGATCGGCCAGCTCGCGGTGATGCTCAACGGCGTCATCGACACGATCATGGCCGGCCGCACGTCGGCGGTCGACGTCGCTGCGGTCGGCCTGGGCGCCAGCGTCTTCATCACCGTCTACGTGGCGGCGATGGGCGTGGTGCTGGCGCTGTCGCCGATCGTCGCGCAGAACTACGGCGCCGGCCACGAGCGGCAGATCGGCGTCGATTTCGCCCAGGGCCTGTGGCTGGCGCTGATGCTGGCGGTGCCGGGCTGCCTGGCGCTCGCGTGGACCGACCCCTGGCTCGCGCTGAGCTCGCCGCCGCCCGAGGTGGCGGTGCGCACCCGCACCTACCTGCTGGCGGTGGCGGCCGGCCTGCCGGCGGCGCTGCTGTTCCGCGTGTTCTATGCGCTGAACAGCGCGCTGTCGCGGCCGAAGACGGTGATGCTGATCAACCTGCTGGGGCTGGCGCTGAAGATTCCGCTGAACCAGTTGTTCATCGACGGCTGGCAGCTCGAGCTGGGGCCCTACCGCGTCGGCGTCGCGGCGATGGGCGGCCCGGGCTGCGGCGTGGCCACCGCGGTGATCGCCTGGATCACCGCGGCGGTGGCCGCGCTGTGGCTGTGGCTGGACCCCTGGTATCGCCGTTTCGAGCTGTTCCGCCGGATGCGCCCGGCCTGGCGCGAGCTGCGCGAGCTGCTGCGGCTGGGCATTCCGATCGGCGCCGGCTACACCGTCGAGGTCACCTCGTTCACGTTCATGGCGCTGTTCGTCGCGCGGCTGGGCGAGCACGTCGGTGCCAGCCATCAGATCGCCTCGAACGTGGCCGGCGTGGTGTTCATGATCGCGCTGTCGATCTCGATCGCCACCAGCGTGCTGGCCGGCCAGGCGATCGGCGCGGCCGACGAGCGCGGCGCGCGCAGCGTGATCCGCAACGGCTTCCGGCTGATGTTCGCGGTCGCGCTGGTCACCGGCCTCGCGCTGTGGGGCGGTCGCGCGCTGGTCGCCACCTGGTATTCGCCGGACCCGGCGGTGATCCGCGCGGCGGTGCCGCTGCTGGCGATGGTCGCGGTGTTCCATCTCGCGGACGCGTCGCAGACGTTCTTCGTCAACGTGCTGCGCGCCTACAAGATCGCGATCTGGCCGACCGTCGTCTACCTGGTCGCGCTGTGGGGGATCGGGCTGACCGGCGGCTGGTGGCTGACCTTCGGCGTCGACCCGCAGTCGGCACTCGGCCGCCTGCGCGGCGAGAGCAGCGGCGCGCTCGGCTTCTGGGTCGCTGCGCTGTTCGGGCTGACCCTGTCGGCGCTGGGCCTGGCGGCGCTGCTCGCCGCCACCTGGCGCAAGCGCCGTTCGGCAGTCATGCGGCAGCCGGCGACGGCGCGATGAAGCGGGCGCGATAGAACTGCAGCTCGGCGATCGATTCGAGGATGTCGGCGAGCGCCGTATGCGCGCTGCGCTTCTCGAACGCCCGCGCGACCTCCGGCCGCCAGCGCTTGCACAGCTCCTTCAGCGTGCTGACGTCCAGGTTGCGGTAGTGGAACCACGCCTCGAGCTGCGGCATGTAGCGCGCCATGAAGCGGCGGTCCTGGCAGATCGAGTTGCCGCACATCGGCGACTTGCCGGGCGGCACCCACGGCGCGAGGAAGCGCAGCAGCTCCTGCTCGGCGGCGGCCTCGGTCCAGGCCGATGCGCGCACCCGGTCGGTCAGGCCCGAGCGGCCGTGCGTCGAGCGGTTCCACTGATCCATGCCGTCGAGCACCGCGTCGGGCTGATGCACCGCGATCGCCTCGCTCTGGGTGAGGATGTTCAGTTCGCTGTCGGTGATGACGATCGCGATCTCGATGATCCGGTCGATCTCGGGCCGCAAGCCGGTCATCTCCATGTCGACCCAGATAAGGCGGGTCTCGTCGGGAATAGCGCGGGACGACGCGTTCGGCTGTGACATAATTTTCTCCGGCTGTCATTCTGGCACACCCCCTGCCCGGCCCCGTGACCGAGACGTTCTTCACCCTGCTGTTTCTGACCGCCCTGGTGGTGTCGGTGATGGTGAAACTGTGGCTGTCGCACCCCCAGTCCCGTCACGTGGCGGCCCACCGCGCCGCCGTGCCCGCGGCGTTCGCCGAACGCATTCCGCTCGCCGCGCATCAGCGCGCCGCCGACTACACGCTGGCGCGCCAGCGGCTGGCGATCGTCGACCTGGCGATCGGCACCGCGTTCCTGCTGGGCCTGACCCTGTGCGGCGGCCTGCAGTGGCTGCACGACGTGCTGCTGGACTGGCTGCCGCAGGCGCCGTTCGCGCGCCAGTTGCTGCTCGTGCTGGGGGTGATGCTGGCCGCCGGGCTCGTCGAGCTGCCGGTGTCGCTGTACCGGCAGTTCGTGCTCGAGCAGCGCTTCGGCTTCAACCGGATGACGTTCGCGCTCTACCTGGCCGATCTGGTCAAGGGCACGCTGGTGGGCGCGGCGCTGGGCGTGCCGCTGGTCGCGGTGGTGCTGTGGCTGATGCAGCGCTCGGGCGAAGCCTGGTGGCTCTGGACCTGGCTGGTCTGGATGGCCTTCAACCTGTTCGTGCTGGTGCTGTACCCGACCCTGATCGCGCCGCTGTTCAACCGCTTCGAGCCGCTGGCCGATGCGGCGGTGCGCGAGCGGGTCGAACGGCTGCTCGCCCGCTGCGGCTTCACCGCCCGCGGCCTCTTCGTCATGGACGGCAGCCGCCGCTCGTCGCACGGCAACGCCTACTTCACCGGGCTGGGCCGGGCCAAGCGCATCGTGTTCTTCGATACCTTGCTGGCGCGGCTGACCCCCGCCGAAATCGAGGCGGTGCTGGCCCACGAGCTCGGCCACTTCCGCCATCGCCACATCCTGCAGCGCATCGTCGTCAGCTTCGCCGTCAGCCTGGCGGGCCTGGCGCTGCTCGGCTGGCTGTCGCGCCAGGGCTGGTTCTACCAGGGGCTGGGCATCACGCCGCAGCCGGGTGACCAGCCGGCCGTCGCGCTGGTGCTGTTCTTCAGCGCGCTGCCGGTGTTCACGTTCCTGCTGCAGCCGGTGGCCAGCTTCCTGTCGCGCCGCCACGAGTTCCAGGCCGACCGGTTCGCCGCGCAGCAGGCGGCCGCACCCGATCTGGTCAATGCGCTGGTCAAGCTCTACGAGGACAACGCCGCGACCCTGACGCCGGACCCGGTCCACTCGGCGTTCTACGACTCCCACCCGCCCGCCGGTCAGCGCATCTCGCGGCTGAACGGCCAGATCGCGCCTTCGACATGAAACCCACCCTGTCGCGTCAGCAGCTTCTGGCCCGCAAGTGCGGCCCGATCTCCGACGGGCAGCGTTACACCGACGCGCAGATCCATGCGCAGCTCCCCGAGCTGCCGTGCTGGACCCTGGAGCGCGGCGCGCTCGAACGCAGCTTCGCGTTCCGCGACTATTACCAGACCCTGGCATTCGTCAATGCGCTGGCGTGGATGGTGCACGGCGAGGATCACCATCCCGAGCTGATCGTCGGCTACAACCGCTGCACCGTCCGCTGGCTCACGCACTCGGTCGACGGCGTGTCGCTGAACGACTTCGTCTGCGCCGCGAAGACCGACGCGGTGTTCGGTCGCAGCGGCAAGGCCGCTTCTTGAGCGGCTCGCCGATCGAGGCGCTGGTCGTCGCGGCATTCGGCCGCCAGTCGTTCGTCCGCCTGCCCGACGGCGGCAGCCGCGTCGCGGTGAGCCGTGGCCGGCGGGCCGACGTCAACGTCGGCGACCGGGTGATGCTGACGGTGCTCGACGATCGGCAGGCGGTCATCGAACGGGTGCTGCCGCGCCGCAACGAGTTCAAGCGCAGCGACGACTGGCGCAGCAAGCGGCTGGCCGCCAACATCGATCAGGTCGCGGTGGTGATCGCCGGCGAGCCGCCGTTCTCCGACGAGCTGGTCGACCGGGTGCTGGCGGCCGCGCAGATCGAAGGCATCCCGGCCGCGGTCATCGCCAACAAGTGCGACCTCGCCGACGCGCACGCCGCGATCGAACCGCGGCTGCGGGTCTACGAATCGCTCGACTATCCGGTGTTCCGGATCGCCGCGCGGACCCGACCGGACGAAACGGTCGCGACGCTGCGGCCCTGGCTGAGCGGACGGATGACCCTGCTGGTCGGCCAGTCCGGCATGGGCAAGTCGACGCTGGTCAATGCGCTGGTGCCGGACGCGGACCAGGCGACCCGGGCGATCTCGCAGGCGCTGTCCAGCGGCACCCACACGACGACCTTCACCCGGCTGTTCGGCCTGCCCGCCGCGATCGATCCCGACGGCGGCGCCAGCCTGATCGACTCGCCCGGTTTCCAGACCTTCGGCCTGGCGCATCTGTCGGACTCGCAGCGGATGCATGCGATGCGCGAGTTCGGGCCGCTGCTGGGCCGATGCCGCTTCAACAACTGCAGCCACCGCGACGAGCCGGGCTGCGCGATCCGCGAGGCGGCGCAGGCCGGCACGCTCGATGAACGGCGCTATCGCTCGTATCTGCGGATCAGCGCCGAGAGCGCACAAGCCGCGGCGCGCGGCCGCTGAGCCGGCTGTCTTCGCCGCAGATCCAGATTCTCTACCGCCCCAGCCAGGTCGCGATCGTCATCATCGCGAACAGCGCGATCCACAGCACGACCGACCGCCACACCAGCCCGACCGAACTGCGCAGGCCCTCGGCCGCGGGCTCCGCGCCCTGCCAGTCGAAGCCCTGGTCGCCGGCCGCCCAGCGGGCCTCGAGCTCCGGATCGGCGATCCGCAGACCCAGCGCGCCGCCGCCGGTGGCCAGCAGCAGCGCCCGCTGATCGTCCGCGGTGCCGGCGGCCACCGCGCCGCGCCAGCAGTACACCGCATCCTCGAAGTTGCCGACGATCGCGAAGCCCACCGCCGACAGCCGCAGCGGCAGCCAGTCGAGCACCCGATAGGCGAGCTGCGCGAACCCGCCGTACGTGGATGACGGATCGCCCCAGCGCTTCGCCAGCATCTGCGCGACCCGGTAGATCACCGGACCGATCGCGCCGGGCAGCAGGATGAACCAGAACAGCGGGCCGAACACATGCCGGTGGGCGGCCACCAGCGCATGCGAGATCGCCAGCCGGCAGACCTCCGAGGTCGGCGCATCGCCGACCGTGTATTCGGGGTCGTGCCGACGCAGCCAGGTCTGCAGCACGTTGCGCGCCCCTTCGGGATCGCCGGCGGCCAGCGCGAGCTGGATCTCGGTGAACGCGTGGCTGAACTGCCGGAAACCGACGGTGAAGTACAGCACCGCGACGTACAGGCAGAACAGCGCGATCGGATGCACCCAGTCGGCCAGCCACTGCAGCAGCCCGATCGCGATCACCAGCGCACCGACCACCAGGAACCAGCCGAAGATGCCGTAGCGCCGGTCGCCCGCGTCGGTCAGCCTGCGCACGCCGTCGGCGAACTGGCCGATCGCCACGTGCACCACGTTGCGCACCGGCAGCGGCCGCCCCTGCTCGATCAGCAGCGCGAAGATCAGTGCGATGAAACCCATCGTCGGCCTATGCGCTCAGGAACCGGTACAGATTGCGCAGCATGGCGGCGGTCGCTCCCCAGATGAAGTATTCGCGGCCCAGCGCATGCGGACGCCACGGCATCGAATAGAACACACGCTCACCGGTTTCCAAACGCACGCGCCGCAATTCGTGATGACGCGGATCCATCAGAAACCGCAGCGGCACCTCGAATGCCTCGGCCACCTCGTCCTGCTGCAGGGTCAGCTCGAACCCGTCGCGCACCAGGCCGATGACCGGCGTGACCCGGTAGCCGGTGCCGGTCAGATAGGGCGGCAGATCGCCGACCACGTCGACGAACGAGCGGTGCAGGCCGATCTCCTCCTCGGCCTCGCGCAGTGCCGTCTCGACCGGCGAGCCGTCCTCCGGATCCTGACGCCCGCCCGGGAATGCCACCTGGCCGGCATGGCTGCTCAGATGCTCGGTCCGTTCCGTCAGCAGCACCGTGGTGCCGCCGGCCCGGCCGACGATCGGGATCAGCACCGACGCGGCGCGCGGGTCGTCGACCCCCAGCCGGAACGGATCGCCGGCGAATTCGGGTTGCCAGCGGTCGGGCGGTGCGGCGAACCGGTCACGCAGCGCGGAAATCGTCAGCGTGTCGGCCGGCAGCGGACGACCGGGTTCGCCGGCGCTTTCGATCGGCACCTGCCGGGGATCGAACCCCGGTATGCGGGTCAGCGATTTGGGCGACGAACGGCCGGCCATCGGACCCGCACGGACACGATCACTTCGCGGCGGGCTGCGCACCGGCTGCGCGGCGGCCGGGCAGCTTTTCCTTGATGCGCGCGGACTTGCCGGAACGATCACGCAGGTAGTACAGCTTGGCGCGGCGCACGTCGCCGCGGCGCTTGACCTCGATGCCCGCCAGGATCGGCGAGTAGAGCTGGAACGTACGCTCCACGCCCTCGCCCGAAGACACCTTGCGGACGATGAACGAGGAGTTCAGGCCGCGGTTGCGCTTGGCGATCACCACGCCCTCGTAAGCCTGCACGCGCTTGCGGCTGCCCTCGACGACGTTGACGCTGACGATGACGGTATCGCCGGGGGCGAAATCGGGAATCGAACGGCCCAGGCGGGCGATCTCTTCCTGTTCGAGCTGCTGGATCAGGTTCATCACGGACTCCAAGCCATCATGCCCGGCGGGTTGGTCTGTTCCGATGCCGCGACTGCATGAGCGCGGTGCCGGAGGGACGGCCGGTGGTTCACCGGTCGTCGATCGTTGCGCCGGCGGGCCGAGGGCCGGGGCCGGTCATCCGGGCAGAGGATGATGCAAAGCCGATGATTGTAACCCGGATCGACGGGGGAGTCATCCGATGGTGGGCGGTCAGCCCTTGCCGTCGCCGGGCGCGCGCGCGCCCTGGGGGGGCGCGGGCCCATCCGTCGCAGCGGCCGCCAGCACTTTCTCGTCGCCGCGCGACAGCCGGCCGGCGCGGCGGGCGGCCTCGATCAGGTCCGGCCGGCGGCGCGCGGTCGCCAGCAGCGCCTGCTCGCGCCGCCAGGCGGCGATCCGCGCATGGTGCCCGGACAGCAGCACCGGCGGCACCGCCCGCCCCTCGAAGACCTCCGGGCGCGTGTAGTGCGGGCAGTCCAGCAGACCGTCGACGAACGAATCCTGCTCGGCCGACGCATCGTCGTTCAGCACGCCTGGCACCAGCCGGATCGCCGCATCGATCAGCATCATCGCCGGCAGCTCGCCGCCCGACACCACCAGGTCGCCGATCGACACCTCCTCGTCGACCAGGGTGTCCAGCACCCGCTGGTCGATTCCCTCGTAGCGGCCGCACAGGAGCGCCGCGCCGCCGCCCTCGGTCAGCCGCCGCACCCTCTGGTGATCGGCCCGCGCACCCTGCGGCGACAGGCAGATCACCGGGCCGGGGGGCACACCGGCAGCCGCCCGCGCGGCCTTCATCCGGCGGATCGTCGCCGACAGCGGCTCGACCATCATCACCATGCCGGGGCCGCCGCCGAACGGCCGGTCGTCGATGCGCCGGTAGGCATCGGTCGCATCGTCGCGCGGATTCCAGAACACCAGCGAGCACAGGCCTCGATCGAACGCCCGGCCGGTGATGCCGTGCCGGCTGACCGCGTCGAACATCGGTTCGAACAGCGTGATGACGTCGAAGCGCAGCATCGGTGCAGGCCTTGCTGGTTGGATGATCGAGCCGGCGAGCGATTCGGTGATCGGCTCGATGATCGGGTCGGATCGGGTCAGTAGTCGAGTTCCCAGTCGGCGACGATCGTGCGCACCGGCGTATCGACCCGGACGATGTACTGCCCGACGAACGGGATCATCCGCTCGACCCCGTCGGGCCCGCCGACCACCAGCAGCGAATGACCACCGTGATCGGCCAGTGTCCGAACGGTGCCCAGGCTCACGCCGCGCGGGTTGACGACGGCGCAGCCGATCAGGTCCACCCAGTAGTGATCGTCGTCACCGCCGGCCGGGAACGCCGCGCGGCTGACCGACAGCTCGCGCCCCTTGAGCGCCAGCGCCTGCTCGCGCGAGGCGACCGCCGGCGTGCGGGCGACCACCGAATCGCCCTGCACCCTGACCTGCTCGATCGGCCAGCGTGCCGGCACCGGCCCGTCCAGCCACCAGGTGCGGGCCTTGCACAGCACCGATTCCGGCGCCGGGCTGTAGGGCGTCACCCGCACCCAGCCGTGCACGCCATAGGCGCCCGCGACACGGCCGACGACGACCAGGTCGGCGGGCGGCGCGAGGTCGTCCACCGGATTGGAAGCAATCGACGAAGGGGAAGGCACGGGCACGGCGGTGGGGGCGTCCGCCGGAGCGGCATGATCGGCCGCGGCACGCGATCGGGCCATCGGCTCGTCGGCCGCCTGGTGCCGTCAGAACCCGCGAACGCCGCGGCGCGCCTGGCACGGCACCCCGAGGCGCCGCAACGCAGGCACGCGCGGCCCGCTCATGACTGTCAGGCGGTGGCGCCGGCCGTCTTGGCAGCGAACGTCTGCAGCAGACGCGCGACCGTGGGCGACACCTGGGCGCCCTGCGGGGTCCAGTAGGTGACCCGATCGAGCGAGATCTTCAGACCATTCTCGCCTTCGACCGCCACCGGGTTGTAGTACCCGACCCGCTCGATGAAACGGCCGTCACGCCGGTTCTGTTTGTCGGCGGCGACGATGTTGTAGAACGGGCGCTTCTTCGCGCCTCCGCGGGCAAGGCGGATAACGACCATGAGAGTTCCTGCGACGATTTCGGGAAACCCTCGATTATAGGCGGCTGACCGGCCAGCGGCAAGCACGAGTACGGGCCGCCGGATCGGCGGGCCGCACCCCTTCTTCCGGGCTCGACGATCCGGACCATCGCGCAGGCGCTCAGCGGCGCAACCCCGTCGCGAACCCGCTGGACAGGAACGGCGCCGGCCCCTGCCCGGGCGCCGCGCTGTGCGACTGGGTGAATGGCGCGCCGGTGCCGAACGAGGGCCCGGGGCTGATGCCGCCGGGCGGGAACGGCCGCAGGCCATGGTGACGGAAGTAGCCCGGCACCGCGAAGTATCGCGGGTAGGCGTAGTAGTCCTGGTCGGGCACCGCGACCACGCGGCGCTGCTCGAGCTCGCGGTCCCGCTCGCGCTGGCGGGCGCTGAACGCATCGGCCTGCGCACGCCAGTAATCGCGTTCCCGGGCGGCCCGGGCAACCGATTCGGGATCGGAGTAGGAACGGAACGACTGCACGCCCTGCTGGGCGGCGCCGGGCTCGGGACGGTCGCTCAGCACCACCGAACCATCCTTCGCCACCGCCCAGTGGATGGTGCTGGTGGGGGGCGGCAGCCGCAGATCCGAGGTGCGGGGCGGCAGGTCGGCGCGCGGCGGTTTGTCGGTGACGGCAACGGCGGCGGCCGGCAGGGCCGCCGTGAGCACGATCGCCAACCCCTGTTTCAGGGCAGCGGGCGGATACAGCGCCATGATGACCTCCGCGAGTGTTGCTTATTCGCCTCAAATCTAGCACGAGCCGGGGGAACCCGCACGGTGCGGCAGGCGCCGCCCCGAATCGGGAAAACACCCATCCTGGCCCCGCGGGGAAACCGCCCGGCGCGACGATCAACTGTATAAAATACCAGTATGCGCAAGCCTTCGAACGCCGATGAACCCGGCACGGAACCGGTCGCGGTGCCGATCCGCGTCATCAAAGGACGCGGCACCGGCTCGGCGCTGCAGAACCGCTACGAAGCCTGGACCCGCGAACCCGACGTGGCCGACCCGGAACCCGACGATCCGGACTTCCCCGCCGCCCGGGTCCGAACGCAGGTCACGCCGACCCGCGCCCGTTCGATCATCGCCGGCAACGATTCCCCCGACATCCCGTTCGATCACTCGCTGAATCCGTACGGCGGCTGCGAGCACGGCTGCATCTACTGCTATGCCCGGCCGTCGCACACGTACCTGGGGCTGTCGCCCGGTCTGGATTTCGAGACCCGCATCGTCGCCAAGACCAATGCCGCCGAGCTGCTGCGCACCGAGCTGAGTCGCGCCGGCTACGTCTGCAGCCCGCTGGCGATCGGCGGCAACACCGATCCCTATCAGCCGGCCGAACGCGAGCTGCGCATCACCCGTTCGGTGATCGAGGTGCTGGCCGAGCACCACCATCCGTTCACGATCATCACGAAGAACGCGCTGGTCGAGCGCGACATCGACCTGATCGCGCCGATGGCCGCACGCCGGCTCGCGCGCGTCTATGTATCGGTCACGAACTGGGACCGGGAGCTGGCGCGCCGGCTCGAACCGCGCGCATCGGCACCGCACCGGCGCATCGAGGCGATGCGCGCGCTGACCGAGGCCGGCATTCCGACCGGCGTGCTGGTGGCGCCGCTGATCCCGTTCATCACCGACCTGCACATGGAGGAGATCCTCGAACGGGCAGCCGGGGCCGGCGCGACGGGCGCCGCCTACATCCTGCTCAGGCTGCCGAAGGAGGTGGCGCCGCTGTTCAAGGAATGGCTGACCGCGCACTATCCGCTGAAGGCCGCGCACGTGATGAGCCTGGTGCGGCAGATGAGCGGCGGCCGCGATTACGACAGCCGCTTCGGCGTCCGGCAGACCGGCACCGGCCAGCATGCGCAGCTCATCGCCAGACGGTTCGACATCGCCTGTCGCCGGCTCGGCCTGACACGCCGCCGCGACGAGCTCGACCGGTCGCAGTTCCGCCGCCCCGGCGAAATGCCGCAGATGGCGCTGTTCTGAGAATCGGCGCGACGCCGTCGCCGCAAACCGCCGGCCGTCGATATCTGTCCGTGAAACTCCACCGAGGGCTTTCCCCGAGGGCGGGCGACCGGCCAGTCGGCATACGATGATCGCCCGCGCCGCCCTGCGCCGATGATCACATGCCTGTCAGCAACTCCCTGCTCCTGGTCGACCGTTTCACCACCCGCATCGGCAAGATCTCGGCCTGGCTGCTGATCGGGCTGATGGTGCTGGTCTGCGGCGACGTGTTCGCCCGCTATGTGCTCAACCGTCCCAGCCAGTGGGGCTTCGAGCTGAGCACGATGATGTACGGCGTGCTGTTCATGATGTGCGGCGCCTACACGCTGGCGCAGGACGGACACGTGCGCGGCGACTTCATCTACGGCAGCATGCGGCCGCGCACCCAGGCGTGGTTCGACCTGGTGCTGTATCTGCTGTTCTTCATCCCCGGCGTGGCCGCGCTGGTCGGCTCGGGCATCGACTTCGCGCACGATAGCTGGCAGATCCGCGAGCACTCGAGCATCACCGCCGACGGGCCGCCGCTCTATCACTTCAAGACCATCATCCCGATCGCCGGCGGCCTGGTGCTGCTGCAGGGCCTGGCCGAGATCGTCCGCTGCGTGGTGTGCATCCGCACCGGCCAGTGGCCGGCACGGCTCGCCGACGTCGAGGAGATCGACGTGGTCAAGACCCAGCTCGAACAGTCCTCGTACGTCGACGATGCCGCGCGCCAGGAGGCGATCGGCCGGGTCGAGGAGATCGAGCAGGCGGCGCACCACCGGATCGGGACCTAGTCCAATGAAACCGAGAAACCGGCTGTGCGTGAGCGCCTGCAAGGGGCGCAATCGAGGCGCGAAGCCGCGGATGTGGCGGGTCCCCCATCAAGGCTTCGTAACGAAGAGTGCGCCCCTTGCAGGCGCTCACCCTGCGGGCCGGGGCCTGCGAAGGCGCGCTGCCGTCGTTGCACCGCTTGCCCAGGCGGCCAGCCTGGGCAGCGCGCTGCGCCTAGGCCCGCGCCTTCGCAAGCCCCGGCGCACAGCCGTTTTCCCGGTTTCATTGGACTAACGATGACCAGCGGTTATCTCGGCCTGGGGATGCTCGGGCTCATCGTCATCGCGATCATGATGGGCTTCCCGACGGCGTTCACGCTGATGGGCCTGGGCATGCTGTTCGGCTATGTCGCCTACTTCGACCCGAGCCAGGGCGCATTCGCCAACAAGGTGTTCGACCTGATGGTCCAGCGCACCTACGGCGGCATGACCAACGACACGCTGCTGTCGATTCCGCTGTTCGTGCTGATGGGCTACGTGATCGAGCGCGCGGCGCTGGTCGACAAGATGTTCCACGCGGTGCAGCTTTCGTTCCGCAGGCTGCCGGCATCGCTGGCGGTGGCCACGCTGATCGTCTGCACGTTCTGGGGCATCGCCAGCGGCATCGTCGGCGCGGTGGTCGTGCTGATGGGCGTCATCGCGATGCGGCCGATGCTGAAGGCCGGCTACGACAGCCGGCTGGCGGCCGGCGTCATCACCGCCGGCGGCACGCTGGGCATCCTGATCCCGCCGTCGGTGATGATCATCGTCTACGCGGCGGTGGCCGGCCAGTCGGTGGTGAAGCTGTATGCGGCGGCGATGATCCCCGGCTTCTTCCTCGCGTTCCTGTACTTCGTCTACATCGTCGGCTGGGCGCTGATCAACCCGAAGATCGCCCCGCCGCTGCCCGAGAGCGAGACCCGGGTCGACGTGCCCGCATGGATCTCGGCGACCACCCGCGCACTCGGTCCGAACCCGCTGGCGGCGATGCTGCGGGCGCTGGCGCCCTCGGCACGGGCGCGCATCGGCGCAGCGGCGCCGACGCTGCGGCAGGCCGTCGGCGGCACGCTGGCCGCGCTGGGCCCGCTGCTGCTGACGGTGGCGACGATGGGCCTGCTCTGGTGGTACGTGGTGATCCACAGCACCGCCTCCGACGCGCCGCCGCCTCCGGCGGAGGCGGAGGCGACGCAGCAGGAATCGGCGGGCGGCGGCGCGCGCTCCGATGCGGGCGGCCTGCAGGAACCGCCGGCCGAATCGGACGCGCTGAAGGAGCCCCCCGCCGACGGCGATGCCGGCGTCAAGGAGCCGCCCGCCGAGGGCGATGCCGGGGTCAAGGAACCGCCGGCCGATTCGCCCGGACTGCAGGAGCCGCCCGGCGCCGCGCCTGCCGGATCCGCGGGATCCGGCAGCTCCGCCGGCGAGGAGCTGAAGGAGCTGTCCACCGCGACCGACGCCGCGCAGCAGCGGGTGCAGATCCCGGAGGCGTTCTTCACGTCGTTCTGGATCGCCACCGCGCTGCTGCTGGCGCTGATGATCTGGTACTACCGCGGCTTCACCGACGAGCGCCTGCAGGTGCAGCGGCTGCTGTTCGAGTCGGTGATGCCGCTGGCGGTGCTGACGGTGCTGGTGCTGGTGGTGATCCTGTTCGGCATCACCACCGCCACCGAGTCGGCAGCGGTCGGCGCCGCCGGCGCGTTCATCCTGGCGTGGACGTCCGGCCAGCTCACCTGGGAGAAGACCAAGGAAGCGGTCTATCTGACCGCCAAGACCACCGCGATGGTGTGCTGGCTGTTCGTCGGCTCGGCGCTGTTCTCGGCGGTGTTCGCGCTGCACGGCGGCCAGGAGCTGATCGAGAAGTGGATCCTGGCGATGAACCTGACGCCGCTGCAGTTCCTGCTGCTGACGCAGGCGCTGATCTTCTTCCTCGGCTGGCCGCTCGAGTGGACCGAGATCATCGTGATCTTCGTGCCGATCTTCCTGCCACTGCTGACGCACTTCAACGTCGATCCGATCCTGTTCGGCACGCTGGTCGCGGTGAACCTGCAGGCGGCCTTCCTGTCGCCGCCGGTGGCGATGTCGGCGTTCTACCTGAAGGGTGTCTCGCCGCCGCACGTGACCTTGAACCAGATCTTCGCGGGCATGATGCCGTACATGCTGATCGTCATGCTGTGCATGGTGTTCATGTACCTGTGGCCCGGCATGACCTTGTGGCTTCCGCAGTTCCTGTACGGGGCGAGCTGACCGACCGGATTCGTTGGCAGACAAAGAGGGGCAGATAATGACCGATTCCATCCGCAGGAAGCTGATGCTGGCCGGTGCCGGCCTCGCCGCCGCGTCGCCGCTGGGCGGCGCGTTCGCGCAGGCCGCCGGCTATCCGAACAAGCCGCTGAAGATCATCGTCGGCGCCGCCCCCGGCGGGCTCAGCGATGCATATGCGCGCCTGTTCGCCGAACAGTTCACCTCCAGGTTCAACCTGCCGGTGGTCGTCGAGAACCGCCCGGGCGCCAGCGGCATCATCGCCACCGAGGCGATGCTGAAGGCGCCGCCCGACGGCTACACGCTGCTGTCGAGCACCACCGGCATGCTGTGGCAGACCCGGGTGCTGTATCGCAAGCTGCCGTTCGATCTGGCCAAGGACATCGGGCCGATCACGGTGTTCCCGTCGGGCCCGCTGATCGTCGCGGTGCACGAGCGCACCGGCGTCAGGAATCTGAACGAGCTGATCGAATACGCGCGCAAGACGCCGTGCTCGATGGGGTCGTACGCGGTGGCCTCGTATCCGCACGTGTTCGCCGAGACGCTGAACCGCGAATACGGCGGCAAGGTGCAGACGATCCAGTACAAGGGCGAAGGCCCGATGTGGGTCGAGATGGGCTCCGGCCAGCTCGAGATCGCGATCGGCAGCTACCAGGCGTTCGCCACCGTCCGTGACAAGGGCGCCCGGCCGATCGCCGCCACCGGCCCGATCCGCAGCCCCAGGCTGCCCGACATCCCGACCCTGACCGAGCAGGGCATGAAGGCGCCGATCGCGCGGCTGGAGGGCGGGCTGTCGCTGACCGCCAACTCGGCGGTGCCCGCCGAGATCCTCGAGCTGCTGGCCAAGGTGGCGGTCGAGGGCAACGACTCGCCGAAGGCGAAGGCGCTGCGCGAGACGTTCGCGATCCCCGACGCCACCAAGGGGCGCGCCGAGGCGCTGCGGATGTGGCGCGAGGACGCGCCGGTGTGGATCAAGGAAGTCGAGTCGCTGAACGTGAAGCTCGACTGACGAGCCGGGCCGGCACGCCGGCCGGGCGACGCGCGCCGGCCGCCCCGGCCGGTGCGCTCAGAAGTCCTCGATGCGCATCGCCAGCACCCCCGCGGCGCCGTCGGTGATGCTGCCGCCGATCGCACCGGCCTGCGACAGGATGTGATCGGCATAGAACCGGGCCGTTGCCACCTTGGCCTTCAGGAAAGCCGCATCGCCCTGCCCGGCCGCCAGCCGTGCGTCGGCCACCAGCGCGGCGCGGGCCATCTGCCAGCCGCACAGCACGATGCCGCACAGCTTCAGGTAGGGCACGCTGCCGGCATGCACCGCCCGCGGATCGCGCTTGCTGGTGTCGACGATGAAGCGCGCCGCCGCCGCCAGTGCATCAGCGCCGGCCGCGAGCTGCCGACGCATCGCGGCGAAGTCGGGCTTGTCGATGCCGGCAAGCTGCTCGGCCGTCTTCTGCACCTG
>OEIU01001251.1_pt1 | contig 17312 bp, 14 predicted proteins | sample 1539221 | NCBI WGS metagenome assembly OEIU01 (sample SAMN03792071, study PRJEB22550) | activated sludge metagenome | feature: wastewater treatment plant; material: activated sludge; isolation source: Wastewater treatment plant of a petroleum refinery complex | place: Argentina: Zarate | collected...
CCTCAACCGAGAGCCGCAACCCGCATAGGAGCGGCAAGAAACCTAGGGCGCTTCAGCTCATGCGCGATCTTCGCGTCGACGCGAGCGCGGCGCAATGGCTCAGCACGGCGTTCATGCTCACGATGGCGGTCGTCATCCCGATCACCGGATGGCTCATCCAGCGTTTCCATACGCGGCCGGTGTTCATCGCCGCGATGGTGCTGTTCAGCACGGGTACGCTTCTCGCGGCGATCGCCCCCGGCTTCACCCTTCTTGTCGCGGCGCGCGTTGTGCAGGCGTCCGGCACGGCGATCATGATGCCCCTGCTGTTCACGACCGTCATGACCCTCGTGCCGCCGGCCACCCGCGGGCGCACAATGGGCAACATTTCCATCGTCATCTCGGTTGCGCCGGCCCTCGGCCCGACGATTTCCGGCCTCATCCTGAACGTGCTCGACTGGCGGTGGATGTTCATCCTCGTCCTGCCGGTCGCACTCGCCGCTCTCGCACTCGGCTTCGCACGCATCCAGAACGTGACGACCCCGAAACCGACCCACTTCGACGTGTTCTCGGTCATCGTTTCGGCGTTCGGCTTCGGCGGGCTCGTGTACGGCCTCAGCAACCTCGGTGCGGCCGCGAGCGGCGGCAACCCGCTCCTGGGCTGGATTCCGTTGGGCGTGGGGGTCGCTGCCATCGGCGTGTTCATCGCCCGCCAGCTGTTCCTCCAGCGGCGCGACGACGCGCTGCTTGACCTCCGGACGTTCCGATCACGGCAGTTCACGCTCTCCATCACGGTGATCGTCGTGAGCATGCTCGCGCTGTTCGGGACCATCATCCTGCTTCCCATCTACCTGCAGAATGTCCTGATGCTCGACACGCTGGCAACCGGCCTCCTGCTGCTGCCCGGCGGGCTCGTCATGGGACTGCTCGCACCCATCGTCGGGCGAATCTACGACCGCATCGGCCCGACCGCGCTCGTCGTGACGGGTTCCGTGCTTGTGAGCATCGTCTTCTGGGGCATGACGCAATTCACCGAGAACACGCCGACCTGGTGGGTGCTTGTTGCGCACGTCAGCCTTTCGTTCGCACTGGCCCTCATGTTCACCCCGTTGTTCACCTCCGGACTTGGCGCGCTCGAGCCGAACCTGTACTCCCACGGGAGCGCCATCGTGGGCACCGTGCAGCAGGTGGCGGGTGCTGCGGGCACCGCTTTGTTTGTCACCATCATGGCGGCGGTGGCTGCCACCCGAGCTGCCGACGGCGCGCCGGTGGTGACGGCGACAGCGAGCGGAATCCAGGCGGCATTCCTCGCCGGTGCGATCCTGTCGCTCGTCGTGATTCCGATCGCCGCATTCATCCGAAAGCCGGCCGCTGTGCAGCCCGAACCCGAACCGGTCACCTGACAGGGACGGCGGCCTGGGACTAGTATTCGAACACCGCAACAGCAACGACGCTGAAAGGACTCTCATGCTTCCCGAGATCAACTACTGGGCCGTCATCCTCGCCACCCTGTCGAGCATGGTGGTTGGCGCGATCTGGTACACCCCGAAGGTTTTCGGAAACTACTGGATGAAAAAGTCCGGCGTGGAGATGACCGGCAAGGCGAGCGACGCGTTCGGACCGATGGTGACGACCGTGATCGTCAGTTTCATCACGGCGTGGGTGCTGGCCGGCGCCTCGTTCATCGCCTGGCATTTCTACGGCGGCGGATTCCTGTGGTCATCCATTGCCACGGCCATCGTGCTGTGGGCCGGATTCACCGCCGCGCGCTTCATCACCCACGACGCCTTCGACAAGCGCCCGAGTGGACTGACCCTGCTGAACATCGCCCACGAACTCGTAACGCTCGTCATCATGGCCGTGATCATCGGGGTGTGGCCGCCGGCATAGGTCGCTTTTCGGTTCCCGCTCTTCGTTCTCGTCGGCGGGGCGCGGTAGCCTCTCAGCATGTGCCGCAACATCCATACCCTCCACAATTTTGAACCGGTCGCGAACGGCGACGAAATCCACGCCGCAGCACTGCAATACGTGCGCAAGATCAGCGGAACGACCAAACCATCGCGCGTCAACGCCGAGGTGTTCGATCGGGCGGTGCAGGAGGTCGCGCACGCCACCCAGCACCTGCTGGAGGGCCTCGTCGCAACAACCCCGCCCAAGGACCGGGCGGTGGAGGCGGCGAAAGCGAAAGAACGGTCCGCACGGCGTTTCGCGTCCGCCTAAACGCTCGGTCCTCCCGAACTCGCGGCTCGCAGCGCCAGTCTGACGCCCTTTCGCGAGGGAGTCGTTGGCCCTATCATGTGCGAATGTCCCCACCTGCACAGGAGTACCGCGCGGCACTCGATCGAGCCCACGCCCACGCCATGGCGTGGCTCGATTCGGTGAACTCGCGCCCGGTCGGTCCGCGCGCGACCGCCGATGAACTGTTCGCCGAATTCTCCGGACCCCTCCAGGAGGAGCCCCTTGATGCCGCCACTGTGGTGGACGAGCTGGCCAGGATTTCCGAGCCCGGCCTCATGTCGATGGCATCCGGGCGCTTCTTCGGCTGGGTAATCGGCGGCACTTTGCCTGCGGCGATGGGCGCGGACTGGCTCGTTGGCGCATGGGATCAGAACGCGGCCATGCGCGGTGCCACGCCCGCCACCGCCGCTGCAGAACAGGCTGCGGGCGGCTGGCTGCTTGACCTGCTGGGCCTCCCCGCGCATTCTGACGTCGGGTTCACCACCGGCGCGACGGCGGCGAACTTCGTGGGTTTGGCGGCCGCCAGGCAATACGTGCTCGATGACGTCGGCTGGGATCTGGCCACACACGGGCTCACCGGCGCGCCGAAGGTCACCGTGCTCGTGGGAGCCGACCGGCACGCCTCGATCGACCTGGCGCTCACGTATCTGGGGCTCGGGGCACCGACTCCGGTTGCCTGCGATGAGCAGGGACGAATAGTGCCTGCCGCCCTCGCGGAGGCCATGGCAATGGTTGCCGGTCCCGTGATCGTCTGCCTTCAGGCCGGAAATTTGCATTCCGGTGCCTTCGACCCGATCGGCGAGGCCGCCATGATCGCCCACGAGCACGGCGCGTGGGTGCACGTCGACGGGGCCTTCGGACTGTGGGCCGCAGCGAGCCCGTCCCTCCGCCATCATGTCGCGGGACTTGAGATGTGCGATTCGTGGGCGACGGATGCCCACAAGACCCTCAACGTGCCGTACGACTGCGGCGTGGCGATCGTGTCCCGCCCCGAGGTGGTTCGATCGGTGTTCGGCGTTCACACAAGTTACCTGATGAACGACGATCAGGGGCCGGGCGATCCGTTCGAGAAGGTTCCCGAGTTTTCGCGGCGCGCACGAGGCGTCCCGGTGTGGGCCGCGTTGCGCTCGCTCGGCCGGTCAGGGGTGGTCGACCTTGTCGACCGTCTGGCCGAGAAAGCGAGAGCCTTTGACGCTGCGCTTGCCGCCCTGCCCGGCGTCGAGGTGTTGAATGATGTCGTCTACACCCAGGTGTGCGTGAGCTTCGGTTCGGATGAGCGAACGCGCGACGTCACCGCGCGGCTGCTTGCGGACGGTGCCACCTGGATGTCGGGTTCGCGCTGGGCCGACCGGGATATCCTGCGGATCTCGGTCAGCAACTGGACGACGAACGACGATGACGTCGCCGCGTCGGTGGCCGCCATCGCGCGCGCCATGTCGACGGTGGACGCCCACTGACGCGGCACAATTTCAGGGTGCTGTGACGGGGCCGGCCGTCATCCACACGGTGCCGTTCGTGCAGGCCGGCACGTTTGCGGAGTCCACCAGGATCGGAGTGGTGGAGTGCGGCGGCGTCACCCGGTAGCCCGTCCCGTGATCGACAACGCACGAGTCGCCGAGGGGTCCGCCACCCGGGTCGATGTTGATGGAAGTGAGTTGAGCAATCGCGCGTCCGCCCGCCGCCAGGGTTACCGGCGCAACGGCCGCGCTGGAGTCTTCTGCACTGCCGGCGCCGATGATGGCTGCACCCTGAATCACGTGCACGGTTGGATACCCAGCGAGAACGCACTCCGGCCCGTTGTTGGTGAACACGACCTTCGCGTGCAGGTGGCCCGCGGAAGCACCCTCATCCTCGAGTGACACCGAAAGGTTCGCGGTGAGGCACTGGTTGGCTGGCGCACCCGGCGTGAACGTTTCGGTCGACGGCGAAGGGCTCGCTGAGGTTGCCGTGGGCGGCGCGGAATTCGACGGCGATGATGCGGGCAGAGAATAGTTGACGGTGACGCACCCGGCGAGCAGGAATGTGGCCAGAGCCGACACAACCAGAGAGCTTCTCTTGAGCATGAGCAAATCTCCCGTTAACCTCCCGACAGTGTAAACCTGCCAGTCGAGAAGATGCTAGGAATCCTGCGCAATGTGCAACGATCAGCTGTTCGTGTCGGCAGATTGCGTCAGCGGTTTCCGCATCCGGACCTGATCGACCCCCGGGCGCATGAGCTCCCGTTCACCGGTCAGCGTGAACCCGCACTTCTCGTACAGACGCAGTGCGCTGACGTTGTCTTCGGCAACCCAGAGGGCAATCGCCGGTGCACGCTCAGCACGCGCCCATTCCACCACCGCGTCGATGAGCGCCACAGCGACACCGGTGCGGCGTTCGTTCGGGTCGACCCACATTGCCACCAGTTCCCGCCCGCCCTCGTCGTGCGGGTCCACCGTTCCCGTGGCGGTTCCGACCGTGATGCCACCGTTCCAGGCCAGAAAGGTTCGCCCCCGCTGGAGTCGATCCCGCCAGGCCTGGTCATCGAAAGCAAGCTCCCTGTCGAGGCTGGAGCAAAATGCGTTCGGCGCTTCGGCCAGTGCCCGAAGCCTGACGTTTTTGCTGTGTTCCCAGTCCCCCGCCGCCGCGGCGCGAATCTCCATCCCCCAATTATCGCCGTTGAAGACATTGCCCGAAATGGGTTGACCGGCAAGACTGGCAGGTACGCCGCCATGAGAGGGAGTCCGACCGGATGCCAGAATCGACAGAAGGCCGGGTCGCCGTATACATCGACTTCGACAACATCGTGATCTCCCGGTACTCCCAAACCCACGGCGGTGGGCGTCGGAAGACGGAGCTTCTGCGGGACATCACGAGCGACGCGCTCCGCGACGACCCGGCGATCGCCGGGAAGATGGCGGAGGCGAGGGTGGATCTCGGCGCGATTCTGGACTACGCGTCCTCGTTCGGCACGGTGGCCATTGCCCGCGCATACGCCGACTGGGCGGTGCCGGTCAACGCGAGCTACCAGGACCAGCTCGTGGGGCGCGCGGTCGACCTCGTCCAGATGTTCCCCACCGTGCAGTCGATGAAGAATGGCGCCGACATCCGAATGTCGGTGGACGTGGTCGAGGACCTCTTCCGTTTGCCGGAGCTCACCCACGTTGTCATCGTGTCCGGCGACTCGGATTTCATCGCTCTCGCCCAGCGGTGCCGCCGTCTCGGCCGCTACGTCGTCGGGATCGGCGTCGCCGGCGGAACCAGCAAGGCGCTCAATGCGGCCTGCAACGAGTACAAGGATTACGACGGATTGCCCGGACTCGACAGCAATGGCGACCAGGGCGAAACGGATGGCCGCGCCGCACGGGCATCCGGCACCACGCCGGCGGCGACCTCGGCCGACGCGGGCGCGCCGGCCGCCAAAAAGCAGCCTTCGCAGGGCGCCAGGTCGACGGAAGGCAAGAAGGGCACCGCGACCGCCGGCACGACCGCGGCAAAGCCAGCCGAGCTGAGGGCAGCGACAAGCCTCCTGCGCCGCGCACTCGAACTGGGGCAGTCCAAGGACGATGTCGACTGGGTCCCCAGTTCGGGAGTGAAAACGCAGATGCTGCGCATGGATCCGACGTTTCAGGAGAAACCCCTCGGCTATGCGACGTTCACCGATTTCCTGAAATCCCGCGGCAATGTGGTTGAACTCAGGGAGGAAGGCCAGCAACGGTTCGTGCGCCTCCGGGAGCCCAAGGACGCCGCGAACTAGCGCGTAAGCTCAGACGGTGCCTCTCGATTCACCGGATACCGGTGCGCCCGCAAACCGGACATCCCGGACCGGCCAGCGAATTAGGCGCCCCGGCCTGTTCAGCCGCGAGTTCGTGTGGATCACCCTCGGTTCGTGCGCGCTCGTGTTCCTCGGGGCATTCGAGTCGCTCGCCGTCACCACGATCATGCCGGTGGTGAGCGCAGACCTGGACGGCGCGCGACTGTACGCTCTCGCGTTCGCCGGCCCGCTCGCGACCGGGGTGATCGGCATGGTTCTCGCCGGGAACTGGTCGGATCGCAGCGGCCCTGTCGCCCCGCTCTACACGTCCTCCGTCCTGTTCGCGATCGGCCTGCTCGTCGCCGGGACCGCATTCACGATGCCCGTTCTCGTCGCTGGCCGACTCATCCAGGGGCTCGGGACGGGAGCGGTCACAGTCGCGCTGTACGTGGTCGTCGCACGCATTTATCCGGCTCGGCTGCATCCGTCGATCTTTGCCGGATTCGCAGCAGCCTGGGTCATCCCGTCTCTCATCGGACCGTTTGCCGCCGGACTCGTCACCGAGGCGCTCAGCTGGCACTGGGTGTTCCTCGGCGTTGTCGGCCTCGTTGCCATCGCAACCGCCATGGTGGCGCCTGCATTGCGCGGACTGTCCGGTCCCGGCTCGGCGGCGACCATCACGACCGGGCCGATTCCGATCGCGGGCGGCACCGACGACCACGCGACGGCATCCCCGGTCCGGTGGGCGTTCGGTCGCATCGCCTGGGCGATCCTTGCCGCGCTGGCCGTTCTCGCCCTGAGCCTCGTGTCCCAAATTGAGGGCATCGGTTTGCCGCTCGCCGGCATCGCAGCGATCATTGCCATCGTGGCAGTCCGACCCCTTCTGCCACGGGGAACGCTGCGTGGCAGACGGGGGCTGCCGAGCGTCATCCTCTTGCGCGGCCTCGCCGCGTCCGCGTTCTTCGGTGCCGAGGTGTACCTCCCCTACCTGCTGATCGAGCGTCACGGATTTTCGCCAAGCCTCGCCGGACTGGCGCTGACGCTGGGGGCCCTTGCCTGGGCCGGCGCATCCTGGCTTCAGGGCAGATTCAGCGAGACGCTGACCAATGCCGCGTGCACGACCGCGGGAAGCGTGCTCGTTTTCCTGGCGATCCTCGCGGCGCTTGCGACAACATTCTTCGGGCTTCCGCCGGCAGTGGCGATCGGCGGCTGGGTGCTCGGCGGTGGGGGCATGGGGCTCATGTACCCGAGGCTCAGCACGCTCACCCTCGCGCTCTCCGGGCCGGGCGAACAAGGATTCAACAGTTCCGCGCTCGCGATCGGCGACTCGCTCGGCAGTGCGCTCTCCCTCGCGCTCACCGGCGTGGTCTTCGCGTTGTTCGCGCCCTTCGGATACTCGTTCGCGGGCGTGTTCGCGTTCGCCGCCGCCATTGCCGTCATCGCGGTCGCGGTCGCGCCCCGCGTGACGGAAAAGACGCTCAGCCCTGCGAGTTCGCCCGCTCGAGAATGAGCTCTCGGACGCGGGCGGCATCCGCCTGGCCGTGCATCGCCTTCATGACGGGTCCAATGATGGCACCGGCCGCCTGAAGCTTTCCGTCGCGGATTTTCTCCAGCACGTCCGGCTGGGAAGCAAGCGCATCGTCGATGGCGGCAATCAGCGCGCCGTCATCGGAGATGACTTTGAGGCCACGCTTTTCGACGACCTCGACCGGGGTTCCCTCCCCCGCGATGACGCCCTCGAGCACCTGGCGGGCGAGCCGGTCGGTGAGTTCGCCCGACTCGACGAGCACCACGAGCGCCGCAACATCCGCCGGCGACACGAGCGATGAGGGGTCCACCACTTTGACGTTGGCGAGCCGGGCGATTTCGCCCGTCCACCACTTGCGTGCCTGCGCGGGAGAAGCTCCGGCCGCCACCGTCGACTCGACCTCGACGAGAAGCCCCGAATTCACCACATCCTGGAATTCCAGGTCGGAGAATCCCCATGATTCCTTGAGCCGGTTTCGGCGCACCGCCGGAGGCTCCGGCAGAGCCGCACGCAATTCCTCGATGAGTTCGCGTGATGGTTCGACCGGCAGAAGGTCCGGCTCGGGGAAGTAACGGTAGTCGTCCGCGTCGCTCTTCGGCCGGCCCGGCGAGGTCGTCCCCGAGTCCTCATGCCAGTGCCTGGTTTCCTGGATGATCGTGCCCCCGGCCGCCAGGATCGCGGCCTGACGCTGGATCTCGTAGCGGATGGTCCGCTCGACGCTGCGGAGGCTGTTGACGTTTTTTGTCTCCGTGCGCGTGCCGAGTTTTCCCGACCCGCGAGGGCTCAGTGAAATGTTCGCATCGCATCGCAGGTTTCCCCGCTCCATGCGCGCCTCGCTGATACCGAGCGAAACCACGATGTCGCGGATGGCGGACACGTAGGCTTTCGCGAGCTCCGGTGCGTCGCGATCCGCGCCGGTGATCATCTTCGTGACGATCTCCACAAGCGGCACACCGGCCCGGTTGTAATCCACCAGCGAATAGTCGGCGCCCTGGATGCGACCGGTAGCCCCGCCCACGTGCGTGAGCTTGCCGGCGTCCTCCTCCATGTGCGCGCGCTCGATCTCGACCCGGAACGTCGTGCCGTTCGCGAGTTCGACGTCGACGGCGCCATCGTGGGCGATCGGCTCGTCGTATTGGCTGATTTGGTAGTTCTTGGCAAGATCCGGGTAAAAATAGTTCTTGCGGGCGAACCGGCTCGTCGGAGCGATTTCGCAGCCGAGCGCGAGCCCGAGGCTGATCGAGAATCTGATCGCCTGCTCGTTCACGACCGGCAGGGAGCCGGGGAGGCCGAGGCACACAGGCGTGACCATCGTGTTCGGCTCGCCGGCATCCGCGCCCGGGGCCGCCGGGTTCGGCGCCGGCGAGAACATCTTCGTCTTCGTGTTCAGTTCGACATGCACCTCGAAACCGAGCACTGGCTCGAAGAGTTCGAGTGCTTTGTCGAAGTCCATCAGCTCTGCGGAGCTCACGTGGTTCTCCCTTCAGCGAGCGGATGCCGCGGTGCCCGGCTGATCAGCGAATGCCCCCAGGACTGTTCGAGGAGCGCCTCCAGCGTCGCCCCGACCCGGTAGATGCGGGCATCCTCGTGAGCCGGTGCCATGATCTGGATCCCGGTGGGCAGGTTGTCCTCCTCGGCAAGTCCCATCGGCAGCCCCATCCCGGGAACGCCGGCAAGGTTGGCGGGGATCGTGGTGACATCGTTGAGGTACATGGCGAGCGGGTCTTCAAGCTTTTCACCGAGTTTGAACGCGGTGGTCGGGGCCGCGGGCGACACGAGAACATCCGCTTTCTCGAACGCCGCGGCGAAGTCGCGCTGGATGAGCGTGCGGACCTTTTGCGCGCTGCCGTAGTACGCGTCGTAGTATCCCGCGCTCAGCGCGTACGTTCCGAGGATGATGCGGCGTTTGACCTCGGCACCGAACCCCGCCTCGCGCGTGGCCGCCATGACGTCCTCCACCGTTCCACCACCCGGGGGGTTCACCCGCAGGCCGAATCGGACGCTGTCGAACTTCGCCAGATTGCTTGACGCTTCCGCCGGCAGAATCAGATAGTAGGCGGCAATCGCGTAGGTGAAGGATGGCGTGGAAACGTCCACGATCTCGGCCCCCGCGGCAGCCATGAGGTCGAGCGCCTCCGCGAATCTCGCGCTCACACCCGCCTGGAAGCCTTCGCCGCCAAGTTCCTTCACGACGCCGACGCGAACGCCCTTGAGCGAACCCGCGGCGGCACCCGTGCGCGCGGCCTCGGCGAAGGATGGCCAACTGTCAGTGAGCGAGGTCGAATCGTGCGGATCATGACCGCCGATGACATCGTGCAACAGTGCCGCATCCAGAACCGTTCGGGTGACGGGGCCAACCTGGTCGAGGGACGAAGCAAGGGCAATCGCCCCGTAGCGGGACACTCCGCCGTAGGTGGGCTTCATGCCGACCGTTCCGGTCACGGCCGCGGGTTGCCGAATGGACCCGCCCGTGTCGCTGCCGAGCGCCAGCGGGGCCTCGAATGCGGCGACCGCTGCTGCCGAACCGCCGCCGGAGCCGCCGGGAATCCGGTCCAGATCCCACGGGTTGTGTGTCGGGCCGAACGCGGAATGCTCCGTGGATGAGCCCATCGCGAACTCGTCCATGTTCGTCTTTCCGAGCGGAATAAGTTTTGCCTTCCGCAGCTTGCTCACGACCGTCGCATCGTACGGCGGAACCCAGCCTTCCAGGATGCGCGACCCCGCGGTCGACGGCATGTCCAGCGTGCACAGCACATCCTTGATGGCGATGGGCACGCCGGCGAGCGGCCCCAGTTTGGCGCCCATCCGCCTGGCCCCGTCGACCTCGGCCGCTGTTTTCAACGCGTCAGCGGAAATATGGAGGAACGCGTGGATGTCGCCATCCACTTCGGCAATGCGGTCCAGGTGCGCCTGGGTGGCCTCCACCGCTGACACGTCGCGCGACGCCAACCTGGCTGAGAGCTCGGCCGCCGTCAGCGCGATGAGTTCGGAGGCTGCACCGTGCCCGCCCACTGCACCGTGCCCGCTCACTGCTCCTCCCCCAGGATTGCGGAAACCTTGAACCGGTCGCCGTCGCGCTCCGGGGCGCCGGACAGCGCCTCCTCGACGGTGAGCGTTTCCCCTGGGACATCCGGCCGGAACACGTTCGTCAGCCTGATCGGATGCGACGTTGACGGAACATCCGGCGTCGCCACCTCAGAGACTTTTGCGATCGACTCGATGATCACGCCAAGTTCGCCGGTGAGTTTCTCAATTTCTTCCGGGGTGAGCGCGATGCGCGCGAGGTTCGCCAAATGGGCGACCTGGGCAACATCCAGGGGCGACGGGTTCGATTCTGACACCGTTCAATCCTATTCGAGACGCTCGAACCCAATTTTCGGGAACGCACCACGCCCCACTACCGCCCGGAGGCGCGGCCGACCGCTCCCTAACGGCGGTCGGCCGCAATCGTTGACCCGGAGTCGTTCATGACGAGCCCGCCTTCACCGATTCCGATGAGCGCAAGGTTGCGCATCGATTCACTTCCTGGACGGAAATATTCGTTGTGCCCATAGGACGCGCTCAGGGAAGCCTTCGTGATGGCGTCGACCCCTCCCGCGACGCTCATGCGGTGGGCGCCGTAGGAGGCCGCCCCCGGATCGCTCCCGTAAAACGCGGAGTTCACCACCGGATCCCAACCGGCCTCACCGACGAAAATGTTCCGGTTGCGCACGGCAAGATCGGATGCGCTCTGCGCTGAACTTCCGGGAGAACCCACGACCGCGAGCGCGTCGATCTGGAAGTCGCCGCGTTGAAGGGCGATCATTGCCGCGGTGGATCCGTACGAGTGCGCCATGACGGAAATATACGGTTCGTGGGCCCCGCGAAGAACCTGCAACCCTTCGATCGCCTTGGTGAGATGGACGGCACCCTCATCCGCCAAAGCCAATGAGCCCACATTCAGGAGGTGAGGAGTCTGGTAGCCGATCCACGCCACGGTCGCCACGGTCTTGGCCGATTCGCCCAATTTGCTGAGCCAGGCGGTCTGGTCCTCATACAGTGTGGTGGCGGTGTTCGCCCAATCGTCCACCTGACCGTCGATCGTGAAGAACATCCCAGGGATGAGGTAACTGACGTAGTCGGCGCTGGCCAGGTCGCCGACGACGATCGCTGCCATTCCTGGCGACACCGTGTCGAGACTGACGAGCGTTCGCTGCGGCTCGCCCGGCTTTGCGTGCAGCGCATCCGCGATTTGGGACAGCATGTGGAGGTGGTTCGTGACCTCCACATTCATCCCCCGGCCGACGCCGGAACTCAACTGGCTCTCCAGAGTTTGGATCGCATCGTTCAAGTAGTTGCGGTTCGCCAGGTCCCGCGTGCCGTACGGCAGCCCATCGAGGTTGCCAACGAGATCCGGAGTGACCGAGAGCAGTTTCTCGCGAGCGGCAGGACCGATTCCCCTCCACCAGCTGGAGATCTCACTGGCGGCAATCGGCGCCTCGCGCAGCTTGGTGATGGTATCCGGATGGTCCTTCACAAAGGTGGCCAGCGCGGAGGCCGGGAGCAGTCCGAACTGGTCAAGAAGCGCGCGGCCGCCGAGCGATGGCAGAAGTGCGAGGTCTGCCGGGGCGAGCGCTGCGCCGCCGGTGGAGTATGCCGGAACAGTGATGGGGGCGATGTCCAGCTGCCGAACCGGACCCGGGAGATCGGCTACTCCGGCCGGCAGGTTCCCCGTTTCGGGCATGCCAAAGGCCCCGCTCCCCCAACCCAGAGAAAGGGAAAGCGCCAATGCTGTAAGTTCACGCAGCAACGTGGGCACTTCCTAATCGGCGGCGCCTCAGGTCGGGGGGACCGTCGACGCCACAAGACGAACCATTCGTCCCCCATATTAGGGGTAGAAGGCGAACTCTGCCAGCAATCCTCGACTTTCTCAGAAGATAACTGCTATTTCTTTAGCCCCTCTGGCCCCAGTTTTAACAGGATTGCGAACTGTTCGGCGTCCAGAATCGGGATTCCCAGTTCTTCCGCTTTCGTGAGTTTGGAGCCCGCGCCCGGCCCGGCCGCCACAAAATCCGTCTTCGCGGACACGCTGGATGCGGCCTTCCCCCCGGCGGCGATGATTGCTTCCTGCGCGCCCTCCCTGGTGAATCCGTCGAGGCTTCCGGTCGCCACGACCGTGAGGCCGGCAAGCGGACCTCCCGCTGCGGCGGCGGCACCGGGGCCCGGATGTCCGGGGGTGGCGAACTGCACCCCGGCGTCGGTCCAGCGGTTCACGATGTCCACGTGCCAGTCGACGCGGAACCACTCCTGGAGTGCCTCGGCAATGATGTCGCCGACGCCGTCCACTTCGGCGAGTTCTTCCCTGCTGGCGGCACGGATCGCCTCCAGCGAGCCGAACCAATCTGCGAGTGCGCGTGCGGCGACAGGTCCGACGTGGCGGATGTTGAGAGCGACGAGAAGCCGCCACAACGGCTTCGTTTTCGCGGCCTCGATGTTGGCGAGCAGCTCGAGCGCGCCTTTGGACAGCACGAAGTCTTCATCGCCGTCGAATTCGCTTTCCGGATTGAACGGCGGGTCCGCGTCTTTCCCCGTGGTCTTGCGTGCCCGGCGGAACGGGGAGACTTCCTTGGGCTCGCCATCCTCAAGCTTGACCAGGCCCGTTTCGCTGTCGCGCACGAGGACTCGAATGGGAAACAAGTCTTCGGCGCGCAACTCGAACAGTTCCGCTTCCGTGTGAAGTGGTGCATCCGTCGGCTCGAGCGGTTGCGTCAGCGCGGCGGCACTCACTTCGCCGAGCCCTTCGATGTCGAGCGCGCCCCGGCTGCCGATGTGTTCCACCCTGCCGCGCACTTGCGCCGGGCACCCCTTCGCGTTGGGGCAACGCAAATCGACGTCGCCTTCCCTGGCCGGTGCCAGGATGGTGCCGCACTCCGGGCATACCGTCGGCATCACGAACTCGCGTTCCGTTCCATCCCGCAGTTCGACGACGGGGCCGAGCACCTCGGGAATGACGTCGCCCGCTTTGCGCAGCACCACGGTATCGCCGATCTGGACGCCCTTCGCCTTCACGACATCCTGGTTGTGCAGGGTTGCCTGGCGCACCGTCGACCCGGCAACCCGAACCGGTTCCATGACCGCGAACGGCGTCACTCGCCCGGTGCGCCCGACGCTCACGACAATGTCGAGCAGCTTCGTGTTCACCTGCTCCGGCGGGTACTTGTACGCGATCGCCCAGCGCGGCGCACGGCTCGTCGCCCCCAGTTCGTCGTGCAGGGCAAGTTCATCGACTTTGACGACCACGCCGTCGATCTCGTGCTCCACGCTGTCGCGGTGTTCGCCGAAATACTCGATGAACCCGGCCGCCTTGTTCGCGGAGGGTTCGACCTTAAAGTGCGAACTAGTCGGCAGCCCCCAGTCGGCCAGCAGCGCGTAGATCTCGGACTGTGTCGCCACCGGAGGGTTCGGCCAGGCGCCGATACCGTGCACGAGCATCCGCAACCGGGAAAGCCGATCGCGCATGAGTTCGAGTTGCGCGGGGTTCTTGCCCTCTTCTTTCTGCCGAAGGCTCCCGGATGCCGCATTCCGCGGGTTCGCGAACACGCGCTCGCCCGCCGCGGTCTGGTTCGCGTTGAGCTCGCGGAACGATTCGATGGGGAAGAACACCTCGCCGCGAACTTCGACGAGCGGCGGGTGCCCGGTGCCGGAAAGTCTCGCAGGGATGCCAGTGAGGTACCGGATGTTCTGGGTGACGTCTTCGCCCACCACGCCGTCTCCCCGGGTGGCGGCGGTCGTCAGCCGGCCGTTTTCGTAGCGGAGGTTCAGCGCGAGTCCGTCGATTTTCAGTTCGCACAGATAGTCGATGTGGCGGCCTGCGGACTTCTCCACGCGAGTCGCCCAGGCCTGGAATTCCTCGACGGAGAACACGTTGTCAAGGCTCAGCATGCGCTCCGCGTGCTGCACGGGAGCGAAGAGCGTGGTCTGGGCGCGGCCGCCGACCGTCTGGGTCGGGCTGTCCTGACCCTGCAGCTCGGGGAAGAGGTGCTCCAGCTCCTCGAGCCGACGCATCATGCGGTCGTACTCTGCGTCATCGACGAGCACTTCGTCGCGCTCGTAGTACGCGTCGCGAAGTTCGAGGATGCGCGTCGTCAGGGCGTCCGCTTCGTCCTTGGCGCGCGAGCGCTCGATCGCGAGATCTCCGGACTCGACCGGGTCGGCATCGGGGCCTGCGTCTGGGTCTGCCACGAGGCAAGTTTAGGCGGAGCGCACGACATTTTCGGGAGCACAATCCAGCCCGGCAGAGCCGGTTTCGAAACCGCGGTTTGGCTACATTCGCTCCGGCGCGGAGACACCGAGGAGGCCGAGCCCGTTGCGCAAAACGACGCCTGCTGCATCGTTGAGCGAGAGGCGCGTGCGGTGCACATCGCCGACGGGCTCGTCGCCGAGGGGCGTCACCCGGCAGGAGTCGTACCAGCGGTGGTAGGCGCCGGCGAGTTCTTCGAGGTAGCGCGCGACCCTGTGCGGTTCGCGCAGTTCGGCGGCCTGGGCGACGATGCGCGGGAACTCGGCGAGGAGCCCGACGAGGTTGTTCTCGGTGTCATGGGTCAGCAGCTCGGGTTCGAACACGCTGCGATCGACGCCGGAGTCTGCCGCGTTGCGGGCGACCTGGTGCGTCCGCGCGTGGGCATACTGCACGTAGAACACCGGATTGTCGTTCGTGCGTTTGGTGAGCAGCTCGGGGTCGAGGGTGAGCGGGGAGTCGGCCGGGTACCGCGCGAGGGAGTAGCGGAGCGCATCCGTGCCGAGCCATTCCCGAAGGTCGTCGAGTTCGATGATGTTGCCGGCGCGCTTGGAGAGCCGAGCACCGTTGATGCTCACGAGTTGCCCGATGAGGATTTCGATGTCGGCTTCGGGGTCGTCACCGGCAGCGCCAGCGAGCGCTTTGAGCCGGTGCACGTAGCCGTGGTGGTCTGCCCCGAGCAGGTAGATTTTGTGCGCGAATCCGCGGTCGCCCTTGTTCAGGTAGTAGGCGGCGTCGGAGGCGAAGTAGGTGTACACGCCGTTGCTGCGGCGGATGACGCGGTCCTTATCGTCCCCGAAGTCGCTCGTGCGCACCCACACGGCGCCGTCGTCGTCGAACACGTGACCCTGTGCCCGCAGGCGCTCCAGCGCCGTTTCCACCTGGCTCGAGCCCGAGTCATCCGGAGTGTGCAGGGACTGCTCGCTGAACCATACGTCGAAGTGCACGTTGAACTTCTCGAGGGATTCCTGGATGTCCGCGAGCTGCAGTTCGTACCCGGTCTGCCGGGCGATGGCGAGCGCGTCTGCCGGCGTTTCCTCGAGGATGCCGGGGTGCCGTTCCTTCACCCGTTGGGCAAGCGCCGACACGTATTCGCCCTTGTACCCGTTCTCCGGTGCGGGCGTGCCGGTAAGTTCGGCGTAGATCGAGGCGCCGAAGGCATCCATCTGGTTTCCGGCGTCGTTGATGTAAAACTCGCTGACCATGTGGGCGCCGGATGCGGTGAGCACACGTGCGATGGAGTCGCCGAGGGCGGCCCAGCGGGTGTGGCCGATGTGCAGCGGCCCGGTGGGGTTGGCGGAGACGAATTCGAGGTTGATGGTCTGGCCCGCAAGGGAGTCGTTGTGGCCGTAGTTGCCGCCCTGCTCAACGATCGACTTCGCTAGTGCGCCTGCCGCAGCGGCGTCGAGCCGAATGTTAATGAAGCCAGGCCCGGCGACCTCCACAGAAAAGACACCATCGATCTCACCGATCGGGCCGACGAGCGCGGTGGCGAGTTCGCGGGGGCTGACCCCGAGCGGTTTGGCGAGCTTCATGGCGATGTTGAGGGCCCAGTCGCCGTGGTCGCGGTTTTTGGGACGCTCGAGGGTGACGTCCTCGGCCGCAACCGTGATTGCTGCGCCTCGACGGTCGAGTTCCGCGGCGACGATCGCATGGATGGCGGCGGAAAGGTCGGCGGGGGTCACGAGAACCGATTCTATCTGCCTGAGTTCGGCCGCTTTGCGGCGTTGCAGCGCTGATGGCAGCCGACCTCGGCGACAATGGGAGTGTGTTGAATCTTCGTCGAGCAGTTCGGGCCACTCTCATTGTGGGCATCGTGTTCGCGACGGCTGGCGCCCTCACGGGGTGCCTCCCGCAGGGCGGCGTTCCTGAGCCGTCTCCGACGGCTTCTTCGTCGACTCCGACACCGTCCCCCACTCCTTCGGCGTCACCGTCGGCGTCGGCGAGCCCTGCGGAGCAACCCACCCCGGTGTCGATTCCGTGCGGCACGGTTGTCGACGCGCAGACGATGTACGACTTCAACCCCAACTTCGGGCTGCTCTCCTCTTTCGAGCCCGCCTCGAACACGCTCTCGGCGCAGGCCGTTCAGGACAAGGGCACGGTGTGCCGGTGGATGAATCAGACCAGCCGGATCACGATTGACATCGCCATTTCCAGCCCCGGACCAACAGCGTTTGCCGCTGCGAAGGATGCCGCGAAGGCGGGTAGCGCGGTCAGCGGAATTGGCGATGCGGCGTACTTTTCGGTGTCCGGCGGCGTCGGAACCCTTCAGGCATTCTCGGGCAAGTTCTGGGTGAGTGCCGCCTCCCCCGCCTTCGCATCGTCTGCTGACGCGGCCACTCTCGTGAAGTCGGCGGTCGCCTCCACGAACTGAGTTGCCGCACACCTGGCCGGGGCCCGCGTGCTGGTAACCTTGTCACGCACTCCTGGCCCCCATAGCTCAGGGGATAGAGCGTCTGCCTCCGGAGCAGAAGGCCGCAGGTTCAAATCCTGCTGGGGGCACTGTTGTGATGTCTTCAGTCATTGAGGACAGATGTCGCGAGACATTGAGGACGCCTTCA
>OEIU01001252.1_pt1 | contig 17301 bp, 15 predicted proteins | sample 1539221 | NCBI WGS metagenome assembly OEIU01 (sample SAMN03792071, study PRJEB22550) | activated sludge metagenome | feature: wastewater treatment plant; material: activated sludge; isolation source: Wastewater treatment plant of a petroleum refinery complex | place: Argentina: Zarate | collected...
TCGTCGCCGTCAACCTCGACCAGAAGCAGCCGGGCTTTCCGGCGCACGTGCTGCCGCAGTACCTGCGCGGGCGCGGCGTGCCCTTCCACATCGAGGACCAGGACACCTACGGCATCGTCAAGAAGCTTGTCCCCGAAGGCCAGACCATGTGCAGCCTGTGCTCGCGGCTGCGCCGCGGCATCCTGTACCGCGTGGCCGGCGAGCTGGGCGCGACGAAGATCGCGCTCGGCCACCACCGCGACGACATGGTCGTGACGCTGCTGATGAACATGTTCTTCGGCGGGCGCATGAAGGGCATGCCGCCCAAGCTGGCCAGCGACGACGGCCGCCACGTGGTGATCCGCCCGCTGGCCTACGTGGCCGAAACCGACCTCGAGCGCTGGGCCGCGCACCGCCGGTTCCCGATCATCCCGTGCACGCTGTGCGGCAGCCAGGACGACCTGCAGCGCGTGCAGATCAAGGCCATGCTGCGCGACTGGGAACGCCGCTACCCGGGGCGCAGCGACAACATGCTGCGCGCGATGAGCCATGTCGTGCCTTCGCACCTGATGGATGCCAAGCTGCACCCGTTCACCACGCTGCGCGCCAGCGGCGTGGCCGACCCGGCGGGCGACAAGGCCTTCGATGCCGACGAGCTCTGCGTCACGCCTGCCGCCGTGCCGATCCGGCTCGATCGCGATTGAGCCCGAACGCCATGAACCCCAGCCCCCACCCCGAAGAGCGCGCTGCCCGCCCACGCTGCCGCGAGGTGCGCGTCGGCGGCTGCCTGGCCGTCACGGCATCGATCGGCGCCGGCGGCGTGCATCGCCTGCACTCCGACGAGCCGCTGCAGCCCTACCCCGCGCGCCTGACCGACCGCCTCGAGGAATGGGCGCGCCACGCGCCCGAGCGCGTGCAGGTTGCGCAGCGCGGCCCCGACGGCGCGTGGCGCAGCATCAGCTACGCGCAGATGTTCGACCGCGTGCGGCGCATCGGCCAGGCCCTCGCGGTACGCGGGCTGTCGGCCGAGCGGCCGATCGCGATCCTGTCGGACAACGACCTCGACCACTACACGCTGGCGCTGGCCGCGATGTGGGTCGGCGTGCCCTACACGCCGGTATCGGTGGCCTACTCCACCATCTCGCAGGACTTCGCCAAGCTCAGGCAGATCCTGGGCACGCTGACGCCCGGGCTGGTCTTCGCCGCCGACGGGCACGTGTTCCGCCACGCCATCGCCAGCGCGGTGCCGCCGGAGGTCGAGCTCTGGCTCGGCAGCGGCGAGGACACGCCGGCCTTGCAGGGCCGCCGCATCACGCGCTTCGACACGCTGCTGACCACCGTTCCCGGGGCCGAGGAACTGGAGGCGCACGGCCGCGTCGGCCCGGACACCATCGCCAAGTTCCTGTTCACCTCGGGCTCGACCAGGCAGCCCAAGGGCGTGGTCAACACGCAGCGCATGCTCTGCGCCAACCAGCAGATGCTGCGCCAGAGCTTCGCCTTCCTGGCCGACGAGCCGCCGGTGCTGGTCGACTGGCTGCCGTGGAACCACACCTTCGGCGGCAACCACAACGTCGGCATCGCGCTGTACAACGGCGGCACGCTGTACATCGACGGCGGCAAGCCCACGCCCAAGGGCATCGCGGCCACGCTGCGCAACCTGCGCGAGATCGCGCCGACGATCTACTTCAACGTGCCCAAGGGCTTCGAGGAAATCGCGCGCGCGATGGACGGCGACACCGCGCTGCGCGACAAGCTGTTCTCGCGCGTCAAGGCCTTCATGTTCGCCGGCGCCGGGCTGAGCCAGGCGGTATGGGACCACCTGGACCGCCATGCCGAAGCGGCCATCGGCGAGCGCATCTGCATCTTCAGCGGCCTGGGCATGACCGAGGCCTCGCCATCGTGCACCTTCGCGCTCGGCACCGGCGTGAGGAGCGGCCACATCGGCCTGCCGGCGCCGGGCGTGCAGGTCAAGCTGGTACCGGTGGACGGCAAGCTCGAGGCGCGCTTCAAGGGGCCGCACGTGATGCCCGGCTACTGGCGCGCGCCGGCCGAGACCGCGGCCGCCTTCGACGAAGAAGGCTACTACCGCACCGGCGACGCGGTGCTCTACGTCGACGCGGCCGACCCGCAGCGCGGCCTGCGCTTCGACGGGCGCATCGCCGAGGACTTCAAGCTGTCCACCGGCACCTTCGTCAACGTCGGCCCGCTGCGCATGAAGATCGTGCTCGCCGGCGATCCGCTGGTGCAGGACGTGGTGCTCGCCGGCCTGAACCGCGACGACATCGGCGCACTGATCTTCCCGCGCATCGACGACGCCAAGCGGCGCTTCGGCCTGCCCGAGGAGGCGACGCCGGCGCAGGTGCTGGCCGCACCCGGCGTGCGCGCCTTCTTCCAGGCGCTGGTCGACCGGCTGTGGGCCGAAGGCACCGGCAGCGCCAACCGCGTGGCGCGCGCGCTGCTGCTCGAGGAGCCGCCGCACATCGACCGCGGCGAAGTCACCGACAAGGGCTCGATCAACCAGCGCGCGGTGCTCGCGCACCGCGCCGCGGTGGTCGAACGCCTGTACGGCGGCGTGCCCGACGCGCAGGTGATCCTGCCGCGGCGCTGAAGCACGCCGCTGCCGCAACTCGCGCCGGCCGCTGCCGGGCAGCGGCGACAATCGCAGCCTCCGATGAACACCGGCATCGTCTACGCCACCCTCGCCTTCGTCACCTGGGGGCTGTTCCCGCTGTACCTGCGGCAGGTGGCCTCGGTGCACCCGCTCGAGGTCGTGCTGCACCGCTCGATCTGGTCGCTGCTGTTCATGCTGGGGCTGCTCGCGGTGCTGCGCCGCTTCGACGCGCTGCGCGCGGCGTTCAGGCAACCGCGGCAGCTGCCGGGCTTGATGCTCAGCGCGCTGCTGCTGTCATGCAACTGGCTGGTCTACGTGTTCGCGGTGCAGCGCGGGCACGTGGTCGAAGCCAGCCTCGGCTACTTCATCAACCCCATCGTCAACGTGCTGCTGGGCGTATTGGTGCTGCACGAGCGGCTGAACCGCGTACAGTGGACCGCCGTGGCGCTGGCGGCAGCCGGCGTGCTGTGGTTGAGCGCGCTCGCCGGCCAGCCGCCGTGGATCGCGCTGGTGCTGGCGCTCAGCTTCGGCCTGTACGGGCTGATGCGCAAGACCTCGCCGCTGGGCGCGCTGGAGGGGCTGACGATGGAGACGCTGCTGCTGGCGCCGCTGATGCTGCCGGCGCTGGCCTGGTGGACCTTCAGCGGCGGCGGTGCGATGGCGCGCGGCGACGCGGGGCTGAACGCCTGGCTGCTGCTCGGCGGCCCGCTGACCGCGCTGGCGCTGGTATGGTTCGCTGCCGGCGCACGCCGCCTGCCGCTGGCGACCGTGGGCCTGCTGCAATACCTGTCGCCGACGATCCAGCTGGCGCTGGGCGTGTGGGTGTTCGGCGAACCCTTCAGCCAGGCGCGGCTGGCGGGCTTCGCCTTCATCTGGGCCGCGCTGGCGCTGTACTCGCTGGACGGTTGGCGCCGCAGCCGCATCGCCGCCGTCGCTGCCGCCGCGGCCTGACGGGGAACGGATGGCGCATAGTCCGCACAAACTGCAAAGACCGACGATGAAACGACTCGACGACTTCCGCCTGCGGCTGGGCCGCCACGAACTGGTGCCGATCGTCATCGGCGGCATGGGCGTGGACATCTCGTCGTCCGACCTCGCGCTCGAGGCCGCGCGCCTCGGCGGCATCGGCCACATCTCCGACGCGATGATCAAGACGGTCACCGACCGGCGCTACAAGACCAAGTACGTCAAGGCCAAGCAGGCGCTGTACAAGTACAACGTCGACTCGATCGACAAGTCGGCGGTCAAGTTCGATCTCGGCGGCCTGGTCGAGGCGACGAGGCTGCACGTCGAGCACACCATGTCGCGCAAGACCGGCTCGGGGCTGGTGTTCATCAACTGCATGGAAAAGCTGACGATGAACGCGCCGAAGGAGACGCTGGCGATCCGCCTCGGCGCCGCGCTCGACGCCGGCATCGACGGCATCACGCTGGCCGCCGGCCTGCACCTGGGCTCGTTCGCGCTGATCGAGCAGCACCCGCGCTTCCGCGACGCCAAGCTGGGCATCATCGTCTCGTCGCTGCGCGCGCTGCAGCTGTTCCTGAAGAAGAACGCGCGGCTGCGCCGCCTGCCCGATTACGTGGTCGTCGAAGGGCCGCTGGCCGGCGGGCATCTGGGTTTCGGCATGGACTGGGCCGACTACGACCTGGCCAAGATCGTCGCCGAGATCCGCCAGTACCTGGTGCAGGAGCAGCTCGACATCCCGCTGATCCCGGCCGGCGGCATCTTCACCGGCAGCGACGCGGTGCGCTTCATGGAGGCCGGCGCCGCGGCGGTGCAGGTGGCCACGCGCTTTACCGTCACGCGCGAATGCGGGCTGCCCGACGACGTCAAGCAGGAATACTTCAAGGCCGAAGAGCGCGACATCGAGGTCAACATGATCTCGCCCACCGGCTACCCGATGCGCATGCTCAAGGGCAGCCCCGGCATCGGCGACGGCATCCGCCCGAACTGCGAGGCCTACGGCTACCTGCTCGACGCCAACGGCAAGTGCGCCTACATCACCTCCTGGAACCGCGAGGTCGAAGCGCACCCGGGCGCCAAGCGCGTGTCGGTGATGGACAAGACCTGCCTGTGCACGCACATGCGCAACTTCGCGATCTGGACCTGCGGGCAGAACGCCTGGCGGCTGAAGGACACCTCGGTGCAGCGCGACGACGGCAGCTGGCAGCTGCTGAGCACCGAGCATGTCTTCAACGACTACCGCTTCAGCGCCGGCGAGCGCGTCTCGCTGCCCGAAGCCGAAGCCGAACCCGCGGCCGGGAGCGCCTGAGCGCCGCGGCCACCGGCGGCGGCGTCGGCCGCGTCAGCCGCCCTCGCCGCTCCACGCCTGCTCGGCCAGCTTGGCGAACTGCTGGCGCAGCACGTGCTTCTGCACCTTGCCGGTCGACGTGGCAGGCAGCACGTCGACGAAGTGCACCAGCTTGGGCACCTCGAAGCCGCCCAGATGCTGGCGGCAGTGCGCGATGAGGCTCGCCTCGTCGAGCTCGGCACCGGGCTTCTTCACGATGAAGGCGCACACCGCCTCGGCCCAGCGCGGGTGCGGCAGGCCGAGCACACCGGCGCCGGCCACGCCCGGGTGCGCCAGCAGCACCGCCTCGACCTTGACGCTGGCCACGTTCTCGCCGCCGGTCTTGATCATGTCCTTCTTGCGGTCGAGGAACAGCATCTGGCCCTCGGGACCCCACTGCCCGAGATCGCCGGTGTGATGCCAGCCGAAGCGCTGCGCCGCCGCGGTCGCCGCCTCGTCCTTGAAGTAGCCGAGCATCACGTTGGCGCCGCGGTGCACGATCTCGCCCGGCTGCCCCGGCCCGAGCAGGCGGCCGTCGTCGTCCATCACCGCCGTCTCGCAGTGCGGCAGCGACACGCCCCAGTAGTTGGCGTCCAGCTCGGGATGCTCGAGCGGCTTGAAGGTCATCGTGGCCGGATAGATCTCGGTCTGGCCGGTGGCCAGCTGGACGTTGGGCGTGAGGCGCTCGGCCATCTGCCTGATCAGCGGCTTGGGGATCGGCGCCATCGCGTAGACGCACAGGCGCAGCGTGCCGCAGCGGAAGGCCGGGTCGGCCAGCAGCGCCGCGTACATCATCGGCAGACCGCTGAAGACCGTGTACTTCTCCTTCAGCATCGACGCACGCACTTCGTCGGGCACGAAGCCGCGCAGCAGCACCACGCAGGCACCGGCCGCGTGAATGGTGGCCACCAGGCAGTGCTGCGCGCAGTGGAACAGCGGCAGCACGCCGGAGCACACGTCATGCTCGGTGTAGGCCATGCCGGTCATGTTGCCCATGGTGGACGCGGCGACCGAGACGTGCGAATGCACGGCGCCCTTGGGGTGGCCGGTGGTGCCGCTGGTGTACATGATCAGCGCCGGCTGATCGCCGTCGATGGCCACGTCGGGCAGCACATCGCTGCGCCCGCTCTCGGCCTGTGCCAGCGTCAGCGCGCGCGGCGCGGCGCTGGCCGCCTGCGTGCCCATCGTCAGCACCAGCGGCACGCCGAGCCGATCCAGCAGCGCCCCGATGGCCGGGTCGGCGCGCAGCGCTTCGTCGACCACCACCGCCGAGACTTCGGCGTGCTTCAGGATGTACTCGATGGCGCCGGCATCGAGCTTGATGTTCACCGGCACCCAGACGTTGCCCGACTTGTGGATGCCGTTGTAGGCCACCACCATGTCGGCCGAATTGGCGCACAGCATGCCGATCTGCCGGCCGCTGCCGACGCTTTCCAGCAGATGGTGCGCGAAGCGCGAACTGCGCGCGTCCAGCGCGGCATAGCTCAGCCGGATGTCGCCGTCGACGACCGCCGTGCGTTCGCCGAACTTCAGCGCGCTGCGGTGCACGAAGTCGCCCAGCGCCACGCGGCGGATGCGGCGCAGCGCGCCGGTCGGGGGCATCTCGATCATGTTCCTTCTCCTCGGAGTCGAAAGCGGGGGGCTCAGCGGATTTGAGCACAGCGCGCGGCGGGCGGCACGCGCCGCGCCGGGCGCCTCGTCGTGCCGGCCGGCCTTGGCACAATGGGCTTGCATCCCGTACCGATATTCCAAGAGAACCGCCACATGCCCATGCCCAGTTCCATTGTCCTCGCCGCCAGCCTGCTCGCGGCGGGCTCTGCCGCCGCGGCGCCGGCTACCTACACGATCGACGACGACCACACCTACGCCACCTTCGCCATCGACCACAACGGTGCCTCGGTCAACCGCGCGCGTTTCGGCGAGGCGTCGGGCACGGTGAGCTTCGACAAGGCCGCCAAGGCCGGCAAGGTCGACATCACGGTGCAGGTGAAGAGCGTGTTCAGCGGCTCCAAGGGCTTCGACGAGCACCTGCTGGCGCCCGACCTGTTCAACGCCGCCAGCTACCCGACCCTGCGTTTCGTGTCCGACCGGCTGGTGTTCGACGGCGACCGGCTGGTCGAGGTGCCCGGCCAGCTCACGCTGCTCGGGCAGACGCACCCGGTGACGCTGAAGGCCAACCAGTTCACCTGCTACCAGAACCGGCGGGCCAAGACCGAGGCCTGCGGCGGCGACTTCGAGGCCGTGATCGACCGCACCCAGTGGGGCATGAGCTACCTGGTGGACATGGGCATGCCCAAGAACGTCAAGATCACGGCCACCATCGAGGCCTTCAAGCAGTAGCCCGCCGGGCGGGCCGCTCTTCAGGTCAGCTCAAGCCGCTCACCGGCAGCGCCGCGCCGTGCAGCGCGCGCGCCGCGTCGCTGGCCAGGAAGCGGATCACCGCGGCCAGGTCGGCCGGCGCGACCCAGCGCGCCGGGTCGGCGCCGGGCATCGCACGGCGGTTGTCGGGCGTGTCGATGATCGTCGGCAGCACGCAGTTGACGTTGATGCCCTGGTCGCGCAGTTCGGCCGCCATGGCCTCGGTGAGCCGGATGACCACCGACTTCGACGCGGTGTAGGCGCCCATCAGCGCCTGGCCCTTCAGCGCGCCCGCCGCGCCGACGTTGACCATCTTGCCGCCGCCTTGGCGCAGCATCGCCGGAACCACCGCGCGCACGGTGTGCAGCAGCGTGCGCGCGTTCAGGTCGAGCAGCCAGTCCCAGCTCGCCTCGCTGGTCTGGTGCACCGCCTGCCCCATGCGGAAGCCGCCGGCGATGTTGCACAGCACGTCGATCGCGCCGAAGCGCGCCAGCGCGGCGTCGACCGCGGCCTGCACCTGCGCCGCGTCGAGCAGGTCGCAGGCGGCCAGCAGGCGGCGCGTGTCGCCGGCGCCGAAGGCACGTTCGAGCTGAGCGCGGTCGCGCCCGAGCAGCACCAGATTCGCGCCTTCGGCATCGAAGGCCGCGGCCACCGCGCGCCCGAGGTGGCCGGCCGCGCCGGTGATCAGTACGGTGCGTGCCATCTCACTGCGCCTCGAACGTGGGCTGGCCCGCGCGCCGCGCCGCCGCGTAGGCACCGCTGCCGCGCGTGAGCACGCGGTCGCTGTCCAGCACCTGGCCGGGCTCGAACTCGCCCTGCCCGTCGACGCGCTGGTACAGCGGCAGGAAGTCGATGTGCGCCAGCGCCAGCAGCTCGTCCAGGCTGCCGAGCACGAAGTAGCTTTCCTGGAAGTCGTCGATGCGGTAGCGCGTGCGCATCACGCGTTCGAGCTCGAAGCGGATGCGGTTCGGCGAGGCATCGTCGAGCGCGAACACGCTTTCGGTGGCCGAGCTGGCGATGCCGGCGCCGTAGATGCGCAGGCCGTCGCGCTGCTGCACCAGGCCGAACTCCACCGTGTACCAGTAGACCCGCGCCAGCTGCGTCAGCTTGCCCAGACGCTGCGCGCGCAGCCCGCCTTCGCCGTAGGCCTGGATGTAGTCGGCGATGACCGGGTTCATCAGCATCGGCACGTGGCCGAAGACATCGTGGAAGACATCCGGCTCCTCGAGGTAGTCGAGCTCGTGCGGCTTGCGGATGAAGTGGCCCGCTGGGAAGCGCCGGTTCGCCAGATGTTCGAAGAACACTTCGTCGGGCACCAGCCCCGGCACCGCGACCACCTGCCAGCCGGTGCGCCGCATCAGCACCTCCGACAGGCGGCGGAAGTCGGGGATCCGCTCCGGGCCGATCGGCAGCTCCTGCATGCCCTGCACGAACTCGTCGCAGGCGCGGCCGGGCAGCAGCTTCGTCTGCCGCTCGTACAGCGTCTTCCAGGTGGCGTGCTCTGCGGCGCTGTAGCGCTCCCAGCCCTGGTCGATGGTCCAGTCGGAGCGTTCGGGGCGGGCGCCGGCGGCCAGGCCGTGCTTGACGCTGTCGATCAGCTGGCGCTGCATCAGCGGCCTCCCTTCATGGCGTCGAAGGCCCGGTCGGCAAAGCGAGCCAGGTCGATGTCGCGCTGCGACAGGCCGCCGCAGTCGTGCGTGCTCAGCGTGATGTCGACGCGGTTGTAGACGTTGCTCCACTCCGGGTGGTGGTCGGCGCGCTCGGCGGCGAGCGCAATGCGCGTCATGAAGCCGAAGGCTTCGTTGAAGTCGCCGAAGCGGAACTCGCGGCGGATCGCGCCGCGGCCTTCGTCCAAGGTCCACCGCGGCAGCGACGCCAGCGCGCTGCGGATCTCCTCGGCGTCGAGCTTGCGCAACACGGCTTCAGGCTTCCGTGGCAGCGGCGGCACCGGCGCCGGCCCCGGCACCAGCGATTGCGCCGCGGCGCACCTGGTCGCGCTCCAGGCTCTCGAACAGCGCCTTGAAGTTGCCTTCACCGAAGCCTTCGTCGCCTTTGCGCTGGATGAACTCGAAGAACACCGGCCCGAGCAGCGTCTCGCTGAAGATCTGCAGCAGCAGCCGCTTGCCGCCCTGCGTGCTGCCGTCGAGCAGGATGCCGCGCGTCTGCAGCTCGTTGACCGGCTCGCCGTGGCCGGGCAGCCGCTCGGCGAGCATCTCGTAGTACACGTCATTCGGCGCGGTGAGCACCGGCACGCCGGCCATCTGCAGCGCGTCGACCGAGGCATAGATGTCGTCGCTGAGCAGCGCGATGTGCTGGATGCCCTCGCCGTTGAACTGCATCAGGAACTCCTCGATCTGCCCGCCGCCCTGCTTGGCTTCCTCGTTCAGCGGGATGCGGATCAGTCCGTCGGGCGCGGTCATCGCGCGGCTGGTCAGGCCCGTGTACTCGCCCTGGATGTCGAAGTAGCGGATCTCGCGGAAGTTGAAGATGCGCTCGTAGAACGCGCCCCAGTAGGCCATGCGGCCGCGGTAGACGTTGTGCGTCAGGTGGTCGATGATCTTGAAGCCATGGCCCTTGGGGTGGCGCTCGACACCGTCGATCCACTCGAAGTCGATGTCGTAGATGCTCTTGCCGTCCTCGAAGCGGTCGATCAGGTACAGCGGCGCGCCGCCGATGCCCTTGATCGCCGGCAGGTGCAGCTCCATCGGGCCGGTGGGCACCTCGACCGGCTGCGCGCCGAGTTCCAGCGCGCGGTAGTAGGCCTTGTGCGAGTCGCGCACGCGGAAGGCCAGCGCGCAGGCGCTCGCTCCGTGCTCGGCGGCGAAGAAGCCGGCCAGGCTCTTCGGCTCGCGGTTGACGATGAAGTTGATGTCGCCCTGGCGGTACAGCAGCACGTCCTTGCTGCGGTGCTTGGCCACCAGCGAGAAGCCCATCTTCTCGAACAGCGGCTCGAGCACGCCGGCCACCGGCGAGGCGAACTCCACGAACTCGAAGCCCATCAGGCCCATCGGGTTGTCGAACAGGTCAGCCATGTTCATCTCCTTGGTCTTAGAGCAGTTGGTCGAGGGCGATCTCGAAGGCGGTGCTGGCGATGCCGCGCTGGCCTCGAGAGCGATCATGGCAGCGCTGCAGAGCCCCTGCAATCGTCGCCGACACGTCGCCGAAGATCGCCTCGTCGGAGATCTCCGCCGTGCCCTGCATCAGGAAGGCGAAGGCGCGCGCCATGCCGCAGTTGGCGATGAAGTCGGGGATCACCGCCACCGCGCGGTCGGCGTGCTCGTAGATCGGGCCGTAGAAGATCTCCGGGTCGGCGAAGGGCACGTTGGCGCCGCTGGACACCACTTCCAACCCGGCGGCGAGCATGCGCTCCACTTGGTGCCGGGTCACCAGGCGCGAGCCGGCACAGGGCAGGAAGATCTCGGCGCCCAGGCTCCAGATGCGTGCATTGACCTCGTCGAACGACAGCATGCCCTCGGCCCGCAGCTGGTTGCCGTCCTTGTGCAGGAACAGCGCCCGCACCTCGTCGAAGGAGAAGCCCTCCGGCTCGAGCAGGCCGCCGTTGCGGTCGATGATGCCGACCACCTTCGCGCCGGCCTGCGCCAGGTAGTAGGCCGCGGCCGAGCCGACGTTGCCCCAGCCCTGCACGATGACGCGCTTGCCGACGGCCGAGCCGCCGTAGATGCGGTAGTAGTGCAGCACCGACTCGGCCACGCCCCAGCCGGTGATCAGGTCGGCAACGACGAACTTGCGCTCGACGCTGGGTGTGTAGCGGCGGTCCTCGACCAGCTTCTTCACGCCCAGGCGCAGCTGTCCGACCTTCTGGATGCGCTCGCTGTCGCTGGGCTGGAAGTGGCCGTTGACCACGCCTTCCTGCGGGTGCCACAGGCCGTAGCCTTCGGTGATCGGGATGACCTCGTGCACCTCGTCGACGTTGAGGTCGCCGCCTGTGCCGTAGTAGGTCTTCAGCAGCGGCGTCACCGCCTTGTACCAGCGGCGCAGCACAGAATCCTTGCGCGGGTCGGCCGGGTCGAAGTCGATGCCGGACTTGGCGCCGCCGATAGGCGGGCCCGACACGGAGAACTTCACTTCCATCGTCTTCGCCAGCGACTCGACCTCGCGCCGGTCCAGCCCCTTGCGCATGCGCGTGCCGCCGCCGGCGGCGCCGCCGCGCAGCGAGTTGATCACCACCCAGCCCTTGGCAGGAGTTTCGGCGTCGTGCCACTCGAAGACGATCTCCGGGGCCTTGGTCTCGAAACGGGTCAGAAGCTCTTTCATTGCAGTCTTTCGCAGATTCAGTGGGTTCAGGCGGCCAGCAACAACTTGTCGTCGTCGAGCTGCTCGCCACGAGTTTTCTCGAACATGTGCAGCAGGTCGGGCACATCCATGCCGGCGCGCTCCTCGCCCGCGACGTCGAGGATCACGCGGCCCTGGTGCAGCATCACCGTGCGCGAGCCGTAGTCCAGCGCCTGGCGCATGCTGTGCGTGACCATCATCGCCGTCAGCTTGGCCTCGTCGACGATGCGCGCGGTCAGCTCGAGCACGAAGGCCGCCGTCTTCGGGTCCAGCGCCCCGGTGTGCTCGTCGAGCAGCAGGATGCGGCTGGGCTGCAGCGAGGCCATCAGCAGGCTGACCGCCTGGCGCTGGCCGCCCGAGAGCAGGCCGATGCGGTCGGCGAGCCGGTTCTCCAGGCCGAGCTTCAGCATCGACAGCTTCTCGCGGAACAGCTCGCGCAGCGTCCTGTTCAGCGAGAAGTGGAAGCCGCGCCTGGCGCCGCGCTTCCAGGCCAGCGCCATGTTCTCCTCGATGGTCAGCGCCTCGCAGGTGCCGGCCATCGGGTCCTGGAACACGCGCGCCACCTGGTCGGCGCGCTGCCACGCGCTCTTGGCGGTGACCTCGGTGCCGTCGATGCTGATCGAGCCGCGGTCGATCATCAGGTCGCCGCTGACCGCGTTCAGGAAGGTCGACTTGCCCGCGCCGTTGCTGCCGATGACGGTGACGAACTGGCCGGTGGGAATGGTCAGGTCCAGACCGCGCAGCACGTGGTTCTCGATCGGCGTGCCGGGGTTGAAGGTGATTTCGAGTCCTTGGGCTTGCAGCATGATCAGGCCTCCTTCGGGGTGGTGATGGCAGCGGGCTTGGCCTTGCCGGGCAGCAATTTGCCGAGCTTGCGCTTGTAGGCCGGCACGAGCAGCGCGCAGGCGACCAGCACGGCGGTGACCAGGTTCAGGTCCTGCGCCTGCAGGCCGATGAAGTCGCTGTTCAGCGCCAGCGCGATGAAGAAGCGGTACAGCAGAGCACCGACGATGCACGCGGCGGTGGTGACGACCAGGCTGCGCGCCGGCAGGATGGTCTCGCCGATGATCACCGCGGCCAGGCCGATGACGATCGTGCCGATGCCCATCGAGATGTCGGCGCCGCCCTGGCTTTGCACGAACAGCGCGCCGGCCAGCGCGACCAGCGCGTTCGACAGCGCAAGGCCGACGATCGTCTGCCGGTCGGTCGAGATGCCCTGGGCGCGCGCCATGCGCGGGTTGCTGCCGGTGGCGCGCATCGCCAGCCCGGTCTCGGAGGCGAAGAACAGATCGATCAGCCCCTTGGCCAGCACCACGATGACCAGCAGCACCAGCGGCTTGAGCACGTATTCGGGCAGGCCGCCGAAGTCGAACAGCGTGAACACCGTCGGGTCGTTGATCAGCGCGAGGTTGGGCTTGCCCATCACGCGCAGGTTGATCGAGTACAGCGCGATCATCACCAGGATGCTGGCCAGCAGCTGCATGATGCGCAGCCGCACGTTCAGCCACGCGGTGAGCGCGCCGGCCGCGGCGCCGGCAACGATGGCGGCGGCAGTGGCCATGAAGGGGTCGATGCCGGCGACGATCAGCGCCGCGGCCGCCGCGCCGCCGAGCGGGAAGCTGCCGTCGACGGTGAGGTCCGGAAAGTTGATGACGCGGAACGAGAGATGAACGCCGAGCGCGACCAGACCGAAGATCAGACCGATCTCGATCGCGCCTAGCGATGCGATGAGCGACATGGGGTGAACCTTTGCAGGACGAGCGAAGCCCGCGGCGCACGCTTAAGCGCCGGCTTCGCTCGCCGGGTTGGGTTGGGCGGCGGCGCGTCAGCCGCGCCGCCGCGGGGGCGGTGGCGCCGGGATCAGCGCACGACCGACTTGGCCGACTTGATCAGATCTTCGGACAGCGTCACGCCCTGCTTTTGCGCCGCCGCCACGTTGACGTGCAGCTCGAAGGTGGTGCTGGTCTGCGAGCCGATCTTGCCCGGCTGCTCGCCGTTGAGCACGCGCACCACCACCTTGCCGGTCTGGCGGCCGATGTCGTAGTAGTTCAGGCCCAGCGCGGCCACCGCGCCGCGCTTGACCGCGTCGGTGTCGGCGGCGACCAGCGGAATCTTCGCCGCCTGCGCGACCTTGACGATGCCCTCGAAGGCCGACATCACGTTGTTGTCGGTGGGCGCGTAGATCACGTCGGCCTTGCCGACCAGGCTCTGCGCGGCGCCGGCAACGTCGACGCTGCGCGCCGCGGCGGCCTCGACCAGCACGAAGCCGGCGGCCGGCGCGGCCTTCTTCAGCGCCTCGACGATGGCCACCGAATTGGCCTCGCCGGGGCTGTAGATCACGCCGACCCGCTTGGCGCTCGGCGCGACCTTGTGCATCAGCTCCAGGTGCTTGTCCAGCGGCGACATGTCGGACACGCCGGTGACATTGGTGCCCGAGGCGTCCCAGGTCTTCACCAGCTTGGCGGCGACCGGGTCGGTGACCGCGCTGTAGACCACCGGGATGTCCTTGGTGGCGGCGACGACGGCCTGCGCCGACGGCGTGGCGATGGCGACGATCGCGTCGGGCTGGGCACCGACGTACTTGCGGGCGATCTGCGCCGCGGTGCCGGTGTTGCCCTGCGCGCTCTGGTATTCGAACTTCAGGTTCTTGCCGGCTTCGAAGCCCGCGGCCCTGAGCTCGTCGCGCACGCCGTCGCGCACGGCATCGAGCGCGGGGTGTTCGACGATCGCGGTCACCGCCACAGATTTCGGCTCGGCGGCATGGGCGAAGGGAGCGGCGGCGGCAAGGGCAAGCGCCAGGGTGCTGAGGCAGGCGCGGCGGGAGCGCAGGAAAGAAGATTGCATTAAATGTCTCCTGAATCGATGGGCCGGGTGCGGCGTGGATCGGTTCGACAGCCCTGCCACCCGCCTCGTGGGCCAGGTGCATGCGGCGCCGACCGCAGGCAGAATTGTCCCGACGCAGGCTGCAAATAGGTTTTCCTCCCTGATTCGGGTTATCCCCTGATGGAGAAAGAAAATTTCCTGCATTCGCAGTTCGAGGAGATGATCTTGTACGACCTTGATCTGGATCGAATCGACCGCCGGATCCTGGCCCATCTGCAGGCCGACGGGCGGGCGACGAACCTGGAGCTGGCGCAAGCGGTCGGCCTGTCGCCGGCACAGTGCCACCGCCGCCACAAGCGGCTCGAGGAGCAGGGTTTCGTCAAGCGCTACGAGGCGCGGCTGAGCGCCGAGAAGCTGAGGCTCGGCGTGATCGCGTTCATCCACGTGGCCATGGAGAAAGGCCACATCCGCGACCTGAGCAAGTTCACCGACGCGGTCGCCGGGCTGCCCGAGGTGCTCGAGTGTTATTCGGTGACCGGCGACTTCGACTACGTGCTCAAGGTGATCGCCAAGGACCTGAAGTCGATGTCGCAGTTCCTGATGGACCGGCTGATGCGGCTGCCCGGGGTGAACAACGTGCGCTCGAGCATCTGCCTGGACGAGATCAAATGCACGAGCGCACTGCCGCTGCCGGAGTGAGAGGCCCCGGCAGCGGCGGCGCTCACAAGGCAAGCTCATGAGCAAACGTGGCTCTGCCACTTTGCTCATACCCCCGCGGGGGGCGGCCGGCAAGGCCGGCCTGGGGGCGCTCTCAGGCCGGCACCGAGCTGCGGATCAAGTGGTCGAAGGCCGCCAGCGCTGCCTTCGCGCCGTCACCGGCGGCGATGACGATCTGCTTGAAGGGCACCGTCGTCGCGTCCCCGGCCGCGAACACGCCCGGCAGGTTGGTGGCACCGCGCGCGTCGACGATGATCTCGCCGAAGCGGCTCAGCTCCACCGTGCCCTTCAGGAACTCGGTGTTCGGCACCAGGCCGATCTGCACGAACACCCCTGCCAGCGCCAGCGTCTGCTCGGCGCCGCTCGCGCGGTCCTTGAAGCGCAGGCCGTTGACCTTCTGCCCGTCGCCGGTGATCTCCAGCGTCTGCGCGTTCACATGCACGCTGACGTTGGGCAGGCTGTGCAGCTTCTTCACCAGCACCGCATCCGCCTTCAGCTGGTCGGCGAACTCGATCAGCGTCACGTGTTCGACCACGCCGGCCAGGTCGATCGCCGCCTCGACGCCGGAGTTGCCGCCGCCGATCACCGCCACCTTCTTGCCCTTGAACAGCGGCCCGTCGCAGTGCGGGCAGTAGGCCACGCCCTTGGTCTTGTACTCCTGCTCGCCGGGCACGCCGACGTTGCGCCAGCGCGCGCCGGTCGACAGGATCACCGCCCTTGCCTTCAGCTCGGCGCCGTTGGCCAGCTTGACGCGCGCCATGCCGCCCGGCTGCGCCGCCGGCTCCAGCGCGTCGACGCGCTGGTTGTTCATCAGGTCGACGTCGTAGGCGCGCACCTGTGCTTCCAGCGCGGCGGCGAACTTCGGGCCGTCGGTCTCGAGCACCGAGATGTAGTTCTCGATGGCCAGCGTGTCGAGCGTCTGGCCGCCGAAGCGCTCGGCGACGATGCCGGTACGGATGCCCTTGCGCGCCGCATAGACGGCCGCCGCCGCGCCGGCCGGACCGCCGCCGACGATCAGCATGTCGTAGGGCTCGGCCTGCGTCAGGCGCGCCGCATCACGCGCCGCGGCGCCGGTATCCACCTTGGACAGGATCTCGGCCAGTTCCATGCGGCCCGAGCCGAAAGGCTGGCCGTTCAGGAACACCGCCGGTACGGCCATGATCTGGCGCGCCTCGACCTCGTCCTGGAACAGGCCGCCGTCGATGGCCACGTGGCGGATGCGCGGGTTCAGCACCGCCATCAGGTTCAGCGCCTGCACCACGTCCGGGCAGTTATGGCAGGTCAGCGACATCCAGGTCTCGAAGACGAAATCGCCTTCCAGTGCCTTGATCTGCTCGATCACATCGGCCTCGACCTTCGGCGGGTGGCCGCCGGCCTGCAGCAGCGCCAGCACCAGCGACGTGAACTCGTGGCCCATCGGCACGGCGGCAAAGCGCACGCCCATGTCCTCACCTGCGCGGGTGATCTGGAACGAGGGCTTGCGCGCGTCGCTGCCGTCGAAGCGCACCGCGACTTTGTCGCTGAGGCCGCCGATGTCGTTCAGCAGCTCGCGCATCTCGGCGGCGCCCGCGCTGTCGTCGAGGCTGGCCACCAGTTCGATCGGCTGCTGCAGGCGCTCCAGATAGGCCTTGAGTTGGGCTTGGATGTTGCTGTCGAGCATGACGTTCTCCTTCCGGCTGCGATGTGGATGTATAGGCGTGGGCCGTCCGGCCCGGTCGCCAGCACCCGTCTTCAGGTGCTGGCGACAAGGCCCGAGGGGTCTTGTCTCGGGATGGCGGGGCCGCAGCCCCGCGGCCGGTTCTTTAGATCTTGCCGACCAGGTCCAGCGACGGCGTCAGCGTCTTCGCGCCTTCGTTCCACTTGGCCGGGCACACCTGGCCAGGGTTCTTGGCGACGTACTGCGCGGCCTTCAGCTTGCGCAGCGTCTCCTTGACGTCGCGGGCGATCTCGTTGCTGTGCACTTCAGCGGTCTTGATCACGCCGTCCGGGTTGATGACGAAGGTGCCGCGCAGCGCCAGGCCTTCTTCGGGGATGTGCACGCCGAAGGCATTGGTCAGCTGGTGCGTCGGGTCGCCGACCAGCGGGAACCTGGCCTTGCCGACAGCCGGGCTGGTCTCGTGCCACACCTTGTGCGAGAAGTGCGTGTCGGTGGTGACGATGTAGACCTGCGCCTCGAGCTTCTGGAACTCGGCGTAGTTGTCGGCCGCGTCCTCGACTTCGGTCGGGCAGT
>OEIU01001253.1_pt1 | contig 17290 bp, 15 predicted proteins | sample 1539221 | NCBI WGS metagenome assembly OEIU01 (sample SAMN03792071, study PRJEB22550) | activated sludge metagenome | feature: wastewater treatment plant; material: activated sludge; isolation source: Wastewater treatment plant of a petroleum refinery complex | place: Argentina: Zarate | collected...
TCTTGCCGGACTCCTCCCAGCCGAAGTCGTGCAGCAGCCGGTACTGGGTGAACGGCACGGCGGAGGCACCGGACTGCTCCAGCTGCAGCCAGCGGGACCCGAGCCACACGATCGCCATGTAGCCGTGGCGGCCGATGGGGGGCCCGGCGGTCTGGCGGATCGAGCCGAGGCGGTCGGCGATCGCGACGCCGGCGGCCACCTCGAGGCCCTTGCGGGCGCTGGTGCGGTCGGCGAACCCGTACTTGAGCGGCTGCTCCAGACGCCGCAGGTGATCCGGCTCGCACAGCGCGAGCTGCGCCTCCGCGCCGCTGGCCTGGAGGTCGTCGGCGGCGCCGGCGCGGGGGCGGGCGCCGGGGCGGGCCAGGGGGGAGATGTCCGCAGGGGGTCGGGGTGCACGCGCCATCGTCGACCGGGAGCATGACGGCTGATGCCGACGCCGCGGCCGATCTGCGGCCAGATAACCGGGGTAGAACGCTCGCGCAGCGGCCGGGCCGCGAAGCGGGACGGCCAGGCCGCTGCCTACTGTTCTTTGTCTATAACTGCTTAACCCTAATTCTAGGGGTGGCGCGAACACGCTGTTTTGCAGGGAGAAAACACGTCGGCGCGCGAGTCGTTTCCCCCGGTCGACCGCGAGTCGGATCCCCCCGTCGCCTGCGAGCGGGTTCCCCCGGTGCGAGCCGCATCCCCCCGTCCCGGCGCGAGCCCGCTCCCCCGGTCAGGGGCTCGCAGCGGGGGCCGGCCTGTGGAGAACCGACGCCGGGTCCCCTTCGCCGCGAGTCACATACCCCGGTCCCGGGCCGCTCCCGCTCGCGCCGCGAGCCGGATCCCCCGGTCCGCGAGCGTGCTCCCCCGGGTATGCGGCTCGCGCGCCGGCGGCGGGCGCGAGTCGTTTACCCCGGGTGGCGCGAGTCGGTTACCCCGGTTCGGGGCCCGCGGTGGTCAGGTGGTGAGCCGCCGGTACAGCTGCGGCAGCTTCTGGGGGAGGGTGCGGACGTCGTCGACCACCACGAAGTTCGCGTCCGAGTACATGTGCGGCAGGTAGTCGGCGCCCTCACGGTCGACGGTCACGCAGAACAGGTGGATCTTCTCGCGGCGCGCCTCGCGGAGGGCCATCTTGGTGTCCTCCTGGGCGTAGGCGTTGTCCTGGTAGGTGTCCGAGTCGTACGGCTTGCCGTCGGTGAGGAGGATCATCAGCTTCACGTTGCTGTCGGCGGCGGCGAGGCGGCGGGTGGCGTGGCGGATCGCCGGCCCCATGCGGGTCTTCTGGCGGGCGTAGATCCCGCCGATGCGGCCCTTCACCCGGTCGTCGTAGCGCTCCCCCAGCTCCTTCACCACATAGAACTCGCAGTCCTCACGGCCCGACCCGGAGAAGCCGTAGATGGCGTACTCGTCGCGGATCGCCTCGAGGGCCTCGCACATCAGCAGGAGCGCTTCCTTCTCGATGTCGATGATCCGCTTGCGGCCGTCGATCTTGCGGTCCGTCGAGCTGGACATGTCCACCAGGAAGGCGGTGGTGACATCCCGGTCGCGCTTGTCGCGCTTGATGTACACGCGGGGGGTGGGGGCGACCCGGGCCTTGCGGTCCACGACGTACTCGACGAGGCCGTCGGTGTCGAGGTCGTCGCCGTCCTCCTGGTAGCGCATCTTGCGCAGCGCCTCGGGCCGCATGAGCTGGAAGTTGCGGCGGATCTGGGTGACGATCCCGCCGAACTCGTGGAAGGTCGCCGCGACGAAGCCCTCCTGGGTGCGGGTCTGGCGGTGCTCGGTGAGGGTGCACCAGGCGGGGCGGTAGTCCTCGATCTTGTGATCCCACTCGTCGTACTGGAAGACCTGCTCACCCAGGTCCTCCTCCCGCGGGTCGGCGTCCTGCTGGGCGACGTCCCCCAGGCCGGTCTGCTCCGGCGAGTCGGAGCCGCCGCCGTCGGCGTCCTGGCTGTCGCCCTCCGCCGCCCCGGACGGGCCGTCCTGGTCCTCGGAGGCGGTCATCTCGGCCACGTCGTCCTCCCCGCCGCGGCCGGCCTCGACCTCGGTGGTGCGCATCGCCTTCTCCGGCGAGCCCTCCGGCAGCTCCTTCTCCTCGGTGTGCTTCTCGCCGGTGCCGTCCTCCTGGGGTTCCGCGCCCTGCGCCTCCCGCTTGACGGGGGCGTCCGAGGGCGGGCGCACCAGCTCCTCCATCACCGGCGTCATGAACGGCGGCAGCTCCATCTGCTCGTAGTCCTCCACCCCGGTGGCCCCCTGCGGCGGGGCCTCCGACCCCTCCGGCGGCGGGGGACTCCCGTCCTGGCCGTCGGCGTCGGGCTGCGGCATCCGGTTCGCCGGCTGCTGCAGGCCCTCGTCGATCAGCTGGTAGAGGTCGGCGGGGAGGGGGGCGGAGTCGCCGACGGTGGCGCCCTCCTCGGCGACCGCCGCGAGCCGCTCCACCGCCTCCGCGATGAGGGACCGGGTGGCGGCCGGCACGTCGGTGAGGTCGGTGGTCAGGCCGAGGGTGTGCTGCAGGAGTGCCTCCACCACCGCCTGGGCGTCACCGAGGGTCGCGAGGTCCGGGCGCCGTTCGGCGCTGGCGGCCTGGATCTTCGCCATGTCCCGTCGGATGCCGGGGTAGGCGCGGCGGATGGCGGAGTCGACCCGGTGGCCCTCCACGATGTTGAACAGGTCCCGGGCCATCGCCGGCTGCGGGAAGATCGCGTAGAAGCGGGTGAGGTCGGTCTCGGCCGGTGCGCGGAGGGTGCTCATGCGGTCCCGGGGTAGCGTTCGCGGAGGCGGGTGACGGTGTCGGGGATGTCGTCGAGGGTGAAGGCGTAGGTGCCGAACTCGATGCGGCCGGCGCCGTGGGCGGTCGCCACCTTGTAGGCGGTGAAGTTGCCCTCGTCGTCCTCGAGGAAGTGCATCTCGGGCGGCAGGATGATGTGGTCCGCGCCGTAGACGTCGACCGCCTGCATCTCGGTGGTCGCCCGGATCGCGATCTCCTGGCCCGACAATGCGGTGGCGTAGAGCTTCAGGACGCGGGCTACCGACTTCAATGCCAGGCCCTCCTTCAGCTCCTCGAGGACCTGCAGGCTGTACTTGCTGCCGAGGCGGAAGTAGCCGCGGCCGACCTCTTTGTTGCGCTCCAGCACGTCGAGGCCGCGGGCGACCCACTCGGCCGCGCCCTCCGGTGAGACGCGCTCCCCGTTCAGCAGGTCCAGGAGGGTGTCCGCCGCCTCCAGGCTCGCTTCGGGGTCGGCGGCGGCCACCTGGCGCACCTGCTCCAGGTACGGGGGCCGGTACCGGGGTCGCAGGCGGGCGAGGATCGGGGGGAGAGCGGCGGCGAGCTCGACGGCGTGCTTGCGGCGCTTCTCGTCGCGGCGGTCGCGGGCGGCGAGCTGGGTGCGCAGCTCCTGCGCCCGCTTCACCTTCGGCTCCATCTCCCGCAGCTCACGCTCCAGGCCGTCCAGCTCGGTGGACAGCTGGGCGGTCTCGGTGTCCTCCGGCGGGCCGCCGGTGGCCTGGGAGACGATGTCCACGTACGCCCCGGCCAGGGTGGTGTCGGGGGCGTCGTAGAGGTCGGGCAGCTGCTTGGCGACCTCCACCCCCGACTTCCAGCCGGCGGCGGCGACCTCCCGCACCTGGGCGAGGTAGCGGGCCACCCGCTCCGGGTCCGCCTCCGCCAGCAGGCGCGGGAGCTGGCGGGCGACCTCCACCCCCAGCTGGTACTTCAGGTCGCTGATCTCCTCGACCATGCGCAGGTAGGTCTGGCGCTGGTCCTCCGGGACGGAGATCAGCATCTCGCGGGCGACGTACATCCCCACGTTGCCGACGGCGGGGCCGAAGGTCATGGCCGAACCCCTTCCTTCCCTGCCGTGGCTAGAACTGGGTGGCGATGATCTCGACGATCGAGCGCTGCATCTCCAGGTCGTCGGTGATCGGCTTGCAGATCGTCGCCTCGCACGCGGCGATCGGTTCCACCCCGGACTGGATCAGCTGGCCCGCGTATACCAACAGGCGGGTGGAGACGCCCTCCTCCAAGCCGTGGGTGCGCAGGTTGCGGACCTTCTCGGCGATCTTCACGAGCTTGGCGGCGGTGTCGTCGTCGATGCCGGACTCGGACTTGAGGATCGACTCCTCCAGGTCCGGGGGCGGGTAGTCGAACTCGATCGCCACGAACCGCTGCTTGGTGGAGTGCTTGAGGTCCTTCAGCACCGACTGGTAACCCGGGTTGTAGGAGATCACCAGCAGGAAGTCGTCGGGGGCCTGGACGATCTCGCCCTTCTTCTCCAACGGCAGGATCCGCCGGTCGTCGGTCAGCGGGTGGATGACGACGGTGGTGTCCTTGCGGGCCTCGACGATCTCGTCCAGGTAGGCGATCCCACCCGCCTTCACCGCCGTGGTGAGGGGGCCGTCCTGCCAGACCGTCTCGTCCCCGCGCAGGGTGTACTTGCCGACCAGGTCGGAGGCGGTGAGGTCCTCGTGGCAGGCGACGGTCACCAGCGTGCGCCCGAGACGCCAGCTCATGTGCTCCACGAACCGGGTCTTCCCGCAGCCGGTCGGCCCCTTCAGCATCACCGGCAGCCGGCTGTTGTAGGCCGACTCGAAGAGCTCCACCTCGTTGCCGAGGGGGAGGTAATAGGGCTCCTCGGTGAGCTTGAAGTCCTCGACGCGCTGGCTCTCAACCGCCATCCGGGCTCCTTGTACGACGGGCGATGGGCGTCCGCTCAGTGTAGCCGACGCCCCCTCCCGGGGGTCGCCCGAGGCGGGCGCGCTCAGCCCTCGTGGCCGGGGTCCTGGGCCTCGGCGGGACCGGCGTCGCCGCCCAGCGGCCACGTCGACGGCAGATCCATCTCGAACTCGCCGTTCTCCTCGGCGTGCTCGGTGTACCAGGCCTTGAACGACGGGATCGAGAACCCCACGACCTGCTGGGAGCGGGGCTCGACGCGGACCAACACGCCCCGCTCCGGGTCGTGGACGGTCACGGCCGGCACCGGCGGGCCGTAGGAGACGTGGTAGGTGTCCGAGGCCTGGTCGTAGTGCTGCAGCGCCTCCGACGCGATCTTCATCGCGTTCTCCTCGGCGAACGAGGGGCGGTCGGCGCCACCCTCGGGTCCACCCTGGGGGCCACCCGGGGGCGGCGGTTGCGAGCTCATCGGGTCATGACTCCTCGGTACGTGGGTCTCCCCGCGCCGCGTCCTTTACACTCGGCCGTCCTAGGCAGGACGACCGGGTAGGGGGGACACAGAATGCGCGCGGTTGACGCGACCCTGGCCGCGCTGAAGCGGGCCGGGGTGAATGCGATCTTCGGGCTTCCGGGCGGCCCGGTGATCCCCCTGTTCGACGCCCTCCATGACGATCCGGACATCCGCACCTTCCTGGTGCGCCACGAGCAGGGTGCCGGGCACATGGCCGAAGGCTACGCGAAGGTCACGGGCCGGGCCGGGGTGTGCACCGCGACCTCCGGGCCGGGCGCCACGAACCTGGTGACCCCCATCACCGACGCGTACATGGACTCGGTGCCGCTGGTGGCGATCACCGGCCAGGTGGGGTCCACCCGCGTCGGCACCGACGCGTTCCAGGAGGCCGACATCGTCGGCATCACCCTGCCGGTGGTGAAGCACTCCTGGCTGATCAAGGACGCCGACGACCTGCCCCTGGCCCTCGCCGAGGCCCTCCACGTCGCCCAGACCGGCCGCCCCGGCCCGGTGCTCGTCGACGTCTGCGTCGACCAGTGGGGCCGCGACGTCCAGGACCTCGAGGGCCCCGTCCCGCCGATGCCGGGGTATCGGCCGCCCACCGGCGCCGGCCACCCCCGCCAGCTCGAGGCGGCCGCCCGGGCCCTGCAGCGGGCGGAGCGGCCCGTCATCTACGCCGGCGGCGGGGTCATCACCGGGGAGGCGTCGGCGGCGCTCACCCGCCTATCCGAGGTCACCGGGATCCCGGTGAACACCACCCTGATGGGCCTCGGCGGCTTCCCGGGCACCCACCCGCTGTTCATCGGGATGCCCGGGATGCACGGCATCGCCGCCGCCACCTACGCCTTCCAGGAGAGCGACGCGATCCTGGCGGTGGGGGTCCGCTTCGACGAGCGGGTCCTGTCCACCGTCATGAGCGAGTGGGCCCCGAACGCGAAGATCATCCACATCGACGTCGACCCGGCGGAGATCAGCAAGAACCGGGCGGCCCACATCGGCATCGCCGGCGAGGCGGCCCCCGTCCTGGCGGGCCTCGCCGACGCCTACCAGGCGCTCCCCGAGTCGCACGACGCCGCCCGCCGCGCCGCCTGGGTCGACCAGATCGCCGCCTGGAAGCGCCAGCACCCGTACCTGGTGGACCCGGACACCTCGGTGATCCAGCCCCAGCAGGTCGTCCAGTCGATCTACCGCATCACCCGCGGCGACGCGATCGTCTGCACCGACGTCGGCCAGCACCAGATGTGGGCCGCCCAGCACTACCTGTTCGACCGGCCGCGGCGGTGGGTCACCAGCGGCGGCCTCGGGACGATGGGCTTCGGCCTGCCGGCGGCGCTCGGCGCCCAGGTCGCCCTCCCCGACGAGCTGGTGGTGGTCGTCTCCGGCGACGGGTCGTTCGAGATGACCCTCCAGGAGCTGTCGACCGCCCAGATGTACGGCCTGCCGGTGAAGGTGGTGATCCTGAACAACGGCTACCTGGGTATGGTCCGCCAGTGGCAGGAGCTGTTCTGGGAGGGCCGCTACGCCGGATCCAGCTTCGAGGGCTTCCAGCCGAGCTTCGAGGGGATCGCACGCGCCTACGGCGTGCACGCCACCACCGTCCGCGACCCCGGCGAGCTGGACGACGCGCTCGCCGAGGCGTTCGCCGCCGACGGCCCGGCGCTGGTCGACGTGCACGTCAACCAGATGGCCAAGGTGTTCCCGATGGTGCCCTCCGGCAAGGGGCCGGGGGCGATGATCGTCGGGGGCTGAGCGGGGGGTCCGGCCCCCCGCGGGCGCCGCGGCGCCTAGTAGAACTCGGCGATCCGGATGCCGGAGCGGATCGCCTCCGCGTCGAAGTCCATCTCCTCCTCCAGCGGCGCCGGCACCTTCGCCGGCAGCGTCAGCTCGAACTCGTCGTCCTCGGTCTTGTGGGACTCGTAGTAGGCCGTGAAGTTCGCGATCTGGAACCCCAGGACGTCCTGGGTGTCGGGGTCGAAGAAGACGGTGAGGCCCTCGGAGTTGGTCACCGCGGAGGCGTTGTCGTGGCCGCGGTAGATCTGGCGGTACGTGTCGGTCGCGGTGTCGTAGTGGGGGTCCGAGGACACGGGCGGGCTCTCCTTGGAATGCCGGGTGCGGGAACCGGCGGGATGGTACCGCACGGCTCCCGCACGCCACCCCGCACCGCCCTGTAGGGTTCCGGTCCGCACCGGCCCAACCCGGCGTGCCTCCGGCCCTGCGTAGCCCCCCGTCCCTCTCGGCGGCCCACCGGGCGCGGAGCCCCTTCGGTTGGTCCGACAGCCGACACGAGGAGGATGGATGAGCGAGGCCACGCCCAACCTGGCCGAGGCGCGGCGAATGCTCGGCAAGGGCATCGTCATCGCCGGGGTGGGGGAGACCGAGCAGGGCAAGCTGGACGGGCGGGGCTCGTTCCAGCTCCTCGCCGAGGTCACCCGGATCACCCTCGACGACGCCGGCATCACCCTCGCCGACGTCGACGGGATGGTCACGGCGTTCTCCTTCGTCGAGTCGACGCTGATGCACGCCACGACGTTCGCCGACTACCTCGGGATGGAGCCCGGCTACTTCGCCTCCGTCGCCGTCGGCGGCGCCACCGCCCCCCTCATGGCGGTGCAGGCGGCCCTCGCGATCGACGCCGGCCTCGCGGAGGTCGTCCTCTGCGTCCGCGGCGACAACACCCGCTCGGGCATCAGCTCCTCCGGGATGATCGCGATGGCCCGGGAGATGAGCCACGGCGCCTTCGAGGCGCCCTACGGCCTGACCACCATCGGCGGTTACGGCCTGCTCGCCCAGCGCTACATGTACGAGCACGACGTGCCGCAGGAGGCGCTCGCCGCCGTCGTCGCCACCCAGTCCGAGCACGCCCACCTGAAGTGGAACGCGATGCTCCGCGACGTCGTCACCGTCGACGACGTCATGAACGACCGGTGGATCGCGACGCCGTTCCACGCGATGGACTGCTCGCTGGTCTCCGACGGCGCCGCCGCGTTCCTGGTCACCACCGCCGACCGGGCGAAGGGCATGAAGCGCACGCCCGTCTACATCACCGGCATCGGCGAGGGCTACTCGCACCAGTACATCTCCTCCGCCACCTCCGTCGACGGGGTCCGCCAGGGCCTCGGGCGCGCCGGCCGGCGGGCGATGGAGGTCGCCGGCATCACGCCGCAGGACCTCGACGTCGCCGAGATCTACGACTCGTTCAGCTTCACGCCGCTGATCGCCCTGGAGGGCTTCGGGGTCTGCGGCCCCGGCGAGGCGGGCGACTGGGTGCTGGAGGGCAACGCCAAGCTCGGCGGCACCCTCCCGATGAACACCCACGGCGGCCTGATCCGCCAGGCCCACCTCGGGGCGATGCACCACATCGTGGAGGCCGTGCTGCAGCTGCGCGGCGAGGCCGACGACTCCAACCGCGGCGGCGGCAACCACCAGGTGCCCGACGCGAAGCTCGCCATCACGAACGGCTCGGGCGGCATCCTCGCCGCGACGAGCGCGCTGGTCCTGTCGAGCGAGCCGCCCTCGGCGGCCTAGGGCACTCAGGAGACGACGATGAGCACCGAGAGCACCAAGCCCGCCTACACCAAGCCCCTGCCCGACATGCGCCCGGAGGGCGAGACCTTCTGGGCCGGCACCCGGGAGCACAAGCTGCTGCTGCCGGTCGACTCCTCCGGCACGCCGTTCTGGTACCCGCGGGCCCTCACCCCCGGCACCCTCGAGCCCGTGTCGTACGTGGAGTCGAAGGGGACGGGCACCGTGTACACGTACTCGACCCATTTCATCGGGCCGAGCAAGGCCTACAAGGGCGACCCGCCGCACGTCGTCGCCCTGATCGACCTGGACGAGGGCGTCCGGATGATGTCCAACCTGGTGAAGGACGAGCCCGACTACCCGTCGATCGATCCCGATGACGTGACCATCGGGATGAAGGTGCGCGTCGTGTTCCACGACGTCACCGACGAGATCACCCTGCCCAAGTTCGTCGCCGCCTAGCGGCGGGGGCACCCGAAGAGCGCCAAGGGGGAGCGAGACAACGATGGCCGATTGGAGCGACTGGTACGCCAAGGAGGACCCCACCACGTGGGTCCTGGCGGAGATCCTGAAGAAGCGTGCGACGGAGACCCCGGACCGGGAGTACCTCAAGTTCGCCGACAACCCGTGGGTCAGCTACGGGGAGGTGAACGCCCGCGCCAACCGCGTCGCCAACGCACTGATCGCCCGTGGCGTGCAGCCTGGTGAGTCGGTCAGCGTGATGCTCCCCAACTGTGAGGAGTTCCTGCCCGTCTGGTACGGGATCCTGAAGGCCGGCGCGGTGATGAGCTCGATCAACACCGCCTACAAGGGCGACTTCCTCTCCTGGACGATCAACCTCGTCGAGGCGAAGAAGCTCGTGATCAGCGACCTGTACCTGGACCGCCTCGACCTGATCAAGGACGAGCTGCCGCTGCTCGAGCACGTGATCGTGATGCAGACCGGCAACCAGGCGGGCCCCGACCCGGCCAAGTGGAAGTGGGAGCCGCTGACCGAGGTGATGACCGCCTCCGACGGCGAGCCCGACGGGGTCGAGTACAAGTGGACCGACGACGCCCGCATCATGTTCACGTCGGGCACGACGGGCCGCTCGAAGGGCGTCATCAAGCAGAACGCCGCCGACTACTTCTCGGCCCGCGGCCTGCTCGAGGTGGTCTCCGCGACCGCCGGCAAGTCGGTGGAGTCCCTCTCGGAGGACACCTTCTTCAGCTGCCTGCCGCTGTTCCACTCAAACGCCCAGGTGCTGTCCGGCTACCCGGCGCTCGTCGCCGGCGGCCGCGTCGCCTACGTCGAGCGGTTCTCCTCCAGCAAGTTCTGGCAGCAGGTGAAGGACGCCGAGGCGACCGTCTTCAACTCGATCGGCGCCGTCAGCTACTTCATCTGGAACATCCCGGCGTCGGACCTGGACCGGGCGCACAAGGTGCACACCTGCTTCGCCGCCCCCGCCCCGAAGGACATCTACAACGAGTTCCAGGAGCGCTTCGGGGTCAAGTTCATCGAGGGCTACGGGCTCACCGAGACCGGCATGGCCACCTACATGGACCCCACCAGGCCCGCGGTCCCGGGGTCGATGGGGAAGGCCAACCCCGGCTACGAGGTCACGATCGTCGAGCCCGGCACCGACAAGCCGCTGCCGCCCGACACCCCCGGCGAGATCGTCGTCGACATGCGCATCCCCAACATCGTGATGCGCGCCTACTACGGGATGCCGGAGAAGACGGCGGAGGACTTCCGCAACCTGAAGCTCCACACCGGCGACCTGGGGCGGATGGACGCCGACGGCTACTTCTACTTCATGGACCGCGTGAAGGACTACATCCGCCGCCGCGGCGAGAACGTGTCCTCCATGGAGGTGGAGCGCCAGGCCTCCGACCACCCGAACGTCAAGGAGGTCGCGGCGATCGGCGTGAAGGCCGGCGAGGGCGCCAGCTCCGAGGACGAGATCATGATCGTCTGCATCCCCGAGGGCGACGCCCCCGACCCGGCCGAGTACACCCACTGGATGGCCGAGCGGATGCCGTACTTCATGGTCCCGCGCTACATCCGGTTCGTCGACACGCTCCCGAAGACGCCGACCGAGCGCGTCCAGAAGGTGAAGCTGCGCGACGAGGGCATCACCGCCGACACGTTCGATCGTGAGGCCGCCGGCATCACGATCAAGCGCTAGCCCGGTGGGGGAGATCCTCCGGTACGGGGCGTACCTGCCCCAGTACCGGGCCCCCCTCGGGGAGATCCAGAAGTTCTACGGCCGGCCCGGGCGTCCCCGGGCCAAGGCCCTGTGCACCCCCGCCCTCGACGAGGACGCCCTGACGATGGCGTACGAGGCGTCGGTCGCCGCCCTCGAGGGCGGTGAGCGGCCCGGCACCGTCATCACCGTCAGCCAGTCCCCGCCGTTCGGCCTCAGGAAGCTGTCGGCGACGCTGGCCCGCACCCTCGGCCTCGACGGCGCCACCCCCCTCGACGTGGGCGGCCACTCCGGCGCCCTCCTCGACGCCTTCGCGATCGCCTCCGCCCTCACCGGCGACGGCGGCGCCCCGGCGCTGGTGGTGGCCACCGACCACCTCGTCTCCTACGAGGACCGGGTCTGCGACACCCTCTCCGCCGGCGCGGCCGCCGCCTTCGTGGTGGGGGCCTCCGGCGGCGTCGCCCGCCTCGGCGCCCAGGCCCGCGCCGGGCGGGAGGTGTACGACGTGTGGCGCCTCGGCACCGAGCCGGAGGCCCGCTACCGCCTGGAGGTGCTGTTCGACGCGTACGCCGCCACCACCACGGCGGCCCTCGCCGGCCTCGAGCGGGAGACCGGCCGCGGCACCGGCGACTACGCCGCCGTCTGCCCAAGCCAGCCCCACCCCCAGACCCTCCGCGGCCTCGGGAAGGCGGGTGTCGCCGGCGGGCAGCTGGAGGGCACCTCGTTCGTGGGGGAGATCGGCAACCTCGGCGCCGCCTCCGTCGGCGTCGCCCTCGCGATGGGCCTCGACGCGGCATCGCCCGGCGACCACCTGCTGGCTCTCGGCTACGGCGGAGGGGAGGCGATCGCCCAGGACGTCGAGGTCACCGGCGCGACCCGCAGCTCCGGCGCCGCCGGCCGGCTGGCGGGCGAGGCGATCGACCTGTCGACGTATTACCGTTGGACCCGCGGCCGCCAGGCCGAACCCCACTAGGGAGGCGACGATGCGCGTCGGCGTTCTCGGGATCGGGAAGACCCCGCACAAGATCCAGCACCACAAGTCGCTGCGCGACCTCGCCGTCGAGTCCGGGCGCGCCGCGATGGCCGACGCCGGGGTGGACCCGTCGGACATCCAGGCGCTGTATGTCGGCAACGTCGGCTCGGTCGGGTTCAACTACGAGAACTCCACCGGCCTGATGGTCGCCCACCACCTCGGCGTCGTCCCCGCCGGCTCGGTCCGCGTGGAGGCGGCGTGCGGGACGGGGGCGTGGGCGCTGCACCTCGGGTGCGTCGCGATCCTCTCCGGCCTCTACGACACCGTGATGGTGCTCGGGGCGGAGAAGATGAACGACCTCGCCACCGTCGAGGGCACCTCGATCATCGCCCAGGCGGCGGACTCCAAGGAGGAGTACTTCAGCGGCCTCACCTTCCCGTCCGGGGTGGCGCTCACGGCTCGCAAGTACATGCAGACCTACGAGCTGAGCGAGGAGGACCTCGCCCACACGTCGGTCAAGAACCACCACTACGGCGCCCGCAACCCCTACGCCCACCTGCGCTTCGAGTGCACGGTGGAGGAGGTCATGCGGTCCGCGAAGGTCGCCGACCCGCTGAAGCTGTACGAGGTCTGCCCGATGACCGACGCCAGCTCCGCGCTGGTGCTGTGCCGCGAGGAGATCCTCCGCGACCAGCCCGACAAGCCGCAGGTGTACGTCACCGCCACCCAGATGGCGACGGGCACCTGGTACGCCGCGACCGACACCCTCGAGGACGCCCACCGCCTCTTCGCCGAGCCCGCCCAGCGGGCCTACGCGATGGCCGGCATCACCGCCGACGACGTGGACGTGGCGGAGATCTACAACTCCTTCGCCATCCAGGAGCCCCTCGGGATCGAGGGCCTCGGCTTCGCCGAGCCCGGCAAGGGCTGGCAGGGCGCCGCCGACGGCTCCACCTGGATCGACGGGAAGGTCGCGGTCAACCTCTCCGGCGGCCTGCTCTGCAAGGGGCATCCGCTGGGGGCGACCGGCGCGACCCAGGCGGTCGACATCGTCGAGCAGCTCCGTGGCACCGCCCCGCCCGACATGCAGCGCAAGGACGCCGAGATCGGCATCTCCGCCTGCCGCGGCGGCCCGGGGGCCGTCGGGGCGATCCACCTGTACCAGCGGATCGAGGGGTAGCCGGGTGACCGTCTCCGCCATCGAGTTCAGCCGGCTGGGGCCGCCGAAGCTGCGGCTGTACGCCATGCGCTGCGCCAACGGCCACCTGTCGCCGTGGTGGGAGCACCACCACTGCTACCAGTGCGGCTCGGACACCCTCACCGAGGAGGAGCTCGCCGGCACCGGGGAGCTCTCCAACTACACCGTCGTGTACTACCCGCCGCGTGACTTCCTCGGCCAGGAGCCGTATGTGGTGGGGCACATCACGATGGACGAGGGCGTCCTGATGCCCGCCCCCGTCGTGGGCGTCGCCCCCGACGACGTCGCCGTCGGCACCCGCGTGAAGGCGACGCTGCGGCGGATGAAGCTCGGCCACGAGGGCGACATCTACTACTCGCAGAAGTTCGTCGTCGACGAGGACGCCACCTCCGAGGGGCAGCCCTCCTAGGAGCGCCCCGGCCCCGGGGCGCTCACCAGCAGGCCATCCCGCCGTCCACGGGCAGCACGTGCCCGGTGACGAAGCGGGAGGCCCCGCTGGCGAGGAACAGCGTCGGCCCCACCAGGTCGTCCGGCTCGCCGCTGCGGCCCATCGGGGTGCGGGCGAGGAGCGCCTCCCGCCGGCCCGGGTCGCGGGTCATCGGCGCGTTCATCTCGGTGGGGAAGTAGCCGGGGGCGAGGGCGTTCACCCGGATTCCGTGGGGCGCCCACTGGCGGGCCAGCTCCCGCGTGAGCCCCTCCACCGCGATCTTCGAGGCGACGTAGGCGGCGACGCCGGGGCCGGTGCCCGCCTTGCGGCCCAGGATCGAGCTCATCAGGATCATCCACCCCCCGCGGCCGGCGGCGATCATCGACCGGGCGGCGGCGGCGGCGAGGGCGGACTGGGCGCCGACGTTGACCCGGAGGACGTCCATGAACGCCTCCGGGTCCTCATCCTCGGCGCGGCCGACGGTGGCGGCGGCCGCGTTCAGCACCACCCCGTCCAGCCGTCCAAATGCATGCATGCATGCATCCACGAGCCGGGTGGGGTGGGCGGGGTCGCGCAGGTCGGCGGGGTGGGTGACGGCCCGCCCGCCGCCGGCGGTGATCTCGGCGGCGAGGGCGTCGAGGCGGTCGGCGCGGCGGGCGGCGAGCAGCACCGCGCAGCCGGCGCTGGCGAGACCGGCGGCCATGATCGCCCCCAGGCCGGCCGAGGCGCCCGTCACGATCGCGGCCTGCCCGTCGAGCCGCAGGTCGACCGCCGGCCCGTGCGCCGCCCCCGTCATGTGGTGACCGGGGCGATCAGGTCGGCGACGGCGGTGATCACCGCGGCGCTCGGGGCGCGGACGACGCGGGCGGCGTACCGGTCGTACTGGGTGGGCTCCTCGCCCACCAGCACCAGCGGCACCCCGCGGGTGAGCGGGACAGAGGGGAGGAGGCTGATGGGGGCGGTGCGCAGGTCGGAGTCGAGGACGATGAAGGCGTCGGCGTCGGCGGCGAGCTCCCACGCCCGCTCCACCGCCGGGCGGGGGAGGGTCTCACCCCACAGGGTCCCCTCCGGCCGCAGGGGGTAGCCGCAGCCGGGGGTGGTGCACCGCGGCACGCCGTCCCCGCTGACGCCGATGAGGGTCCCGGCCTCCGGCAGGCCGTAGCGCTCCTCGCAGCGCTCGCAGCGCAGGACCAGCACCGTCCCGTACACCTCGACGGGGTCGATGCTGCCGGCCCGCTGGTGGAGGCGGTCGACCGACTGGGTCACCAGCGCCGACACCATCCCGGCCCGCTCGAGGCGGGCGAGGGCGTCGTGGGCGGGGCCGGGCCGCCGCCCGGCGATGGCGAGGGCGGTGGGGTAGAAGTACTCCCAGAAGCGGGCGGGGTCGGTGAGGAACGCCTCCAGGCTGGCGCGCTCCGCCCATTCGCCGCCGGCGTGGGTCAGGTCGAGGCTCTCCGCGCCACCGAGGCGCAGGCCGGTGAGTACCACCGCCCGCTGCGCCTCGAGCAGCGTGGCGGCGAGGGCCTCGGGATCGGACGCCTGTGGGGCCATCGGCCCGGCCGAGTCTACCCGGCCGCCTATTCGGCGGTGGGCAGCGTCAACGGTCCGGCGCCGGGATCGGATGGACGGAGGCCGTGGAGGGACCGCAGCCCCACCGTCCACGTCCAGGCGCCGCCGGCGGCGGCGAGGGCGGACAGGCAGGCCAGGGCGGTGGTCAGGCCGATCAGGTCCGACAGCACCCCCACCACCAGCAGCGGCACCGAGAACCCGCCGAGGTAGCAGGCGACGTAGTAGGAGGACAGCAGCTTGCCGCGGTCCTGGACGGGTGCGATCTGGGTGCACAGGTCGATGCCGCCCTTGAAGACCAGGCCGGCGGCGGCGCCGGTGACCGCCACCGAGCAGAGCGCCAGCGCCGCCGACCCGGTGGGGGAGGACAGCACCACCCCCACCGACGCCGCCGCGGCGACGGCGAGGCCCCAGCCGATCGCCCGGTCGGGCGGCAGGCGGGGGAAGATCAGCTGGCTGACGGCCCCGGACACCAGCACCAGGAACCCAGCGGCCCCGACCAGCGCGTAGTTGTCGACGTCGAGGGTGCGCACCAGGAACACCGGGATCAGCGACAGGGCGACGCCGTCGAAGAGCGAGAACAGCGCCCCCGACGGCACCAGCACCCGCCAGAAGACGGCTCGCTCGGCCGGGGGGACCTCCAGGCGCAGCGTGAGGGGCCGCCGCGAGCGCACCCGCACGGTCTCCGGCAGGGTCAGCACCACCGCCGCCGCGATCGCGATCGCGACGAGGTGCAGCTCGAAGGGCAGGCGCAGGGGGGTGTCGGAGTACTGGGCGATCAGCCCGCCGATGCCGGGGCCGAAGCCGAGGCCGAGGCGGACCGACACCGACCCGAGCACCGCCACGAACGGCGTCCGCCCGGGCGGGGAGGCGTCGACCAGGAAGGCGGTGCAGGTGCCGAAGAACGCCCCCGTCGCGAGGCCCTGGATCGCCCGGGCCACCAGCAGGCCGGTCAGGTCCGGCTCGGTGATCAGCAGCACCTGGGCGACCGCCAGGGTCCCGAGCGCGCCGAGCAGCACCGCCTTGCGGCCGATCCGGTCGGACACCTGCCCCAGGGTGAGCATCGACGGCACGAGGGCGGCGACGTAGCAGCCGAGGAAGAGCGTCACGACGGTGTCGCTGAAGCCGAGGCGGTCCTGGTAGAGGGGGATGAGGGGGGTGATCAGGCTGGTGCCGAGGGCGAACAGCACCAGCACCGACCAGGTGCGCCAGACGCGGTTCACGCCGCCGCCCCCACGAGCCGCAGGCAGGCGAAGCCGCCGGCCTCCCACATCCCGTCCGGTCGCAGGCCGCGGTCGGCCCAGGCGTCGCGCAGGGCGGGGGCGTCGCCGGGGCGGATCCCCGACAGCACCGCCGCGGCGGCCCGGGCCCCGGCGGCGGCCCGGAGGAGCTCGCGGTGGGCGGGGGGCGGGACGTTGGCGAGGATCACCCGGCCGGCGAGGTCGGCGGGGGCGAGGGCGGCGAGGTGCCCCAGGCGGGTCGCCACCAGGTCCGTGAGGCCGGCGGCGGCGATGCTGGCGGCGGCGTGGCGGACGGCGTGCGGGTCGGCATCGACCGCCAGCACCGGCCCCCGCCCGAGGGCCGCCCACGCCTGGGCGAGGAGCCCGGAGCCGCAGCCCGCGTCGACCGCCGCCGCCGCTGGGAGCGGGTCGAGGGCGTCGAGGCACATGGCGGTGGTGGCGTGGCCGATGGGGCCGAACCCCTCCCCCGGGACCTGCACCAGCTCCCGCACCCCCGCCGGCGCCGCCAGGTGGCCGGGGCTGCGGCGGTACCAGCCGCCCCCGCCGGCCCCGGTGGTGCCGAGCATCGCCGACGGCGGGTCCGGCCACCCCGGCACCGTCGCGACCGGCTCCACCGGCCAGGGGAGGCGGGGCAGGGCGTCGGCCGCCGCCTCCGGGGCGCAGCGCGGCGCGCACAGCACCCCCTCGGGGGTGCGGGCCACCGGCTGCAGGGCGGCGAGCAGCGGCCACGCCGCGGCGAGCTCCCCGGCGGGGACGCGGACGTGCAGGCCGGGGGGCAGCAGCGCCCCGCTAGCCTGCGTCGCCGTGGCCGTCACCGACCCCTCCGAGCTGGCCGCCCGCGCCGGCGCCGCCCAGCCGGCGGTCGCCGCGATGGACCTCGACGCCCGCCTGGCGGCGGCGGCCCGGTCACGGGCGGCGCTCGCCGCCGCCGGGCCGGCGGTCGTCGATGCGGCGGGGGCGGGGGCGGGGCCGCCGCGCCGGGGTCCGGGGGGGGGGGGCCCGGACCCCCCCCGGCC
>OEIU01001254.1_pt1 | contig 17286 bp, 14 predicted proteins | sample 1539221 | NCBI WGS metagenome assembly OEIU01 (sample SAMN03792071, study PRJEB22550) | activated sludge metagenome | feature: wastewater treatment plant; material: activated sludge; isolation source: Wastewater treatment plant of a petroleum refinery complex | place: Argentina: Zarate | collected...
CGGACTGCATCCGCGTGGTGGCCGAGGAGAACACGCCCGAGCACCGGGTGTCGTCCGGCGAGCGCTACGCCCGCATCTACGAGATCAACATGGCGCGCTGCATCTTCTGCGGCTACTGCGAGATCGCGTGCCCGTTCGACGCGATCACGCTCGAGAACGAGTACGAGATGTCCGAGCGCACCCGCACGGACCTCCTCTACACCAAGGACATGCTCCTCGCGCCGCACCCCAAGCCGGTGCCGGTCCGGAGCGAGGTGCCGTGACGGGTAGGGTGATCCCCCGTGGGTGAGCGGATCGTCTTCACCATCGCGGCGGCGAGCGCCATCGCCTGCGCGGTCCTCGTGATCACGCAGAAGAGCCCCTTCCAGGCGACGGTGTCCCTGATCGGGACCCTGCTCTCGATCTCCGTCCTGTTCGTGCTGCTCATGGCGCCGTTCGTCGCGGCGATCCAGGTGATCGTCTACGCCGGCGCGATCGTCGTGCTGTTCCTGTTCGTGATCGCCTACCTGGGCGAGCGGCCCGTCGCCGAGATCGGGGACCGCCTCGGCAGATACGCGGTGTTCGCGTGGATCGCCGTCCTGGCGCTGGCCGGCCAGGCGATCGTGGTGCTGGCCACCACCCAGCTGCCCGGCGTGCGCGACGACCCGCAGTCGGTGGGGGACATCGGCAGCCCCGAGGCGATCGGGCGCTCGTTCATCGACACGTACATCGTGCCGTTCGAGGCCACCTCGCTCGCCCTGCTGGTCGCCGCCGTCGGCGCCGTGCTGCTGGCGAAGCGCGCCGTCCGGTCGGAGGGCGGGCGATGATGCGGACCGCCGTGGAGGGCGTGCCCCTCGCGCTGTACCTCGCCGTCTCCGGCGCCCTGTTCCTGATCGGGCTCCTCGGCGTGATGACGCGGCGCAACCCGCTGCTGCTGCTGCTGTCGGTCGAGCTGCTGCTCAACTCGGCCAACCTCAGCCTCGTCGCGTTCAGCCGCTACTGGAACGTCACCGACGGGCAGACCTTCGCCCTAATCGTGATGGTCGTGGCGGCCGCGGAGGTCGTGATCGGCCTCGGCCTCGTCGTCGCCGTGTTCCGCCAGCGCCTGGCGCTGGACGTGGACCAGATGTCGAGCATGAAGGGCTGAGACCCTGATCACCACCCTCTCCTGGATCGTCCTCGGCCTGCCCCTGCTCGGGTCGGTGGCCCTGTCCCTGTGGCCCGGCGAGCCCGACCGCCGCCTGACGCGCGCCGTCGCGGTCGGCGTCGCCGGCATCGCCTTCGTGCTGACGCTGATCGTGTTCTTCGCGCTGCTCGCGCGGAACGCCGACGATCGTCTGGAGGTCGACGCCCTCTACCAGTGGATCCAGGCCGGCGACCTGAGGATCGACCTCGCGATCCAGATCGACCCCCTCTCGGTGATGATGATGCTGGTCATCACCGGCATCGGCTCGCTGATCGTCCTCTACTCGACCGAGTACATGGAGCACGACCGCGACTACCGGCGCTTCTTCGCGGAGATGCTGTTCTTCCTCTTCGCGATGCTGCTGCTCGTCGAGTCGGCGAACTTCCTGTTCCTGATCGTCGGCTGGGCGCTCGTGGGCCTCGCCTCGTACCTGCTCATCGGCTACTACTACGAGCGCCCCACCGCCGTCGCGGCCGCCAAGAAGGCGTTCGTGATCAACGTGATCGGCGACATCGGCATGGTGATCGCCGCGTTCCTGCTGATCCGGGAGCTGGGCACCCTCGACTACGGGCAGGTGTTCTCGACCGCGCCCGAGGGCCTCGGCCAGGGCAGCGGCGTCGCCGAGGCCGTCGCGCTGCTGCTGTTCGTCGGCGCCGCCGCGAAGAGCGCGCAGATCCCGCTCCACACCTGGCTGCCGGACGCCATGGAGGGCCCCACCCCCGTCTCGGCCCTCATCCACGCCGCCACCATGGTGACGGCCGGCGTCTACATGATCGTCCGCACCAACGTCCTCTACGAGCTGGCCCCGTACGCCGGCGACCTGGTGGCCCTCGTCGGGACGGCGACGCTGCTGATGGCGGCGACGATCGCCCTGGTGCAGGAGGACATCAAGCGGGTGCTCGCGTGGAGCACCGTGAGCCAGATCGGCTACATGATCATGGCCGCCGGGCTCGGCATCTACGGGCCGTCGATGTTCCACTTCCTGACGCACGCGTTCTTCAAGGCGCTGCTCTTCCTGAGCGTCGGCATCGCGATCCACGCCCTGGTGGGCGAGCAGAGCCTCGACCGGATGGGCGGCCTGCGCCGGTACCTGCCGGTCACGAACCTCGCGGTGCTGGTGGGCTGCCTCGCGATCTCCGGCATCCCGCCCTTCTCGGGCTTCTTCAGCAAGGACGAGATCCTGTCGACCGCGATGGACGCGGGCGGCCTCGGGGTGTTCTGCGGCGTGGTCGGCATCATCGCCGCGGGGCTGACGGCCTTCTACATGTTCCGCCTGTACTTCCGGGCCTTCTGGGGGCCGGACCCGGCGGGCGGCTACGCGAAGACCCCGCACGAGGGCGGGTGGGCGATGGCCGCTCCGGTGACCGTGCTGGCGATCGGCGCGACGTTCGTCGGCTGGCTCCAGATCCCCGGCGGCTGGCACCTGATCAACGACTGGCTCGAGCCGACCCTGATGGCCGCGCCCGACATCGAGCCGACCGCGGCGGCCGAGTGGATCGTGAGCATCATCAGCGTGGGCCTGGCGCTCGCCGCGATCGCGCTCGCCGCGGCGGCGTTCCTGCTCGCCCCGACCCGGCGCACCCGCCTGCTGCGCGCCCCCGCCGGCCGCGAGCTGCTGCAGGAGCAGTACCGCTTCGACGAGGTCTACGAGGAGGCCGTGGTGCAGCCCGGCCGGGAACTCGGCGACGTCTTCACCGCCAAGGTCGAGCGGTACGGCGTGCAGGGCTCGATCGAGGGCGTCGTGCGGACCGTGGTGGACCTCGGCCGGGGCATGCGCATCGCCGAGAGCGGCCTGGTGCGCGCCTACGCGTTCGCGATGATCGGCGGCGTGGCCATCGTCGGCGCCGTCCTGGCCCTGGCCATCAGGTAGCCGCCGATGCCCTGGGTCTCCATCATCGTCCTGCTGCCCCTGCTCGGCGCCCTGTCCATGCTCGCGGTCCCCGAGGCCCCGGGCGGCCTGCGCCAGGCGCGCATCCAGGCGGTCGCCACGGCCGCCGCGAACGCCGTGTTCATGGGCATCCTGATCGGGCTCTTCGACCAGGGCACGGCCGGCCTGCAGTACATCGACCACGTGCCGTGGGTCGAGGAGGTGGGCCTGTCGTGGGACGTCGGCGTCGACGGCATCTCGCTCTGGCTGCTCGCCCTGACCGCCGGCACCTTCCTGCTCGCGATCCTGGCCGCCTGCTGGCGGCCGCCGGACCGCCCGCGCGCCTTCCTGGCGCTGCTGCTGCTGGCCGAGACGGGCCTGCTGGGCCTCTTCGCCGCCGGGAACCTGGTGCTGTTCTACGTGTTCTGGGAGGCCATGCTCATCCCGTTCTACTTCATGGTCGGGATGTGGGGCGGCGCCGGGCGCGCCCGGGCGAACATCACGTTCGTGATCTACACGATGGTCGGCTCGCTGCTGATGCTGGTGGCGATCCTGGCCACCGCGTTCACCGCGCGCGACATCACCGGGCAGTTCACCTTCGAGATCCGCGACCTGGCCGGCGTGGCGTTCACCGACACGCAGAGCACCTGGCTGTTCCTGGGCTTCGCCCTGGCCTTCGTGATCAAGCTGCCGCTCTGGCCGTTCCACGGCTGGCTGCCCGGCGTCTACCGCGCCGCCCCGATCCTGGTGACCGGGCTGCTGGCGGCGGTCATGAGCAAGGCCGGCGCCTACGGCCTGCTGCGCATCGGCCTGCCGGTGTTCCCGGAGGGGGCCGACCGGTTCGCCATCCCGATCGGCGTGCTCGCCGTGGCGGGCATCGTCTACGGGTCGCTGGTCGCGTGGCGCCAGCCCACGATGCGCGGCCTGGTGGCCTACTCGAGCCTGGCGCACCTCGGGTTCATCGCCCTGGGCATCGTGGCCTTCGACGTCCAGGCCTCGCAGGGCGCCGTGCTCCAGATGGTGAACCACGGCATCGTCGTGCTCGCGACGTTCGCGATCGTGGGGGTGCTCAACCGCTCCGCGCCGGAGGACCGCATCGACGAGATCGGCGGCCTGGCCGACGGGGCCCCGCGCATGGCGGCCGTCTTCCTGATCGTCGCGATGGCCGCCCTCGCCATCCCCGGCTCCAACACCTTCGTCGGCGAGTTCTTCATCCTCACCGGCGTCTTCCGCCAGCACCTGTGGCTCGCCGTGCTCGCCTGCATCGGGATCGCGTACGCGGCCGTGTACATGCTGCGCCTCTACCAGGGCACCATGAACGGCCCGCGCCGCGGCGACGCCCGGGCGGTGGAGCTCCGCGCCGGCCACCTGATGGTGCTGCTGCCGCTGGTCGCCGCGATGCTGTTCATCGCGCTGTGGCCGAAGGCGCTCGTCGACGCGACCACCCCGTCGATCGAGCAGAACATCGCGCCCGCCCAGGTGGCCGCGGACCGCCCGGCCGACCAGATCCGGGGGGCGATCCCGGTGAACCCGCCGGCCGAGGCGAGGCCACTGCCCGGCGACGCCGCCGAGGGCCAGGACGCCGCGACCGCGGCGGGGGCGGGGGCGGGGGCACCGGGGGGGCGCCCGCGGACGGCGGGCGCCCCCGCCCGGGTCACCATCGCGGGGGCGCCCCCGGCCCCCCCTTCGGCGTCGGGCTGCTGCCGGGCCGCTTCGCGAAGCGCCACGGGCCGGCCCTGACCGCGATGGCCGGGATCATCGCCGCCGTCGTGATGTCGGCGGTGCTCTGGGGCGACCGACAGGAGGCGTTCGGCGGGGGCTTCCGCTCCGACCGCTTCAGCCTCGTCCTCAACATGATCTTCCTGGGCGCCGCGTTCCTGACGCTGCTCCTGGCGTGGCGCGAGCCCGCCGCCGTCGACCGCCGCGGCGAGTACGCGGGCCTGGTGATGATCTCGGTCAGCGGCATGATGCTCGTGGCCGGCGCCGGCGACCTGATCTCGATCTTCCTCGGCATCGAGATTTTGTCGGTCGCGCTCTACGTGCTGTGCGCGCTGGAGATCTGGCGCGAGCGGTCGCTGGAGAGCGGCCTGAAGTACCTGATCACCGGCGCCGTGGGGGCGAGCATCCTGCTGTACGGCCTGTCGCTGCTGTTCGGCGCCACCGGCAGCACGTCGCTCGAGACGATCGGCACCGCCCTGCAGGGCACCTCGTTCACCGACGAGCCGCTGGTGATCGCGGCGATGGCGCTCATCGCGGGGGGCCTGGCGTTCAAGGCATCGGCGGTGCCGTTCCACATGTGGACGCCCGACGTCTACGAGGGCGCCCCCACCACCGTGACCGCGTTCATGTCCACCGCGGTGAAGGCCGCGGCGTTCGCCGCGTTCCTGCGCCTGTTCACGGGCGTGATGGGCGACCTGCAGCCGGACTGGAGCGTCGCGATCGCCGTGCTGGCCACCGCGAGCATCGTGGTGGGCAACGTCGCCGCGCTCGTCCAGACGAACATGAAGCGGATGCTCGCCTACTCGAGCATCGCCCAGGCCGGCTACCTGCTCATCGGCGTCGCCGCCGGCAGCGTCGACGGCGCCGAGGCGGTCCTGTACTACCTGATCGCCTACGGCCTGATGACGATGGCCGCGTTCGCGGTCGTGATCATCCGCGAGCGTGAGGTGGAGGAGGGTGACGAGATCATCGCCCTGGCGGGCTACGGCCGCGCCCGCCCCGTGTACGGCGTGGTGCTGACCCTCGCGATGCTGTCCCTGGCCGGCTTCCCGCCCCTCTCCGGCTTCATCGGCAAGTTCCTGCTGTTCGGCTCCGCCGTCGAGAACGACCTGACGTGGCTCGCGATCGTGGGCGCCGTGGGCTCGATGGTGAGCCTCGGCTACTACCTCCGGGTGGTCGCGGTCGCCTGGATGCCGCAGTCCGACGAGGAGCCGCGCAAGCTCCTGACGGTCCCCGGCCCCGTCGCCCTCGCCACCGTGACGTGCGGCGTGGCGATCGTGGCGGCCGCCCTGTTCGCCTCGCCGCTCATCGACGTCTGCCGGGGCGCCGCGCAGTCGCTGCTCGCGCCCTGAGCTGAACGCCCGCCCGGTCGGCGTTTCCGGGCGGTTCCGCTTCCCATACGCGCTTGTCGCGCAATCCCGCGCGACGGTATGACTGGCCCATGACCCGCCGTGCCGGACTCGCCGGCCTTCCGGTGATCGTCGCCGTCGCCCTGTGGGCGCTGGCCGCCGCGACGGCGTCGGCGCAGCAGCCCGAGCGCCTGGTCACGTATGCGGCGCGCGCGTGCCCGGCCTACACCGACATCACCGCGAACCGGGCGCGCAACAACATCCAGGAGAGCCTGCGCGACCTCGGCGCCGACACGCTGTACACCGCCGGCGAGGCCATCAGCCCGGCGAAGGAGCAGGCCGGCCAGCCGCGCTGCGTCCCGATCGCCGACTGGCGGTTCACGCTCGGCACGGGCTTCCAGACCCGCGCGGTCGACGGCCCCTGGGGCTCCCTCTCCAAGGTCCTGGGCCCGTACGCCACGTCGATCGTCACCCGCGCGTCCACCCCGCTGCTCGACAGCCAGGGGCGCGCGACGGGCGCGCAGCTGCCCGGCGCGGTGACGGTGCCGCTGACCGCGGACCAGGCGAAGCGCGCCACCAGCTCCAGCAGCCTGTGGGTGCAGGGCGGCGCGGTCGACGACCCGGTGCTCGACCGGGTCTTCCCCGGCGAGTACGGGTTCGGCGCGCTTCGCTGCGCGATCGACAACCTGAACGGCGACAACGTCGAGTGGATCGCCTACCCGTCGGGCGCCAGCCACGTGTTCTGCTACGCGTACTACGTCCGCCCGCCGCCGGACGCCGGCACGATCGTGGTGCGCAAGGTCGTCGACGCCCCCGAGGGGACGGCGGCGAGGACGTTCACGTTCGAGGGCGACATCTCCTACACGCCGGACGGGACGTTCGGGCTCGTCGCGGGACCCGGCCGCCCGGGATCCGAGACGTTCTACCGCGCCGCCGGCTCCCGGCCGTGGAACGTGACGGAGCGGCCGGACGCCGGGTGGCGGCTGACGGGGCTCACCTGCACCTCGCAGACCGGGCAGAGCACCGCGACGACCAGCGTGGCGACCGGCGCGGCGAGCATCCGCCTGGCCGCCGCCGACACGGTTACCTGCACCTACACGAACCGGCTGGCGCCCCCGCCGGCGGGGCTGGTGCTCTCGAAGGTCACGCTCGGCGGGACCGGCGCGTTCCGCTTCGCCGTCCGCGGAGAGGGGGGCCCCGCCCGCCAGGTCATCCGCACCACCGACGAGGGGGTCCCCGCCGCCGGGCCGCGGCTCGACCGCGAGGCCGGTGACCACACCGTCGCCGAGCGGCTCCCGGCACCCCGTCCCGACGGGCGCTGGGTACGGGTCCGGGCGGTCTGCGACGGGCGGCTCGTGCCGGTGCTCCGGCCCGTGGAGCTGACCCTCACGGCGGGGAAGGGCTCGGCATGCGAGTTCACCAACCGCTTCGTGCCGTCGGGGTCCCTCGAGATCGACAAGGTGACCCACGGCGGCACCGGCACCGCGGGGTTCCTGATCCAGCCGGTGGCCGGGCCGGCGCGGAGCTTCGAGCAGCAGGCCACCACCACCCGCGAGGGCGTGGTGGCGCGGGCGACGGGCGACCCCACCGACCGGTTGCCCCTCGGCGCCTACGAGATCACCGAGACGGCCCCGCCGCCGACCGCGGGGGGACGGTGGACGCAGGAGTCGGTGGTCTGCAACGGCGTCCCGGTCGCCGCGGCCCAGGGCCGGGTCCGCGTCATGCTCACGCGGGCCGAGCCCTCCCTGACCTGCGTGTTCGCCAACCGGCTCGTCCCGGGCCCCTGGCCCCCGGACCCCACGCCGCCCGCCCCGGACACCGACGCGCTGGCCCCGGCCGACGGCCCGGAGGCCGACCTGGCGGTCACCAAGACCGTGGCGCCGCCGAGCGCGCGGCCCGGCCGCCCCGTGGCCTACACCGTGCGGGTCACCAACCGCGGGCCCGACCGCGCGACCGACGTCGTGGGCGTGGAGGTGGGGCCCCCCAGCATGCGCCGCGTCGTCATCCGCACCACCCGGGGCGTCTGCCTCGGCACCCGCCCCGCGGCGTGCCGGTTCGGCGCACTCGACGTTGGCGAGACCGCGACGGTCACGGTACGGACCACCGCCCGCGGGCGGGGACGGATCGTCAACCGCGTGGCGGTGGTCTCGGCGGTGCGCGACCCCGACCTGCGGAACAACCGCGCCGCCGCGACGCTGCGGGTCGCCGCCGTGAACCGCCCGCCCGTGACGGGCTGAGCGCCGCGGGGCGGCGGCCCTACGATCCCCCGTCGGCCGTGCGGGACGCGGCCCGCGCGCGCTGGATCAGCTGGATCGCGGTCGCCACCAGCAGGATCGCGAACCCGATGCGCAGCGCCCGCTCGGGGGCGACGTCGGCGATCAGGGCGCCGACGACGGCCGTGACCACCGACGCGAGCCCCATGACGGTGGCGTCGCGCCACCGGACGTGGCCGGTGCGCGTCTGCCGCCACGACCCCAGGATCGCCACCGGGATGATGGCGAGCAGGGACGTCGCCTCCGCCTCGAGCTGGCCGAGGCCGAGGACGAGCGTGAGGGTGGGCACGAAGATGATGCCGCCGCCCACGCCGAACAACCCGGCGACGGCGCCCGCCGTCACGCCGAGCAGGATGATGAGGGCCGCCTCGCCCATCACGTGAAGGCCATGTCGATCGCGACGGCGATGAGCAGCAGCGCGAACGCGTAGGTCAGCGCGGCGGTGGACATCCGCGACTTGATCCACAGCCCCAGGTTCACGCCGGCCATCGCCGGGATGCCGACGAGCAGCGCGGTGCCCCACTCGACGTTGCCGAGCGCGCCGTGGGCCAGCGTCGCGAACGTCGCCGTGAAGATGATCGCGGCGAGCGACGTGGCCGTCGCCACCCTCGGGTCGTACGCCAGCAGCGCGATGAGCAGCGGCACCATCACGATGCCGCCGCCGACGCCGAAGAGCGCGCCGAAGAGGCCGGCGACGAGCCCGATCAGGACGAGCGGCAGGAGCCCCCCGGCGGACCGCGGCGCGATGCTAGGGTCGGACGCCGTGACGGCCTCCGATCGGCGGCTCCGGGACGCCCTCGCGCCGTTGCGCGAACGGTTGGCGGACGCGGCGCTCTTCTGCGACTTCGACGGGACGCTCGCGCCGATCGTGGCGCGGCCCGCGGACGCGCGTCTGCTGGACGGGGTGCGGCCGGTGGTGGAGGAGCTCGTCGGTCGCGCGCGCCTGGTCGCGTTCGTCAGCGGCCGGGGCCTGGCCGACCTGGAGTCGCGCGTGGCCATCGCGGGATGCGCCTATGCGGGCAACCACGGGATGGAGATCCACCGCGTCGGGCACGAGCCCGAGCTGGCCGACGGCGTGGCCGGGCACCTGGCGACGGTGGACGCCTTCGCCGCCCGCTGGCCGGCGGACCGGCTCGCGGAGGGGGGCCTGCGGATGGAGGCGAAGGGCGCCACGCTGAGCGTCCACGCCCGCGGGGCCCCCGATCCGGACGCCGCCCGGCTGATGCTCGCGCAGATCGCGTCCGACGCCCTCGACCACGGGCTGGTCCCCACGACGGGGCGGGAGGTGCTGGAGGTGCGGCCGCCGGTGGCGGTGGACAAGGGGTCGGCGGTGCGGGCGCTCCTGCGCGACAGCGGGGCGCGGGTGGCCATGTACATCGGCGACGACCGCACCGACGCCGACGCGTGGCGCATCATGCGCCAGATGCGCGCCGACGGCGCCCTGGACGTCGCGGTCGGGGTGGCCGTGGCGAGCGGCGAGGTGCCGCCGGCCGTCCGCGAGGCGGCCGACATCGAGGTGCCGGGGCCCCCGGGGGCCCTGAAGGTGCTGCGCCACCTGGCCCGGGCCTGAGCGGATCAGCGGGGGGTGACCCCGGCGGCCGCGAGGCGGGCCGCGCGGGCCGCCGCCAGCTCGGCCCAGTCGCGGGTGTTGGCGACGTCCGCGGCGCGGGCGCCCGCCCTACGGGCGGTGAGGACGCCGAAGCGGACGTAGTCGAGCGCCTCGTCCGAGTGCGCGTCCGCCCCGATGGTGAGGGTCGCACCCGCCGCGAGCGCGCGCAGGGCCATCGCGCCGTCCAGGTCGAGGCGGCGGGGCTGGCCGTTGACCTCCAGGTGCGTGCCGGTGCGGGCGGCGGCGTCGGCGACCCGCCCGATGTCCACCGCGGCGTGGCCGCGCCGCCCCATCATCCGCCCAGTCGGGTGGCCGATGGCGTCGACGAAGGGGCTCTCGACCGCGGCGAGCACCCGCGCCGTGATCGCCGGGGCGGGCTGTCCGAGCGCGGAGTGGAGGCTCGCGGTGACCCAGTCGAACCCCGCGAGCAGCTCGTCGTCGAAGTCGATCCGCCCGTCGGCGAGGATGTCCACCTCGGTGGCGCGGAGCACGGTGATGTCGTCGTGGCGCGCGTCGACCTCGCGGATCTCCTCCCACTGGCGGTGCACGCGGTCGGGATCGAGCCCGCCCGCCATGGCGAGGCTCTGGGAGTGGTCGCTGATCGCGAGATACCGGTAGCCGCGGCGGCGGGCCGCCTCGACCATGTCGGCCACGCCGAGGGTGCCGTCGCTCCAGGTGGTGTGCGCGTGCAGCTCGCCGCGGAGGTCCTCGCGGGTCACCAGCTCGGGCAGGAGCCCCTGGGCGGCGGCCTCGAGCTCCCCCGAGTCCTCGCGCAGCTCGGGCGGGATCCACGCGAGCCCGAGGGCGGCGTACACCTCCGCCTCGTCCGCGTGGGTCGCGGTGCCGTCGGGCCCGGCGACGCCGTGCTGCGACATGGACAGCCCGCGGCGGACGGCCATCTCGCGGAGGCGCACGTTGTGCGCCGCGGAGCCCGTGGCGTGCTGGAGCAGGTTGCCGAACGACGCGCGCGGGACCACGAGCACCTCGGCGCGCAGGCCCGAGTGGGTGCGCACCGCCACGGCGGCGTCGCCGCCCGACAGCACCCGCAGCACGGACGGCAGCCCGGGGAGGGCGTCGATCAGGGCGCCCGGGTCGTCGGCGGTGGCGACGATGTCGATGTCGTGGGCCGTCTCCCGCCCCCGGCGCAGGCTGCCGGCGATCTCGACGCGGGCGCCGGGGACGGCGGCCAGCAGCTCGTCGCGCAGGGCCTCGGCCACGGGGAGCGCCCGGCCGAGCGGGACCCGTCCCTCGTCGGGGTCGGGCTCCGCCGCCCGCTGGAGGCCCTCCTGGATGCGCTGGCGGGTGCCCGGACCGATGCCCGCGACGCCGGAGAGGCGGTCCTCCGCGAGGGCGGCGGCCAGGTCGTCGACGCCGGCGATGCCCAGCGACGACCAGAGGGCCGCGGCGCGCTTGGGGCCGATGCCGTCGATCCGCGCCACCGCCGCGAGGCCCTCCGGGATGCGCTCGCGGGCCTTCCGGAGGGCCGAGATCTCGCCCGTCTCGACCAGCTCGACGATCTTCGACTGGAGGGTCGCCCCGATGTCGGGGAGCTCGACGGCCCGCCCCTGCACGGCCAGCTCGGCGACCGACTCGTTGGTCGATCGCACGCGCGCCGCCCCGCGCCGGTACGCGAGCACGCGGTGGCGGATCGCGCCCTCGATCTCCAGCAGGTCGCCGAGCAGCTGCAGCCGGTCGGCGATCTCGGCGTTGGTGGGCGGCTCCCCGGCCATTCCGGGGAGTCTAGGCGGCTAGGCCTCCGGGTCGGCCTGTGCCGCCACGCGCAGCGACGCGGCGATCTGCGCGGCCGTGTCCGGGTCCGCGACGCGGCGGAGCCGCTCGGCGAGGTCGAACGCCACGTTCAGGTGGCCACCCTCGCCGCCCAGGTCGGGCGCGTCGTAGTCGACGGGGCTCTCGAGGAGCCGCGCGGCGAGCAACAGTGCGATCCGGTCGTCCCGTGCCATGGGGGCAGCATCGGCGGGAGAGGTGAGCGTCTGTGGCCCACACGATGAGCGTTCCGTAAAGGACTGGCCCCTTCCGCGGGGAAATGTTGGCCGAAGTTGCGATCCGCCGCGGCGACCGTGCCGGGGCGGTCCGTCAGCCGGCCGCTGATAGATTCCCGCGCGGTTCTCCGGAGGTCTCCATGCAGGTTCTGGGCTCGCGACGAGGGGGCCTGATCACCCTCGCCATCGCCGCCGTGGCGCTGGTCGCCGCGGTCGCGTTCGCCGTCTGGCAGCTCGTCGAGCGGCCGTCGGTGACCGAGCCGCTGCCCGGCCCGGGGAGCTCCGTGTCCGACGCGACCCCCCGCATCGCCTTCACCGTCCCGTCCGGCGGGCGCCTGGGCGACCTGGAGGTCACCGTGGACGGCCGGGACGTGACCTCGCGCGTGCGCGGCACCGGCGATCAGGCGGCCGTCACGCCCGGCGCGAAGCTCGGCGACGGCGACCACCGGGTGCAGGTCAGCTTCTCCACCGGCAACGTCTTCGCCCGGACGGTCACCAGGTCGTGGACGTTCAGCGTCGACACCACGGCCCCGAAGCTCGCGGTCGCGACGCCGGCGAAGGGCGCGCTGAGCCCCCGCGCCGCGGCGGTCTTCTCCGGCACCGCCGAGCCGGACGCCGTGGTGGCGATCGCCGCGGCGGACAAGACGGCGAAGACCCGCGCCGACGCCACGGGCGCCTGGCGGGTGGTCGCGCGCCTGCCGGAGGGCCGCGTGCGCGCGACCGTCACGGCGACCGACGCCGCCGGCAACGCGACCGTGCGCCGCCGCGCGCTGACGGTCGACACGACCGCGCCGGACCTCGCGCTGAGCGAGCCGGTCGCGGGGGAGAAGATCACCTCGACGGACGCCCCGACGGTGTACGGGAACCTGCCGAAGGACGACGCGCGCGCCCTGACCTTCACCGCATCCGTCAACGGCACGCGGGTCTCGACCGTGAAGGGCGCGGACGCCCTCACCCCCGAGGACGTGGCCGCCAGCTACGGCGACGTCGCCGCGACCCCCGTGCCGCTCCAGGTCGACGGGCACCGGTTCGCGATGGCCGTGGGCACCTTGCCGCAGGGTCGCAACACGATCGTGGTGAAGGCGAAGGACCGCGCCGGCAACGTCGGGACGGCCACCCGCGTGGTGGTGGTGGACAGCACCGACGAGTTCGGCACCGTCGACATCGGTCGGGGGGCGCGCGGCGCAGACGTGACCGACCTGCAGCAGCGACTGCGCGAGGCGAAGGTCTATCCGAGGAAGGGCCGGCTCAGCGGCGTCGCGGACGCGACGACGATGACGTCGATCGCGCGCTACCAGAAGCGGTACCACCTGCCGAAGACGGGGATCGTCGACGCCCGCACGCGCCAGGCGATGGTCGGCCGGCTCGTGGTGAGCCTGACCCAGCGCAAGGTCCGCCTGATCCGCCACGGGCGGGTCATCCGGACGTTCCCGATCGCGATCGGCCAGCCCGCCTACCCGACGCCGACCGGCGAGTACGAGATCAACGACAAGCAGAAGGACCCGGTGTGGTACCCGCCGGACTCCCCGTGGGCGGCGGAGCTCTCGTCGATCCCGGCGGGGCCGGGGAACCCGCTGGGCACCCGCTGGATCGGGACGACCGCCCCCGCGATCGGCCTGCACGGGACGTACGCGGACTCCTCGATCGGGCAGGCCGCCAGCCACGGCTGCATGCGCATGCACATCCCGGATGTCGAGGCGCTGTACGAGCTGGTCACGGTCGGCATGAAGATCTCGATCCGCCCGTGAGCGCGGGCGGGCCCCTGGTCCCCGTGACGGGCGAGGAATGGGACGAGCGCGTCCTCGGCGCCGGCGAGCCGGTGCTGGTGGACTTCTGGGCGCCGTGGTGCGTGCCGTGCAAGAAGCTGGAGCCCGCCCTCGAGGACCTGGCCGGGCGCCACCGCGGGCGGCTGACCGTCGCCACCCTGAACGTGGACGAGGAGCCCGCCTGCGCGGGCCGCTACGACGTGCTCTCCCTCCCCACCCTGATGCTGTTCGCCGGCGGCGAGCCCGTCGCCCGGCTCACCGGCGCCGTGAAGCCGAAGAAGATCGAGGCGGCCCTGGCCGCCCACCTCCCCGCCAACGACTGAGAAGGACCGCCGTGGCCGCCATCTACTTCTCGCTGGGCAACGTCCAGCCGTTCGCCGACATGAAGGCCGACCGCCCCGAGGAGGGCGTCACGATCGTGACCGGCGACGGCAAGGTCGTGGGCCTGCGCCTCGACGATCCGCGCCAGGTGCTGGACCTGCCGGGGATCATCGAGCGCCACGGCCTGGACGGCGACCGCATCTGGAGCCGCCTCCGCGCCGACGACGACGTGATGCTCGGCGCGCGCGCCGCCACCTGGGGCGGCGGCGGGGCCTAGATCGCGCCGGGCGGCACCACCGACCCGGTGCGCCGCACGTGACGTCCCGGCGGTCCGATGCGGGCGGAGCCGCAAGCCCCGCTCAAGAGGGCTTGCTGACCGCCGGGATCAGGGGCTTCGGTCGATCCTGATCGCGAGGGGCTCCCCGTCGATGACGTGCTCCTCGTGGTGGATCCCGGCGAACGGGGCGCCGTGGGAGACGCTGACCTGCGTCGCGAGGGTCTCGGCCGCGATGTCGGCGCGGTGCCCCTCGACGGCCTCGCGGATGAGCCCCGACCCGTCCAGGTGCAGCAGGATCCGCTCCTCCACCCGCAGCCCGGCGGCGCGGCGCGCCGACTGGACGGCGTGGACGACCTCGCGCGCCAGTCCCTCCAGGCGCAGGTCGGGCGTGATCTCCGTGGCCAGGCCGACCGCCAGGCGGGCATCCTGGCCGACCGCGTACCCCTCGGTGGGCCGCGCCTCGCGCAGCAGGTCGTCGGCCTCCAGGTGCTCCCGCGCCCCGTCCACCTCGATGGTGACCGCCTCCCCCGCGTCGATCGCCCGCGCCGCCTCGGCGGGCGCCAGCGCCGCGACGGCCTGGGCCACCTGCGGCATCCGCTTGCCGAACCGGGGGCCGAGGCGGCGGTAGTTCGGCTTCAGCGTCACGTCCACCAGCTCGCCGGGGTCGGTGACGAAGCGCACGCGGCGCACGTTGAGCTCCTCGGCGACCAGGTCCACCAGGCTGCCGACCTCCTCGGCCGTGGCGGGCGGACACGCCACCACCGCCTCGGCGAGCGGCTGGCGCACCTTCAGCTTGGCCTCGGCGCGGGCGCCGCGTCCCACCGTGACCGCCTCGCGCGAGCTGGCCATCGCCGCCTCCAGCGACGGGGAGTGGCGTCCCTTCGACGTCGGCCAGTTCGCCAGGTGGACGCTCTCCGGCGCGCCGGCGTCGTGACCGGCGACGAGGGTGCCCCACATCTCCTCCGCCACGAACGGGCAGAACGGCGCGACCAGCAGGGCGATGGTGGACAGGCACTCGTGCAGGGTGTGGAACGCCGCGACGCCGTCCGCCCGCCCGGCGTCGGCCCCGGCGCCGTTCTCGCCGCCCCGGCCGCCCCAGAACCGGCGCCGCCCCGTGCGGACGTACCAGTTGCTGAGATCGTCGACGAGCTCCTCCAGCAGGCGGCCGGCGCCGGTGGCGTCGAAGGCCTCCAGCCGCTCGGTGACGCCGTCGACCGTCCCGTCGAGCCGCGACAGGATCCAGCGGTCGATGGGCCGCAGGTCGGCCGGGTCGGGGGGCGCTCCGCCCGGGGCCCACCCGTCGGGGAGCGCGGCGTAGGTGACCAGGAACGTGTGCGTGTTCCACAGCGTCAGCAGGAAGCGCCGCATCGCCTCGTCGACCGCCTCCAGGCTGAAGCGGAACGAGTCCCACGGGCTCTGGGCGGTGAGCAGGTACCAGCGGAACGCGTCGGCACCCTGGCGGTCCAGGACGGTCCAGGGCTCGATGACGTTGCCCTTGCTCTTGCTCATCTTCTGGCCCTCGCCGTCCAGGATGAGCCCCAGGCACACCACGTTGCGGTACGCCGGCCCGTCGAACAGGAGGGTGCTCTCGGCGAGCAGCGAGTAGAACCAGCCGCGCGTCTGGTCGAGGGCCTCGCAGATGAAGTCGGCCGGGACCTTCCCGGTCAGGTCGCCGCCCGTCGCGAACGGGTGGTGGTCCTGCGCGAACGGCATCGCGCCGCTGTCGTACCAGACGTCGATGACCTCGGGCTCGCGGCGCATCCCGCCCCCGCAGCCGCACGTGAGCAGCACGTCGTCCACGAACGGGCGGTGCGGGTCGAACGGCTCGGCGAGCGGGGCGGTGGCCCGCGCGGCCAGGTCCGGGACCGAGCCGACCGCCTCGACGGTGCCGCAGTCGCCGCAGCGCCACAGCGGCAGGGGCGTGCCCCAGTAGCGGTCGCGCGAGATGGCCCAGTCGACGTTGCCCTCCAGCCACTTGCCGAAGCGCCCGTCCCGGACCCGCTCGGGGTGCCAGCCGATCTCCGCGTTGACCTCCAGCATCCGGTCCTTCACCGCGGTCGTGCGGATGTACCAGGAGGGCTTGGCGTAGTAGAGGAGCGGCGTGCCGCAGCGCCAGCAGTGCGGGTAGGAGTGGCGGTACACCTCGGAGCGGAACAGCACCCCGCGCCGGTCGAGGTCGTCGATCAGGTCCGGGTCGGCCTCCTTCACGAGGCGCCCGGCGAAGACGCCGACCGCGTCGGTGAAGCGGCCGTCGGGGCCGACCGGGTTGGGCGCGTCGAGCCCGTGGTGACGGGCCGTCGCCATGTCGTCCTCGCCGAAAGCGGGCGCGACGTGGACGATCCCGGTGCCGTCCCCGGTGGTGACGAATGGGGCGTCGACCACCCGGTGGGCGCCCTCGATGTACGGGAACGGCGGCGCGTACTCCCGGCCCACCAGCTCGGACGCGGGGAAGGTCCGGACCGGGCGGGCGTCCTCCCCCAGCACCGCCGCCACGAGCGGCTCGGCCAGGATGAGCGTCTCGTCGCCCACCTCGACCGCCGCGTACGTCACGTCGGGGGCGACGGCGGCGGCCTGGTTGGACGGCAGCGTCCAGGGGGTGGTGGTCCACACGAGCAGGGAGGCGTCCTCGTCGCGGAGGGGGAACCGCACGTACACCGACGGGTCGTCGACGTCCTCGTAGCCCAGCGCCACCTCGTGGCTCGACAGCGCCGTGCCGCAGCGCGGGCAGTAGGGGACGACCTTGTCGCTCTGGTACAGCTGGCCGCGGCGGTGCAGCTCGGCGAGGCTCCACCACACGCTCTCGACGTAGGTCGGGTCCATCGTGCGGTAGGCGCGGCCGGTGTCGATCCAGAAGCCGATCCGCTCCGTCAGGCGCTCCCACTCGTCCAGGTACGTGAGCACCGACTCGCGGCACAGCGCGTTGAACTCGGCGATGCCGTA
>OEIU01001255.1_pt1 | contig 17281 bp, 12 predicted proteins | sample 1539221 | NCBI WGS metagenome assembly OEIU01 (sample SAMN03792071, study PRJEB22550) | activated sludge metagenome | feature: wastewater treatment plant; material: activated sludge; isolation source: Wastewater treatment plant of a petroleum refinery complex | place: Argentina: Zarate | collected...
ATCAGCGAACGGGTGATCGATGCCGAACCGATCCGGAAGATCTCGTTCACCGGATCGGTCGCGGTGGGCCGGATGCTGGCCGCGCGCGCCGGCGAGCGGCTCAAGCCGGCGACGATGGAGCTGGGCGGCCATGCGCCGGTGATCGTGTTCGACGACGTCGACGTCGCCAAGGTGGCCGCCGCCTGCGTCGGCTTCAAGTTCCGCAACGCCGGCCAGGTGTGTCTGTCGCCCAGCCGGTTCTACGTGCACGAGCGCATCCTGCCGGAGTTCGCCGAGCGCTTCGCCGCGGCCGCCAGGGCATTGAAGGTCGGCGACGGTCTGGCGGCCGGCACGCAGATGGGGCCGCTGAACAACCCGCGCCGGCTGCAGGCCGCGCAGAGCCTGGTCGAGGATGCGCTCGACCGCGGCGCGCATGCGCTGGCCGGCGGCAGACGGCTCGGCGAGCGCGGCTTCTTCTTCGCACCCACCGTGCTGACGGACATCGACCCGGCCGCGCGGCTGCTGCACGAGGAGCCGTTCTGCCCGATCGCGCCGCTGATGCCGTGGCGCGAGCTGGACGACGTGATCACGCGGGCCAATGCCACGCCGTTCGGCCTGGCCGCCTACGCCTTCACGAACCGGCTGGATCGCGCGCATGCCTTCGCCGAGCGCTTGGAGGCGGGCTGGATCGGCATCAACAGTTTCACTCCGGCGCTGGCGGATGCGGCGGTCGGCGGCATCAAGCACAGCGGGCTCGGCTACGAGGGCGGCCCCGAGGGGCTGGACGCCTACCTGCAGGCACGCTTCGTCAGCCGTTCCAACCTTGCCACCTGACTGCGGAAAACAACCCCTATGAGCGAGACCAAACCCCTGAGCTACCGCGGCTACTACGAGCGCGCCGTTCCCGGTCCGGACCTCGAGCTGACGAGCACCGACCCGGGCACCCCGATGGGCGAGCTGATGCGCCGCCACTGGCAGGCCGTCTGCCTGTCGGAGGAGCTGACCGACGTGCCGAAGGCGATCCGCATCCTCGGTGAGGACCTGGTCGCGTTCCGCGACAAGAGCGGCGACGTGGGCGTGATGCATCGCCACTGCGCCCACCGCGGCGCGTCGCTGGAGTTCGGCATCGTCTCCGAGCACGGCATCCGCTGCTGCTACCACGGCTGGCACTATGGCATCGACGGCACGCTGCTCGACGCCCCCTGCGAGCGGGACGCGACGCGGCTCAGGCAGACCGTCAGCCAGGGCGCCTATCCGGCGCTCGAGCGCGACGGCCTGGTGTTCGCGTACATGGGGCCGCCAGAAGAGAAGCCGCCGTTTCCGAACTTCGACACCTTCACCCAACCCAAGGGCACCCGCATGGTGCCGTTCTCGAACGTCTATCCGTGCAACTGGCTGCAGGTGTACGAGAACATCATGGACCACATGCACACCGCGGTGCTGCACAACAAGATGGTGGCCGAGGGCGTGGACGCGGCGACCGCCGACGGCGTCTCGCTGGAAGGGTTCGGCGACATGCCGGTGATGCAGTGGGAGGCCACCCGCAACGGCAACGGCATCGTCTTCATCGCCAGCCGCCGGCTGCCGGAGGACAAGGTCTGGGTGCGGATCACCGAGATGATCCTGCCCAACTTCCTGCAGATCGGCTCGCTGCTGCCGACCGCCGCGCGCGAACGCCATTCCACCGCCGGCTGCACCCGGTGGAGCGTTCCGGTCGATGACCGCAACATGATCATCTTCGGCTATCGTCATTTCAACGCCGAGGTCGATCCGGACGGCCTCGGCGACGAGAGCGAGTGCGGCGTCGACAAGATCGACTTCCTGGTCGGCCAGACCGGCGGACGGCCTTACGAAGTGGCGCAGCGCGCGCCGGGCGACTGGGAGGCGATCTGCAGCCAGCGGCCGATCGCGGTGCACGCGAAGGAGCATCCGGCCGGCTCCGACGTCGGCGTCTACCTGCTGCGCAAGCTGCTGCGCGAGCTGGTGCGCGGCAAGACCGCGCCCGATCCGCTGCATGCCCGCCTGCTGGCCGAAGGCAAGACCCTGCCGATCTATGCGCAGGATTCGGTGCTGCGCCTGCCCGAGCTGCCCGCTTCCGAAGACCGCCGGCAACTGCTGATGATGGGCAAGCGGGTGCTGGAGATCATGCGCTCGGCCGATGCGCTGCCGCCCGAGCAGCGCGACGCGCACGTGCGTCGCGAGCTCGACCAGCTCGACGGCGGGCTGACCGTGCGGCAGCCGGCCACCGCCTGAACGAGCGGCCGGCGAGGACAAGCCCATCATGCTGCCGTTGCGCGTCCGATCGGTGACCTGGGAGGCGCAGGACATCCTGTCCTTCGAGCTCGTCGATCCGGCGGGCGCCCCCTTGCCCGCGGTCGAGGCGGGCGCGCACCTGGACGTGCGCGTGCCCGGCGGGCTGATGCGGCGATACTCGCTGTGCCAGGCGCCGTCGCGGCGCGACCACTGGCGCATCGCGGTGCTGGCCGTGGCCGGCGGCCGCGGTGGATCGCGCGCGATGCACCGTGACGTGCGCGCCGGGCAGATCATCGAGGTGGCCGGGCCCCACAATTTCTTTCCGCTGAATCGCCAGGCGCGGCACACGGTGCTGCTGGCGGGCGGAATCGGCATCACGCCGCTGCTGGCGATGGCCGAGCAGCTTGCCGAAGACGGCGCGAGCTGGGAGCTGCACGTCTGCACCCGCAGCGCCGAGCGCACGCCGTTCGCCCGCCGGATGACGGCACCGCCGTTCGAGGGCCGGGTGCGGCTCCATCATGACGGCGGCGATCCGGCCAAGGGCCTGGCGCTTGCCGGGCTGCTCGCCGAACCGCGCGCCGGCACCCATCTGTACTACTGCGGTCCCGCGGGCTTCATGCAGGCGGCGAAGGCCGCGAGCGCGCATTGGCCGGCCGGCACCGTCCACTTCGAATACTTCGGCGCCGAGCCGGCCGCCGCCAGCGCTGGCACGCCGTCGGGCGAGGGCGGCACCTCGATCGTGCTGAAGAAGAGCGGTCGCACGATTCCGGCGGCGCTCGACGCGACCGTGCTGCAGGCGCTGCGCGCCGCCGGCGTCGAGATCCCGACTTCATGCGAAGCGGGCGTCTGCTCGACCTGCGCGACGGACTGGCTCGAAGGCGAGCCCGAACACCACGATCAGGTGCTCGATGATGCCGAGCGGGCTCATCGGCTTCTGGTCTGCTGCGCGCGGCCGGGGCCCAGGCCGCTGGTGCTGGATCTTTGAAGGTTGAGGAAGAACGAAGTGATGAACGATGCAGGATCGCCGGAGGTGGAACTGTTCGAGCTGCTGAAGCGCCCGGACCGCAGCGGCCGGCCGAAGTATCAGCGGCTGGCGCATACGCTGGTGGAGGGAATCAAGCGCGGCGTCTGGCGCCCCGGTGAACGGCTTCCGGCCGAGGACCAGCTCACCACGCTGACGCCGTTCAGTCTGGGCACGGTGCAGCGTGCGCTGCGCGACCTTGCCGACCAGGGGCTGGTCGAGCGGCGGCATGGTCTGGGCAGCTTCGTCGCCGACCGGCCGCGGCGGCTCCACGACCCCTGGCATTGCCGCTTCCTCGACGACGACGGCGAAACCGTCCTGCCGATCTTCTCGCAGGCGCTGCAGCGCGTGGAGGTGGAAGGCGACGGCCCCTGGCGCGTGGTGCTGGCCGGCTCGGCGCGCGTGATGCGGCTGGACCGGATCGTCATCGTCAATGACGAGTTCCGCGTCTTCAGCCGTTTCTACGCCGACCGGGAGCTGCTGGAGCCGATGTGGAAGATGCCGCTGCAGAAGCTGCACGGCGCCAACTTCCGCCAGCTCATCGTCGCCCAATGCAAGCTGCCGATCACGTCCATCATGCGGCAGGTATCGGTGCTGCCGTTCGACGACGAGACCTGCGAGCACATTCAGACCGAGCCCGGTATCCACGGTCTGCGCCTGCAGGCGCTGGCGCGGGCCGGCCGCGACGTCGGCGTGTACTACCAGGAGTTCTTCGTGCCGCCGACGCGCCGGCCCTTGCAGGTCCCCGAATACAACCCCGAGCAGGATTGAGCGCCATGACACGGCCCGCAAAGAACCTCCTGGTGATCATGTCGGACGAGCATTCGCCGAAGATGCTCGGTTGCCATGGGCACGAGATCGTGCAGACCCCGAACCTCGACGCGCTGGCGGCGCAGGGCACGCGTTTCTCGTCGGCCTACTGCACCAGCCCGGTGTGCATCCCGGCGCGCGCCTCCTTCGCGGTGGGCAAGTACATCCACCAGATCGGCTATTGGGACAACGCCGATGCCTACGACGGCGCGACACCGAGCTGGCACCACAAGCTGCGCGATCGCGGGCACGAGGTGGTGTCGATCGGCAAGCTCCATTTCCGGCTGCCGGGCGAGGATCACGGCTTCACCGAAGAACAGATCCCGATGCACGTGATCGAGGGCAAGGGCGATCTGATGGGCCTCGTGCGCAGCGACCTGCCGGTGCGCAAGGGCGCGTACAAGATGGCCAGGTTCGCGGGGCCCGGAGAAAGCCAGTACACCTTCTACGACCGCGAGATCGCGGCCCGCGCGCAGGTCTGGCTGCGCGACAAGGCGCGGCGCGATGCCGGCAGGCCCTGGGTGCTGTTCGTCAGCTTCGTGTGCCCGCACTTCCCGCTGACCGCGCCGCCCGAGCATTTCTACCGCTACTACGATCGCGCGCTGCCGATGCCCAAGCTGTACGGAAAATCCGAGCGGCCGCGTCATCCGTACCTGGTGGACTACGCGAAGAGCTTCAACTACGACGATTACTTCGATGCCGGGACGGTCAAGAAGGCCGTTGCCGGCTACTACGGACTGTGCTCGTTCCTCGACGAGAACGTCGGCAAGGTGCTGCGCGCGCTGCAGGACGCCGGCCTCGCGGACGACACCCGCGTGCTCTACACCAGCGATCACGGCGACAACCTCGGCGCCCGCGGGCTGTGGGGGAAGACCACGTTGTTCGAGGAGGCGGCCGGCGTACCGCTGATCATGGCCGGCGCCGACATCGCCCGCGCGAAGGTGGTCGACACGCCGGTCAGTCACGTCGACTTCTATCCGTTCGTGCTGGATGCCACCGGTCATGCCGAGCCCGGGCTGCGCGAAGGCTTTCCCGGCGTGTCGCTGTTCGACATCGCCGACGGCGCGAAGCCCGACCGCAGCGTGCTGGTCGAGTACCACGGCATGGGCTCGACCTCGGGCGCCTTCATGATCCGTCACGGCAAGTGGAAGTTCATCCACTACTCCCGCTACCCCGGCCAGTTGTTCGATCTCGAGGCGGACCCCGAAGAACTGCGCGATCTGGCGGCCGACCCGCGATACGCGGCCGTCGTGGAAGAGTGCCGCCGGCGGCTGCAGGCGATCTGCGATCCCGACGAGGTGGATGCCCGCGCGCGTTCCCGCCAGGCCGAGCTGCTGGAGGCCAACGGCGGGCGCGAAGCGGTGATCGCCCGCGGCGACCTCGGCTTCACGCCGGCGCCGGGAGCGGTGATCGCGTTCGATTGAGGACATCGCAATGAACGATCGACAGGCCGACTACATCGTCGTCGGCGCCGGCTCGGCCGGCGCCATCGTTGCCACGCGTCTTGCGCAGCGCGGTCGCGGCCGTGTGCTGCTGCTGGAGGCCGGCGTCTCGCGGGAGCGCGACTTCTGGATCAGGGCGCCCATCGGCATCGCCAAGGTCGTCGGCGACCCGCGCTACGTGTGGACCTTCCGCACCGAGCAGCAGGGCTCGCTGGCCGGGCAGAGCGTCTACTGGCCGCGCGGCCGGATGCTGGGCGGCAGCAGCGGCGTCAACGGCACGATCTACGTGCGCGGCGAAGCGGCCGAGTACGACCACTGGCGCGAGCTCGGCAACGCCGGCTGGGGGTACGACGACGTGCTGCCGTACTTCAGGCGCCAGGAGGCCACGACGATCGGCCGCGACGCGTTTCGCGGGCGTGACGGCCCGGTGCACATCGACACGCTGGCCGGCATGCCGGATGCGCTGTCCGATGCGTTCCATGCCGCCTGCGTGGCGGCCGGCATTCCCGCCAACGACGACTACAACGGCGAGCGCTACGAAGGCGTGGGCTACCTGCAGTTGAACACGCGTCGCGGCCAGCGCTGCGACACCGCCACCGCCTATCTGAACGGCTGGAAGCTGCCCGACCTGCAGGTGGAAACGGAAGCGATCGCGCGCCGCGTGCTGTTCGACGGCCGGCGCGCGGTGGGCGTGGAATATCGGCAGGGCGGCCGCGTCGTCCGGGCGATGGCGGCGCGCGAGGTGATCCTGGCCACCGGCCCGGTCAAGTCTCCACAGCTCCTGGAGCTGTCGGGCATCGGCCAGGCGGAGCGACTGCGCTCGCTGGGCATCCCGGTCGTGCATGAGCTGCCCGGTGTCGGCGAGAATCTGATCGACCATGCGCAGACGCGCATCACCTTCCAGGCCGATCGTCCGCTGGGGCTCAACCAGATCGTCGGCCACCCGTGGCGGCAGATGCTGCTGGGGCTGCAGTACCTGACGACGCGCCGCGGCCTGATGGCGACGCCGGCCTTCACGATCCATGCGCTGGCGCGCACCGCCCGCGACATCGCGCTGGGCCGCGCGCGGCCGAGCGTCAAGCTGCAACTGGCGCAGCTCTCCGGCAACGCACGCTTCGAGATGACGACCGGCGGCGCGCCCGGCGCGATGCTCGACGACCATCCCGGCTTCTCGATCGGCTGCTTCCAGCTTCGGCCGGCTTCGCGCGGGTTCGTTCATGTCTCGAGCGCCGATCCGCAGGCCGACCCGCTGATCGATCCGCGCTACCTGGAGGCGGAGGAGGATCGGCTCGATGTCGTCGCGTCGGTGCGGATGGCACGGACGGTGGCGGCGCAGCAGGCGCTGGCTTCGTATGTGGTGCGCGAGACCCGTCCGAGCGCCGCCGTGCAGAGCGACGAGGAGCTGCTGGCCTATGTGAAGCAGTCCGCCACCACGTCGTTCCATCCGGTCGGCACCTGCCGCATGGGGCCGGACCGCCTGGCGGTGGTGGATGCCGAGCTGCGGGTGCACGGCCTGCAGGGGCTGCGCGTGATCGATTCGTCGGTGATGCCGACGATGCCGGCGTCGAACACCAATGCGGCGTCGATGATGATCGGCGAGAAAGGGGCCGATCTGCTGTGCGGCGTGTCCGCCGCGGCATCACGGCGGGAGGCTCGGGCAGCGGACGTCGCGGTCGCAGCCGGGTGACGGTGTACGCTAGCGGTCTTTCCGCCAGGAGACCGCCATGCGCCGAGCCGCCATCGTCAAACCCCTTCGCACCCCCGTCGGCACCTTCGGCGGCAGCCTGCGGCCGGTGCCGGTCGAGCGGCTGGGCGCCGTCGTCGTCGAGGCGGTCGTCAAGGGCAGCGGCATCGGTCCGGCGCGCATCGACGACGTGGCGTTCGCGCAGTCGTATGCGAACAGCGAGGTGCCCTGCGTCGGCCGCTGGCTCGCGTTGGAGGCCGGGCTGCCGGTATCGGTGCCGGGCATGCAGCTCGACCGCCGCTGCGGCGGCGGCCTGCAGGCGATCGCCACGGCGGCGATGATGGTGCAGTCGGGTGCCGCCGACGTGGTGCTGGCCGGCGGCGTCGAGAGCATGAGCAACATCGAGTACTACAGCACCGACATGCGCTGGGGCAGCCGCGCGGGCACCGTGAAGCTGCACGACCGGCTGGACCGCGGCCGCGAGCGTTCGCAGCCCGAGAAGCGCTTCGGCCGGATCTCGGGAATGATCGAGACCGCCGAGAACCTAGCGCGTGAGTACGACATCGGCCGCGAGGCCGCCGATGCCTACGCGGTCACCAGCCACCAGCGTGCAGCGGCGGCCTGGGCGGCCGGCCGGTTCGAGGAGGAGGTGGTGCCGGTCACGGTGCCGCAGCGCAAGGGCGATCCGGTGGTGGTCAGGCGCGACGAGGGCATCCGCCCCGACACCAGCATCGAGAGCCTGGCGAAGCTGAAGCCGCTGATGGCCAACGGCGTGGTCACCGCCGGCAATTCGAGCCAGCAGAACGATGCGGCCGCCGCCTGCCTGGTGGTGGCCGAGGACAAGCTGGCCGAGCTGCGGCTGGAGCCGATGGCCTATCTGGTCGGCTGGGCCGCGGCGGGCTGCGAGCCGGCGACGATGGGCATCGGGCCGGTGCCGGCGGTGCGGCGGCTGATGGACCGGCTCGGCATGAAGATCGACCAGATGGATCTGGTGGAGCTGAACGAGGCGTTCGCCTGCCAGGTGCTGGCGGTGCTGCAGGGCTGGGGCTGGAACGACCCGGCGCGGCTCAACGTCAACGGCTCGGGCATCTCGATCGGCCACCCGATCGGCGCCACCGGCGCGCGCATCCTCACGACGATGCTGCACGAGCTCAAGCGCCGCAAGGGGCGCTATGCGCTGGAGACGATGTGCGTCGGCGGCGGGCAGGGGGTGGCGGCGGTGTTCGAGCGGGCCTGAGAATCCGCGAGCGAACCCGGCTGAGCACGGCCGCGCGGCGTCGCGCCGGCCTGCGCCGGCTCAACGCTGTCTGGTGCGGCTCGATGCGTTCGATGGGCCGGCGGGCCGGGCTTCATTCGACGACGTCACCCACCCAGACCCGGTCGAAGCTCGCGGCCGCTTCGCGCTGCACGCGGCGCACCGTCTCGGCGTCGGCGGCTTCGTATTCGCAGATCAGCCGCTTGCGGTCACTGGCGATCAGGCTGCGTTTCCAGGTGACGTTGTAGGCCGCCAGACACGGCCGCTCCCGGTCGGCGACGATCTGCATGTCCTGGTCGGACTGCGGCGTGTCGAAGCTGCGTTCCACGACGATGCGTGCCATGGCGTTCTCCTGTGTCGGTTGAGGGCACGGAAAGCTTAGGCGGCCGGCGTTGGAGCCGGCGTTGGAATGCCGGCCGCCGCCCAGGCGGATGCGGCCCGCGCGCTTGGCGGGCAGTCGTCGGCTGCGTCGATCGCGCGCGCGAGCAGCGTAGTGTCGCCGGTCGCCTTTGCCAGCAGCGCAGTCGCCACGGCGATCTCGGTTCGCCTGCGCAGCGCCCGCGCGCAGGCGAGCGCTTCGGTCGCCTGAACGTGGGCCGATCCGGTGTCGCCGGCGTCGCAGGCCAGCGCCGCCGCCTCGTTCAGCACGTAGGCCAGATGCGCCTTGTCGTCGCGTTCGCGCAGCGCGGCGATGCTGGCGGCGAGCGCCGCGCGGGCGTCCGCGTCGGCAGCCGGGCGGTCGGCGGCGGCACCGGCACCGGCACCGGCACCGCCGCGGCCATCGGCGAGCCCCCGCCGCCGCCGCAGCCGCGACAGCGCGGCGAGCGCCTGCGCGAACAGCGCGCTGTCCTCGCCCATCCGGCGCGCAACGCCGACGATCGCATCGACCTGCATGAGCACGCCGGCATGATCGCCGCGCTCGTAGTCGATCGTCGCCTGCCAGATCCGGCATTCGTGCTCGCGCCAGTGGTTGTCGGCCAGCCGGGCCAGCATGACCGCGCGCGCCAGCGCGTCGCGCGCGGCATCCAGGTCGCCGGCGGCACGCGCGATCAGGCCGCGGCCCCAGTCGATCTCCATCACCTTGAGCTGCAGCCGGTCGGCGAGCGTCGCCGCTTCGTCGAGCAGCGCGCGGGCGCGTGCCGGCTCGGCCTCGATCTCCATCAGGCAGCGGCCGCTGTTGGCCGACTGCATGCAGTGCGTGGCCGCATCGGCGTGGCGGGTGATCCGTTCGGCCGCCAACGTCGCCTGCCGTGTGAGGTCGGCATCGCTCGCATGCTGTCGCCAGAACGCCAGGATCTCCCAGCCGGCGGCGGCCTGCTGGTGCAGCGCCAGCGCTTCGGCCGCGGCGATCGCCTGCTCGATCCGTTCGGCCAGCGCCGGCAGGCGCCGCCCGCCGGGGCTCGACGCGGCGGCGACCCGCAGTCTCAGCAGCCCGATCTCCAGCCGCACCCGCTCGGCGCCGTGCGGAACGTCGGCGAGCTGATCCAGGCCGCGTTCGGCGACCGTCGCCGCTTCGGCATTCGCATGGACCCGCAGGCAGTGCTCGCCGGCCGCCAGACAGGCGCGCGCGGCCGCCAGCGCATCGCCGGCGAGACTCGCGTGATGAACGACGTCGCCGTGCAGCCACGGGTCGTCGGCGCTGGCGGCGATCAGCGCGCGCATGATCTGGCGGTGGATCGTCCGCCGTCGCGGCTGCGACAACTGGCGGTAGACCGCCTGGCGCAGCAGGTCGTGGACGAAATCGAACCGACCGTCGGCGGAGATCGTGACGAGGCCGCGCCGCGCGAAGCGTTCGAACCGGGCCAGCCCCTCGGCCGCCGGCAGGCCGGCCGCCGCCGCGAGCAGATCCGGCTGCAGCGCCCAGCCCATCGCGGCCGCCCAGGCCAGCAGCTCGCGCGACGGTTCGTCGAGCGAGCCGATGCGGTCGTCGATCAGGTCGTCGAGACTGCGCCCGCTGCCGCCGGCCGGGCCGGCACCGTGCCGGGCCGCGCGGGCCAGCTCGAGCAGATAGAGCGGATTGCCGCCGCTGCGGCGCAGCGCCTCGTCGGCCTCCGCACTCGACACCTCGGGCCCGAGCAGCAGGCGTGCCTCGCCGCCGTCCAGCGGCGCCGGATCGAGCCGTTGCAGGCGATCGTCGCGCCGCAGCGACTGCAGCAGGCCGCGGGCGCACGGATTCTCGTCGATCTCGCCGGCCCGCGCGGCGCCGGCCAGCAGCAGGCGCGCCGGATCGCCGAACGATCGGGCAACGAAGTGCAGCAGCGCGGCCGAGCCTTCGTCGATCCACTGCAGATCGTCGAGCAGCACGACGACCGGCCGGGCCGCCGCCAGCCGTTGCAGCAGCGTCACCGCCGCGCCGAACAGGCGCTCGCGACCGCCGTCCGCGGCAGCCGGTGCGGCGAGCAACGGGGCGGCCTCGGCGAGTATCTGGTCGGGCAACTCGCCGGTCGGGATGCCGCGCAGCGCGTCCAGCCACAGGCCATAGGGCCGGACCGTCTCGGCCTCGAAGCAGCGGCCGCGGATCAGATGACGGCCGGCCGCGGCGGCCGCGCCGGCCAGGTGATCGAGCAGGCGGGTCTTGCCGATGCCGGGCTCGCCGACGAACAGCAGCAGCCGGCCGTTCGTCCCGCCTGCGAGCGCGCGGGTGATCGCGGCACGCTCGGTCGCGCGGCCGACCAGCTCGCCGTGCCCGGGCTCTTCGTCGGCCGCGGCCGCGGTCGGCGGTGCGCCCGACGACGCCTGCGCACCGGCCCCGGCACGCAGATCCCGCCGCCCCTGGCGGATCGCCTGATCGAGCGGGCCGCCGGCCGGCATCGCGACCTCGCGCCGCAGCAGATCGCCCGCCCAGGCGTAGTGCTGCTCGGCATCCGGATAACGGCCGGCCGCGATCAGCAGCCGCACCAGCGTCGCATGCGCGGCCTCGTTCAGCGGGTCGGCCGCCACCAGCGCACGGCCATGGCTCAGCGCCTGCTCGGGGTCGTGCCGATGGCAGGCGATCAGCGCTTCCAGCACCGCGCGGCGCAGCGCCCCGTGACGCTCGCGCTCGGCGATGCACCAGTGGTGGAAGCGATAGCAGCCGGGCAGGTCCAGGCCGTCGAGGAATTCCCGCTGCAGCAGGCGCGCCGCCTCGGCGAGCGCGGCCCGCGTCATCGCGCCGACACCGGCCGCGGTCAGCGAACGCAGCACCGTGATGTCGACCGTGCACCGGTCGGCGACGAACGCGACCTGTTCGCGATCGGCCGCGAGCCGGCGCAGCGCGTGCCCGCCTTCGCTCTCGTCGACGACCGCGCGCAGCTTGGTCAGGCTCCAGCGCAGCTCGGCGCGCGGGTCGTCGGGCCCTTCCCACAGCAGCTCGCACAGTGCCTGGCGCGACTGCGGCGTGCCGGTGGCGACCAGATAGCCGAGCAGCGCCCGGGTGCGCCGCGAGGCCGGCAGCGGCAGCACGACACCGTTCCGCGCCAGCTCGATCGTGCCGAGCAGGCGAATGGACAGCGGGCCGGACGATGCAGGGTCGGACGTTGCCACGGCCGTTCCCATCCTGATTCCAACGGTGACGGTGGATCGTCGCTGACGGGAGCCGGCGATCGCCCCGTGCCGGCCTATCCCGATCGACCGGACCTTAGCACACGTTTTCGCTCACGTCAGGAGAATCATCATGGCACTCGATCAATCGCGGCTCGACGCATTCATGGGCCGTTTCGTAGGCGACCTCGGCGCGGTGATGCATGCGGCGACCGTCGTCGTCGGCGACCGGCTCGGCTTGTACAAGGCACTGGCCGACGGGCCGCTTACCGCCCAGGCGCTGGCGGCGCGGACCGAAACCGATGCACGCTACCTGCGCGAATGGTTGTCGGCGCAGGCGGCGAGCGGCTACGTCCGCTATGACCCGGCCAGCGACTGCTTCTCGCTCGACGACGAGCAGGCGTTCGCGCTCGCCGTCGAAGGCAGTCCGGCCTTCATTCCCGGCGCGTTCGAGATCGCGGTCGCGCAGTTCAAGGCGATTCCGAAGATGATCGCCGCATTCCGCACCGGCCTGGGTCTGGGCTGGCACGAGCACGACGCGTCGCTGTTCCATGGCACCGAGCGGTTCTTCCGTCCCGGCTATGCCGCCAATCTGGTCGGCAACTGGATCCCGGCGCTCGACGGCGTGGAGGCCAAGCTGCGCGCCGGCGCGACGGTCGCCGACGTCGGTTGCGGTCATGGCGCATCGACGTTGCTGATGGCCGAAGCGTTTCCGGCGTCGCGTTTCGTCGGCTTCGACTATCACGCCCCGTCGATCGCCCATGCGACGGAGGCCGCGTGTGCGGCGGGGCTCGCCGAACGCGTGCGCTTCGAAGTCGCCGCCGCCAGGGACTTCCCGGGGCGCGACTATGACTTCGTGACGGTGTTCGACGCGCTGCACGACATGGGCGATCCGATCGGCGCATCGGCTCATGTGCTGCAGAGCCTGGCGCCGGACGGCACCTGGATGATCGTCGAACCGTATGCCGGCGACCGGCTCGAGGACAACCTGAATCCGGTGGGCCGCATTTTCTACTCCGCGTCGACGTTCATCTGCACGCCGGCGTCGCGGGCCCAGGAGGTCGGCATGTGCCTCGGCGCGCAGGCCGGCGAGGCGCGGATGCGCGAGGTCGTGACAGGAGGCGGCTTCGGGCGGTTCCGTCGCGCGACGCAGACGCCGTTCAACCTGATCTATGAAGCGAGGGCTTGACGAGGGCGCGGGCGCGGGCAGACGGCCAGGAGGACGGAAGAAAGAGCCGGCTCGACTGACGAACACCTGTCGTGTCGGCTAAGGGTCTTCCTCAGCGTCGAGGGCATGTCCTTGGGATATGATGGATTCGCGGGGCAACCATCCGAACTTCGGGAACTCGAGGAACCTTCGATGAAAAAACTGCTTCTGGCTGTCTCCCTGGCCTTCTTCGCCACCTCCGCGGCTCATGCCGCCAACGCCCAGCAGAATCTGATGGCGGCCTGCAACAAGGACGCGGCCGGCAAGAAGGGGGACGAGCGCAAGGCGTTCATGAAAACCTGTCTGTCCGACGGCAAGAAGCGTCAGCAGGAGAAGATGAAGGTCTGCAACACCGAGGTGGCGGGCAAGAAAGGCGACGAGCGCAAGACCGCGCTCAGCGAGTGCCTGCGGAAGTGATCGCCGCGCGGCGCCGCTGACGGCGGCGCCGACTTCAGCGGCCGGCGTGCCTCAGGAGGAGGTCGGACAGGTTTGAATTCCGGCTGACTCCCAGGGTCGCACGCCGCGCCAGTTCATCCAGCCACGCGGGAACCGCGGCGGCGATCCGATAGCCGGCGGTGCCGCCGGCATCATCACGTTCCACCAGCCCCAGTGCGCGCAGCGACGCCAGCGCGCCTGCGACGCGCGCCGCCGGCCAGTCGAGCCGGCGCCCGATCTCTCTGCACGGCAGCGGGCCTGCCGACAGCAGCCTCAACAGTTCCAGCCGCGCCGGGTCGGCCAACACCCGGAACAGCCGGGCCGCCTGCGGCGGCAGGCCGCAGGCGGGCGCGCAGGCACCGTTCGTATCGCGGGGAACGCTCATCGTGCGATTCGTGACCGGGCGGGATCGATGCGGGCCCGACACGGAGTTGACGTTTATTTATCGTGAAACTACTATATAACCAATCAACGATTAAGTAGTGAACAAGGTTCGCCCGTGATACCCGCTCGAATCCACGGCCTTCACCGCACTGTCCTGGCCGCGCTGTTGCTGGGCACCGGCCTGACCGGCGCCGGCATCGATGTCGCGACGGCGGGCGAGGCCGGCGCGCCGGCCGCTCCGTCGAAGGCTGCGACGGCGCCCGCGCTGGCGACCGCGGTTGCCGCCCGGCAGTCGCTCGAGCCGGTGTACATCGCCGAAGGCGTCGTCGAGGCGGCGCGGCGGATCACCTTGTCGGCGCAGGTGGCGGGCCGGCTGACCCGCTTCGACGTGCGCGCCGGCGACCGGGTCGCCCGCGGCCAGGTGATCGCGCGGATCGACGAGCGCACCGCCAGCCAGCAGGCCGGCGCCAGCAGAGCCCAGGTGGCGGCGGCCAATGCGGCGCTCGAAGCAGCGCGCAAGGAGCTCGAGCGCACCGACCGGTTGCATCGCAAGCAGTACGTGAGCCAGGCCGCGATGGAACGCGCGCAGGCGCAATACGACGCAGCCGCCGCGCAGGCGCGCGCGACGATCGCACAGGCCGGCGCGGCCAGCACCGTCACCGCGCTGCACACCGTGGCCGCGCCGTTCGCCGGCACGGTGTCGCGGACGATGGTCGAGCAGGGCGACATGGCGATGCCCGACAAGCCGCTGCTGGAGCTGTTCGACCCGGCCGACCTGCGGGTGTCGGCCACCGTGCCGGAAGGGGTCGCGGCGGCGTTCCGCCGTGACCGGCCGGTGACCGTGCGCCTGTCGTCCGGGGACGGCGGTGGGGGCCGCGAGCTGGCCGACCTGCCGGCGCTGCTGATGCCGGTCGCGGATCCGGCCAGTCATACGTTCGAGCTGCGGGTGCCGTTGCCGGCGGCGGCCGCGGCCGGCCTCGCACCCGGGCAGTTCGTGCGGGTCGCGCTGCCGCTGTCGCCGGTCGCCGGCGCGGCGCGGGCGGCTGGCGGTGCGGCGGCGCAAGTGGGCGGCAGTGCAACGCAAGCGAGCGGCAGTGCCGCGCAGGCGTCCGGACGAGTGACGATCCCGGTCGCGGCGCTGGTGCGGCGCACCGAGTTCGCCGGCGTCTACGTGGTCGGCGCCGAGGGTCGGCCGCAGTTGCGGCAGGGGCGGCTGGGTCGTGTCCATGGCGACAGGGTCGAGGTGCTGGCCGGGCTGTCGGAGGGCGAGCGCGTCGCACTCGACCCGGCGGCCGCCGCGCGTCAGCGGTGAGGCCGGCGATGGATGCGCACGGTCGAACGCGCGACGCGACGGACGTCGACATGCGCGGCGGCATCCGCGATGACGAGCTTGACGGCGCCCGCCGCCTCGGCATCTCCGGCCGGATCGCCGGCTACTTCGAGTCGGCCCGCATCACGCCGCTGCTGGCGCTGGTCGCGGTGCTGCTGGGGGTCTTCGCGGTATTCGTCACGCCGCGCGAGGAGGAGCCGCAGATCGACGTGACGATGGCCAACGTGCTGATCCCGTTCCCGGGCGCGAGCGCGCGCGATGCCGAGCGGATGGTCGCGCAGCCGGCCGAGCAGGTGCTCGCGCAGATCGCCGGCATCGAGCACGTGATGTCGGTGTCGCGGCCGGGGCTGGCGGTCATCACCGTGCAGTTCGAGGTCGGCGTCACCCGCACCGAGGCGCTGGTGCGCCTGCACGACACGCTGGCTGCCAACCGCGACTGGCTGCCCGTCGGCCTGGGCGTCGGCGAGCCGCTGGTCAAGCCCAAGGGCATCGACGACGTGCCGATCGTCACCCTGACTCTGCATTCGACGCGCGCCGAGGCGGGCGCCGCCGAGCTCGAGGCGGTCGCGCATGCGATAGAGGGCGAGATCAAGCGCGTGCGCGGCACCCGCGAGGTGACCACCCTGGGCGCGCCGGGCCGTGCGATCAACGTGCGGCTGGATCCGGCGCGGATGCAGGCGGCCGGCATCACGGTGGCCGACCTGCGCGCCGCGCTGCAGTCGGCGAACTTCGGTCAGCCGGTGGGCGCGATCGTCGCCGACAACCGCGCGATCGCGATCGAGGCCGGACGGATGCTGCGCGATGCCGACGACGTCGCCGAGCTGGTGGTCGGGGTGCGTGCCGGCCGGCCGCTGTTCCTCGCCGACGTGGCCACCGTCGAGGACGGCCCGCCGCCGCCTGAGCGCTACGTCTGGTACGGCGAGGGCGGCACGCGGCCGTTCGAGGCGGCGGCGGTGACCCTGCAGATCACCAAGAAGCCCGGCGAGAACGCGGTCGACGTCGCGCGCCAGGTGCTGGCCCGGGTCGACGGTCTGCGCAACACGCTGATCCCGTCCGACGTGCAGGTGACGGTGACCCGCAACTACGGCGAGACCGCCAACGACAAGGCGATGAAGCTGATCAGCAAGCTGCTGTTCGCGACCGCGTCGGTGGTGGTGCTGGTGTGGGTCGCGCTCGGCTGGCGCGAGGCCGCGATCGTCGGCGCCGCGGTGGTGCTGACCCTGACCGCGACCTTGTTCGCATCGTGGGCCTGGGGCTTCACGTTGAACCGGGTCAGCCTGTTCGCGCTGATCTTCTCGATCGGCATCCTGGTCGATGATGCGATCGTGGTGGTGGAAAATATTCATCGCCATTGGGCGATGAATATTTCGGCGCAGGCTCATGTCGCCGAAGGCGACGTGAAGGACGCGGCAGCGTCCGGCCGGAGCCAAAATATTCATCGCCATCGGGCCCTTCATCCCGGCAAGACCCTGGCCGGGCTGATCCCGGGCGCGGTCGACGAGGTCGGCGGCCCGACGATCCTCGCGACCTTGGCGGTGATCGCCGCGCTGCTGCCGATGGCGTTCGTCAGCGGCCTGATGGGCCCGTACATGAGCCCGATCCCGATCAACGCATCGATGGGCATGCTGATCTCGCTGGCGGTGGCGTTCATCGTCACGCCGTGGCTGTCGCGGCTGTGGCTGGGGCGGCACGTGCATGCCGGCGGCGGCCTGTCGGCCAGGCTCGCGCCGCTGTTCGGCCGGGTGTTCCGTCCGTTCCTCGACGAACGTCGCGGCGGCCGCCATCGCGCGCTGCTGTGGCTGGCGATCGTCGCGCTGATCGCGGTGTCGGTCGCGTTGCCGGCGTTCGAGCGGGTGGTGTTGAAGATGCTGCCGTTCGACAACAAGTCGGAGTTCCAGGTGGTGGTGGACATGCCGGCCGGCACGCCGCTGGAGCGCACCGCGGCGGCGCTGCGCGACATGA
>OEIU01001256.1_pt1 | contig 17270 bp, 17 predicted proteins | sample 1539221 | NCBI WGS metagenome assembly OEIU01 (sample SAMN03792071, study PRJEB22550) | activated sludge metagenome | feature: wastewater treatment plant; material: activated sludge; isolation source: Wastewater treatment plant of a petroleum refinery complex | place: Argentina: Zarate | collected...
AAGATCAAGGGGGAGAACGGGGGGGGGCCGCCCCACAGGAGGAGCTTTTCCCGTTTGCGCTTGAGGGGGGTGATTTTCCTTTCCCCGCCTCAGGAGCCCGTGATGCCGTGGCTGTTCCTGTCGCCCGAGGAAAGCGGCTTGGACAAGATGGAAGTCTAAATTTACAACTGGAGATTATCATATGAGTGACGAAACAGAAATCGATGGCTACAAGTACATCGGTCAGGGCTACAACGTGGTGCCGGTCGGCAGCCACAAAGGCGTCGCGCTGAACGTGACCCAACCGAATCAGATGATCGCGCTGATGGGCAATGCCCAGAAGATCAAGGACACGATCGTGATCACACCCGGCGGGACAACCACGTTCGTCGCGCCACTGCTGTACAAGAAGCCCGGCGGCATCATCACATTCGGAGGAACACCGGAGTCTCACCTGGGCATCGTGGGACGGAACTTCCGTGTGCCAATCATCATGACGCTGAAGTTGGAGGGTATCGAGTCCATCCCGGACGGCACTGAGCTGATGATGGTGTGCGAGGGCAAACTCGGTCGCGTCTACGCAAAGTTGCCAGCGTAATCAGCGGTCGACCAGATGCCAGGGTCGGTTCTCGGGTAGACACCATTACCAACCCGGCGAAGAAGCGGTTCGGATCACTTTCGGGTCCGAACTGTCTTCAGTGCCAATGCTCGAATAAGGAGCGGTCGTGGCTCGGTGCTGGACCGTCAGTTCATATGCTTTCAGAATCGGACTTTCTAGTACTCAATGCCATCTTCCTGAAAAAGGTGGTTGCGGCGCCGCAGGTTGCCGAAATGACTGGCATTGCGGTCGAAGATATCGAGCGCTGCCTCGAAGCCGCTACTCGGCAGGGCTGGTTGATGGACATGGGAGCGGACGGCGTCATGGCTCTCGAAGAGGGCCTCGCGCAGGTGACCGGCCACTACCAGACTGCCTATGCGGATCTGCGCTCCAACGCGGTCTTGACCGACTGGTACAAGGCCTTCGAGTCACTTAATCACCGCTTTGTCGGGGCCGTCACGGAGTGGCAGGAGACGGACTCCGAGCGGAGCCAGCAACGCCTCATGCAGGCGGCCGACCGGCTGGCCCAAGACATTGCAAAATTGATCCCATTCATCCCCCGCTACGCGGCTTATGTGCGCCGCATGGAACGGAGTATGGAGCGCGCCGACGCCGGTGAACGTGACTACGTCTGCAATCCGACCGTCGACTCAGTGCACAACGTATGGTTCGAGTTCCACGAGGATATTCTTCATGTTCTGGGCAGGCCGCGGGATACGACATGAGTGGCGGGCCGGGCAAATCTTACGCACGAGCAAGAGGACACCAGATTGCGGTGCCTCCAGTGACAGTGCACGCGACGCGCGGCAAGAGTGCGTCCGTAGCTGCTCGCATCGCTCATGACATCTTGGAGGGCCGCGTCGAGCGGAACTGTGAACATGACTAACGATCTGCGCGGCACTGCCCTCGGAATGGTGGAAACCATCGGGAAAACGGCTGGGATGCAAGCGGCCGACGCGATGGTAAAATCGGCCAATGTGGTGCTGCAGACAGCGCAGCAACCGGGTGGTGGCATCATCACCGTCATTGTTCGCGGCGAGGTGGGTGCGGTGCGCGCAGCCGTCGAGGCCGGTGCTGCGGCAGCGCGGGCAGTTGGCAAGGTGCGTGCAGAGCACATCATCGCGCGTCCGCACGAGGAGGTCGAGGACATACTGGAGCGGCCGCCGGTGCGATAGACGGCCGGAAGGGCACACACATGGCAAAGCGCAGCGGTCACTTGGTTGTGGTTTCGCCGCCAGCGGCGGCGGCCACGCGAGCCTTCGGCCTTCTTGAGGACGTCGTCGCGGCGCTGCAGGCAATGGCCGACGCTGCTGTCGTATCCGATCAGCATGTGAAGGACGTAGCCGCGGCGAGATTTGGCGCCGTCCTCGGGGGTCATGAGGCGATCGTGGTGGAGCGTGTTGGCGGGGGGTGGATTCGCGCCAGCGGCCATAGCTCCAGGCTGGACGACCGGCTGGCGGAGATCCCCGCGACGATCCCGGTTTCCGGCGAGACAGTCGACTTGGTCGGCATCGGTCTGTTCGTGTCTGTGAAGCCAGGCGTAGGTATGCTGGCAGACCTTTCCGTGACCGACGCGGGCCATGTTGCTCTGCTGCGCTCGCTCGCGATCGGCTTCGGCTTGGCCCTCACGGCCGCGACCCAGAATCGCGTCACGCAGGATGCGATGGATGAGATCGTCAGCCTGCAACAGGTCGCCAAGCGAATCCTGTCGGCTTCCGAGCTGGACGAGGTTCTGTTCTCGATCACGCGCGAGACGACTCGACTGCTGAACGCTGATATCGGCGGGGTGTTCCTGCGCGATGGTGATGAGCTTGTCATGCGCAGCTGCGTGGGCAATGTCACGCTGGACATTGGTCGGCTCAAGATGAAGCGAGCGCAAGGGCTGGCCGGCCGCGTCTTCGAAACGGCGCGCCCTTGCAAAGTGGACGACTACCTCGGCAGTGATCTTCTGAACCAGGACTTTTTCTGGTTGGCGCGCGATGAGCGGATTCGCTGCGCCCTTGGTGCGCCATTGCATACGCGCGAGGGGGTGATCGGTGTCCTCGAGGTCTGGCGCAGGCGCAACGTACCGTTTTCCGACCACGACGTCGGGCGCATTGTCGCACTTGCCAACCTGACAACGATCGCGATTCAGAACGCGCACATGTACGAGAGCCAAAGAACTGCCGTCCAGCAGCTCACACTGGCCAACGAGACCCTGCTACGTCAGAACGAGTTCGTCCGGCGGTCGTCAGAGCTCCAGGATGACGTGACCGACGCCTTGCTCGATGGCGGAGGAGTCGCGGCCATTGCACGGATCGTCGCTCGCTACGCCGCAGTCGAGGTCGCGATTCTTGGCAGCGATTTCGGCGTCATGGCGACCTATCCGTCGAGCGTCACAACCGGTACTTGGCTCAGCCAGGTCGAAGCCGCCAGCCGACAGGCCCCGCCACACACTAACAGCACAACCGCGGTCACATCATTGGATGACTCCTTGCTCTCCATGCGACCCATCGTCGTTGGCGGCGACCGCATCGGATGGGTATGTGCGCTTTCCAGGGACAAGCCGGCCGACATCCAGGAGATAGCCGTGCGCCAGGCAGCGGTAGCAAGTGCGATCTGCTTCCTCGAGCAGCGCGCGGCCAGCCAGGCCCGTGCTGCTGCCCTCAGTGCGCTGATGTGGGATATGCTGGAAGGGACGCCGCCAGTGAGACAGGCTGCGCTGAATCGTCTGAAGGATTTTGCCATTGAGCTGAATGGACCAATCCGCGTCATCCATGGCAGGATGGACAAATTGCCTGAGACCGCGCGCATTGAGGGCTGGACCATGGACATGGTCGAGCACAAAAAGCGCGCTATGAGGGAAGCTTGCGAGCGAGCGCTTTCGTCGTGTGGGCTGAAGCTGATTGCCTTGAGGGGTGACTCGGTGCTCGCGATCACGTCTGCGTTGGACGCCGGTCGTGCCACAAAGGTCCTTACGTCGTTGCACGAAGCGATCCTGGTGAACCACGGAGTGACGACGTTCTGGGGTGTCAGCTCCCCCTGCGACTCACCCTCGCATCTGCCGAGTGCGAATTGCGAAGCAATTTGTGCTGCGCTGGCAGTAGTAAGGCTTCGCACTACGAAGAGCCCGGTCGTCATTCACGAGCAACTCGGAGTGCTCACACTGCTGCTGCAGGATAACGGCAACACCGACGGCCAGGACTTTCACAAGTTCATCAAGCGCACCCTGGGTCCCGCGCTCAACTACGACTCCGCACACCGGGGTGCCCTAGCCAAGACCGTCAGAACCTTTCTCGACAACAACTGTTCGCTGAAGATCACCGCTGGTCAATTGTTCGTCCATGAGAAGACTGTTCGATATCGCCTTTCTCGTTTTGAGGAGTTGGCAGGTGTTGACCTGCGGCGACACCGAGATCGGATGTCGGTCGACCTTGCGTTACTGATGCACGATTTCTCGACGCGCCCAGTAGACGCGCCAGACTGAATGGCTGATGAGGAATCAGCCATGTTCTCCCGATTGACCTGATCGACTGCCACCTCGGGCGATGGGCCTCCGCTTCAACTGCTGGCGGACGTGCCTTTCAAACGTCATCCAAGGGATTGCCGGCGAGATGCGCGATGTCGGCCCAGGACTTCAGGTGCCACGTCCCTCGCTCAAAGAGGAATTCGTTGAGACTCCCGTTCACCATGGTGAAGACGCGAGAGCCCACGTGCGGCAACCCGGTGGTGTGACGATACAGCCCGTCCACCACTCCGCCATGGGTGACGACCAAGATCCGCTGCCCAGGTCGATACACGGCAAGCTCCTCCAAGCAGCCTATGCTTCGCTCGAAGCAAGCCTGGGTGCTCTCCCCACCGGGAATGGCGAAGGCGATGTCCTCCTCGCTGTAACGTCGGTAGATCTCGGGATGAGCGGCCTGCGCCTCTGCGCGCGTCATACCCTGGAAGATTCCGTAGTGGCGCTCGCGCAGCCTTGCATCCAGGACGACGGCCAAACCCGTTTCGGCGGCGATATACCGGGCAGTAGCACTTGCGCGGCCCAGGTCGCTGCTCACTAGCAGGTCGAATTGGCTCCCTCGAAGCCTATTTGCCAGGGCCTTCGCCTGAGCGATGCCCTCCAATGTCAGTGGGCTATCCATGTGCCCCTGGATCCTGCCCTCCCGGTTCCATACCGTCTCGACATGGCGAGCGACGACGAACTCCGTAGCACTCATCTCGTACGACACGCATCGTTGAATCGATCGGAGGGTGATTCCGCGACTCGCTGACACCCACACCTGCTGTCCATGTATCGCTGTTCCTACTCGCCCCGCGCCAGAAAACCTCGTCGACTAGCGCGCCGGCGAGACGCACACCCCTGCCGAGGCCTCGTATCCCTTGACCACGGAAGTGAAGTTATCTTCACCCAGCCCATGATCGACAGCATCGCGGTACAGCTCCGCGATAACGGGCGCCAGGCGGGCCGCATAGTGTTCTTCGTTCGCGAGGTCCAAGATCAGACGAATGTCTTTCAGCGCCAGACTCGTCTTGAAGCTGGCCTGGTATTCGCCTTCGATCACCTTCTGAAAACCCGTGATGAAGTGAGCCGAGCGGCCGCCCGAAACCGACAGAATTTCATAGAGCCGCTTCGGTTCCATTCCACACTTCACACCCAGCACGAATGCCTCCGCGGCGACGGCCACATTGCCCAAAGACATCAGGTTGTTCACCAGCTTGACGGTCTTGGCCGTTCCGATGCCCCCGGTGCGATTGATTTTCTTCGCCAGAACCTGCAGCAAATCCAGATGCTGATCGATCAACTGATCTGGCCCACCCACCTGGAAGACGAGCTCGCCGAGAATGGCCTGAGGCGGCTCGCCGGATAGCGCAACATCCAGAATCTCGATTCCCGCACCAGCCGCCGCTTCAGCAATGTGTCGAATGGTGTGTGGGTCAATGGTACTGGTCTCGATCAGCGTAGTCCCTGGCCGACTCTTCGCGACAAGCTCCCCAGTTCCCAGATACACGTCTCGCACGATGGCTGGATTCGGCAGCGACGTGACGATGACCTTGGCGCGCTTAGCCACCGCGGCCGGGCTGGATTCAATCTTCGCGCCGTGCTCCGCCGCTGCCTTCGCGGCCGCTGACGACACATCGAACGCGACGACGCCGATGCCACGCGCCAGCAGGCGCTGACACATTCCACCACCGATGTTCCCCAAGCCAATCAGTCCGATCTCATTCACGAGTATTCCTCCGCAATGGAGCGAGCGCGCCACAGACGCGTCGCATGGGCAAATCAATCACGCCAAGCTCTTCACGTCTAGCGAAGGTGTGCCGAACGCATCACCCTGCGACGCCAAGCGACCGAGCAGCAGACGGGTGGCCGCCAGCCCGTTCATGTTGACACCGAAGTTTCTGAATCCGCGCTCGGTGAAGAAGCGCAACACATCCTCGCTCACATCCCAGCCATAGAACGTGACGCCCAACTGGCACGCGACTTCTCCCGGCAGGTTGGGCATGAGCCGCTTGATGGCTTCATCCACCTCCTTTGATGGGTCCATGGGCAAGTAGCCATCGGCAATGTACGACCTCCACGCGTCTGCAGAGAGCATCAAGTCATCGGGATATCTGTAGATCGACGCGCAAAGAGACCTGTAGTCAACCCAAACCATGGCCGCGTGCTTGGCAATTTGCGGCAATTCCAAGAGACCGTGAACGCTGCGGACGGCCAGGCCGAGCTTGAGCTTGCCACCACCGGCTTCTCGACAAGCGGCCTCTAGCGCGACCGCTTCAGCCTCCGTGTTCACTCCGCCCACCATCAAGATCACGTTGTCGGGATAGTCGGCGAGTGCCTTGGCACGCGCCAAGCCGCGGATCTGCGCGCGCAACAGTTGAGGCGCCCCCAGAGGAAGCCAGGTTTCCGGCGAAGGTGTGACGTCAGTGAAATCGGATATCGCCTCGCCTGCGACGCCACTGGAAAGGTTCGCGATCCGTGCCGCGAATGGCTTCGGATACACGGTCCTCATGATCTGCGCCAACTTCTCGGCGATCACGTCTTCCAGCGTAGACAAGGCCGCAGCGCTGGCGTTGCCCTTCAGCGCTGAGACGGCATCGACCAAGGTTTCGAATGCCTCCGTCGCGGCCAACGTCTCATCGATGCGTGTGCCGATTCCGTGCGCCCCGGCAGCAAGAGCCTGCATTGCCATGCTAGAGGTGGACACGCGATGGAACATCGTGCATCCGCTGACTTCGTCGGCTATCTTCAGGATGCCGCTGACCTGGCTCATGGATTCTGGGCTGCGCGTGTCGGTCTGGATGACCCCCTCGAACACTTCTCCGGTAGCACCATCGATCGAGACGAAGCTGCCCTCAGCGAAGTCGCGCTCGTCCACGCGAACGATCCGTCGTTTCGGATCGACGTCGAGCATTTCACACCCGACGATGCACGGCTTGTCGAGCGCACGTGCCACCACCGCAGCATGACTGGTCGAACCTCCTCTGGCCGTCACGATTCCTTGGGCCGCGAGCATGCCATGCAGGTCTTGCGGGCTGGTGAACGTACGCACCAGGATAACCGGGTCTCCGAGGGCGGCCATTTGCTCCGCGCGATCAGGATCGAGCACGATGCGACCACTGACCTGCCCGGGCGACGCTCCGGTTCCGACCGCCATTACCGACTTGCCTTTGCGCGCCGCCTTGACCGTCTCCGGAAGGAATCGAGGCCGCAAGATCTGACGCAGATGATCGGCAGTCACCCGTTGCAGGACGCTTGTGCGGTCGATGATGCCCTCATCGAACAAATCGCTTGCGATCCGGATCGCGGCCTCCGCGGTCCGCTTGCCGGGGCGAACCTGCAAGAGATACAGGACGCCCTCCTGCACGGTGAACTCGATGTCGAGCACATCCCGATACGTCCGCTCGAGCGCCCTGGCGAGGGACTCGAGTCGAGCGATGAGGTCCGGATGCCGCTTGCCAATTTCTGCCAGCGACTCCGGCGTGTGCGTTCCCGAGACGATGTCCTCGCCTTGACCATTCTGAAGATACTCGCCGAACATCTTCGGCGATCCATCGCGCGGGTCGCGGGTGAAAGCCACGCCCGTGCCCGACGGGCTGCCGAGGTTGCCGAACACCATCTGCTGAACGACAACAGCGGTGCCGAGATCATGGGGAATCCCCTGGTGTTCGCGATAGCGCACTGCCCTGCGCGAATTCCACGACTCGAAGACAGCGCCTATCGCTCGTCTGAGCTGGTCCCACGGGTCAGTCGGGAAGGCGCAATCGGCAGCGGCACCGACACACTCGGCGGCATACTGCACTGCAGATCTCAACGATTTCTCGTCAACGACAGCTTCAATGCTCCCTCGGCTCGCATCATCGGCGAGGACGTCGTCCGCAACTCCTAGGACGATTTCGGCAAACATACGCGCAAACCTCATGAAGGTTTCGGCCGCGAATCGATATTGCCCGCCGGTCGCCTTGGCAAGAGCTACCGCTGCTTCCTCGTTCAGCCCGAGGTTGAGCACCGTGTCCATCATGCCCGGCATGCTCACCGGCGCTCCCGAGCGAACCGAAACGAGCAGCGGCTTGGCGCCATGGCCGAACCTGCTGCCGGTTCGAGCTTCGAGTTGGCGAACAGCCTGCACCACCTCTGTCCACAACGCGTCGGCAATCTTGCTGCCTTGGTTGGAACGGCAAGCCTGCGTCGTGATGATGAAGCCCGGCGGCACCGGGAAGCCCGACGCCGTCATCTGAACGAGCCCGGCACCCTTGCCGCCAAGCAGAGCGTTATCGAAATGCGTGGCCTCCTCGAACGCGTACACCAGGCGTTCATCGACCGCGACAACTTTGATCGCCTTAGTCTTCATCTCGTGCTTCCTCTCCGGCTGACCCGAGGTCATTCGCCATATCCGAATCCTGCGCACCTGCTGCGAGCAACTCCCTGACCAGGCTCGCCTGCTTCAAGCAACTCCCTGATCAAACCCTTCAGACGTTGTGCGTTCTCGACGTCCAGATCGGACTGCGCCTCTGGATGCAACCATGCAGGCAAACGCGGGTTCGGCTCATCGTGCTGGCGCGGAATGAGATGACAATGAACGTGAGGGTCGGCATTGCCAAGGATTTCGTAGTTCAACTTGAATGCACTCACAGCCGACTTTATGGCTTGCGCAGCCCGGCACATGTCCTCCATGTATGCCTGCCGCGCACGCGGGGACACTTCGAACAGCTCGGTGGCATGCTCGCGCAGGGTAAGGACGCAGCGGCCTGGGAAACGTCGATCCGATATGAAGCACAGCTCACTCACTTCGAGACTGGCGATCGGTTCGCCGAGCCTGAACCCACAAGTGGGGCAGGCCCAGATCGCTGCTGCCGGCGCTGACGCCATCACGACATGTCTCTCGTTGCCAGCGTCGCTGACGGTATTGGCGCGCCCACTTCGCGCGCCACGGCATCTAATGCCTCAAGGGTCGTGACGGCCAGTGGCAACCCATCTCTCATGCGCTGAGCTGACAGCTCCGCCTCAATCTCGCCAGGCATGTAAATCCGCTCGATGCCGGGGGCCTTGGGTGCATTGCGCAGCGCAGACGCCAGTTCGCTGGCGCGGCGCAGGAAAGTCTCGCGGTCGCCGAAGGCCCCCGGGTCCAGCACCTGCACGAAGTGGCCGCACTTCCAGGAGTCGTGGTGGTCAGCGCCCATCACAAGTGCGGGTGACACTTCGAAGCTAAAGGAGGCCCCTGCCAGCGCGCCACACACAAGCTCATTCGCGATGATCAAGGCCGAACCCTTGTGCTGGCCAATGGGTAGCAGATAGCCTTCAAGCGCCACCTTCGGATCAGTTGTCGGGCGACCGTCCGGCCCGACCGCCCAATCGGCCGGTATCGACCCACCGCGCTGGGCAGCGAGCCGGATCTTCTCCTTCACGCCCGTGAACGCGGTATCCACCACGATCGGCGGGCCGTCGAGCGTCGGGAACGCCCAAGCGACAGGATCGTTGGACAATACCGGCTTTGCGCTTCCCCATACGACTGTGTGTGGTGGTCCATCCGTCGTAACGTACCCGATCATCCCCGCATCCAGCGCCATCATGGGGTAGAACGCGGCCGGCCCAAAGTGGTTGCTGTTACGCACCGCAACCGACCCGCTGCCTTGCTCGGCAGCAATGGCAATAGCCTCCTTCATCGCGCGGCGCGTCGACAGAAAGCCTAGGCCGTTGTCGGCATCGACGACGGCGATTGCGCCTCGCCGATGAACCACTCGAATGTCCGGCTTAGGATTCAGGAGGCCGCGTTTGATGCCGCGGATGTAGCGGGGCGTGAACTGGACGCCGTGAGACTCGACGCCGCGCATGTCGGCGAACACAACGACTTCGGCGATCTCGTCGGCGTGGACTGGCGAGACGCCCACGGCTTCGAACAGCGACGCAACCTTCCCCCTCAACTCGACGCTGTCGACGAGCACTTTCTTAACTGCCGGCATACTCATAACGTTCCTTTGTAATCAAGTTGTGTCGCTCGGCCGACGCTGACCTTCGGTCGCTTGGCGCAACGGCTGACCATCGCGCATCTCGCGGGCATCCGGCAGCCGGCAGCAGGAATATGGTCTGATCGCGACCGGTTGTCTCTAGCCTCCGGCGAGCAAAGTAGACCCGAGACTTTATCCGAGGCAGCACATGGCGATCACGGTCCGACCTGGGCATCGCACCGCTGCGGCGCGGCATGGACAGTCGACGACCGCGGTGTTCGCGCGCTCATGCTCTGCCGTTCGGGGAGTCTGGACGGCAGAAGCAGGAGACGCCGCAAGTCGGATGAGGGTAGCTTTGGTGGCGATGGCAGGTCACTACCTCCCCTACGAACCCCGGCAGATGCTACTGCTGCCCGAGGCGATCCAGTCGCCACGAATTGAGCCGAGGCGCACGGTGTTCTTGGCACCTAGCGCCAAAAGGCGGTGGTGGTTTTGTCCGGCAACACCCAAGACACTTCTGTTGACGCTGACTAGACTGCGTCACAGAGGATCTTGCCATGGCGAAGGCCTCGAGATTCCGGGATGATCCCTATTGTTTGTTAAGGAGAAGTCTGATGGCAACCAAGAGCACACCTATCGTCATGACGCCAGCCGCCAAAGGCAAGGGGTACAGCGGCTACCTTCAGCGTGACCTCCAGAATGCAGCGCCCAGCGATCTGGAGATCCTGCAGGCCGGCCCCGGCACGCCAATGGGCGAATACATGCGTCGTTACTGGCTGCCCGTTTGCCTGTCACAGGAGTTGACGGACGTGCCGAAGGCGATCCGGATCATGAACGAGGATCTAGTGGCCTTCAGGGACCGCAGCGGCCATGTCGGAGTCATGCATCGGAAATGCGCGCACCGGGGAGCTTCGCTCGAGTTCGGCATCGTGCAACAGACAGGGATTCGTTGTTGCTACCACGGATGGCACTTCGGCGTAGACGGCAAGCTGCTCGAGGCACCAGCGGAACCCTCCGACACGCGTCTCAAAGATACTGTTTGTCAGGGCGCTTACCCAGCCTTCGAACGGGACGGACTCGTGTTCGCCTACATGGGGCCGCCGGATGAGAAGCCGAAGTTCCCTGTTTTTGATGGTTATGTTTTTCCGGCCGGCACCCGCCTCGTGCCATTCTCCAACGTGTTCGACTGCAACTGGCTGCAAGTGCACGAGAACCAGATCGACCACTACCACACGGCCCTGCTGCACAACAACATGACCGTGGCTGGCGTGAGCGGCAGCGTCGCGGATGGTGTGACTCTACAGGGGGGCTTCGGTGAAATGCCCGTTATCGACTGGCACTCAACCCATAGCAACCACGGCATCATCTTCACGGCGGGCCGACGTCTTTCGGACGACACCGTCTGGATTCGCATCTCAGAGTTGGGGCTCCCCAATTTCATGCAAAACGCCGCCGTCATGGCCGCTGCACCGCAACGTCACTCTGGTCCGGCCATGTCGCGCTGGCAGGTTCCGGTCGACGACACACACTCGATAGCCTTCGGTTGGCGACACTTCAACGACGAGGTCGATCCGGAGCATAGAGGCAAGGAGGAAGAGTGCGGAGTCGACAAGATCGACTTTCTCATCGGGCAGACGCGGCATCGAAGTTACGACGAGATGCAGCGCGCACCGGGCGACTACGAGGTCATCGTAAGCCAGGGGCTAATGGCAATCCACGACCTCGAACACCCGGGTCGGTCGGATGTGGGCGTCTACATGTACCGATCACAACTGCGCGATGCCATTGCGGGCAAGCTCCCGCCAGACCCGGTGCGTGCGCGAGCGGAAGCGGGCCATGAGGAGACCCTGCCGAGATACACCTCCGATACCAGGTTGAAGATCCTTCGCGACGCCAACAACGAGAAGGACAGAGAAAACATCCGGAAGGCGGCACACGAGGTCTTCGCGGTCATGAAGGAATGCGACGAGCTGCCGCACGAGCAACGAAGGACGCACGTCCTTCAACGCCTGAACGAAATCGAGTCCAGGTTCTGACCGCCCAAGGGCTTGGCCAGTCCGGCCCGTGGTCCCCTTGGGGGACCCAAGCAGAGTGGCAAAGCCTCATTTGCTCGAGAGATGGGTTCGGCGGTGCTCCGAAATGACGACGGCGCGTAAACTCGATCGACCAAATTGATCAAATCCAACAAGGTGGAAGCCCTCGCGGGAAGCGGCATGTATCAACTGGCTCTTACCGGGAAGTACCCGATGACAGCGCTGAGACTGAGAACTCGGCAGATCACCTACCAAGGGATTGGAGTCAACTCCTATGAGTTCGTGCGCGAAGATGGAGGTGAGTTACCGGCCTTCTCGGCAGGAGCCCATGTGGATCTGTACTTTCGCGATGGCCGCGTCAGGCAGTACTCCCTGTGCAACGATCCTGATGAGCGCAGACGCTACGTGATTGCGGTACTCCGGGAAGAGAACGGGCGGGGAGGATCGATCGCAATTCACGAGCGCATGCATACTCAGCGGCTCGTCGCCGTTGGCCATCCTCGCAACAACTTCCCGTTGGTGGAGGGAGCGCCGTACTACCTTCTTCTTGCCGGTGGCATCGGCATCACTCCGCTGAAGTCGATGGTACACAGGCTGGAGAAGCTAGGCCACAACTACCTTCTCCACTATTGCGCCAAGTCGAGTGAGCACGCCTCGTTCCACGAAGAGCTCGCGCCGCTTGTTACCAAGGGGCGAGTGCTCGTGCACTACGACGGTGGCAATCCAGCCAATGGCTTGGACATCGCGACAGCCCTGGCGCCCTACGAGCAGGGATGGCAGTTGTACTACTGTGGCCCGCCGGGATTCATGGCAGCATGTGCGCGAGCCTGCACGCACTGGCCGGCGGATGCTGTTCACTGCGAACACTTCGTCGGTGGCGCCGTGGTTTCGCCCGAAGAAGTCACCGACGTCGGCGGTGATGCACTGGCGCTTGGGTTCCAGGTGAAGATTGCCAGCACAGGCGAGATGTTGACCGTTCCGAACGACAAGTCGATCGCCGAGGTTCTCGCAGAGCATGGCATCGAGGTATCGACTTCCTGTCAGAGCGGATTGTGCGGTTCGTGCAAGGTTCGCTACCTCTCCGGTGAGGTCGACCATCGGGACTTCGTCTTGAATGAGGAAGCTCGGCGGCACTTCCTGACCACTTGCGTCTCGCGCTCAAAGGGTCCGACTCTGGTACTGGCTTTGTGACGCCAACAGCGTCGCCATGCATTCGTTCAGCGACGTGGAGGCAAATTGCAGATGACCTCGAAAACTTCCGAGAAGCAGCGACGGTTGCCACTAGAAGGTGCGGTCAACTTTCGCGACCTGGGTGGCTATCCCGTGGTTGGCGGGCGGCAGACGCGATGGGGCCGCCTGTTTCGCTCGGATTCGCTGGCGGCGTTGACGGATCGGGATCTCGATCACGTCGGTGCCATTGGTCTGCATCACCTGATCGACTTTCGACTTCCTCATGAGCGCACGGCCCATCCGAACCGGCTTCCATCTGGCGCAAGCCTGCGGATCTCGGAGATCGGCTTTTGGCCTGCCGGAAACGCGGAAATGCTCGAGGAGATTCGCAACCTGCGCATCGACGCTGCCGGCATCGAGCGGGCGACCACCGCGCACTACAGACACTATCCGGTCGATCACTGCACCGAGTACCGCAAAGTGCTCGAAGCAGTCGAGGAAGCGGCAGGTCGACCGGTGTTGATCCATTGTGTCAGCGGCAAAGACCGCACTGGCTTCGGGGCGGCCGTCATTCTCATGGCGCTCGGCGCACCCAAGTCGGTGATCGTCGAAGATTACCTTTTGACGAACGCCTATCGTCGCGACATCGGGCACCTCATGCCATCCGGAACGCCTGCGTCTGTCGCGGAAATGCTCACGTCGGCCCGTCCAGCCTACATCGAGGCCGCTCTCGAGACAATGGTGGCCACCTTCGGCAGCTTCAACGGCTACCTCGAGCGCGGTCTCGGTTTCGACGCGAGGCGTCTCCAGATCTTTCGAGAGCGCCTTACCGAGCCGACACCCGAATGATGTAGCAGTACGGTCCCCGTCGTTTCGGGCTAAATCCGACGCGGACAATCGCTGGTCGTAGTGGGAGCAATCGAGTCGTGAGCGCTGGAGGCGAAGCGCTGTTCTGATCGCTTTCCTCGGCGCCTGCGGCGTGCAACTGCAGCCGCTGGTCGATGCGCTCAAGCAAGACCTCCTGCGGCACACCGTGCTGCACGCCGACGAGACGCTGGTGGCGATGCTCAAGCCGGGCAACGGCAAGACGCATCGGGCCTACCTGTGGAGCTACGGCAATGCAGAACAAGACCCAGAGTCGGGCCATCCGGCAGTACTACTACTCGGCGCGAACGCTGAATCGGGGTGGATTTCGCCGGCGCAGCGTGATTTCAAGGCGCATTTCGCTGCGCCGCGACTCCTTTGTGAACGCTGATCAGGATCCGCGCTTATGTGATGGCGAGGACGCGGATTTGGTCGGTACGCGCATGCGGCCCGGCGCAGAGTGTTGCGAGCCGAGCAGTTGATCGATGAAGGGTGAGTATGCCTAAATCCGGCAGTTACCCAGTCGCCGGCAGCCCAGTGGGGGGCCTGAAAGGCCCGAGTGTCGGTGCGATCCTGTCGCTGACATAGCGCAGCATCGGCGCCCATCGGTCCGTCGGGGGGTGTCCGAAATTCTGTGTGTGAGGCGGTTGGGTGAATTGGCTGTTGGCTGATTACTCTTGTGTCTTCAGGCCCCTGCCAGGCCGCCGGAGGCGCCCCGGTTGAGCCCATGTACTCATGGTTCAACCCCTCATCGGGCAGCGTGTGCCGCCGCCGTGAATCGCTCTTCGTAGAGTACCGCGAACTGGTTCATCGCCTCGCGCCACTCCTTCGCAGCGCGCCCCCAGTCTGCCGTGATGTTGCGCAGTGCCAGCCAGATCAACTTGGTGGCTGCATCGTCGCTGGGGAAGTGCCCGCGCGTCTTGATGATCTTGCGCAGCCGGCTGTGCAGGCTCTCGATGGCATTGGTGGTGTAGACCACGCGCCGCACCGCCGGCGGGAAGGCGAAGAACGGGATGACGCGGTCCCAGGCCCGGCGCCAGGACGCCGTCACGGTGGCGTACTTCTGGCCCCAGGTGCCGCGCTCGAATTCGTCCAGGGCCTGGGCCGCCGCCTCCGCGTTGGCTGCCGTGTAGACCGGCCTGAGTGCCGCGGCCAGTAGCTTGCGGTCCTTCCAACTGGCGTAGTCCAGGCTGTTGCGGATCAGGTGCACGATGCAGGTCTGCAGCGTGGTGGCCGGGAACACCGCGCCCAGGGCCTCGCCAATGCCCTTCAGGCCGTCGGTCACGGCGATCAGGATGTCGCTCACGCCACGCGTCTTCAGGTCGTTGAAGACCTTCATCCAGAACTTGGCGCCTTCGGTGTTCTCGATCCACAGGCCCAGGACGTCACGCGTGCCATCGGGCAGCACGCCCAGCGCGAGGTAGATGGCCTTGTTGCGCACGACGGCGTCCTCCCGGATCTTCACGCGCAGCGCGTCGAAGAAGACCACCGGGTACATCGGCTCCAGAGGTCGGGACTGCCAGGCGGTCACTTCGGCCATGACGGCGTCGGTGACGGAGCTGATGAACTCCGGCGACACCTCGGTGCCGTACTGCTCGGCCAGGAAGCCCTGGATCTCGCGCACGGTCATGCCGCGCGCGTACATGGCCACGATCTTGTCGTCGAACCCGGTGAAGCGGCGTTCGTGCTTGGGGATGAGCAGCGGCTCGAAGCTGCCCTCACGGTCTCGCGGCACCTCGATACGCAGCGGGCCGTCCTCGGTCAGCACCGTCTTGCCTGTGCTGCCGTTGCGATGGTTGTCCACCTCGGCGGGCTTGTCGCCACCAAGCGCGTAGCCCAGGTGGTGGCTGAGCTCGCCGCCCAGCGCCCGCTCGATCAGCGCCTTCTTGAAGGCCATCGAGACGTCCTGGATCGCCTCGGCGGTCATCGGCCCCTGGACAAACTGGTCAAGCAGTTCCTTGGGGATCTTCGGCAGCGCCGCGGACTTGGCGGCTATGGCCGCATTCTTCGCTCTGGTCTTGCTTGGCATACATGCTCCGTGTCGTCATGCTATGCCTCGCACACAAAAATCCGGACAGGCTCGTCCGTCGCCTTGAACTGCTCCGCAGCTGCCTTGACGTGCTGCAAGGCCGCGTGGATGTTGGCGATCAGCGCCTTGAGGATGTTCGCCTTCCTGCGCCGCGGCCGTCATGCCATGCGGCTGGCCAGCGGGTGGCGCCATGACCATAGCCGCTGACCTGGTTGCGCAGATCTTGCGCCTGCACGGCGAAGCCGTCGCGTTCCACACGAAACGGCATAGAGCCCAAGCCGGCCGGCCGAGGTCCAGGCCCGCCCTCGGGCGGGCCTGGACCTCGCATCCTCGCGCCAGCGCTCCAAGGTGCCCGTGCCGACCCCAACTTCTAGCGCAACCAGGTCGATTGCTGCGCTCTCCGGCGGCAGCAACCGCGCCACCGCCCTGTCCTTGAATGTCTGTCCGTATCGAGCCAAGTCCGTCCTTCATCGCCACCCCCGAGGTTGAACTATGAAGGCAACAACTATTCTGACGCGGGGGGATCCTGCACACCATCGAAGCCAACGTGCCAGCGGTGCTCGACATCAACCTCGTGATGGGCAACGACGGCACCCACAAGACACCTGCCATCAAGAATCGGCTTGCCGGCATCCTCGCTTCCACGTGCACTTCACGCCCACCTCCGCTTCCTGGCTCAACCAGGTCGTGCGCTGGTTCGCCACCCTGACGCAGAAGTACATCCGCCGCGGCACCCATCGCTCGACCCGTCAACTCGAGCAGGCCATCAGGCACCACATCAAAATAAACAACAACGATCCGAAGCCGTTCGGCGGTTCCAAGCCCGCCGATGCCATCCTCGCAAGCGTCGAACGGTTTTGTCTGCGAACTTCTATCTCACGACACTATTGATACGGCAATAAACCTATGGACTTTTGTCCTGTCGCGATGTCCAATTTCGCATGGACAAGATCGACTCCCGAACGCTGCCGGTGGATGCTCTCAACGAGCGCCGCCGACGAGCGGTGAAGATGCGCCTGGATGGCACGAGCCTGAAGGACACGGCGGCGCTGTGCGAGATGTCGCGCACGACGGTGATCGCTGCGGTGAAGGCCTACCAGGCCGGCGGTTGGAAGGCGGGGGATGTCCATCGCGGGGGCCGTCCCGGCGGCAGCGGCCGCACGCCCCGCGCCGA
>OEIU01001257.1_pt1 | contig 17269 bp, 12 predicted proteins | sample 1539221 | NCBI WGS metagenome assembly OEIU01 (sample SAMN03792071, study PRJEB22550) | activated sludge metagenome | feature: wastewater treatment plant; material: activated sludge; isolation source: Wastewater treatment plant of a petroleum refinery complex | place: Argentina: Zarate | collected...
TGCTGGGCCTGGTCAAGGCGCAGATGGTCAAGAACACGGTCATCGTGCCGGTCGGTTCCAAGGGTGGCTTCTTCGTCAAGCGCCCGCCAGCCAGCGGAGATCGTGATGCGGTTCTTGCCGAGGGCATCGCCTGCTACCGCCTGTTCATGAACGGCATGCTCGACATCACCGACAACCTGGTCGACGGCAAGGTCGTGCATCCGCACAACTGCGTGCGCCACGACGGCGACGATCCGTATCTTGTCGTCGCCGCGGACAAGGGCACGGCGACGTTCTCCGACATCGCGAACGCAATTTCCGCCGAACACGGCTTCTGGCTCGGCGACGCGTTCGCCTCGGGCGGCTCGGTCGGCTACGACCACAAGGGCATGGGCATCACCGCGCGCGGCGGCTGGGAATCGGTCAAGCGCCATTTCCGCGCGCTCGGACGGGATTGCCAGTCCGAGGACTTCACTTGTGTCGGCATCGGCGACATGTCCGGCGACGTGTTCGGCAACGGCATGCTGCTGTCGCGGCACACGCGCCTTGTCGCCGCGTTCGATCACCGCCACATCTTCCTCGACCCGAATCCCGATGCGGAAAAGTCCTTCGTCGAACGCGAGCGCATGTTCAAGTTGCCGCGTTCGTCCTGGGCCGATTACGATGCCCGGCTGATCAGCGCCGGCGGCGGCATCTACCCGCTGAGTGCGAAGTCGATCCCGATATCGGCACCGGTGCGCGAGGCGCTCGGCATCGATGCGGGGGTAGAGTCGCTGTCGCCGAACGACCTCAAGCGCGCGATCCTCAAGGCGCCGGTCGACCTGCTCTGGAACGGCGGCATCGGCACGTACGTCAAGTCGGAAGCCGAAACCAACGCCGATGTCGGCGACCGCGCGAACAATTCGATCCGCATCAACGGACGCGATTTGCGCTGCAAGCTGGTGGGCGAGGGCGGCAACCTCGGATGCACCCAGCGCGGGCGCATCGAGGCGGCGCTCAACGGCGTGCTGCTCAACACCGACTTCATCGACAACTCGGCGGGCGTGGACACCTCCGATCACGAGGTCAACATCAAGATCCTGCTCGGCGACGCGGTGCAACGCGGCGAATTGACCTACGACACGCGCAACGCCGAGATCGCGGCGATGACTGACGAGGTCGCGCGCCTGGTCCTGCTCGACAATTACCGCCAGAACCAGGCGATCAGCCTGATGGAGCGCATGTCGGTGGCGCGCATCGGCGCCAAGCAGCATTTCATCCGCACCTTGGAAAACCAGGGTCTGCTCGACCGCCAGATCGAATACCTGCCGACGGATGCCGAGTTCGCCGAACGCAAGGCGCGCGGCCTGGGTCTGACGCGGCCGGAACTCGCGATCCTGCTCTCGTATTCCAAGATCGTGCTGTTCCAGCAACTGCTCGAATCCGACGTGCCGGAAGATGCGTATTTGTCCAAGGAGTTGCGCCGTTATTTCCCCACTCCGCTGCAGGAAAAATACGCGCCGCACATGGAGCACCATCGCCTCAAGCGCGAGATCATCGCGACCGCGGTGACGAATTCGATGGTCAACCGCATGGGTGCCACGTTCGTGCTGCGCATGGGCGAGGATACCGGCAAGACGCCGGCGCAGGTGGCGCGCGCCTACAACATCGCGCGTGAGGTGTTCGATGCGCGCGCGCTGTGGGCCGGCATCGAGGCGCTCGACGGCAAGGTCAACGGCAACGCGCAGATCGACGCGTTGCTGGTCATCTGGAACGCGCTGCGCGGCTCCACGCGCTGGGTGCTCAACCATTCCGACGCCACGCTGGACATCGCCGCCGCGGTGGATCGTTACCACCAGGGCATGCGCGACCTGCGCGGACACCTGGTCGAGGCGATCACGCCGCGCGAAAGGCAGCGCTACGACGCCGACAAGCAGCGCTGGCTGGATGCCGGTTTCCCGGACGGCCTTGCGGCCGACCTGGCCGTGCTGCCGACGCCGGGCTCGGGCCTGGACATCATCCACGTCGCCGCCGAGCACAAGCTGCAGGTCGAGCGTGTCGCCGAAGTGTATTTCGCGCTCGGTGAAGCGCTGCACCTGTCCTGGCTCATGGACAGGATCGAGAGCCTGCCGGTCGAGTCGCGCTGGCACGCGCACGCGCGCGGCAGCCTGCGCGACGAGTTGTACAGCCAGCATCGCGCGCTGACCGTGCAGGTCATCGAGCATGGCGGCAACGGAAACGGCGCGGAACTGGTCGAAGCCTGGCTCAACCGCGACGACCCGGCGCTGAAGTTCACCCTGGGCATGTTCGCGGACATGCGCAGCCAGCTCGTTGCCGACTATCCGATCGTCTCGGTCGCGGTGCGCCGGCTCGCGCAACTGGTGCAGGCGGGCGGGTAAATACATCTGGGGGGGACGCTCATGACCGACAAATATTTAGTGTGGAAAGTGGCATTGGGGGTGCTGATTGCCTTATCTCTCTGGGAAGCGATAGGGCGGTATCAGGCAAATCAGGCAATACGGGAGTTCAACGAAGAGTTAAGCCGTATCGCACAAAATCCAGATCCGCTTGGTTGGCGCCGGTCGGCTGCTTCCCAGCGTGTTCCACAACCAACAATCGTTACTAAATCGGCGCGTCATCCAGTCCCTCCTGGATTTCAATGTCTTGGTAAGGGTGTTCTGGCGCGGCACAGCGGTTCTACGTGGATACAAATCACGTCAAGCGACAATTACGTGTATTGTCCTCCGGGTGGCACCCAACACGACTGTTTTCGAGTGACGCCCACGAATGTGGATTGTTGAATTTGCGCGACGTGCTCACCGGTATCGGCAGCAGTAATTTTTATCGTGGGTTGGGTGTGATCGCGATCCCGTTTGCATAGAATCAGAAAGCATGTCACAGCCGCAAAAAATCGCCTTCGCCGCCAGCAAGACCGAAGAAGCCCAAGTCGCGCTGGCGGACCTGCACGCGCGCTATGGCGAGACACCGGTCGAGCAAGCCGACGTGATCGTGGCGCTCGGCGGCGACGGCTTCATGCTGCGCACGCTGCATCGCTACCTCGCGCTGAACAAACCGGTGTTCGGCATGAAGCTCGGCACGGTCGGGTTCCTTATGAACCAGTTCCGCGCCGAGGATTTGCGCGAGCGGCTGGCGCGTGCCCAGCCGACGCCCTTGCACCCGTTGGTGATGGAAGCCGTCGGCGAATCCGGGGCCGCCACCACCGCGCTCGCGTTCAACGAAGTCTCGCTGCTGCGCCAGACCAAGCAGGCCGCGCATATCCGCGTCTATCTCAATGGCGTCGTTAAGATCGACGAGCTGATGTGCGACGGCGTGCTGCTGTGCACCTCGGCGGGTTCGACCGCCTACAACCTTTCCGCGCACGGGCCGATCCTGCCGCTTGGCGCCGACGTGCTGGCGATGACGCCGATCAGTCCGTTCCGGCCGCGGCGCTGGCGTGGCGCGATCCTGCGCGCCGGCACCGAGGTGAAATTCGAGATCCTCGATCCCTACAAGCGCCCGGTCAGCGCCACCGCCGACTCGCACGAGGTACGCGACGTGGTCGAGGTGACGATCCGCGAATCGCGCGAGAAGACCGTGACCTTGCTGTTCGATCCGGAACACAATCTCGAGGATCGCATCCTCAATGAACAGTTTGCGTATTGAGCAGACGATTTTCGGCACACGTTTCGCCTTGGGGACTATGCGATGCAAACCTTTGTTCGACATCGTGGATTGCTGGCCGTTGCGATTGCCCTGGCTTGCGCTACCGCAACAGCAGTAGAAATCGATCCGACGCTGCTGATGCAGGCGCAGCGTGATGGTAGCGTGGATACGTTGATCGTGCTCGATGCCGCGGTTCCGACCGACCTGTTGCGCCAGGATGGCGACTACCTCGCGCGCCGCCGCAATCTCGTCGATACCTTGCGCGCCACCGCCGATGTTTCGCAGGAATCGCTGCGGCGTTGGCTGGACGATCGCGGCATTGCGTATCGCAGTTTCTGGATCGTCAACATGATCCAGGCGCAATTGACGCCGGAACAGGTTCGCGAACTGGCTTCACGCAGTGACGTGACACGGCTTGACGGCAATCGAGCGCAGATGCTGCACCTGCCGACACCACCGGCAACGCCGATGCAACCCGAGTCCGTGGAGTCGGTGGAGTGGGGCGTGAGCAAGATTCACGCGCCGCAGGTCTGGGCCTTGGGCATCACCGGCCAGGGCGTGACCGTCGCCGGACAGGACACTGGCATCCGCTGGACGCACACTGCACTCAAACCGCATTACCGTGGCTGGAATGGCAGCGTCGCCGATCACAACTACAACTGGCACGATGCGATTCATGATTCGGTCGGCAATCCTTGCGGCAACGATTCCCTTGTGCCTTGCGACGATAATGGCCATGGTTCGCACACGGTTGGGACGATGGTGGGGGACGATGGCGCCGGCAATCAAATTGGCGTGGCACCCGGCGCGAGGTGGATCGGCTGTCGCAACATGGACGCGGGCAACGGCACTCCGGCCCGCTACAACGAATGCGCGCAGTGGTTGCTGGCGCCAACCGATCTTGCCGGCAACAATCCAGACCCCGCCAAGGCGCCGGATATCGTCAGCAATTCCTGGGGTTGCCCGGCCTCCGAAGGCTGCACGGCGGGCAACGAGGTCAAGACGGCAATCGACAATCTGGTCGCCGGCGGCATCCTGTTCGTCGCCGCGGCCGGCAACGGCGGATCTTTCTGCAACACGATTGCCGACCAGCCCGCCACGCTCGATAGTGCATTCACCATCGGTTCGATGACGAGCAGTGACACCATGTCGAGCTTCTCCAGCCGTGGTCCGGTGACTGGCGCGAATCGGGTCAAGCCCGATGTGGTTGCGCCCGGATCAAACGTGCGTTCGGTGACCAACTCCAGCGATACCGCCTACGCGGTCATGAGCGGAACCAGCATGGCCACGCCGCACGTGACTGGCGCCGCCGCGCTGGTAATGGCGGTGAATCCGGCGTTGAAGGGCAATCCGCAGCGCGTGATGGACATCCTGCGCCAGACCGCTGTGCCGATCAGCAGCACGCAGGTTTGCGGCGCCATCCCGGCAACAACGTTTCCCAACCCCGTGCAAGGTTACGGGCGCATCGATGCCTACGCGGCCGTGATCCTGGCCGACACGATCTTCAAGAATGGATTCGAGTAGCGCTCGGCTCGGCGCGGGCGTTGGCGTTACACTGACGACCATGCCGGCAACCGATTCCGCAGCGACGAAACCAGGTGATGATCGCCTCATCGTCGCGATCTCCTCGCGCGCGCTGTTCGACCTCGGCGAGAGCCACGACCTGTTCGAGCGCGAAGGCATCGACGAATATCGTCGGTTCCAGATGACACGCGAGAACGAGTTGCTTGCGCCGGGCATCGCATTTCCACTGGTGCGCAAATTGTTGCGACTGAACGAAGACGCCGCTGAACCGCGTGTGGAAGTGGTGCTGCTGTCGCGCAATTCCGCCGACACCGGGTTGCGCATCTTCAATTCCATCGAGCATTACGGACTGCAAATCGCGCGCGCGGTGTTCACCGGCGGCGCGCCAACCTCGCCGTATGTGCCATCGTTTGGCGCCCAACTGTTCCTGTCGGCGAACCCGGAAAGCGTCGCCGCGGCGCTTGCGTCCGGCATCGCGGCGGCGACGATCCTGCCTTCCAAGGCACCCCAAATTGCGTCGGATCAATTGCGTATCGCCTTCGACGGTGACGCGGTGATTTTCGGCGACGAATCCGAACGCGTCTCGCAGGAGCAGGGTATCGATGCGTTCCATCGCAACGAAGTGGAAAATGCCGACACGCCGCTGTCCGGCGGGCCGTTCCGCGGGTTCCTCGCTGCCCTGCATCGCCTGCAGGCGGCGTTTCCCGCGGGTGACGCTTCGCCGATCCGCACCGCGCTCGTCACGGCGCGCTCGGCGCCTGCGCACAAGCGCGTGATCCTCACGTTGCGCAGTTGGGGCGTGCGCCTGGACGAGGCCTTGTTCCTGGGTGGCCGCGACAAGGGGCCGTTCCTGCAAACCTTCGGCGCCGACATCTTCTTCGACGATTCGCATGCGAATGTGGAATCCGCGCGCCAGCACGTGGCGACAGGGCATGTGCCGCATGGCGTTCGCAACCGCAAGGGGACGGGCGCGTGAATATCGGGGATTTCATCGAAGTGCGCGAAAGCGAAGACGCGCCGGCTGCTTTGGAATCCCTGTTCAAGCGCAAGTATTCACGCGCGCTGCCGCAATTCCCGCACCATGTGGCCGCATACTATCGCAGCGCGGGCGCAGAAGTTCCGGTGTGCTACGTGCACTTCACTGATTGTGGTGACATCCTGCTTGGCGGCGGCGCCTGCGTGGATAATCGCGTGCTGCGAAACATGGGCGTGGACGAACGCGACGCCGTGCACGCGACGGGCGGCCTGTATCATCATGTATTGGCGTGGTCGGTACGACATTTTGCGCCGCGCTTCGCGGCAATCTTCGGCTATTGTGGCGACGCGTTGGCTGAGCGCGTGGATCGTGCTGTCGGTTTCCAGCCGACCGCGCACGAACGCCTGCTCGTGTACTGGACGCGCGATGCCGATGCACGCCGACGCGGGCACATGATCGAAAAAGCCAACGCGTTCGTGCCATTTTGACAAGGACCAGCGATGACGCTTCCCGCCAAACCGGAATTTCTGCTGATCACCGAAATCGATGATCCGCAGCCGATTGCCGGCGAGTTGTTCCAGCGCAAGTTCGGCCATCCGATTCCACAATGGAAGCATGATGTCGTTGCATTCGTGCGCAAGCCTGACGGCACTCTCGTGCCGATGTCGTACGCGAAGTTCATGCCGTTCGGCAGTGTGATCCTGGTCGGCGGCTGTTGCACCGACGGACGCACATTCGCGCATCTGGATGAGGCGCAAACAGCCGCGTTGGCCGCGAGCGGCGGAGTGATGGCGCAGCTATTACGCTACGGTTTCACCCATTTCGCGGATTCCTGTGACGCGTATTTCGGCTATTGCGGCGACGCACGCGCATGGGAAGTCGATCTCTCCGCCGGCTTTGAGCCTACCGGCCACGACAAGCTGCTCGTCCACTGGCACAAGCCGATCAATGCGCAACTCAAGCGCGGACTCGTCGCGATGGCCCAGGCGCTCGGCCCGTTCTGATTCAATCCGATTGCGCCAGAATCGCGCGCAATTCGTCGGGTGATTTCCAATGATGCCCGCAAATGTACCGCGGCAGGTTCCAGCGGTCGCTGGCTTGCGTCACTGGAGTTGCGCCGTCGCCGAATGCGGCGCGCATGCCGTGCTCGGATTGATGGCGTGGGAAGTAATCCGTGCGCAAGTAGTCGTTGACGTGGCTGTAGGGATAGCAGAACAGCGTCGTGCGCGCAGGTGCAATCGCGGCGTCGATCAGGCGCGTGGCCTGCGCGATTTCCGCATCCGCACGTTTGTAAGTGTCGACGGGATGGAACGAGCCGCGCTGCATGCCGTCAATGCCGGGTGATGGAATCGCAGCGTGGTTGTGGTCGAAACTGTGGTTCTCGATGGCGATGCGGCCGGATGCCAACGCCGGTTTCCACCATGCGTCCCGCATCCAGTCACGACCGGCCAGGCAGTTGCGGTCGAGATGATCGCGCGCCTCGCGCGAGGCGATCACGAAGCAGGTCAGGTGCAAATCCGGCTGCGCCACCGCGCCGCGTTCGGCGATGAAATCCATCATGGCGTTGAACAGGCTGCGCTGGGAGCCGTACGTCGGATGGTCGAGGTCGAACCAGTCGAAATCCGAACCGTCGTCGCAGGTCAGCGCCACGCAGCGCGACAGGTCGCGGTCGGCACTGCCCAGAAGCTGATCCACGACCCAGTGCAACGGGACGATGCGCAGGCCCAGGTCGTCGATCAGGCGCAGGTCGGCGGCGAACGCGACGTGGTCGTTGTTCGCGTAATCGTTGCCGGCGATATTGACGGCGTGGTAGGTCAGAATGGGAACGCGTAGCACTTGATTCTGCGGGACTTTCGGCTATCGGACGGCTAGAATACGCGGCCTTGCCACGATTGCGCAAAACCCGGAGTTTTCCATGCCTGCCGCGCCGCTGAATCCCGTCGATTTGTACGATGTCCGCTCGCTGCTCAGCGAAGAAGAACGCATGGTGCAGGATACGGTGGCGCGCTTCACCGACGAACGCGTGCTGCCGATCATCGGCGACTGCTTCGACAAGGGCCGCTTCCCGATCGAGCTCGTGCCGGAAATGGCCGAACTCGGCCTGCTCGGTGCGACCCTGCCGCACGAATACGGTTGCGCCGGCATGAACGGCGTCAGCTACGGCCTGATCTGCCAGGAACTTGAACGCGGCGACTCCGGCATCCGCAGTTTCGCCTCGGTGCAGTCGTCGCTGTGCATGTATCCGATCTACGCCTACGGCAGCGAGGAACAGCGCAAGCACTGGCTGCCGCAGATGGCGGCCGGCAAGGTCATCGGCTGCTTCGGCCTGACCGAACCGCACGGCGGTTCGGATCCGGCCAACATGAAGACGCATGCGAAGAAGGACGGCGGCGACTGGGTCATCAACGGCGCCAAGATGTGGATCACCAATGGCAACCTCGCGCATATCGCGATCGTCTGGGCGCAGACCGACGACGGCATTCAGGGCTTCATCGTGCCGACCGACACGAAGGGTTTCGCCGCGCAGGAAGTGCACAAAAAGATGAGCCTGCGCGCTTCGGTCACCAGCGCGCTGTTCTTCGACAACGTGCGCGTGCCGGATGCGAACCGCCTGCCGAACGTGAAGGGCCTGAAAGGTCCGCTGGGTTGCTTGACCCAGGCGCGCTACGGCATTACCTGGGGCCCGATCGGCGCGGCAATCGCCTGTTTTACCGAGACCACCGAATACGCCAAGAACCGCATCCTGTTCAAGCGTCCACTGGCCGCCAATCAAGCGGTGCAGCTCAAGCTCGCCGACATGGCGCGCCGAATCACGCTGGCGCAGCTTCTGTCATTGCAACTGGGTCGATTGAAGGATGCTGGCAAGATGCAGCCGACCCAGGTGTCGCTGGCCAAGTGGAACAACTGCCGCATGGCGATCGACATCGCACGCGAATGCCGCGACATCCTCGGCGGCGCCGGCATTACGACCGAACACAGTCCGATACGGCACGCGCTGAACCTTGAATCCGTCATCACCTACGAAGGCACCGAAACCGTGCATCAGCTTGTGGTTGGGCGCGAGGTGACAGGCATCAATGCCTTCTGATTCGCCACTGATCGAAACCGAGCGTCTGATTCTGCGCCTGCCGCGAATTGAGGATTTCGACGGTTACGCCGAACTGCACGCCGACGAGGAAGCCGCTCGCCACATCGGCGGAGCCTTGCCGCGCGCGGCGGCCTGGCGCAAGTTCCTGCAGATGCCCGGCGCGTGGGCTGTGCAGGGCTTCGGCATGTTCAGCGTGGTCGACAAGGCCAGCGGGGCGTGGCTCGGGCAATGCGGGCCGTGGTTTCCGGAAGGCTGGCCCGGCACCGAAGTCGGCTGGGCGTTTCTGCGCCGTGCCTGGGGCAAGGGATTTGCGCATGAATCCGCGGTCGCGACTATCGACTGGGCGTTCGCGAATCTGGCCTGGACCGAGGTGATCCATTCGATCAGCCCGGAAAATGCGCCGTCGGCCGCATTGGCACGCCGTCTCGGGTCGCGCCTGCTGCGCCAATCGCCGCTGCCTGAACCCTATGCCGACCATATCGTCGATGTCTGGGGCCAGTCGCGCGAGGAATGGTTTGCTCGGCGCGCCAAGAATGCCTGATCCACCCTCACCCCGACCCTCTCCCGCCAGCGGGAGAGACGGAGAAATAACATGAACGCCATCGTCAATCCCATCCCTGCTCGCCACAAGAGCCTCAATCGCGCCGAAGTCTGCGATCAGAACTTCATCGAGTTCGTGCAGAACTGGCAGGGGTCGACTGTGCCATCCGTCGCGCAGAACGAACCGGTGCTCAATGGCAGTTTGTGCAGTGTGCGCGATTTCATCGAACTGTTCGATTCGCAGTTGATTTCGCGGCACCTGGATTTGATGGCGCGCGTGCTGCGCGTCAAGAACAAGGTGTTCTACACGATCGGATCGAGCGGCCACGAAGGCAATGCGATGGTTGCACGGCTTACGCGCCATACCGATCCGGCTTTCCTGCACTATCGCAGCGGCGCATTCATGGCCGAGCGATTCCGCAAATTGCCCGGAATGGATCCGATCATGGATTCGGCCCTGTCTTTTGCGGCGAGCAAGGACGATCCGGCCTCGGGCGGGCGTCACAAGGTGTGGGGCAGCAAACCGTTGTGGGTATTGCCACAGACCTCGACGATCGCTTCGCATCTGCCGAAAGCGTTCGGCACGGCGGTGGCGATCGAACAGGCGCGGCGTATCGGCCCCAAATTGCCGATTCCGGACGATTTCATCGCGATTTGTTCCTTTTGCGATGCGTCATCGAATCACGCCACCGCGCAAACTGCGTTCAATGCGGCGGCGTGGACGGCCTACCAAAAACTGCCGGCGCCGGTATTGTTCGTGTGCGAGGACAACGGCATCGGCATTTCGGTGAAAACGCCGACGGATTGGGTCAGCGCGAACTTCAGTGGACGCCGCGACCTGGATTATTTCTACGCCGACGGCCTCGACCTGGCCGCGGGCTACGAAGGCGTGGCGCGCGCGATCCATCATTGCCGCACGACGCGACGGCCGACGTTCCTGCACCTGCGCACCACGCGCATCATGGGCCACGCTGGCACGGATTTCGAGATCGAATGGCGCAGCGTCGAGGAATTGATGGCGGTCGAAGCCACCGATCCGTTGCTGCGCAGCGCCGCCATCGCATTGGTCGCTGGCATTTACACCAAGCAGCAGTTGCTCGGTCGCTACGAGGCAATCCGCAAGCAGTGTTTCGCCGCCGCGGACGAAGCCGATCGACGGCCCAAGCTCACGGATCTGGCCGAAGTCATCGCGCCATTGGCGCCGTATCATCCGAACCAGGTGAACGTGGAAGCGCGCCGCGCCGATTTCGCCGACAAGCGCCTGGCGGTGTTTGGCGGGGCAGACAAGCTGCCGGAAAAATTGCCGCCGCGGCATCTGGCGATCCAGATCAACCAGGCCCTGCACGATATTTTCTGCAAATATCCCGAAGCCCTGCTGTTCGGCGAGGACGTGGCGCAAAAGGGCGGCGTCTACACGGTCACCAAGGGCCTGCAGAAGGCGTTCAAGGGCACGCGCGTGTTCAACACGCTGCTCGACGAGACCATCATCCTTGGTCTCGCGCAGGGTTTCGCCAACGTGGGCATGCTGCCCATGCCGGAAATTCAGTACCTGGCTTATTTCCACAACGCCTGCGACCAGATTCGCGGCGAGGCGGCGTCGTTGCAGTTCTTCAGCAACGGTCAGTACCGCAACCCGATGGTGATGCGGATCGCCTCGCTGGGCTACCAGAAGGGCTTTGGCGGGCATTTCCACAACGACAATTCGATTACCGCGCTACGTGACATTCCGGGATTGATCGTCGGCTGCCCATCGCGCGGCGACGACGCGGCAATGATGCTGCGCACCTTGATGGCGCTGGCGAAGGTGGATGGGCGAGTCTGCGCGTTCCTCGAGCCGATTGCCCTGTACATGACCAAGGATCTGTACGCCGCCGGCGATGGCGCCTGGCAGTTCGCGTATCCAACGCCGGATCAGGCTATGAGTCTGGGCGAGGAGCGCATCTATGAACCAAACGCGAAGGACTTGGTGATTTTCACGTTTGGCAACGGCGTGCCGATGAGCCTGCGCGCGGCGCGCGAAATCGAATCCAAGCGCGGCTGGAAAGTGCGCGTTGTCGATTTGCGCTGGCTGCAGCCGCTCAACGGAGCCGCGATCGCGCGTCATGCGGGCGAATGCAGACGCATCCTTGTCGTCGACGAGGGCCGTCGTTCCGCTGGCGTGGGCGAGGGCATAATCACCGCCATCGTCGAAGCCGGACACGGCGCCAAGCCGCTCAAACGCGTGGTCGGAGTGGATACGTTTACCCCGCTGGCGGGCGCGGCCTTGCTGGTGCTTCCGGGCGATGCCGACATCGTCGCAGCAGCGCAGGCAATGGCCTGACGCATCCGGTTTGGAGCTTGGCGGGGGAATAGCCTAAACTTGGACAGCGATGAGCCAGACCATCCCACTGACCATACTGTTCGCTGACGTCAGCGGCAGCACCAAGCTGTTCGAGACGCGCGGCGACCTCGAGGCGCGGCGGCTCGTGGCTGCGATCCTTGGCGCGTTGTCGGAAGTCACCGCACGGCATGGCGGCCGCGTGATCAAGACCATCGGCGACGAGATCATGTGCACATTTCCCGGGCCGATGCAGGGCCTGTTGTGCGCCGTGGACATGCAAAAACGCATCGCTCGCGACGTCAATTTCGCCCTCGACAAGCTCGCCATCCGCATCGGTCTGCACCACGGCGAGACCCTGGTCGAGGAAAATGACGTGTATGGCGACGCGGTCAACACCGCCGCGCGCATGGCGTCCCTGGCCAAGCGCGAACAGATCATCACCACCGCGAGCACGGTCAACCTGCTGACCAATGTCGGCATGCTGCACACGCGCGCGGTCGGGCAGGCGCGCGTGTCCGGCAAGCAGCACCCAATCGACATCGTGGACGTGCAGTGGCAGGAAGACACCTCCAACGTGACCATGGTCCAGCGCGCGATCCGCCTGGATGCCGGCGGCAACGCCGGCGTCAAGCTCACCGTGCGTTATCGCGGGCAGGTGCTGGAACTTGATGCGCTCTCGCCGCCGTTCACCATGGGTCGTGATGCGGCCAGCAGCCTGTGCGTGGATGCCGAATGGGTGTCGCGCAACCATGCGTTGATCGAATACAAGCGCGGCTACTTCATGATTTCTGACCGCTCGACCAACGGCACATGGGTCAAGCTCGGCGACGACGATGAACTGCGCCTGCACCGCGACGAGGTGCACTTGCGCAAGACCGGAGCGATCAGCCTCGGGCAGACGATCGCGTTGAATCCGGATCACGTCGTCTATTTTCAGTGCGGGGAATAGCCCTTTGATTCCAACAGCCCGGCCTTGTGACCGGGCTGCCGCGGCGCGCGTTAGTGCTTTTTCGGCGCCGGCCCCTGCACCACCTGCACCAGATTTTGCGGCTTGAGGTACTTCGCACACGCCGCCTGCACCTGTTCGGCAGTCAGTTTGAGGTAGTGCGTCGCTGCCACCATCGGCTGATCCAGCGGTTCGCCGTGCCAGCTCCATGACAGCAGCGAACGCGCGATGCCGTTGACGCTGGATACGCCCAGCGGAATCGAGCGGATCTCGAACTGGCGCGCGTTGTCCAGCTCGGTGGCCTTGATCGGCGTCTTGCGCAAATCCTCGATATTGGACACGACCAGCGCGTCGGCCGGCGCGACCTTGTCCGGATCGCTGCCGTAGTAGACGTAGAACACCGAGCGTGAGCGGTCGATGTTCATGCCCGAACTCGCGGTGTAGGCGAAGCCATGCTTGACGCGGATGTCGACCATCAGGCGTGACGAGAAGCCGTTGCCGCCGAGTACGTCGTTGCCGAGTTGCAAGGCATAGCGATCCGGATCGTGCAGGTTCAGATCCAGCATCTGTCCCATCAACACCTGATCCTGCGAGGCATAGGCGTTGGGCACGACGGTGTAGTTGGCGGGATTCAGCGGCACCGGTTTCGGAATCACCTCAGGTTTGGCTCCGCTGGCTTTCCACGCACCGAAATACTTGGCCACCGTGGCCTTCGCCTGCTCCGGCGTGACATCGCCGACGACCACGATGGTGGTCAGGTCCGGCCGGTAGGTCTGCGCGAAATACGCCTTTACGTCGGCTAGTGTGAGCTTGTCCACCGTGGCGGGAGTGGCTTCGCGCAGGCCCGGATCGCCGGCCGGCAGCAGACCATTCTTCAGCGCGCGGAACATCTTGTATTGCGGCGATTGCAGCTCGCCGGCAAGGGTGCGCGACAGCGTCTTTTGCTGCACCGCGAAAGCGGCTTGCGGCAGCGCCGGGTGCAGTTCGTTGTCAGCAAGCAATTGCATGCCGCGGTCCAGTCCGTCCGTTGGTACCGCGAGATTGAAATCGTCGCCAGCCGATTCGGTTGCTGCGATTTCGTCAAGCGCCTTGTGGAAGGCGGTGCGGTCGAGCGTGGTCGTGCCGTAGTCGAACAGCGAAGCCAGCAGGCGGCCGACGCCATCCTTGCCGGAAGGTTCCTGCAACTTGGCATCGTGATCGATGTGGCCCGCGACGGTGACGGTCTTGCTTACCGATTCGGGTTGCACGATCAGGGTGATGCCGTTGTCGAGCTTCATCGACACCGGATCGAGCGTCCAATGCGGCGTTTCCAGCTTGGCCAACGCCGAACTTGCCCAGTCCGGCAGCGGCACATCGAGCTTGTCGTCGCTGCCGAATTTTTCGCTGCCGCCAAAGCCCTGGCTGTTGGGCGGGCGCTTGCCGTTCGGATCCGGCGTGAGCACCACGGTCACGCGCGCATCAGGCTTCAAGTATTCGCGCGCGACGCGGTTCACGTCGTCCACCGTCACCGCGCGGATGCGCTGCTCGGCCGCATCCGGCGAATCCAGTCCCTGCCAGGCCAATGCCCATGACCAGGAACTGGCCAGTTGCACGGCGCTGTTTTTCTTGAACTCGGCCTGCGCGAGTTCCGAGCGCTTGGCCGCTTCGACGAGATCGGCGGCAGCGCCGTTCTTGAGCAAATCGGCAATGATGCTGTCCAGATGTTTTCGCGCCTGCGCCGAGTCGCCGCCTTTGGGAAAGCCGACCTCGACCACGCCGATGCCGCCGTGACTGAATGGCTGTACGCCGGCGCCGGCAGAAAGCACCTTGCCTTGTGCGGCCAGTTCCGAAAGATTGCTGCGCGCGTTGTCGAGTACGTCCATCAGCACCTGACTCGCGGCGTAGTCCTTGGACTGCAGGCCCGGCATGCGGTAGGTGAACTGCACCGAGCCGGTGGCGTCCGGCGTGGTCTTGGTGATGGTGATTGGCTTGAGCACGGACAGCTTGACCGGCATGCGCGTCGGTGTGTCATGGCGTGGGATCGGGCCGAACAGTTCCTTGACGCGGGAAAGGGTCTGTGCCGGATCCACATCGCCGGCAATCACCAGCAGCGCATTGTTTGGCACGTACCAGGAATTGTAAAAACCTTGCAGGATCTTGCCCGTGGTCTTGTCGAACGTGGGGCGCGAGCCGAGCGCATCCTCTGCGTAGCCGGTGCCCGCATACAGGGCGCGTTCGGCCTCCATGAAGGCGAGATACCCGGGGTCGGAAATGTCGCGTGAAACCTCCTGTTCGATCGCGCCTTTTTCCAGATTCCATTCCTTGTCGGTCAACTGTGCGCCGCGCATGCGCGTGGCTTCGATCTTGAGCAGCAGATCGACGTATTGCGCCGGCGCAACGAAGTAATACTGGGTGGCGTCGTTGGTCGTGAACGCGTTGTTTTCGGCGCCCATCTTTCCGGTCATCTCGTTCAACTGCGAGCCGCTCAGTCCCTTGCTGTCGCGGAACATCATGTGTTCGAGTGCGTGCGCGGTCCCGGGGTAACCGGCTGGCGTCTCGTAGCTGCCCGCCATGTAAGTGATCTGCGTGGTCACCATCGGCGCCAGCGTATCGCGCACGATCACCACGCGCAGACCGTTGTCGAGCGTGGCGCGCAGGACATTGGATGCCTGCGGCGCGGGCCCATCTGCGAGAGCCGGCGCGCCGGCCGCGATGCCGCAGCCGAGGAAAATCGCCAGAGCGAGTGGTTTGATCTTGTTCATGAAATACATGCTGTTACTCGCGCTTCTTGCAATGAAATCCATATCGTCTGTTGTCAGACGATACGCGGCTCTGGTTCCAGCCGTACGCCAAAACGCGCTTGCACGGCGGCGATGATTTTTTCAGCCAGCACCCAAACGTGCGCGCCGGTTGTGGTGCCATGATTGACCAGCACCAGCGCGTGGCGTTCCGAGACACCGGCATCGCCTTCACGGACACCCTTGAAGCCGGCTGCATCGACGAGCCAGGCGGCGGACAATTTGCGGTTTCCATCGGTTGCCGGCCAACAGGGCAAGGTCGGGTTCGCGCGTTGCAGTACCTCGGCATGGGCATCAGCAACGATCGGATTCTTGAAAAAGCTGCCGGCATTGCCGATTTCGGCGGGATTCGGCAACTTTCGCATGCGCAGTCGCATTACCGCCTCGGCTACAGCCGCATGACTCGGCGTATCGATCCGCATTGCCGCCAATTCCTCGCGCACACCAGCGTAATCGATGTGTAATTCGCGCCTGCGCGGCAGCCGGAATTCGACGGCGCAGACGACGTAACGATCCGGCTCGCGCTTGAACAGCGAATCGCGGTAGGCGAAGGCGCAAGCGGCGTTGTCAAGCCGCACGAGGCGCCCGATATGGCGATCGAACGCTTCGACGGTGGCGATGAACTCGCGCGCCTCGACGCCATAGGCACCGATATTCTGGATCGGCGCGGCGCCCACGCTGCCCGGAATCAGGACCAGGTTTTCCAGGCCGGCAAAACCGCGACCGAGCGACCAGTGCACGAATTCGTTCCAGTTCTCGCCGGCTTCGACCCGCACCAGCGCGTGGTCGCCGCCATCTTCGAGGATGTGGATACCGCGCGCGACAATCGATAGAACGACGCCGGGCCAGTCGCGGGTCAGAAGGACATTGCTGCCTTCGCCGAGGATCAGCAGGGGATCTCGTTGCACGGCACCGAGTTCGAACACCTCCAGCAGCGCGCTAGCATCGTCGATCTCGATCAGCCACTGGGTGCGAGCGGGGACGCGAAAGCTGTTGCGACGCGAAAGATCAGCGCCTTCGGTGACACGGTAGCCAGATTCCTTGAGCGTGTCGGGTTTCATCGTGCCGTCCGTTTGCGGATGGCTTCGACGGATTCGCCGATCAGCGTCGGGCCACGGTAGATCATGCCGCTGTAAAACTGCACGAGGCTTGCGCCCGCGGCAATCTTTTCGACAGCGTCCTGGCCGCTAAGAATGCCGCCGACACCGATCAGGGGAATTTTCCCTCCGAGTCGCTGCGCCATGCCGCGTAGCACGGATGTTGCCTTGTCAAACAACGGTTTACCGGATAAACCTCCGGTTTCTTCTGCGTTAGGTGCGCCGGCAATCGCGCTGCGATCGATGGTCGTGTTCGTGCAGATCAGTCCGTCGATTCTTGCCGCCAGCAACACCTGGGCGATCCCGTCCAGTTCGGCTTCGGCAAGATCGGGGGCGATCTTGAGCAGCATTGGTTTGCGCGTGCCGTGCTTGGCTGCGAG
>OEIU01001258.1_pt1 | contig 17256 bp, 9 predicted proteins | sample 1539221 | NCBI WGS metagenome assembly OEIU01 (sample SAMN03792071, study PRJEB22550) | activated sludge metagenome | feature: wastewater treatment plant; material: activated sludge; isolation source: Wastewater treatment plant of a petroleum refinery complex | place: Argentina: Zarate | collected...
GCCGTCGCACTTCCCACTTTTCGCTTCTCGCTTTTCTCCTCCCGATCCCCATGCCCACCACCCCCTCCCGCCCGTACGTTCTCGGCACCGGCGACGACGAGCTCTCGCGTCTCTCGCTCCAGCACCGCCTGTGGTCCGACGCGGCCGCGGCGGCGTGGAAACGCGCCTCCTTCGGCCCCGGCCGGCGCATCCTCGACATCGGGTGCGGCCCGGGCTTCGCTTCGTTCGACCTGGCCCAACTCGTCACTTCGGGCGGTGAGGGACGGGTTGTCGGCGTGGACGAGTCCGCGACGTTCATCGAGCACCTGGCCTCGCAGGCCCGCGCCCGGAACCTCCCGCAACTCACCGGGCACGTCGGGGATGTGCAGAAGCTCGGCGCCCTCGACCTTGCGCCACACTCCTTCGACGGCGCGTACGCCCGCTGGGTGCTCTGTTTCGTTCCCGATCCCGAGGCCGTCATCGCCGGGGCGGGCGCGCTGCTCCGCTCCGGGGGCTCCATCGTCATCCACGACTACTTCAACTACACCAGCATGTCCGCCGCGCCGCGCCTGGCCTCGCACGACCGCCTCGTGGCCGCGACCGCCGCGTCGTGGCGGGCCCCCGGGGGCGGCCCCGGCAACGCCGGCCGGCCCCCCGCCCCCCTCCCCCGGCACGGCCCGGGGGCCCCCCGCATCCGCGTCCCCCCCCCGGCCGCCCGCGGGGGGGGAGATGATCCCATGATGGCCTGGCCCATCACGTGGTGGAACACCTTCGCCCCCAAACTTGTGGAGATGGGCAGCGTCACTCGGGCCCAATGCGACGAGGCCCTGGCCGACCTTGCGGCGATCGAGCGGGATCCGACGCGCTTCATTGCGTGCCCGCCGGTGTATGAGATCGTCGCGCAGAAGCGCTAGGCCGGAGGCCGTCCGAGCACGTACCGAGTGCTCCGTCCCTTGCCCACGGGCAGGATGTGGCCCGCGGCCGCCAGCTCGCGCAGTCGCTTCTTCACGGTTCCGAGCGGCGCACCCGTCGCCCGCACCACCTCCGCCACGCTGGCGCTCTCGTGGCGCATCAGCAGTTCGAGCACCCCCACCGACAGTTCGGGAAGCGCCGACCGCATGATCCGCTCACGCTCCACTTTTTCCTCCAGCCGTCGCTTCTGCGACTGGAGCGCCCGCAGAAAGAACGTCAGCCACGGCGTCGAGTCCGGGGCGTCGCTCCGCAGGGTGAGCTGCGTTCGGCGCAGCGCCAGGTAGTACTCCTCCTTGTTCTGCTCGATGATGCTCTCGAGCGAGGAGTACGGCACGTACGCGTACCCGGCTTGGAGCAGCAGCAGCGTCGTCAGCGCGCGCGACAGCTGTCCGTTGCCGTCCTGGAACGGATGGATCGCCAGGAACTCCACCACGAACACGCCCGTGGCCACCAGCGGGTGCGCCCCGCCGGGTCGGCGGGCCGACGCGAACCATTCGATCAGCTCGCGCATGTGGCGCGGCGTGTCGAAGGGCGTCGAGGTCTCGAAGATCACGCCCAGCGACCGCCCCGAGGCGTCGAACGCCTCCACGCGATTGGGCATGACCTTGTAGCGCCCGCGATGGCGCTCGTCCCGCTCCGAGGTGGAGAGCAGGCGCGTGTGCAGTTGCAGGATGTAGTTCTCGGTGATCGGGATCGCGTCGTGGTTCGCGAAGATCGTTTCCATCACCGCCGCGTATCCGGCCACCTCCTGCTCGTCACGCGTCAGCAGCGATTGCACGCCGATCCGGCCCAGCAGGGCCTCGACCTCTCTATCGCTCAGCTTGGCGCCCTCGATGCGGGTCGAAGAGCCCACGCTCTCGACCGTCGCCACCCGCCGCAGGCTTCTCAGCCGCTCGGGCGCGAGCGTGCCGAGGGCGCGCCATGCCCCCTTGAACTCATCGATCTCGCCGATGAGCGAGAGCATCTCGCCTGTGATCTGGAGGGACTCCGTACGCACCATGTCCGTAATCGTATCCGCAAAGAGCCGTATGAAGCATTTACGGCTCTAATCGGATACAAATACGGATATAATGCCGATCATTTTGCTAACAGACACAACAATCGTCGATCTGGTCCGGCTCGAGCCCGATCGGCAGCATGCGCCCTCCTTCAGGGCTTCACCCCACCCGCATCACCACCACCGTGATGTCATCGCCGCGCGGGCTCAGCCCGGTGTGCTGGCGCACCTGGGCGATGACGTACTCCACGATCCTCGCCGCGCTCGCGGTGGGCTCGGCCGCCAGCAGCGCCAGCAGCGCCTTGCGCAGGCGGGTGCCGCCGAAGCGCTTGCCCTCGAAGTTCATGGCGTCGTGCAGGCCGTCGGTGAACGCTACCAGCACGTCGCCGCGCTCGAGTTGCACCGTCCCCTTGAGGTACCGCTGGCCCGGATCGATCCCGAGCGCCATCCCGTCGGCCGTCAGGCGCTGCACGTCCTTGTCCTCGACGGTTCGGTCGCGGGGGACGCGCACCAGCAGCGGCCAGTCGTGGCCGGCCCCGCAGTATGTCAGCCGCAGGCTGGCCGGATCGGCCACGCCGTACCACGCCGTGGCGAACTCGTTGTCGAGCGTGTCGGCGCTGAGCGCGGTGTTCGTCCGGTTGAGCACCTCGTCGATGTGGTACAGGTCCTGGGCGTGGGCCCGGATCGACGCCCGCACCGCGCTCATGAGCAGCGCGGCGGCCACGCCCTTGCCGACCACGTCGCCGATCAGGATCCCCAGGTGGCCGCCGAGTTCCATGAAGTCGTAGAAGTCACCGCCGAGCTCGAAGCTCGGGGCGTAGTGGGCCGCGACGTCGAACGGCGGCACCTGCGGCAGGCTGCGCGGGAGCATCCGGCGCTGCACATCGGCGGCGAGGCGGACCTGCCGCTGGATCCGCTCGTCCTCGACGCGCAGCATCCGCAGGCGGGCCGTGGTGATCCCGCTGGCCAGGTGCTCCGAGATCGCCCCGAGGAGTTCCGCCTCCTGCTCGGTGAACGCCCGTCGCGTCCGCGTGAAGAGCCGGATGAACCCCACGGGCGTCCCCCGGTCGATGAGCCCCGCGGAGATCATCGACACGAGCCCCTCCGCCGCGCACCGATCCCGCTCCGCGATCCGATCGTCGCGGGCCAGGTCCTCGACACGGATGATGTCCCCGTCCATGGCCCGCCGGCGCAGTTCCCCGCCGGCGCTCAGCGCCGCGGTGTTGGCGATCCACGACTCGCTCAGCCCGCGCGACGCCCGCACCACCATCCCGCCGTGCCCGTCGGGATCGCGCGCCGCGCCGTCCTCGAGCACCGCGATCGTCCCCCCGTCCACGCCCAGCACCTGGATCGCCAGGTCCAGCGCGGCCAGGAGCAACGCCTGGGGCTCGCCCTCGGCCGTCAGCAGCTCGCCCAGCCGGTACAACGCATCGAGCTCGCGCACGCGCTTCTTGAGCGAGACCTGCGCCTCGCACACGTCGCACACGCTCGACGCGAGCAGGAGCAGCGACCGGCGCACGCTCTGCAACCGCTTGGCGTCCCCCCCCGGCGCGCCGGCGGCCATCGCCCCGCGCGGCAGGCACGCCACGATGGCCCCGAGCAGGCCCGTGGAGATCCGCAGGGGGATCGCCACCGTCTCGTGCCCGCCGTCGTCGGTCGCGCCGACCTGCTCGAACGCCCGGGCCCGGGCTACGGCCTCGGCCACGAACGACCAGGGATGCCCGTCCCCGGACTCGCCCCCCGGCGAGCCCCGCGGGCTCTCCTCGCTCCACACCGGGATGATCGCCATCGCCCCGTCTTCCTCGCCCCCGTCGCGCAGCCACACGGGAACGCCCGTCAGGCGCGCCAGCTCATCGCACAACGCCGCCACGCTCCCGTCGGTCAGGAAGTCGCGCATCCGCGCTCCCCAGTCCGACCGGGCGTCCCGTGGTTTGAGTGCGTTCGGTCCGTCCATGAACTCAACGGTATCGGCGGACACTCCGCCCTCGCCCCGCACACACAGCGTCCCCCCGCCCTCGATCTGTTCGGTAAACATTCTTCCCCCTTTGGCACGCCATCCCTGGCGTGCGACTCGGCGGATGCTAGGGGCGGCTCCCGGCGCGGCAACGCGCGGGCACGGTCCATCGGGTGTTATCCGGGTGAATCCCGGCCCGGGCCTTCTCCGTAGGCGCCCGGGATTCGATCCCGGGTCATTTCTGCCAGGCCGCCCGCACCAGTTCCAGGAGGGCCCGATCCGCCTCGCCCGCCTCGCCCGAGGGCGTCCGCCGGGCCAGATCGTCGAGCCCGCGCTTCACCATGGCGTTGTCGCCGCGCTGGTAGCCCACGTAGGCCAGCAGCAGCGCGCTCTCGCGCCCCAGCAGGCTCTCGGCCTTCTTCTCCTCGGCCTCGAGCTGCTCCGCGACCACCCTCGTGCGCTCGGGGCTGGGCATCAGGCGGTCCACGTACCGCACCGACACCATCTCGGGATAGTCGGCGATGAACGCCCGCAGGTTCGTCGCCGCCGACAGGTACAGCCCGGCGCCGATCTGGGCGTGGATCCGCCCCGCCCGGGCCATCGCGTCGCGCGGCGCGGCCGCGATCGCCCGGACGAACCGCTCCTCGGCCCCGAAGAACTGCCCCTTGGAGATCATCTCCTCGCCCTGGCGCATCATCGTCACGTACCCGTCCGGGTCCGCCACGTCCGCGCCAACCGCGGGCATCGGCGTCACCAGGTGGTCCACCTTGGTCTCCGCCGCCTTGCGCAGCGCCCGGAGCACGTCGGGCGTGATCGCCGTCTGCGGGCCGGGGAGCCCCAGCTCGCTGTCGCGCTTCTTCCGCTCGGCCTCCTCCTTGGTGTCGGTGGGTTCGAGTCCGCCCGCGAGGCCCTCGGGCAGCGGCCGCTGGGCCGCGCCGTCCGGCTTCGGCGCCGGCGCCTTCGCGGGCTCGGGAACGGTCGCGTCGGTCTCGCCGCGCAGACGCCGGCGCAGGCGCTCCATCTGCTTCTCGTAGGTCAGGACCTCGGGCTGCTCGGGCGCGTCGGGCGGGGCGGTCCGCTCGTTGAACCCCTCGCGGAAGCGCTCCACCGCCTTGATCTGCATCTGGTTGCGCACCGCGGTGGACATCCCCGTCACGCGCGTGTTCAGGGCGTCGGTCCGATCCAGCGCCCCCTGCACGCCGCCCGCGGTCGATTCCATCCCGCTCAGCCCCGAGCGCACCACCCCGCCGGCGGGCACCGCCGGCGTCGCGGGCCCGAGCCCCGCGGGCGGCGTTGCGCCCGGCGCGACGGGGGCCGGCGGCGTGGTCCCCGGCGCCTCCGCGCCCGGCACGACCGGCCTGGTCGTCCCCACGCCCAGCGGGCTCTCGGCCGTCTTCACCCACGTCATCCCCAGCAGCGGCGACGCCCGCACCACGTACTCCGCCCCCCACTCGTCCTGGCGCGTGCCCACCAGCGAGGGGCGGCTGGCCTGGCCGGTGATGAACTCCGAGGTGCTGCGCAGCGAGGTCACCGCCGCGTTGGCCGATGTTGAGACCGTCCCCTCTCGCGCCAGCCCGGCGGGCGTCGTGGCCAGGAACCCCGGCACCCGCTGCCCGGTGGTCAGCGAGAACTGGTACCGGAGCGCATCGGACCCGCGCACCCCCGCACCGCTCACCGCCGCGCCGCTCGCCCACGAGTCGCGCTGGAAGTTGTAGAGCGTGTCCGACCCCAGCGGCGCTCCGAACTGGTCCGGCGCGCGATACCCCGTCGAGCCGCGGAACGACATCCCCCCCGGCGCGCTCCCGTTGATGACGGCGTTGTTGAACCGGATCTGGTCGAGAATCCCGCTCGCCCGCGGATTGATCCGGCCCTGGGTGGCGTGCAGGTTCGCGTCCAGCGCCCGCCCATCGCCGAGCGCGTTCTGCCCCCGGGCCTCCCCGCGGGCCAGCAGCACCGCCGCCACTCCGACCACCGACACAACGGCGTTCACTTCGCGCATGGAGGTTCCTTCCAAGATCGACCGAATCATAGTGCCCCCATCGGTCTCTACGTCTCTTTCCCCCCACCGTTCGCTCGTCCCCCGGCCCGCACACCGGCCCGCCTGTTCACCTCCCCTCCTCCCGGCCCCCTTTCATACACTCCCCCCATGCCCCCGACGCCCTACTCCATCACCACGCCCATCTACTACGTCAACGACAAGCCGCACATCGGCCACTGCTATACCACCACCGTCGCCGACGCCGCCGCCCGCTTGGCCCGCCTGCTCGGGCGCGACGTGTTCTTCCTCACCGGCACCGACGAGCATGGCCAGAAGGTGGAGAAGTCCGCCGCGGCCAGGGGCGTGTCCCCGCAGGCCCTCGCCGACGAGAACGCCGTCCATTTCGAGGCGGCGATGCGGCTGATCGGGGCGAGCAACACGGACTTCATCCGCACCACCCAGCCGCGCCACACCCGGCAGGTGCAGGCCGTGATCAAGCGGCTGATCGACTCGGGGGACATCTATCTGGGCACCTTCGAGGGGTGGTACGACGAGGGGCAGGAGGAGTACGTCACGGAGAACGCGGCCCGGGAGAAGAACTACACCGCCTTCAACGGCAGGCCCCTGGTCAAGGCCAAGGAGCAGAACTACTACTTCAAGCTCTCCAAGTGGCAGCCCGCGCTGGAGAAGTTCTTCGACGAGAGCCCGAACTTCGTCCGCCCCGCCGCCCGCTTCAACGAGGTGCGCGCCCGCCTCAAGGATGGCCTGCAGGACGTCCCCGTCTCCCGGACCAACTTTTCCTGGGGCATCCCGATCCCCGGCGCGCCGGGGCATGTGACGTATGTGTGGATCGACGCGCTGCTGAACTACACGACGGCCCTGGGCGTCGCCGATCCGGCGACCGCGAAGGAACTGGGCGTTCCCGGCGATCGCGCGAGGTACTGGCCCGCGGACGTGCACGCCATCGGCAAGGAGATCCTCTGGTTCCACGCCGTGATCTGGCCCGCGCTGCTCATGGCCCTCGAGCTCCCGACGCCCGGGTGCATCTACGCGCACTCGTTCTGGATCAGCGAGGGCAAGAAGATGTCCAAGACGCTGGGCAACTTCATCGACCTGCCCTTGCTGCGGGCGTACATAGACCGGTTCGGGCTCGATGCGCTCCGCTGGTATCTGCTCACGCAGGGGCCGCTGCGCGAGACGGACGCGGACTTCTCGTACGCGAAGTTCGTCGAGGTCTACAACGCCGATCTGGCCAACGGGATCGGCAACTGCGCCAGCCGCGTGGCGAACATGATCGAGAAGTATTTCGGCGGGAAGATCCCGGAGATCGACCGCGCCAGGACCTCCACCACCGGCACCGACTGGACGCACTACGCCGTGGCCGACGGCACCGTCTTTGACTTTCGCGCCCTCTCCGCCCGCGCGCTCCGGCAGGCCCAGGGCGAGTGGGAGGCCATGCGCCTGGACGAGGCCCTCATGCAGGGCACGGCCCTGGCGGGCCAGATCGACCTGTTCATCAATCACACCCGGCCGTTCTCGATCGCCAAGGAGATGGACAAGGCCCCCGAGCGCATCGCCCATCTGCGCGACCAGCTCGCCCGGATTCTTGTGCTGTGCGCCGAGGGCGTGCGTGTGGCCTCGCTGTTCCTGTATCCGGCGATGCCCGCGAAGATGGCCGCGCTGTGGCGGACGTGGAACTGCTCGCCGCTGACGGACCCGAACGACCCGAGCTCGGCGTTCCGCGCCCCGCTGGCCGACCTGGCGATCTTCGGCGGCCCGCACGCCCTCCAGGCGGGCCATGCGATCGCCAAGGGCGAGGCTCTGTTCATGCGGGCCAAGGCGGAGGATCCGGCGCCGGTCGCGGCTTGAAGAGAGGGATTTCAAAGGGTGGCACTGGCGGCTCGTCCGCCAGTGGTGAACGGCAAGGGTGCTCCTTTCACCGACTCCCTCCCTCGACAGTGCTTTCGAGGGTCGAGGTCCGCCCTCACCGCTCCCAGTCGATCCCCCCATCCGCCCGCAGAGCCTCGCGCGCATACCACGATGCGCTCGACCACTCCCACTCCGCGGCCCTCCGACACAACCCCTTGCGAACCGGGTTCAGGTGGAGGTATCTGATCGAGTCGTTGATCGTGTCGTCGCCGATGTTCCGGTCGTACCCCGGCCCCTCCTGCCAGAATCGAAACGCCGTCTTCCCCGGGCGCTCGTGCACCACCAGCGACGCTTGCTCACCCTCCGACATCATCTGCTTCAATCGAAACGAACTCGGCCGCTTGATGGCGAAGAGCAACGCCGAGACATCATGCTCCGCCGCGTGTCGCACGAGCAGGTGCACGTGGTTGGGCATCACCACGAACGCCAGAACGGCGTAGCCGTGTCTCTCGGAGGCGTTGCGGATGGCGTCGACCACGAGCGTGCGGCGCTCCGGCGTGCTCAGGAGCGATCGCTGGTGGAAACACGACCAGGTGAGCTCGTGGCCCGTGCGAGGGTGGTTGAAGCGCTTGATCGTCTTGTGCTTCGTTGGATCGAACACGGGGGCAGTCTACCCGAATGCCCTTGCCGTCCACCACTGGCGGACAAGCCGCCAGTGCCACCCGCTCTCACTACCCCCGATGCGCCTTGCCCGGGTTGGGCTCGAACTTTCCCGCCAGGTCCCGCAAGTGCCGGCTGGTGTACGCGTGGTAGCCGAAGATGTACTTCATCATCGCCCGCGCGGCCGGCCAGGGCACCTTTCCCGTCTCCGTCAGCCGGACCTCGCACACCTCGCCCCCCGTCCTCTTCAGCTTGTACAGCCACGTCCCGCTGAAGGGCCCGCGATCGTCGCTGATCGTCCGCTCCAGCAGCGTGGGCGGCTCGAAGCGCGTCCGCACCAGCACGAACGAGTTGTGCCCCTGCCGCATGCGCACGGTCTGCATGCCGTTGTGATCCGGGAGCACGTCCACCCGCGAGACGCCCTTGCTCCACTCCGGGTGCTTCTGAACGTCCGCGATCGCGTCGAAGACCTTCTCGATGGGCGCGTGGATCTCGATCATGCTCATGGCCTGGTGCTCCAGGGGGATCTTCTTCCCGATCTCGCGCATGACCAGCACGAACGCCCCCAGCAGCGCCGCCAGCCCCGCCACCACGCCGAGCCCAATCCACAGGTAGATCATGGGAGCCTCCAATGCCGCCGGGCCGGAATCACCGAGGAGACGCGGGGATCGCGGAGTCGAACCACTCGAAACGGTCGTCGGCGCGCCGTCCGCGTCTGTGCGGTGAACCGTCTTATTGTTCCACCCCATGCGCCTCGCCGTCATCATCCCCGCCGCCGGCTCCTCGCGCCGGTACATCGAGTCCGCCAAGTCCGCCACCGGCTCCGCCCTCGACCGCCAGAAGATCGACGAGGACCTCGGCGGCCGCCCCCTCCTGCACCGCACCGTCGAACTCTTCAACAAACTCGAGGAGGTCTCCACCATCATCGTCGCCGGCCCGGCCGATGGCGCGGCCTACGACGCCTTCAAGCTCCGCCACGCCGACAAACTCTCCATCCTCGGCGTCCAACTCTGCCGGGGGGGAAAGGACCACCGGTACGAGACGGTGGCCCTCGCGCTGAAACTCGTCCCGGACGAGTGCACCCACATCGCCGTGCACGACGCGGCCCGCCCCGCCACGCCGCCGGACCTCATCCAGCGCGTGCTCGACGCGGCCCGGGCCGGGCATGGGGCGGTGGTCCCCGGGTTGGACGCCCCCGACACGCTCAAGCGGGTGTCGGCGGAGGCGATCGTGAGCACCGAGGCGGACCCGCTGGCGGCGATCCTTGGGGCGAGCGCGCCCAAAGCCGAGGCCCGGCGCGTCGAGCAGACCATCGACCGGGCACGACTCGTGGCCGCGCAGACGCCGCAGGTGTTCGAGAAGGGGCTGCTGCAACGGGCCTACGCCCAGAAGGACCTCACCAGCACCGACGACGCCCAACTCGTGGAGCGGCTGGGCGAGCCGGTGATGGTGGTCGAGGGCGACCCCACCAACATCAAGGTCACCAGGGCCCGCGACCTGACGCTCATCCGCGCCATCCTCGGGCATCGCCCGCCGACGGACAAGCCGGCGCATTTGCGGTTCTGAGGGGAAGTGGCAGGGTGGCGAGGTGGCAGAGTGAGGGGCGGCATTCACTCGGGCCGATGAAGGTGCGCGTGGCAGCGTGCTCTGCCACTTCGCCACTCTGCCACTTTGCCACTTTGCCCACCGCATGATCAAGTACCTCGGCTCCAAACGCCTCCTGCTCGGCCAGATCCTGCGGACCGTCCACGCGCTCGGTCCATCCACACGCACCGTCCTCGACCTCTTCTCGGGCACCTCGCGCGTCGGGCATGCGCTCAAGGCCAAGGGGTATCGCGTGCTTTCCAGCGACAACGCGGCGTACGCCGCGACGCTGGCCCGGTGCTACGTCCAGGCCGAACGCGCCGCGCACGCGGTGCGGGCGCAGGCGATCATCGACGACCTCAACGCGCTCCCCGGCGCGCCCGGCTACTTCACGGAGACCTTCTGCGTTCGCTCGCGCTTCTTCCGCCCGGAGAACGGCGCCCGCATCGACGCCATCCGCGAGCACATCGCCGCGGCCCGCTTCGAGCCCGAACTCGAGTCCATCCTCCTCGTCACGCTCATGGAGGCGGCCGACAGAGTGGACTCCACCACCGGCGTGCAGATGGCGTATCTCAAGCGGTGGGCCCCGCGCGCCCTCAAGCCCCTCACCCTCCGCCTCCCCGACCTGCTCGATCGCGCCCCGGACACCGACCCGTGCCGGGCCCACCACCTCGACGCCCTCGACGCGGCGTCCCTCGGGGCCGACGCCGCGTACATCGACCCGCCGTACAACCAGCACTCGTACCTGGGCAACTACCACGTCTGGGAGTCGCTCGTCCGCTGGGACAAGCCCGAGACCTACGGCATCGCCTGCAAGCGGACCGACACGCGCGAGAGGCGCAGCCCCTTCAACTCGCGCCGGGCGTGCGCCGAGGCCCTCGGCGCGGTCATCGCCCGCGTCCGGGCCCCGAACCTGATCCTCTCGTTCAACAACGAGGGATTCCTGTCGCTGGCCGACCTGCACGAACTGCTCATGGCCCAGCGCGGCGTGCCGCGCACGCACCTGACGACGCTCGCCTTCGACTTCAAGCGGTACGTCGGGGCCCAGATCGGGATTTACAATCCGCGGGGCAACAAGGTCGGCACCGTCGGCGCCCTCCGAAACGTCGAGCACATCATCGTCGCGACGGCCGAGCGCCCCGGGCGCGCCTTGCGTGAGCTCGCCCGCCAGTTCGCCGGACCGGTTGTTCACAATCCCGTGGCCCACCTCCACCCCGAACACCTCCAAGCCATCGCGGGATAGTCCCGCAAACTCCCCCCAATTCTCTCCAAGTCCCTTGACGAAACCCGAATCCGGGCGACCTTTCATGTTCCCACCCAGCGCCACGGTGGTGCCGGGCCCACGCTCGGCAAGGCGCTGACCCACGCCCCTCCCCGCCCGACGCGGCCAACCCGCGCCGGGCTGTCATCTTTCCCCCACTCACATGCGCACACCCCTCCGTTTTCTCGCGGCCGCCCTCGCCCTCCTCCTCCTCGGTGCGCCCGCCCTCGCCCAGCCCTCCTCCGTCACCCACGCGCCCAGCAGCGCCGTCTTTTCCGTCCCCAACGCGACCCAGCGCACCCCCGGCGCGCCGCGCGAGGGCGAGACCGTCTCCATCTACTTCCGCGTCTGCTGCCAGTTCACCTACGACCGTGTTGCCGTCTACTACACCACCGGCGGCGCCACTCCCGGCGGCACGTTCGGCTCGGGAACCGTGGGCACGCTCGTCCTGCTCGGCGGCAGCCCCGCGGGGCCGGTGACGTTCGTCGCCAACGAGGTGGACGGCGGCCAGACGTACGACTGGTGGGTGGCGACGCTCCCGGGCGCGTCGTACTCCGGCCAGACCATCAAATACAAGATCAGCGCCTGGAAGCCCGGCATGGGCGCGGAGGTCTTCGCCAACTCCGGCGTGCCCTACTCCTACTCCGCCAAGCTCGCCTGGCCCGGCGCGGGCGCGGGGCAGCCCAGCCCGAACGCGGGCTATCCGCCCGTTTCGTTCTGGAAGGAAGAGGCCGTCTTCGGCAACACTTTTACCGCCGGGATGATCGACCAGAACGCGACGGTGTACGACATGCACTTTCCGACCCCCGGCGGCGTGTACGGCGTCGGCACGCGCAACGAGGGATATGTGGACGGGGGCGACACGTTTCCGGCGCTCCTCCCCTCGGGCTGGCGCGGCCAGATGCACCTCAACCAGGCCATGCCCGGGATCCGCGTGGGCGGCGTCACCCACTGGCTCTCCAACCCCGGCGGCGTCTCCTACGACCAGATCTCGCAGGCCTACAACCCGACGAGCAACACCGTCCACACCACCAGCCGCCTTTTCGCCGGGGGCGCGAACATCGCCGTCGAGCAGTACGACTTCGCCCCCGCCGGGATCGCGTTCCCGAACAACACCGCCAGCCAGCCCGAGCGCCACATCTATATCAAGCGGCTCATCCTCACCGCGCCCCCCACCGACCGCGGCATCGCCGGCATCCCGGCCAGGGTCTACTGGTACCTCGACCCCGCCCTCAACGGCGGCGACGACTACGACACCATGTTCTGGGACGCGTCGAAGGGTGCGATGACGGCGTACGACAAGACCACCCGCACCGTCACGGGCACGGGCAACTCGTTCGCCCCGCCCAACGAGTACAACCCCACCACCAACCCCGGCTACACCAAGAACATCGCCCTGTACCTCGCCTCGTGCATGAAGCTCGCCGGCTCGAACACGCTCGCGACCGACTCGTGGCGCGACTCGTCGGGCGACAACGGCCAGGGCTGGATCGGCATGGAGGTCCTTCTCCAACCCGGCGTCCCCACCGAGATCGACATCCTCATGGTCGGCTCGTCGTATCGCCCGCCCAACCCGCTCACCGACCCGATGCCCGTCAACGACGGCGTGTACGACAACAACATCGTCCCCGTGCTCAGCTGGTTCGCCGCGGCGAACGTCGCCGCCATCCACTCGCAGACCGACGCGTACTGGACCAACTGGCTCTCCTCCGGCACCCGCGTCTCGACTCCGGACGCCGCCGTGAACAGGCTCATGGACCGCGGCCTCCTCGCCACGGCCCTGCATGTTGACGGCTTCAACGGCGGCGTGATCGCCGGGTTCCACAACGGGGCGTACCCCTATGTCTGGCCGCGCGATGCGGTGTATGCGGCCGTCACCCTCGCCCGCACCGGCCACCTCGCCGAGGCGGACGGCGTGTATTCGTGGATGAAGAACACCACGTACCGCGACTTCGAGCCGTGGGGCCGCAAGGGGTTCTGGAAGCAGAAATACTCGACCGACGGGTACGTGATCTGGGGCGCGCCGCAGATCGACGAGACCGCCGTCTTCCCCTGGGGCGTGTACTACCAGTACAAGATGACCGCCGATCCCGGCGTCCTCACCACCTATCTCGACCAGGTCCGCGACGCCGTCCTCACCTGCTCGCAGTCCTCCTCCGACCCACGCCTGTATCTCAATACCTCCGGCAATCCCTGCGACTCCGACTCGCCCGGCCTCATGCTCTCCAACAACGTCTGGGAAGACTCCTACGCCACGTTCATCTATTCCAACGCCAACATCGTGCGCGGCCTGTGGGACGCCGCGTCCTCCTTCAACGCCCTCGGCCTTTTCGCCGAGCGCGACGACGCCAACACCCGGGCCGCGAGCATCAAGGCCGCGCTCGACGCCCGGCTCGCCTGCAACACCGAGAACACCGACATCAGCCAGCTCGGCGTCGTCTATCCCTTCAAGGTCTACGGCCCGCTCGACTCGCGCGTCGTCCCCTTCGAGACGCGCATCACCTCGCAACTCGTCAACGCGCCCGGCTTCTTCAACGACGGGTACGGATGGACCGGCCTGGTCAACCGCTACGTGGGCGACACGTACTGGGGCAACGGCTCTCCGTCCTCCCCATGGGGCGCGGGCCCCTGGTTCCTCTCCACCGCCTGGTACGGCATGTACCTCGCCGATCGCGCCGACTTCACCCCCGGCAAGGCCGACATCAACGCCCACAAGTCCAAGATCGACCTCATGATCGCCCGCCTCGGCCCCGCCGGGTTCGGCGCCGAGCAGATCGCCCCGCGCGGCATCCCGGGCCAGCCCGCGCCGTGGAACACCGGCTCGCTGCTCTACCCCGGCCAGAACGACTTCGTCCTCCAGACCGCCTGGCCCAACGCGTGGGAGTCCATGTCCACCTTCGTGGACTCGATCATGGCCTTCCTCGACTACGACCCGGATGCGCCGAGCAACACCATGCGCATCGCGCCCAAACTCCCGAGCGACTGGGGCACGATGACCTTCTCCAACATCACGCTGGTGAACGCGCCCGCGGGCCACACGCACAAGGTCTCCCTCACCATCACCGAGGCCCCCACCACCGGCAACCAGACTCTTGTCTTCACGAACTCCGCCGGCTTTGCCGTCAACATGCAGCCGACGCTCAAACTCCCCGTGGGGCGCTCCGCCTGCTCCGTGCGCGTCAACGGCACGCCCACCGCCTACACCCCCGACATCTCCGGCCGCCTGACGATCTCCACCTTCCCGCTCGCCACCGGCGCGAACGCCATCACCACCCTCATCGTCACGACCGTCGCGGGCAACTCTCCCGACTTCAACCGCTCGGGCGCCCTCGAGGTCGCCGACATCTTCGCCTTCCTCAACGCCTGGTTCGCGGGGGACCTTTCGACCGACTTCAACTCCTCCGCCGCCCTTGAGGTTGCCGACATCTTTGGGTTCCTCAACGCCTGGTTCGCCGGCTGCTAAAGAGCCTCTCGCGTCGGCGAGAGGTCGTTCCTCCCATCGCTCCGTCGCGCGGCCCCCACACCCCCAACCCACCCCGATTCTCCCAGATTCCGGTGGGTTATTCGCCCGTTTGCACCGGCCGCACCCCCGCTTCCCTTGATCCCCGCGATCCAGCGGCCATGCTGTAGGTGGACGCTCTCACCCGTTTTCCCACACTCTCTCCCGTGCTCCCGCGGCCCACCCATCCCGCCCGTGTGTTTTTCGCCGCCGGCCTCCTCGCCGGCACGGCCGTCGGTGCGCCGCCCAACCCCCCCAACCCCCCCAACCCCGGCCCCGACGTCATCGTGGGCGACCTGCCCGACTGCACCAACTACGGCTCCTACGACAACGCCACGTATCTCTACGACCTTGGCACCTCCTCCTGCAACGTCGGCAACGTCAACCTCCGCTGGCAGGCCGCGACCAACCAGCACCCCGTCATCGCGCAGAACGTGTATCGCCTGCGCAACGGGCGCTTCGAGCACATCGGCATGTCCTGGGCCAAGCACGGCTTCTACGCCCTCACGCAGAGCCTGTGCGGAACGTGCAACGGCCAGGGGGCCAGCGTGCTGGGCGTGGGCTGCTCCGATCCCTACGAGGGCGGCACCAACGGCGACCAGTCCGGCCTCGGCCCGCGCTCGGCGATCAACGCCGCCACCGGCGCGTTCCCCTTCGGCTTCCCCAACGGCTGGCCCCCCGTCACCTCGGGCGCTTCGCGCCGCCTCCAGATCGCCGCCTCCGACATCTCCCCCCCGAACTCCACCGGCGCGCTCTACTTCGGCGAGGCCGTCTACATCACCCCCGACGACGCCTCCGCGGGCAACGGCTGGAACAACGCCTCCTGGCGACCCCTCACCATCGACCCGCTCGACACGGTCAACCACACCATGGCCATCGCGGGGACAACCCGGCGGGCTCAGCCCGCCATCTTCGCCTGGAAGGAGGCCGACCCCACCGTCCGCCTCGCCGCGTTCGATGTCCCCGCCGATGGACGCTTCTGGCTCGGCCACACCGCCACCAGCAACGGCGACGGCACGTGGCACTACGAGTACGCCCTCTCCAACCTCAACTCCGATCGCTCCGGCGCGTCCTTCACCGTCCCCTTCCCCGCCGGCACGATCATCGCCAACGCGGCCGCCCGCACGATCCCCTCCCACAGCGGCGATATCTACTCCAACGCCCCCTGGACCATCACCACCGGCGCCGACTCCATCACCTTCGCCGTCCCCCAGACCTTCGCGCAGAACCCGAGCGCCCCCGCCCTCCGCTGGGCCACCCTGGCCAACTTCCGCTTCGACGCCTCCGCCCCCCCCGCCGTTGACGACGGCATCGTCACCGTCGGCCTCTTCAAGCCCGGCGGGCCGGGGAAGCCCGACGCGTTCTCGCTGGCCGTCCACACCCCGGGCGCGGCCGCCGGCCCCGCGCTCCCCGCGCCCGCGAACGACGACTGCCCCGGCGCGCTGGCGCTGCACTCGGGCGAGAACCGCACCACCAACCTCGCGTCCACCGATTCCTCGCCCGCGCCCTGCACGCCCCTGGCCTCCGACGCCTGGTTCACGTACACCTACACCTCCTACACGCTCCCCTCCTCCTGCCCCGGCCTGATCACCTTCGACACCTGCGGCTCGGAAGTCCCCACCGCCATCGCCGTGTACTCCTCGTGTCCGAGCGCCCCCGGCGCCGAGACCGCCTGCGGGCCCTGCGGCTCGCTCGCGGCCTGTCCGGGGCCCGCCCCCGCCGCCATGGCCTCCGTCCCCGCCGTCGAGGGCGCGACCTACTTCATCCGCGTCGGCTCCCCCGGCGGGCCCATGGGCACGCGGGGCAACCTCGTCGTCACGGTCACGCCCCCGTTCTGCATCCCGCCCGACGGCGCGTGCTGCGCTTCCAACGGCTCGTGCACGATCGTCACCGGCGCGTCGAGCTGCTTCACCGGCGCCTTCTTGCCCGCGTCCTCCACCTGCGCCCCCAATCCCTGCCCCCTCCCGCCCCCGCCCCCCAACGACGAGTGCTCGGGCGCCATCCCCATCGGCGATTCCACGCTCGGCTACCCCGCCCTCGAGGGCACCAACTTCCAGGCCGACAACACCGTCAACGACGTCTGCGACTTCGCCGCCACGGGCGCCGGCGACGTCTGGTACGCCTACACCCCCGCCGTCTCCGGCCCAGTCTCCATCGACACCTGCCCCACTCCCGCCTCCGGCGTGGCTCTCGACACGCTGCTGTCCCTCCACGCCGGCGGCTGCTCCTCGCCGCTGCTGGCCTGCAACGACGACGACCCCTCCGGCCTGTGCGGCGCATCCTCGCGCATCAGCACCTCCCTCACCGCCGGCGTCACCTACTTCATCCGCGTGGCCGGGTACGGCCCCGCCACCGGCGACTTCGTCGTGCGCGTCACCGGCGGCGCGGGCGTCGTCCCCCCCCCCCCCCCCCCCCCCCGCCCGCCCCGCCCCCCCCGCCCCCCCCCGGGCCCCACCCCCCCCCCCTTCCCCCGCCCCCCTGCCCCCCTCCGCGCCCGCCATGG